>Ga0123519_10001112_pt1 | contig 46599 bp, 37 predicted proteins | sample YelNatPaOPRAMG02_FD_87396 | JGI IMG/M metagenome (GOLD analysis project Ga0123519, IMG submission 87396) | Hot spring microbial communities from Yellowstone National Park - Yellowstone National Park OP-RAMG-02 (version 2) | ecosystem: Environmental > Aquatic > Thermal springs > Hot (42-90C) ...
ACCATCACAATTTTCACCGGTGGCAGTGCGGGGTTCACTAACATTGTCAGATTACTTGATTGGTCGGCGAATGTGGGATTCACATCGTTTCCTCCGGTCGGTGCGGACGTGATCCCGTTCGAAACGACTTTAATGCCAAGCATCCGCCCGCTCGGCGAGCTCGATGCGAGACTGGCGGCTACGATGAGTCGCACTGGGGTCGGCGTCACTCTGAGAGCACCGCCAAGAGTGAAGGTCGCAGCCCCACTGCTCAGCGTGCGACTATCAAGCAAGGAATCTTCTCCGTCGAGTGTGCCATTGTTGTTCTCATCGACGTAAAGGTTAAGAACACTCACCGCGCTATCGGAAGCGTTGCCAAGTTTTGCCACAGCGATAGTGTTGACGTCCCACTCATTGCTACTTGCTGTCAGCGTAAGTGCAAGAAGTGGCACATCGCTGGCTCCAAGAGGTGCCGTCGTTGGAGCAAGATTCGAACTTGTCACAGTCAATGTGTCGCCATCAGAAACTCCACCTGACACTGTTGCAAGGGCAGAGGAAAAGTCGCTCAGGGTTGGATTAGCATCAATGCCCCCCGTCGGAGAACTCGCAAAACTATTTCCGACGATGGTAAATCCGAGCGTCTGCCCGTTAGTTAACTGCGGCCCCAGATCTGCGACGACAAGGAGATGTGATCCAGACGGTGTTATTCTCAAAGGGTCGCTGGGAGCAAACGTTAGTGAGCCACCAGAAAGCGTGCGAGTGTCGAGGAGTGAGTCCCCTGTATCTGCGATGCCGTCGTTATCCACATCCAGGTAAAGTTTTACTGCACTCACTTTCGAGTCGGGGAGTGTTCCTTGTTTGTTAACAGAGAAACTAGCGAGGTCCCATTCATTCGAATTAGCTGCGATATTTATCGAGACGAAAGGAACGTTAGTGGCCCCAGGAGTGATGAGCGAGGGAGTGCGGTCGGCGAATGTGACCGTGACAGTATCCCCGTCAGAAACCCCGCCACTGACTGTCGCAGCGTTGTTCGAGAATGGCGTGAAAGTGGGATCAATATCGTTCCCTCCACTTGTTGCGTGCGTAAGACCATTAACTTGAATCTGTAACGTCGAACCATTTGGAGCTGTAGTTACCAAATCCGCAGCTATGAGAAAATGAACCGTCCCCGTTGTGACACGCGACGGATCTCCGCAGACAAGGGTTCCACTTCCTGCAGTAAACGTCGTCGAAGCGAGCGGTATATCACCCGGACTCACTGTGCCACTGTTGTCCATATCACGGTACAGTTTGATCGCTTTTATCGACCAGTCGGGAAGCGTGCCAACATTGCTGACATCCACTGACTGCAGATCCCACTCGCCTGAATTCGCGGTGAGATCTAGGGACAAGAGAGGATAATTTGTACTACCCGCTGCGACTGTGCTACCAGCGCGATTAGTGGAAGCTACGACAAGACTGTCGTTATCGGTGACAGGCCCCCAAATGAGGTATACGAACTCTGGATGGTCGATAAAAGGATTCCGGTTGTGTTGAAAAAGTGAGTAGATCTTGTCGTTTCGCAATTGCTCAGAGGCATCCGGGGGATCGAGTTGGTTCCACTGGATGAGAGTCGACAGAACCCCCATTTCACCATAAGCAGGAGAGGTTGTGTCTTTCAAAACGAGATCAAGTTCGCCCCCTGTACCGTCGTACCGCACGTCCATATAAAACAGCGCGCGAGCGACATCGCCCTTTTGGGGGTCGCGCACCTCAAACCGCGAACCTGTCCAGTAATTTCCATAGCCTGAGTTCGTCTGATAAGGATAAACATTATCAAAAACACTGTTTCCGCGACTGCTGTTGAGGACCATATCCTCTGAAAATATGTGATGAAGGTCAGTGTTGGGCGGAAGCACGTCAGCACCAAGGGATTGCGGCCAGAGGTGTTCCCGATTCCACGTCGTACCGAACTCGCTTTTTGGTACAGAAGTTCCCTTGTAGTGGAGGAGGACATTATTAGTATTGTTGGGGTCTTCGTCGAGGATTTTGAGAGCAGCCCGAGTGTCGGTTGTCGAGCTACTTGTATAAGGAAGAACGGTATGGTTCTTAATAAGGTTGTGAAGAGCAGTGCGTAGCGCCTGTCCCGACAAACCAGCAGTTCCATCGTAATACCCCGGTGGTGGAGCGCTTAGGCCAAGAGTGCTGTCCAAGCCGAGCGCCGCAAGGAACAGAAAAACACCGAAATATTGCCTCATCCGAAATGAGAGTTTCATGGCGCATCCAACTCCATGTGGGATTTGATTGTGTATTAAACAATCTAAGATGATCGAATATTTCGCCTCTGTCAAGAAGTTTTGCGGGGGATCCCAATGCTAGTACTTCTTCTGGAGTATTGTTCATATTTTTGCGAGTGCCTGGGAGAGATCTTCAATGAGATCTTCCGAGTCTTCAATTCCCACACTGAGTCGCACAAGTTCATCGAGAATGCCAAGGCGTCGCCTTTCCTCAGGGGGATAATCGTAGTAAGAGATTGTCATCGGATGAGTTACGAGAGCTTCGACCCCACCAAAAGAAGGCCCGATTTTGAAAAGCCGTAGTGCAGAGAGGAAACGCTTTGTTTGTTCCAAGTTGGCATTAAGTTCCACTGTGACAACACCACCAAATCCGCTCATGTATTTGCGAGCAAGAGCGTGATTGTGGTGCGAGGGGAGTCCTGGATAATAGACTCGACGGACTCTGGGGTGCCGCTCAAGGAATTGAGCTACAAGAAAACCATTAAGGTTGTGGCGTTCCATCCGGATGGCAAGCGTCTTGAGTCCTCGAAGCAAAAGATAGCTCGTCATCGGATCCATGATTCCACCGGTCGTATTGCGATAGTCGCGAATTCGGTCGACGAGCTCTTTTTTTCCTAGGGCTGCACCGCCAAGAAGATCGTTATGTCCCCCGAGATACTTTGTTGCACTGTGCACGACGACATCAGCTCCTTGGGCAAGTGGCCGCTGGTTCACTGGTGTTGCGAATGTCGCGTCAACAACCAAAATGAATCCATATTGCTCTTTGAGTGCACGGAGAGTGTCCATGTCTGCTATGTTAAGGTAGGGATTAGTGGGCGACTCACTTAACACTACTTTCGTCTCCGGATGAGTTTGGAGAACCTGGGCCATTTGGTCGTAGTCACCCATTTTGACAACTGATGAGCGAATGCCAAAGCGGGGGAGCACCTTTTCGCAAAAGAGCATTGTTTTCTTATATGCATCGTCTGTGATTATGAGGTGATCGTTTTCTTGGAGGAGACCAAGAAGCGTGCAACTGATCGCCGTCATTCCAGAATCAAACACTTCGGCATCTTCCGCGCCTTCGAGTTCGCGAAGTTTCTTGATCACGACCGCGGTGGTTGGATTGCCGTACCTTCCGTATTCGAATCGGTCGACCTTGCCCGTTATGTAGTCTATAACATCGTCCATCGAGGCAAAAGTGTAAGAGGATGTCATGACGATAGGTGTTGTAATCGAATCCATATACTGGCGATCTGGTTCGCCGGCGTGAACAGCTCGTGTAGAGATGCCAAAGTTCATAGAAAATCTCCACTAATATAGTAGATAATTCTTGTGACTCTATTGTACGGTTGGCGCAAAGTCAAATTCAACACCGTGGGGGCAGGGCGAACAGAAAAAGAACTTGAAGATGCGAGGCTGTGAGCCACACCATCGCACTTGAATACTGTTTCAGAAGTGCGTAAAATAATGCGGTGTAAGCGGTAGAGAATTTTCTTGTAAGCATCAATAGTAAATCGTTCCAAAAAAAGGATGAAAGCCGTGCCTACGAAAGCAAATCCTGTCGGTTATTTGTGTCTTGTCCTTCACGCTCATCTGCCATTTGTTCGGCATCCTGAGTTCCAAGATCCACTCGAGGAGGATTGGCTCCACGAGGCTATCACCGAAACGTATATACCTCTCCTCAACTACATGGAGGGCTTTCTTCGGGACAATGTGGATTTTCGACTCACAATGAGCATCACGCCTCCGCTTGCGGCGATGCTTTCGGACAAGCTATTGCAGGATCGCTATATTCACCACATTCAAAAACTTATTGAACTCGCTGAAAAGGAGTGTGTGCGGACTCGCTTTCAGCCAGAGTTCAATGCATTGGCCCACATGTATCTCGAAAAGTTTCGCCTCTGCCATTACATATTCTCTGAAAAGTATAAAGGGAATATCTTGGAGGGTTTCCGACAGATTCAGGAAACCGGGAAACTTGAGATTATAACGTGCGGCGCTACGCACGGATTTCTTCCTCTTCTCAACGTCAATAAGACTGCAGTTCGTGCCCAAGTGACGGTTGGGCGGCAGGCTTACGAGTATATTTTTGGTAGGTCCCCGCGCGGGATCTGGAATGGAGAGTGCGGCTATTATCCTGGGCTCGATGAGTATTTGGCAGAAAATGGGATTCGCTTCTTTTTCGTCGACGCTCACGGCATTCTTCACGCAAGCAAACGACCACGATACGGGGTTTACGCGCCTCTGTACTGCCCTTCAGGGGTGGCTGCTTTTGGCCGCGATCCAGAGTCTTCTAAATCTGTCTGGAGCGCAGAAGAGGGCTATCCGGGCGATTATAACTATCGCGAATTCTACCGGGACATTGGCTTCGATCTCGATTATGAGTACATTCGTCCGTACATCCACGAGAGTGGGCTCCGCATCAACACGGGGATTAAGTATTATCGTATAACGGGCAAAACCCCTCACAAGGAACCCTATGATCATCGGCGAGCCCTTGAGGTTGCAGCAATTCATGCCGGAAATTTCATGTTCAATCGGCAGAAACAGGTGGAGTATCTTCGCTCTCTGATGGATCGTCCGCCAATCGTTGTGTCACCCTATGATGCGGAACTCTTTGGTCACTGGTGGTACGAGGGCCCAGATTTTCTTAATTTTCTCGTCAGAAAATTGCATCATGACCAAGACACACTCGCGATGATTACGCCGAGTGAATACCTTGAAATCCATCCGAAAAATCAAGTCGCTGTTCCCTCCCTATCGAGTTGGGGACACAAGGGCTACTGCGAGGTCTGGCTCGAAGGAAGTAATGACTGGATTTACCGCCACCTGCACAAAGCTGCGGACCGCATGGTGGAGCTAGCAGCTGAGTTCGAACACACTCAGGATGCGTTGACCACTCGCGCCCTCAATCAAGCAGCACGGGAACTGTTGCTTGCACAATCGAGCGACTGGGCATTTATCATGAAAACGCGAACGATGGTCGACTATGCTGTTCGGAGAACAAAAGAACATATCCTTGCTTTCACCGATCTCTACCACATGGTGAAATCGCGCAATATCGATGAGAATTACGTGTCCGCCCTTGAGAATAAGAACAATATCTTTCCATTCCTCGATTTTAGAGTGTATGTGCCGCGCTAGGTAGCGACACCTCTCGATATGTCTCGCGAAGAAAAAGGCGAGGGCAAGTTATTTGCCCTCGTTCTTTTTTTTGCCCTGGAGCAGCTGAAGGACGTTGAAGAGAGGATTCATCCCCTTGCGGGCGAGCTCGGGATTTTGCGCGATGTTAATCTTCTCATCCACTTCAGAGAAAGGATCTCCGTAGTTCATTTTTGCTGCGAGAGCAATAAACTCTTCTGTGCTCATACTGAGCAGTTCAGCTAGCCGGGAATTGGCGTCGGAGAGAGTATCGAGCCGAAACTTGGATTCTTCGGATAGCTCTTTGTTCTCCGACATCTTTGTTATCATGCTGCCGAGATCTAGAGTCTTGAGGTAGAGCTTTTTATGCTCGGGAAGCTGTTTCTGACCCTCGATCTCATCAGCAATAACATTTCTGGCACGTTTCACAAGCTCTCGGTGCGAGTCTATGAGAGACTCAATTGTGCGTGGCTGCATTTGTTGCCAAAACCAGATGCTGACAATACTTGCTGCGACAATTGTCAGGAAGAGTAACAGGAGGAAAAGGGGTCGGCCCAGAGAACGTCCGCTTTCTGAAGTTGGCTCTCCTGAAGAGCGAATAGGTTCATAGTACTCTCTTCCATACTCACGTTCGCGAACCTTCGAAAAAACCGCACCGCAAACACTGCATATTTCAGGATTGTCAGATTTCTGTCCGCATTTGGGACACTGCACTGAATTGCTATCGTAATCGAGATCGTTCATCATCATTTCCTTACGAAAGTGGATTGCACGTTGTCCATTGCGTTGTAAGAGGGTGCCGTGTCACAGTGATGTCAGTTTTTTCCACACTCTCTTAGCAACCTGCTGGGCTTGGCTGAGTTCCGCGTACAGGTTCCGATCTACGAGCTCGTTGTCTTTGAGAATCCATTTCCCTCCAACCATGAGGCTATGGACATGATGAGCACCCATCCCAAAAATCCAATGTCCTGCCACATTTTCAGATGTGAGCGGCGTTGCAAGTGGATAACGCAGGAGAGCAATATCAGCCACACACCCTTCGCGTATGAGCCCAAGTTGTACTCCGAGGTATTCGCTAGCAAGTTGCGCCGATCCTCCCAACCAGCGAAGGGGCGCATCGAACGGAACAGCTGCTTTTGCGTCCCGAGCTTTGTAGAATGCCGCCGTGGATTCCGCAAACATATCAGCGTCGATGCCATCGGTGCCCAAAGCCAGGCGACCTCGCGACATTTCTTCTATGGGGGCATATCCCACTCTATTATTCATGTTTGAGCGCGGATTGTGAACGAGCCAGCATCCACAGTCGTAGGCAAGCCTCACTTCGGAGTCTGTGAGGTGCACGCCGTGGACAAGAATCGTTCCAGGGCGAAGAATGCCGTAGTCATACAGACGTCCGATGACGCGTTTGCCGCATCGGCGCAAAGCATCTTCATTGTCCGAGTCCGCTTCAGCACAATGAATATGAATTCCTACTTTAAAAGTGTCGGCTAGCTCAGATAGTTGATTCAACGTCTTGTCTTCCAGTGTGAAGCTGGCGTGGGCGCCGACTAGCCCACCATATATTCCTGGAGTGCGCCCGCTCTCGAGGAAGTCCCGGTTTTCTTCTATCCCCAGGGAAGCTCCTTCTCGTCCATTGCGATCAGTAACCTCATAACAAAGCACACCCCGCAAGCCTACTCGCTCGAGAGCTTTGCGGATTGTCTCAAGTGAGCCCCGTATGAATGAGGGGGAAGCATGATGATCAACGAGAGTTCCAGTACCGCACAACGCAGCCCTCACTGCTCCAACAAGGGCGCTGTAATAGACCGCTTCCTCGTCAAGAGCTCGATCAAGTTTCCACCATACATATTCTAGTATCTCAACGAAAGTTGTGGGACACACCTCAGGGGGTGGCATCCCCGTCGCCAAGCTCGAATAAAGATGTGTGTGGCCAACAACAAGTGCCGGAATGGCAATCATGCCTGTGCAATCAAGCTCAGTCGTGTCGCATGGCGACGAGATTGAATCAGCAATCTTGGTGACACGGTCACCTTCTATGAGAATATCTTTCTGTCCTGCCACATGAGTCGGTGCCCATTCTACTATGAGCGCATTTTTCAGAAGAGTTTTCATTTCTCAACCTCAGCTTGTCCGGATAACATGGAAAACTGATAGAACGAAATCAAGCTTCTCGTTGGATTTCTTCCTCCAAACGCACAAAACCCGTGGATGGCGTGTAGTGCATGATGAAAAGTACTTACGATATCTCACGCACGAAACTGTGAGAAAGGAGCTCTTCTGCGAGGGCCACCCCATGACTCTAAGCATCATGTATGACACCCTAGCACCTCAATTCCACGAGATGCAACTCGGGACAGTTGCAGAAAAAGTTGTTGCTGGCGAACGACTGTCGCTCGAAGACGGGCTGCGGCTCTTCTCGTGTCACAATATCACACTTCTGGGGTTTCTCGCAGACATCGTGCGCCGCCGTAAGGTGGGAGAGTATGCATTTTATAACAAAAACCTCAGAATCGATTACACGAACGTCTGCACGAAACAGTGCCTTTTTTGTGCCTTTGATCGGTTGCCTGGCGAGCCTGGAGGTTATGTTCTTGAACCGGAAGAAGTGTACGAGAGGGTTGTCCGCCATCTGCCGTGGGGGATCACAGAGGTCCACATGGTCGGAGGGATCAATCCACGTCTCCCTTTTAGCTATTACCTCGATCTTTGCCGCGCAGTAAAAAGAGCTAATCCCCAAATTCATCTTAAGGCTTTTACTGCCGTCGAGATAGCACAAATATTTAAAGTGAGTAGGCTTTCTCCGGAAGAGACTCTCTGTGCATTGCGAGAAGCGGGATTGGATTCTTGTCCGGGCGGGGGAGCTGAAATACTTTCTGAGAGAGTACACCGGGAACTATATCGGCTCAAAATATCGCCTTCCGAGTGGCTTGCAGTCCAAAAGATTATTCATCGTGCTGGGCTACGATCTACGGCGACCATGCTGTATGGCCATATCGAAACGTTAGAAGAGCGAGTGAGGCACTTGATCCAGCTTCGGGATCTCCAAGATGAAACAGGTGGATTTCTGGCGTTTGTGCCTCTGGCTTTTCATCCCGAAAATACAGAAATGTCACATATAGCTCCTCCCACAGGTATTGACGACCTTGCTACGATCGCAGTTGCGAGGCTCATGCTCGACAATTTCGATCACATTAAAGCCTACTGGGTAATGCTCACACCAAAGGTAGCACAAGTGAGCCTTGCCTATGGGGCTGATGATCTCGACGGAACCGTTATCAACGAGACGATCGTTCATGAGGCTGGTGCTCGGACACCGCAGGCACTCACCGAGGAGGAGTTGGTAAGACTCATCCGCGAGGCGGGACGACGGCCCGCGGAGCGAGATTCTCTCTATGCTATCCTCCGTGAATGGACATGCGATAAGACCTGACCCCCCTTCGCACAGCGTGTCTGCGAATTGGGAGGGGGAACATGAGGTACTGGACGTGTGTCAAACTAATGAAAAAGAAACTCTTCCAAGCGGGAACTGAGACGTGAAAGAGTGGATAACGGCAGTTTTAGTGTTTATAGCTGCAGCGTTGGTTTTTCTCTGGGTGGTCCAATCGATATGGCGAAAGCATTTGTCGAGGTGCACGCCGCTGCGTGGTACCTTCTATACAGCTTATGTAGATGAGGCCGGAAAACTTCTATTTATAGAGCTAGCGGAGCAGGAGCCATCTCTCTTCCGTCAGAGCATCTCGGTTCCCGTGTTGAACGTAATTCACCTTGTGTCTTTGGGTTTTTTGGCTGGTGCGGCCTGCGTTTTCCGGTTGGGGCAAATCTGTCTTTCCGCTGAAATGGTCGATCTTCCAGCCTGGGCTCTGATCTGGGTAAGCCTTGTTAGTCTGCTCTGGTTCTTGGTATATTTGGTTGAATACGCTGTGTTTCGTCAGTCCCAGTTTCGAGAGTATTTAAAGGAATTGTGTGGTAAGGATGGGCGCGACGAAGTCGCAGTTTGTATTAGCCTTCATGGTCTCGTTGTCCAGCATCGTATGATCCTCCTCATTTTAGCAGCGGTGGGAATGCCAGCCCCTTGGCAAGTAAGCAGTGCTGTTGTGGTCATCCTTGCTACAGTGATTGCAGGATTCTACTGGCTAACAAAATCGAAAGGCTGGCTGAGGCAGTTTATAATTCCATCGGAACTCGAACGTCCATTTTTGTCTCTTCCGGAACAGATTCGAGAAGGGGTGTGGGTGACGCCTGCTGGATTCCTTCTTGTTATTGCAGCCGCTACTCTTGTGTATTTCGGTGACGTCAGCTCTTTGGCGGTTGCCGTGATCAGCATAATCGGAGCGGGATTGGTAATCGTGAGCGAACGCTTGTCGCGAATCCACACACATTCCCAGACTCTGGAAGAATTGAGGGACCGGCTCAAAACATATTTGCTGGCTGGCGAATATCAATCGCATCGCGCGCAGGCCGTCCCCAGGTCATAAGATTTTTCTGGGGTTGGCTCATCGGGTTAGTACGCGGCAAGCATATTTTTTTCTCCTGCAAAACTCTGTTGCCAAGTCGTGATGAAAACCCTTTCGTGGGGGAGTAACGATTAGATATCCCAGTTAATTGTGGAGTGGGTTTCTGAGTATCTGTGAGCATGTCGAACCCTCATAATCTAGACACGGAAGTCCTGTGGAATCAAGATGCAGAACAGTCCCTGTTGGGTGCACTGCTCTTGGATAACGCTGGCATTGACATCGCAGCTCAGCGTCTCAAGCCAGAGCACTTCTCCGTACGGGGCAACGCAACGATCTACGAGGTCATCTGCAACCTTTATCAGGAAGGAGCTGTGGCGGATCCCCCGTCTGTCATTGCTGAGCTTCGCCAACGGAAACTTCTCGATATGGTTGGAGGGGTTGAATACATCAACTCTCTCTGGATGCAAGTTGTCTCCCCGGGGAATATCGACCATTACATACAGTCCATCTACGAGGGCTACGAGAAACGAGAACTCCTGCGGATTGCGGATAGCGTAAAGCAACGTATCCACGAAGGCGCGGCCGACGTTGACGAGATTGTTGAGCTCGTCGAAAAGGAAATTTTCGACCTCACGCAAGAAAGAAAAACAGGCGATTTTAATCACCTTGGGGCAGTTCTACCTGAGATCCTCTCTGAGATTTACACGCGAGCTCGGGAGGGGCGAGGCCCGCGAGGGGTTCGCACGGGCTTTCCAGAGCTCGATCGCATGACCGGGGGATTGCAGAAAAGCGACTTGATCATACTTGCAGCAAGACCATCCGTGGGAAAAACTGCTTTAGCAATGAACATTGCACTCAATGTAGCATTGGGGCGCATCAATGGCATCACGCCGCATCTCGAGGAGGGACTGCCAGTCGGCATTTTTTCCCTCGAAATGAGCACAGAACAGATTGGTCAACGTCTGTTGGCTTCACTCGCTCGGGTGTCAATGAGTGTTCTGCGCGGGGGGATGAAAATCGACGCAGGGAAAGAGGAAAGTCTCAATAAAGCCGCTGAGTTGCTGAAGAAAGCTCCCGTTCACATTGATGACACCCCAAATCCTACAGTCTTGGAATTGCGATCGAAAGCCCGCCGCTTAAAGAGCCGCGAACCGAATCTTGCTCTCATAGTAGTGGATTACCTCCAACTCATGCACCTGGGCGGACGAGTCGAAAATCGGCAGCAAGAAGTGGCTGAGATTACTCGTTCACTCAAGGCTCTTGCGCGCGAGCTCGATATCCCTATTCTTGCGTTGAGTCAGTTGAGCCGACAGGTCGAGCAGAGAAAAGGAAAAAACAGCAAACCTGTGCTGAGTGACCTCAGGGAAAGTGGTGCCATCGAGCAAGATGCTGACATTGTCATGTTCATTCATCGCGAGAAATCTCCCGCAGAGACAGATAAGGAGAGACGTGAAGGACCTTCTGTTAGGGAACCAGCAATGACAGAGCTTATCATTGGCAAGCATCGTAATGGCCCTGTAGGCACTGTCCCCTTGATCTTCTTTAGCGATTTCGCTTCGTTTTTCCCTGCTTTTCTTGATGATAATGCCGAAGGAGAAGACGTCGGCTACTGACCAGAGGTCCTAAAGAGAGAGAGTGGGTGTGCAGGAGGGGAGTAGTAGCTGCCGAGAGAATATTGCAGGAGGGTGCTAATGCCAAAACAGTACATAGCTAGGGTGGTGGTTCTCGAGCGTCATGCCGACGGAACCGCACGACAATTTACTGTCACCCGAACTATCGATGAAGATATAAGTGTACGAGAACTCTTCGAATGGCGTGACAAGCGGGTGCATGACCCCGTCAACGGGGAGTTTGCAAGCCGCGAGATAGTGCTCACGCCGGATGATAAAGATTCGGAGTGGTAAAAAAGAAGCGCGCCCGGAGAGATTCGAACTCCCGACCCGCTGATCCGAAGTCAGCAGCTCTATCCACTGAGCTACGGGCGCGCAAACAAAATCAACTGCTGCTCTTCTTGGAGCAACCGGCTGTCAACCGTTACACTAATACTTACGAGACCGGCAATGCATTCGATAAAACAGGCTGAATTCCTGAGCTTTTGCGGCTCCTTCGACTCGGCACTTTAGACTCTATTCAGCAGTTTTCGCTTTTTCACCTAACGCGAGAGTTAGGACCTCTTTGACATTTTTCACGGGATGAAACGTGAGTTTCCGTTTAGCTTCTTCGGGAAGCTCCTCAAGATCATTTATGTTTTTCTCTGGGAGGATTATCTCCCGGATATGAGCTCGAGCAGCTGCTAACATTTTTTCTTTGATACCGCCGACAGGCAAAACGTTTCCCTTCAACGTGATTTCTCCGGTCATCGCCAGATAATCTTTCACAAGCCTGTTGGTCAGCAACGATGCGAGTGCAGTGCAAATTGTGACCCCGGCTGATGGTCCATCCTTGGGAACGGCTCCAGCCGGCACGTGAATATGGATGTCTCTCTGAGAAAAGAGCTCATCATTGATATCCCACTGCTGAGCATGAGCTCGCAGATACGTTAGTGCAGCCTGGGCACTTTCTTTCATCACATCACCCAGCTGCCCTGTGAGCGTAAACCGACCATTCCCTGGGGTAAGGCTCGCTTCGACAAATAGAATTTCGCCACCAACCGGAGTCCACGCAAGTCCGATCGCTACTCCAGGGACACCCATGCGCTGAGCGGTCTCGCTGTAGTATTTGGGCGGTCCAAGGAAAGTATGGAGGTTTCGCGTAGTCACGAGCACCCGATAATTTGGGTCCTCAGCTACATGACGAGCGGTTTTCCTACAGACGGTCGCGATTTCCCGCTCGAGATTGCGGAGCCCAGCCTCACGTGTATAGCGCTCAATAATCAAACGGAGCGCATGGTCGGTAATGCGAAGGTGAGACGACGAAAGTCCATGATTTTCAAGCTGTTTGGGGATGATATAGCGTTTTGCTATTTGCACTTTTTCTCCCAGCGTATAGCCGGGGAGTTCGATGACCTCCATGCGGTCTCGCAAAGGCGGGGGAACCGGGTCCATGTGATTAGCAGTGGTGATAAACATGACCCTCGACAGATCAAATGGCATATCCAGATAGTAATCGACAAAAGCATTGTTCTGCTCGGGATCGAGTACTTCTAAGAGCGCAGCTGCTGGATCGCCTCGGTAATCCGAACCCAGTTTGTCAATTTCATCGAGCATGAGAACAGGATTATTTGACCCAGCCTGCTTGAGAGCTTTTACAATCCGCCCAGGCATAGCTCCGATATAAGTGCGCCGATGTCCACGAATTTCTGCTTCGTCGCGCATACCCCCTAAAGCAATTCTCACAAAATTTCTGCCTAAGGCTCGAGCAATGGAGCGTCCTAAAGAGGTTTTTCCGACACCAGGGGGACCAACAAAGCACAGAATTGGCCCCCGCATGTTTTGCTTGAGTTTGCGGACACTGAGGTATTCCAGGATGCGCTCTTTGATTTTCGTAAGGTCATAATGGTCTTCATCGAGAATCTTCTGAGCCCGTCGGATGTTGAGATTGTCCTCGGTGCTTTCTTCCCACGGAAGATCGAGGATCCACTCGAGATAAGTTCGGGCAACTGTGTACTCGGCGCTCGCAGGCTGCATCATTCGCAGACGATTGAGTTCCTTTTCTGCGGTCTCTCGCGCATACTGCGGCATTGCTTTGTTCTTAAGTCGTTCTGCTAGTTCTTCGATTTCCTGCGACGCGCTTTCGTCCTCTCCTAGTTCTTTGCGGATTGCTTTGAGTTGCTCGCGGAGAAAGTACTCTCTCTGAGTCTTATCGAGCTCATGTTTTACCTGAGAGCGGATTTTGGTCCCGAGCTCGAGCACTTCCATCTCGCGGGTGAGATAGTAGTGAACGCGTCGAATTCTCTCGCGCACGTCAACGAGCGACAATACCTCTATGAGTTCCGGCACTTTGAGTTGTATGTTCGATGCGACAAGGTCCGACAGACGCGCAGGATCGGTCAGGCTTGTCGCAGCGGTCACAAGTTCCTCCGGCAGAGCATTGATCTGAGCGGCTCTTGCGAGAAGCGCGTGGATGCTTCGCACGAGGGCTTGCGTCTCGGTATCATCCGTGACGACCTCTTTGAGTTCTTCCACCCGCGCTTTGAGGTAAGGTTCCGTGGCAAGATGTTCCACGATGCGAATTCGAGCTACTCCGTGAAGCACAACCCGCACTGTTCCGTCGGTGGTGCGCATCATTCGGACAATGTTTGCTGCTGTCCCAATGTCGTACAGGTTCTCAAATTGCGCAAGGCTGGGAGCCTCGGGCTTTTTTGTGAAGACACCAACCTGCCGGGGACCGTTTATGACGTCATTGATCAGCGCTTTGCTCTTCTCATCGCCCACGATGACCGGAGCAAGCATCGCTGGGAAAAGCACAAATTGATCCAACGGAAGAATAGGAAGTTCGCTGTGAACTACAGGTTGTCCATCTTCGAGTGCATGCTGAAAGTCAATATCTCTGTCAGATTCCATGTCTTCCTCACTGAATCTGTATTCGGTATTCGTGAGAATCGGATTGCGGCTTCTTTATGGTGATATTTAAAAAACCATTCTTCAGTTTTGCCGTAATATCTTGTGGGTTGCACGGTACGGGAAGTTGAAATACCCTTTGGAATACTCCGTACTGGATCTCCATGAGATAATAATTCTCCTTGGTCACTCGGGAGTCATCATCTCGTTTACCGCGGACCACAAGATACTGGTTAATAAGCTTTATCTCGACATCCTCCTCTCGCACTCCAGCAAGCTCCATACATATATGAATGCTCTCGCGTGTTTCGTAGACGTCTGTTGGGGGAACCCATACGCGTTCGGTTGGCACGTATCGAGGATGCTGATGCGTGAAAAAGTTGTTCACCCATCGCAGAAATTCTTCTTCGAATGGGTCTTTGCTTGGGGTGCTAGAAATGACTTTCATACGAAAATTCTTCATGTGATGTCCCTTCCCGTCGCGACAAGACCCGTTACAACTGTTCTCCAGCTCGGTCGTTTTTGACTGTCACATGTGTAGGGATCTAGGGCTATGGGTGCAAGAGCTAATTTTGTAGTCTTGCTTCACTGGAATGTGTAATGGTGAGGCGGTTTTACGCCGGCGTGCCCTAAAACCAACGCCGGCGTGCGGGAGGGTTTACAATAGCGAGTGCTTTCCCTAAGATGGCTTCCCTTGGGACAAGACATGCCTCGAACCATCCTTGGAATATCCATCCTTGTGCGAATAACTGAGGCGGAACGGCGGAGGAGCCGCCGAGCACGCCCATCAAAGAATCTGGAACAATCTCGGTTGCCGGCAGGAAATAGTGTTGACGTGGAATGTAGAAAACGTGAGGAGGAATTCTGTCCCACCCAAATGGGAGGATGGTTTCAGGAACGGAGCTTCCGTTACGTATCATCTTCCCATTACGGATTTCGATGACGTCGCCGGGGATGCCACTAAGTTTTTGAAAATAATCTTTCATATTAATGACAAGCTGGAACGTTCGGCCGGGCGAAGGTCGCTCAGCGACAAATCGCGGTGGATCAAAGTATACAACATCACCTAACTGTGGCTCTGAAAACCAGTACGCTCCAGAAAACACCAGGATGAGATCTCCGCGTTGGAGGTGGGGCGGCGCTAGGTCATGAGTCAAACGGATAAAGGTACAGATGCGTCCGCTCCCTTTGACGCTGGCAAAAAGTGCGGTAAGGATGAGAGTAACAGTTCCTACGATGAGAATAGCACGGAGGCCAAAGCGGCGCCCCTGCAGTTTGGCTAGGCTTGAAAGTATGGCATAGGCAAAGAGCCCCCCAATAACACATAGCGTGGGAATGAGGTACTGAAATGCAGTTGCTGCAACTCCTACGTAAAAGAGTACAGCAAACCATAGCGCGACTGTATTGCGGAAGTTCCAGGTCTCAGCGTTAGTCTGGATAGCACAGACAATTGCGTCTGTGCAAATTGTGACCCAAACTGCCAGGAGTGCCAGGAGAAGTAAGTTATTGAAACCATGATGGAGTGTTTCCACGCTAAACCAGAGGAGTCCCCAAAATACAAGTCCCGCAAGCACGGCGCGCTTCCACTTGCGCGAATAAAGCTGACCGAGAGGGGGCAAAAGACCTAGAATTGCGGCAACTGCAGGAAAGCGGTAGGATAATGGTTGTGCGCTCTCACGATCGCGCACTAAGCGTCCCAAATTATGTGCTCGTAAAGTAATTAAACCTACGATGCTATGGACTCCGGCTCGAAGTTTGAGTTTCCACAAAGACGAACTCGGTGGCTCAGTCCGTTCTCCGGTCTGAAGAATACTGTGGCAACGCCTACAGCGAGTACTGGCATCAGAGTTCTTGAAACCGCACACGCTGCACACTTGCATGGGAATCAGCCTTCTCCGCTCTCCAGCCAGATCTTACGGTTCTTTTGGTCTTCCCTTGAGTGCTCTACGGTTTTCTCCCAGTCTGGCTTTGAGAATCGAGTCTCTTCTCGGATTGGGCCAAGCACTTCTTCGAGAAATGCGCGGTAGTCTCGCAGCCGCTGCTCATCGCTCGAATTGACCTGAATGAAAACTTCTCCGTTTTTTGCGATCCTCACCAGGATCTCTTCATATTTCATTGCTCTGTTTACCCACTCAACGACCTTACCACAGGAGCAGCTTTTATCACAGATTGCAATGCTGTCCTATAGGGACGTTTACCAGATAGCTCGACGGCGAGTAAACAAAAAGAAAAAAGCAGTGTGATCTCCTGAGAGGTCGCACTGCCCACTGCACTGACAACCTACGGTCAGGATTATTGCGATGAACTTCCCGAAGGCGCAGGAGAAGTCGGTGTGGCAGTCCCTTTCGAAGATGGTGTTCCCGTCTCCGACGGTGGAGTTTGCTTTTCTTGGGCTGCTGAGGCAGGCGTTGGGCTAGCGGCCGGAGCAATTTGTTCTGGGCCGCCGCTCAGAAATTTCTCCACTCTACTTTTTGCGATGTACTCGCCCCAAAACGTGAGAACAATGGTCAGGACGATAAAAGAAATGGCGATGTTCCTCGTCCACTTGCGCAGAGCAGACCCTGCAGCTCCAAAGCCAAACGTTTCGCCAATGGCTGACGCTCCACCAAGTCCGGAAAGTCCGCCCCCCTTTCCTTCTTGAGCCAAAATGACGAGTATGAGAAAAAGGCATACAAAAAAATAAACAACCAACAGGAGATAAAAGCCGATCAAAGCAATCATCTTGAGTGTAAAACCTTTCTTTAGTCAGAGCTAAGTCAATATTAGTAAGCGCATGACTCTGTTCGCCGGAGTTGTACAGAAAATTCGGCGAAAAATTGTCTTCAGCGCAAAGATTCGTCAAGGTTCGTACACAGTCTTGCAAAAGAAAAAGTGACAATTCTCAGTACCTTGTTTTTAACACATGATGAAAAGAATAAAAACGGGACCAGCTCTCGGAAGAATGTCTCGATGACCGTGGTGCCTCAAGAACCTGAAGGAGAAAGGATAACATGACGAACAAGGTTCCCATCACAGTGGCTTACGGAGACGGAATAGGTCCAGAAATCATGACGGCGACGTTGCGGATTCTTGAAGCAGCGGAAGCACGCATCGAACCAGAAGTCATTGAAATCGGAGAAAAGGTTTATCTTCGCGGAATTCCGGAGGGGGTAGAGCCATCAGCTTTCGAGTCCCTGCGACGTACTCGCGTCTTTCTCAAAGCACCCATAACTACACCGCAAGGTGGAGGTTATAAGAGCCTGAACGTTACCACCCGGCTCGCTTTTGGACTCTATGCTAATGTTCGTCCGAGCAAAGCCTATTATCCTTATGTTAAGACAAAGCATCCCAATATGGATGTGGTCATTATCCGTGAAAACATGGAAGACCTTTACACGGGAATCGAGCACCAGCAAACGCCTGACGTTGTGCAGTGTCTTAAGCTAATCTCTCGGCCAGGTTGCGAGAAAATTGTCCGTTATGCGTTCGAATACGCACGTTCGAACGGCCGCAGGAAGGTGACCTGCTTTACAAAAGATAACATTATGAAAATGACGGACGGCCTTTTCCATCGGGTTTTTGATGAGATAGGTGCAGAGTATCCCGATATCGAGAAAGAGCATTGGATTGTCGATATTGGTGCTGCAAAACTTGCAGATTCTCCTGAGCAGTTCGACGTTATCGTCATGCCAAATCTCTATGGAGATATCCTCTCTGATGTTGCCGCGCAGATCGCTGGAAGTGTCGGATTAGCAGGTGCAGCAAATATCGGTGAGAAGTGTGCGATGTTCGAAGCTATTCATGGTTCTGCTCCTCGCCGCGCAGGCCAAAATCTGGCTAATCCGTCGGGACTGTTGATGGGAGCCATTATGATGCTCGTTCACATCGGGCAGTCTGAAGTCGCTGAACGCGTCCAGAATGCATGGCTGAAGACTATCGAGGATGGAATTCACACTTACGATATCTATGATCCCGCGGTAAGTACCCAAAAAGTGGGAACCAAAGAGTTTGCCGATGCAGTTATTGCACGTTTGGGAGAGATTCCCACTAAACTCAAACCAGCTAGATTTCCGCGGACGTCCGGACAGCCTTCATCCGAACCAAGGAACGAGATGCATGTCTCAAAGCCCAGCCAGAGCGTCCAACTTGAACTGTGTGGCGTGGACGTTTTCGTGCGCTGGGAGGGGAATAATCCGGATGACCTCGCCAAGCTAGTCACAGGACTCGCTGGAGATGCGTTTGAGTTGACGCGTCTTAGTAACAGAGGCCAACGCGTTTGGCCAAATGGCTATGAAGGAACAATGCTGGTCGACCACTGGCGCTGTCGGTTTGTGAAGCGAGAGTCTGCCCCCAACCTCACCAACGACGCTATTCTTGCGCTTCTAGGGCGGATCAGTGGGGCAGGGCTAGACTTCATTAAGACTGAAAACTTATACTTAATGGATGGGAAGCCAGCTTTTGCAGCGATATAACCGTTTGAAAAAAAAGCCACTTCTAGAAAAGATTCGTCAACCATCCGACGAGAAAAGTGCGAGCGTAGGGTGGGATAAGGGTCGAAGTAATCTTTTTTCCAGGAGCAAGTAGTTGTTTCCATTGCTTCGCCAAAAGCGAAATAGTCTTATTTTCTAAGAATCGTTCCATCGGCTACAAAAACTTATGGCGGTCAGAGATTAACTCGAGCGCCAGCATGACAAACAACAAATCTTGCTCCCAGTTCAGCTCTTAAGAGGAAAGCCTGGGATCGTATGAGTTCCCTGTTTCAGGCTGCCCAGGCGAAGATTGCGGCACTCTTTGCTCCGGACGATCGTATAGCACTGGAACCGGGACTTCTTTTCCCGCTGACGGCCGAGGACTATTCATATTCGCTCGGAGAGGCAAGCTGGCTTCAGGGGTTGGTGAAATGGCGGCTGCCGATGCTTGAATCTTCCGCGAGCTAGAACTGCCTGCGTCGGCACCATCTTGCGGCACCGTTTCCTGATTTCCCCACGACTTCCCCTGGGTTTGTTTTCCTCGGGAGGTCTTGGCGGGGACAACTGTGATGGTAGAACTCCCTCCAGAAATGGGCGGTGGGGGCACGAAAACACGTGATAAGGTGCTGCCCGCTCCAGCCCGCGTTGTCGAACATCCGGTCAGGCTGATCATAACGCTAAAACCTATGCCTATCATTGCCCCGAATTGCACTCGCATCGTCAGAGCTCCCACTAGACGGATTCTTTTTCCTTTTTCTGCAAAACTGACTGTAGCTTTTTTGATACTCCTACTTCATGTCAACCCTAGTTTTCCACAACTTTTTCCACACCTCACTCACAGCTTTTAAGTCTGCTTATTTCTTCCAGAATAACTCGGAAAAGCGTTGGATCAGTGTCCTTCGCGATCGCCTCATAATAAGCCTCTGTTCTCGTCAGATAACGATGCCGTTTTTGCGAGTCAGGGCATGAACGCAGGGAAATAAGGTTGTCGAGCCGGTCGCAAAGTTTTATTATCCTCACGAATGGTGAAGCATTTATTATACCAATCTTGTACTCCTCCGCTGAAAGAAATTTCTCGGACGTCTTTTTGCTAAGAATGTCTACAGCTGCCGCAATTTCGTCGCCCATTATCTCGGCCAGGCGTGCGCGTGTGAGGGCAGAATTGTCTTCGAGTACATCGTGGAGGATAGCTGTCGCAACCTCGCTCTCAGACGCTGATGGGTTGACAACAAGGTAATGGTTCGCGACTCGCAGAGGGTGAATTATATAAGGCTCTCCACCGTCTCTGATCTGTTGCGAGTGGGATTCTTTAGCCAGGGCAATAGCACGCCTCACTGTCGCATCGGAGCCGAACCGGTAACGGCAGTACGCTAGTAACGACGCTTCCAAGTGATCCACATAAAAATTATGGGCTGCAGAATCCATTTCTGTGCCTCGCCGTTAGTCAAGTTCTATTCCTGTTGGATGTTGATCTTCATGTGCCCGCTATAACCGGATTGATAGAACACCGAGATGTCTTTCATTGGATGGGGCTCTCTCATGTTTCTTAAGGCTAGTAATAGAATGTCTTAATAGGCGAAAGTTATCATTGCGTTATCGCCAGAGATTCTGGCAGCAAACAAGTTGCAAATAAGGATGACAATGGGCATACAACAAAACTGGTAGTGTAGTTTTCTGGGGACGAAGGAAAAAGCAAGACTGCATTGCAATCAGGGGATAGGGGAATTCGACAGCGTCCACTTCTTTGGTCGCCATACCATGAAAAAACGTCGACCGGTGGCAATGTAAGCCGCACGGTGCCACGTCCTTTGTGGTTTTGTCAGAGGATCCAAAGTGTACCCATTGATAGCGAATTCAGCGAGAGCTGCTGCCAAAACCCAAAGCTCCGATTATCCGCACTCCTTCCTTCCCGAGGCGGTCGGTGGATTGTATTCTTGTGGGGTCTGAAGTGAGGCTTTCTGACGTTGGCATACTACTGGTACCATGTGGGACTTCGGTCTGACCAAGGGCCGACATGGTGACTCTTTCGGTGGAAGAGTGTGCGTGCCATGTGGTCTCGTCCGGTCGTTTCAGAAAGACTGAGCGACTCTCATCCTCTCATGTTGCCAGGAAGATTACACGTTACGCGCGACCTGTGGGGTACTACTCACTGTGCGCTCCGGATGAATGCAGTTTGGCAAGAGAGGAAATTCTTTGCAGGAAAGTAATGCCCCCATGTCAGTCATAAGATTCTTTTTGCAAAAATTGCAATAAGTGAATGCAGAATATTGGGCATGGTAAGCGCTTTGTGTTGTTTGGTCATTTGCATCTGATCGAACAACTTTTTTCTTTACCCGCTGGCGGCTTCTGCCTATGAGGGTAGCGATAACATGAGGAAAGGAAAGAGCCATGAAATTGAGAATGGGTGCTGTGATAACTGCAGCGACTGCGGCAATTTGCATGGCAGGAATTCCGCTCCTTGCTAAGACTGGAGCACCTGAGTCTGGGAATTCTGTAAAGTCACCAAAGACCGACCGTTCGGCCCGCTCATCGAGCGAAGGTCCAGCGTCATCGCAAAGCAAAACTCAGTCAACTTCCAGTCACTCGGCCTTGCAGGCTCAGCCACAGTTTTATCTGGATCAGAAGGCAGCAGGGAGTAGTGCCAAAAAGACCCTCACTGAGAAGACGCAAGCGATAAAGAAATCGGCAAAAGTTTCTAGTTCAAAAAAAGACAGCCATATAGCCGGTCCCGATTCGATTCGGCGGTTGGGAAATGGTGAGGAGACCGCTTTGGTTTCCGGAGTTGGAAGCTCTGACGCTGCTCAGTCACGGGCGGTGGCGAACCTTTTAGGGACAAACTCTCCCAGTCAGAGGCCACAAGTCGTGGTACTCCCACCCCAGCCTTCTACCTCGAAACGTACGATGTGGGCAAAACTGAACCCTTTGAACCTCTTCAACCGTCGTACACCTCGGTTAGTTCCTACCGGGTATATTCAGACGGGAATAGCGTCCTGGTACGGTAGCGATTTCCACGGTGGACCAACCGCCTCAGGCGAACGTTATGATATGACTTCCCTGACAGCGGCTCATCCTTCTCTGCCTTTTGGCACTCTCGTGAAGGTTACTAACCTGAATAATGGAAGAGACGTGATTGTGCGTGTGAACAACAGGGGACCGTATTTGCGCAATCGCATTATCGATTTGTCGAAAGAGGCAGCTAAGCAACTGGGAATGGTAAGTGCTGGAATCGCAAAAGTTAAGGTCGAAGTTCTGTCTGCTGTAGAACCAATCGAACAATTTGGGCAGAACGCGTGGAGAAAAGTCGCTAATCGCTAAGCTCAATACGACGAAAAAATTCCGGCAACGACCGTCCTTAGGAAGCACGCGTTGTGCAGATTGCTTCTTTGAGTGACTTGAACCAGGGAGATGTTGTTTGCAGAGCTTCATTCAGGCTCTTTGCTGCAGCAATCTTCTCGATCAAAGCACTTCCCACAACAACCCCATCAGCATGGAGCGCGACCTGACGAGCTTGTTCTGGCGTTGCGATGCCAAATCCGACGACGACTGGCAGATCGGTCACTTGCCGAAGTTCCCGCAGTGGCTCTTCAATCGCGAATTTACTTTGGGCACGGGCGCCAGTGACTCCTTTTACCGAGATGTAATAGAGGAACCCTGAGGCATTTTGTGCAATTACCTTCTTTCTCTCTAAGGGGGTAGTTGGGGCAACGAGCAAAATGAAGTCGATGTTATGGGCTCTCAAAATTGCCTGGAGGGGAGGTGCCTCCTCCACAGGCACATCGGGAATGAGAACAGCATCTGCGCCAGCGTCCGCTGCATCCCGGGCAAAACGTCCAAGACCGTAGTGATAAAAAGGATTCAAGGCTCCGAAAAGAACGATAGGTGTGTCGTTGTTTTTACGGAATTCTCTTACTAGCCCGAGCACTTTTTCTAGGGTTGTTCCAGCCTCCAGAGCCGTCTTACAAGCACGTTGAATTGTTGGACCATCAGCAATAGGGTCGCTGAAGGGCACTCCCAACTCAATTATGTCTGCGCCATTCGAAGCGAGCATCTCCATGAGAGGCACTGTCCAGTCGAGCTGAGGGAAGCCGGCGGTGATATAGGGAATGAGCGCAGGTGTGTTCTGTTCTCGCAAGTTTTCGAATGTGCGTCTGATCCTATTAGCAGCCATTTTGTTTTCTCGGTGTGTGGAAATATGCGTTTTTCTTATGATTGAGCTTTTTCATTCGGGTACATTGAGGAAAACGATGTGAAGAGAAAAAGCTCGAATTTAGATGTTTGACATGGAAATTTGACCATGCAGTCTCGTTAGTGTTTACTGTAGGCAAAGTGTCGTGAGAGGTGGCCAGAGTCATGCCCAACGAGGTTCTCGAGAAACGGGAGCTTGCACCAAGGACGCACTATCTACGTGTGGAGGCGCCACTCGTAGCCAGCCATGCACAACCAGGGCAGTTTATCATCCTCAGGCTTCACGAAAAAGGCGAAAGAATTCCGCTGACGATTGCAGACAGCGATCCTGTGGAGGGCTCTATTACACTCATTGTTCAGGAAATAGGGGGTACTACCAAACAGATTGCTGCTCTTCGAGCAGGCGACCACGTGAGTGATGTTCTGGGACCGCTAGGTACGCCGTCAGAAATAGAGAATTTCGGTACCGTTGTTTTGCTTGGGGGAGGTTTTGGCATAGCTGCGATCCATCCAATCGCAAAAAAGCTGCGAGCAATCGGGAATAGGGTCATCTCTATTTTAGGTGCGAGGACGAAGGAACTTTTGATTCTGGAGAAAGAAATGCGAGCCGCGTCGCATGAAGTCATCATTGTCACAGACGATGGCTCTTATGGGCGACAAGGCTTAGTTATCGATCCCCTCAAGGAGATGATTGCCCAAGGAACTCGCATCGATCGGGTAGTAGCAATTGGTCCCTTACCAATGATGCGGGCAGTAGCGGAGCTCACTCGTCCTTATGGGATTCGGACTGTCGTGAGTCTCAACCCTGTTATGGTGGATGGGACTGGAATGTGCGGTGGGTGTCGGGTGAGTGTCGGCGAGGCTACCCGGTTCGCGTGCGTCGATGGCCCAGAGTTCGATGCTCACCTTGTTAATTTTGATGAGCTTGTTTCGCGTACGCAAATGTATCGCGATTTTGAACGCTTCCATCTCTGCAAACTCGAAGAAAAGTTGAGTTCCACATCCGTTCCGGAGGGAGCTGTAAACAAATGAATCCACAGGAGCGAATGAAAATTGCTCGTCATCCCGTTCCTACAAGAGCACCAGAGTCGCGGATACGCTGTTTCGAAGAGGTTGCTCTTGGTTACGACGAAGCTACCGCACGCGAGGAGGCAATGCGGTGCATCCAGTGTCGGAAGCCAGCATGTGTGGAGGGATGTCCCGTCGCCATTGATATTCCCGGTTTTATCCGCGAGATTGTTGCTGGCAATATTGCTAGTGCGGCTGCTATCATCAAGCGCACTAATAGTCTTCCCAGCATTTGTGGGCGAGTTTGTCCTCAGGAAACGCAGTGCGAACAAAAGTGCGTCATTGGGAGAAAAGGCAAACCGGTCGCTATAGGAGCTCTTGAGCGTTTTGTTGCGGATTGTGACAGGCAATATGGTCTGACAAAACCCGATGTTTCAGTAAAGCCTACGGGGAAAAAGGTTGCAATCGTTGGTTCGGGACCTGCGGGACTCACTGCCGCTGGGACCCTTGCGCAGCTAGGTCACGAAGTGACGATTTTCGAGGCGTTTCACAAGCCCGGGGGAGTTTTGGTGTACGGGATTCCTGAGTTCCGCCTTCCCAAGCAAATTGTCCGCGAAGAGGTCTCGACGCTTGAGAGACTGGGAGTTCAGTTCGAGTTGAATGTGCTCATCGGAAGAACGCTGACTATCGATGAAATCTTGGGCACAGAGTACTCAGCGGTTTTCCTTGCCCCTGGCGCCGGGGTCCCGCAGTTTATGAATATTCCTGGGGAAAATCTCAACGGTGTCTGCTCGGCCAATGAGTTCCTCACACGGGTCAATCTCATGAAAGCATACCTTTTCCCCGAGTATGAAACCCCCGTATATTGCGGCAAGCGGGTGGCTGTGATAGGGGGAGGAAATACCGCCATGGATGCAGCTCGAACAGCACTCCGTCTTGGCCCAGAAAAAGTCTATATTGTGTATCGACGAAGTGAAAAAGAAATGCCGGCGCGCTTGGAAGAAGTGGAACACGCAAAGGAAGAAGGCATCGAGTTTTTGTGTCTGACGGCGCCAATAGCCTATTACGGAGACAGCCGAGGCTGGGTCAGCGAGATGGAGTGCATTAAGATGGAACTGTCTGAGCCAGACGAGTCCGGGAGGAGAAGACCTGTTCCCATTCCTGGTTCGAACCATCGCATCAGTGTGGATACAGTTATTGTGGCAATAGGTGCAAAAACCAACGATCTCATAGTCAAAACGACGGGTGGTCTGTCAGTTGCCAAAAAGGGTTATCTTCTTGTTGATCCACAGACTCAAATGACAGCGCGCCCAGGGATATTTGCTGGTGGTGATATTGCCGGAGGAGAAGCAACTGTCATCGCCGCTATGGGGCAGGGGCGGGTTGCTGCCCATAGTATCCACCGATATGTTATGGAGCAATGAGGCTCACAGTTCTTCCGGCGCTCTTACGAAATAGCCATTAGAAATACTGCAGGCTTTCTTTTTTGTACTCTTTTGTACTCAGCAAAAGCCGGTACTCGTGTACGCCAGTCTTCTCGGCCACCTCCCGCGCAATTTCTTCACACCTTTGCATTGTCTCACAATGCATCATTGCGAATAGGTTATAGGGCCACTCGGGATAGGTGGGTCGTTCATAGCAATGAGTGATTTCTTTGTACGCCATGAGAGTTTGTGCCACCTCAGTGGCCTTATTCGGATCTGGAACACGCCATACACTCATAGCGTTATACAGTTTTCCCACCTTCTGGTGTTTGAGGATCGCTCCGATGCGTCGGATTATCCCTTTCTCTCTCCAGAGAGCAATTTTCTCGAAAAGCTTTTCCTCCGAAATGCCACATCGTCGGGCAATTTCCTCATAAGGATGCAGGGTGTCGAGGGGAATGGTTCCCTGCAACTGACGGATAATTTCTTTATCGAGATCAGAGAAGCGCATCGTTAGTCATCTTTCTCCGTCGGCGGATGACTCCCAGGGCTCCCGGTTTCAGAAGAAGAAGGTGAGAAATCAAAATTCACGTAAATTTTGTGCATGCGTACTGTTGGCAGGTACAGAATATCGGTAATGCCGGACCGCTGCTTGATTTCTTCGAGGAGCTCAAACATCGCTGCACGTGAGGGTGCCGCCAGTGTAAACCAGAGATTGTAATCATGCGTCCTTTTATAGTTGTGTGACACGCCAGGGTACGAACTGATGAGCTGACCTACTTCATCAATCCGATTCTCGGGTACACGCATAGCGACAAGGGCACTCATGAACCCAAGTTTCTTTGTATCAAAAACAGCTCCGAGTCTCCGAACTATCCCACGTTCCATAAGACTCCGAATGCAGCGGTAGACTTCGTCTTCGGAGATGCCGTGGCCAATCTCTTTAGCGATATCCAGATACGGAGAATGACTTACCGGAAACCTAGATTGGACGATGTTGAGAACCGCCCGATCAAGCCAGGAGAGAGGCAGCTCTTGGGCATTTTCGGAAACCATGAGTTTTTGCGATTCCTTAGCTCCAAAGTAGCACTTGCTAAGTCCTATAACTTCTACTCCATTTGGCGCCCACTTCTTCACATCGGTCTGGTACTTCGCTTCAGCCGTGTCTCCGTCAGCTTTGATTCTTAAGTTCTGGATTTGGAACGGGCGGTTTTCTTCCGATTACCACAGCAGACAAACCGAACGGAACATTTAGCCAATCCAAGAGCCGGCTTATCGGCATAAGAAGCTTCTGGAGTCGGATGTGTGAGCTTTTTATCTCGCTGGAACGCAATACTTTGCCGGCAATGAACCATCCAATTGCACCAAGCGGATTGAAATAAAATTTGTGCTCGACGGCGAATCCTGCTTGTCGGATCAAACTTGCGAGATCATTCAGACGATAGCGGCGATAATGCCCCAGATTGGCATCCATTTTACAGTAGAGAGCCGGATGAGCAGGAACGAGTAGCAGGAGACGTCCCTCCGGTTCCAAGAGATCAAACATGTTCGACAATGCTTTTCGGTCATCCTCAATGTGCTCGAGAACATTCAAGCACACGATTGTGTCTGGTGAGAATTCCCGCAGTTCCTGGGGAGGTGGTTCTGTGACGTCATATAAAACTACCCGCACATTAGCCTTATGGCCAAATTTTTCGGCTAGATACTCTACATAGTCTTGCCGGGCATCAGTAGCCACAACTTGCCTATTTTCGTCACGGCTCAAAAAATCGATGTTATTTCCTGTTCCCGCTCCTATCTCGACGATTCTCTTCCCAAGATAGGGCGAGAGTCGAGCGTAGATCCACTCCGCATAGGCGCCAAAAGATTCCAAATTGCGAAGGGTGATTTTGCCGTAGTCCTTATAGCGTCCCCGGGCGTACTTGAGGATGCACCAAATGGCCTGTAGGCCGTCTTTCCACCCAATCTTCTTTCCTTCGGCGTAACTTCTTCCGTCGTAAGAAATGCCCACCTCATAAATCCTGAGATTCATGCGAGCTAGTTTTGCTGTTATCTCCGGTTCAAACCCGAACCTGTCCTGCTCAATGCGGATCTGTTTCATGATATCCGCTCGAATCATTTTGTAGCAGGTTTCCATGTCGGTGAGCGTCAGGTTGGTGAACATATTAGAAAGAAGTGTCAGAAACTTATTGCCGACCGCATGCCAAAAATAAAGGACTCTGTGGGCTTTGCCGGTGAGAAAGCGAGAACCATAGACTACGTCAGCTTTCCCTTCGAGGATCGGTTGGAGAAGGATATGATACTCCTGCGGATCATACTCCAGGTCTGCGTCCTGAATAATAACATAGTCTCCCGTGACGTGCTCCACACCTGATCTGATGGCAGCACCTTTACCCCTGTTTTTTGGATGGTAAACGACCTTGTCGACGAGTGCGGACAGCTCGGATTGTAGAAGTTCGCGGGTCCCATCTGTTGAGCAATCATCCACCACGATGATCTCTTTCGGTATGTCCACAGCGCGGACCCGTTCGATAATTTTCCGTAACGTGTGACGTTCGTTATATACGGGGATGATGACGCTCAGTTTCATCCGCTTCCCTCTTCACATCTTATGGGGTCATTTACTTGTGAGTCTGAGGGTCGCCATGCAAGAGACAAATCGGTAACGCGTACCCGTAACTTTGCTTTCACTTTGCGGTGACACCGCTAGTTGCCGCTGAATTTTCTTGCGGCTCGATGCCAGTGTCTTGCTAGCGTTAGTTGTTAGCCCAATGCTATCAAAGGAGGCATATTATACAATGCGTAAATCAGCGATGTTGTTCGCAACACTGCTCGTGGCGCTCTCTCTTTTCCTTCTCGGTGCCAAGGCACCCTCGAATAAGAAGGCAAAAGAAGGCGTTGTTGCTTCTCTTCTGGAGCACAATTATCCGAAACTGACCGTTGTTATCGTTTTTGATCAGTTTGCCTACGAGTACCTGGTGAGGTTCTCTGATCTCTATTTGCCGGCTGAAAATCCTGCGGATGGGAAGATAGGTGGTTTCCGCTATCTTATGGAGAAAGGAGCATGGTTTGCAGACGCTCATTTTTCGCATGTTCCTACCTTCACCGGCCCAGGGCACTCTGTGATCATGACAGGTGCACCTTTGGCTGAAACCGGAATCGTTGGCAATAGTTGGATTACACCTGACGGAAAAACACTTAACTGTGTTGAGGATCCGAACCAAAAAGTCGTGGGGGCCGAGAAGCCTCGTGCGCGCGCAGCTTCTCCCGCCAATCTACGAGCAAATACGGTTGGCGATGTTTTGCGGTTGAGCACGAACAATAAGGCCAAAGTAGTCGGAGTGGCAATCAAAGATAGAGGATCGGTCTTGATGGCGGGTCATCAGCCGACGGCATGTGTGTGGTATGATGATGGCACGGGCAATTGGGTTACCAGCACGTGGTACACGACGGGGACATTACCTCGATTTGCGGAGCGCGTGAATCGGGAACGCCTTGCGGACAAGTGGTTTGGCGCTGTGTGGGATCGCTCTTTCGATTCCTCAGTCTACGCTAGCAGATGTGTCCCTGCTATGCCTGAAGTGCAAGGCAATGCTGGTGGGCTTGGCTCAGGATGGCCAAAACGACTTGCACCTCCCAATGCAGACAAGCCCGACAAAGATTACTACTCGCGCCTTGCCCACAGTCCATATGGCGTCAAAATGACTTTTGAAGTCGCGAAAGCCGCTATAGAAGACGAAGGACTGGGCCAGGACGAGGTCCCAGATATCCTTACAGTAAGCCTATCCTCACCTGACTATGCTCTCCATTCTTATGGTCCTCAGAGCGAGGAAGCATTGGAAATGGCAGTGCAATGTGATCGGAATTTGAGCGAATTTCTCAGCTACATCGACAAGAAGATTCCTGGTGGATTAGGGGCTACGGTTATCACTGTGCTCGCTGATCATGGGATTGCTCCGATTCCTGAAGTAGCACGCCAAAGTGAAAAGCTCGAAGTTGCTCACGTTCCGAGCAAGGAGATTGAAGCTGCAGTTGGCAGAGCCTTGCAGTCACAAGTATCCTCCACGACTGTTGCTGCAGCCTTGAGCTTCGGTTATCAGGAGCCTTACGTATATCTGAATCGTAAGCTTGCTGCCGAATACAAAGTGGACCTGCCCGCCGTGCGAGTTGCGATCGCTAAGGAGATTCAAAAACTTCCGGGCGTTTATACAGTTTACACATACGACCAGATTGCGGAAGGACGACTTCCCAATAGTCGAATCGCAGAGCTTGTTTACAACGGCTTTGATCCCACACGCAGTGGAGATGTAATGGTTGTTCTCGACCCCGGGTGGCTGCCTGGAAGCGGTTACAAAGGGACGTCTCATGGGACAGTCTGGACTTATGACACCAAGATTCCTCTCCTGTTTGCAGGAAAAAATATCGTTCCTGGCCTGTATACCGATCGCGTTGATGTGAAAGACATCGCTCCTACATTGTCTTTCCTTTTGGGTATTCGTTTCCCAGATTGTGCGCGTGGTCGGATTCTGGGGGAAATGCTGAAAAAGTAGTAGAGGAGAGATTGCTTCCTAGGACCGCCGGAGGGCGAGAGATTTTTCAGAATCACCCTCCGGCGATTATCATTTTCTGTCCGTGGCGGCTGGCATGTTCGTTTGAATGCTTTGCGGCCACGCTTCGGGTGGAAGATGAAAGTAAGAAAAAGTAAAAGTGTTCGGCGCCAACTTCTCGTTTACGAGAAGACCATGGAAATACCACTCCGACGATCTAAGCAGGCGACCGTCACGACTGTATTCGTAGTGAATTCGCCGAGCAGGCACCCATATTCCATTGGCTTTCCCAATAGTAATGTAGGTTTCGAAGAGCTTTTTTCCTTTCGAATCTCTCACTATGTACTCGTTGAGATAGCCTTTCTGAGGGTTGATGACATAAACAAGTTCTTCGTTCGGGAGCTCGTCATTTGTAAACCTGACAACGAGACGCTCTTCGTCTCCATATCCGAAACTCCAGATGGAGGGCTTATTCTTCATCGAGGAAAGTGTTTGGTAAAGATCCAAAAGACTCACCTGTTCATCAGCTAGCAGTGAGATACGAAAGCTCACGATAGGATTTTTTTCATGGACTGCCGGATTGTATGGAACTTCCGTGATCCAACCTTTTGGTGATTTTTTCTTGGCGTCGATGCTGTAGACTGAGTCATCACGAATCAGGAAGGCTGCCAGCACCTTTGACCAATCTGCATTCTCACGACTTCGGCCAATAGGACTCTTTCCATCCCATGGGAGGGTGAGAGATACACTTGCTGTCGTTGTGTATGCAAAATGAATGACGCGAAGGGGAGGAGCTGCAGACGCTGTTGTGAAGATGTTTTCTCGCCACACGACAGCCCCCTCCGCATTCTTGATCTGGCGCAGTGTTGCCTGTTGTCTGGCAATGATTTGCGCAAGAGTTATGCTTGTCTCACGATACTGCGCTGAGGGAGGCGTTTTACTCACAGGCTGGGCATGGACCCTGCCGTAGAGAATTAACGGTAAGAGCGAGAGCACAGTAATCCTCATGACTTGAGCGCGGAGGCCTACCCCGGAACTCTTCTGGGTCAGGAACCGAGATTTTCTATCTTTCATGTGACCTTCCCATAGCCACTAAAGTAGCTATATCGTGGATGTTTGTCTTCATGCGGGACAAAGAAAGCAACGTCGTACTCCTCAAGCTCAGTGACAAAAGAGCCGCTCTCCATGCGAGTTATTCGATTCTCCTGGAGAAGATCTTTTAAAGGAAGAGAATCAAAAAGTGAACTTATTGGGATAAAAAAGCGTCCTTTGGCAGGTTGATCGGAGACGTTGGCCAACACAACGACCGTTTCTCTCGGGTTAGATGTTGAGCGGGCGAAGGCAAGAACTGTTGGATGAGCTGGTTGAGGAAGATTTTCATAGCGACCGATCCGGAGTGCTTCCCACTCACGGCGAAGTCGGGTTAACTTTTGGATAAAAGCAAATGTTTGGCCATCCCACTGCTCTCGATCCCAGACCATTGGACCACGATTGCTCGGATCGGGTCCGCCATTCATCCCGATTTCTTCCCCATAGTAAATCATGGGGATCCCCGAATAGCTGAACGCGAGGGCATACCCGAGCAAACGTGCTTTTCTGTGGGGGATAAGGGTGGCTAGTCGGGGAGTGTCATGAGTTGCGAGAACGTTCCAGGATCGCAGCAATGCTGGATAGTGATAACGCTTAGCCATGCGTTTCAGGTTTGCGGCAGCTTGTTCAACTGTCGTTTCGCCCTTCAACAGAGAAAGAATCGTGGCCCGGAAATAATAATTCATGACACCGTCGAGGCAACCTTCCTGAGCAAATTCCTCAGCGTATCCCATGATCTCACCGACAGCACCGTCGGGGGCATTTTCCTCCGAAACAATTCGGGCAATCTCACTGCATAGCTGCGGCCCAAGGTCATTCGCACAATCGAGTCTCCATCCCGTAGCTCCTCGGCGGAGCCAATACCGTAGGACCGAGTCTGAACCTTTGATGAGCGTTTCGATTACAACTGGGTGATCCAGATTGAGCTCAGGAAGAGATCTGTGACTCTGCCAGCACTCGTAATCGACCGGGTGATCGAGCCAGAGAAAAAAATCTTTCTCGGGTGCATCGTTCGTTTGGCATGCTTTCAGAAACCACGGGTGTTGGGTCCCCACATGGTTGAATACACCGTCGAGAATGAGCCCGCAGTTGTTTTTGCGGCATTGTTCGACAAGTCTTTCAAACGCGGGCATCCCACCAAATGCTTCGTCAATACTCCAATAATCGGCAACGTCGTACTTATGGTTACTTTTTGCAGGGAAAATGGGCGTCAAGTATACGGCGTCAGCCCCAAGTTCTCTAATGTGATCAAAATGTGCAGTTATACCGTCGAGGCTCCCTCCAGCGTGTGCGGTCCAAAAGGATTCCGCACTTTCCGGTAGCGCCGTAGCACTTCCATCGCTACGCGCAAACCTATCAACGAAGATCTCATAGATACAGTTACGGACGTGAAGAGTCGGGAGCATTATAAGGCGTCCTTTCCATGGATGCGAAGCGCATCGAGGGCTTTCTGGAAATCCTCGGGTAATGGAGAAGAAAAGTGCATCTCTTGGTGGGTTCTTGGGTGAACGAACGAAATTTCTTTTGCGTGAAGTAGTTGGCGCGTTACTGCCCGAATGCTATGAAGAAGCTCCTGCTTCCGCGGAGGAATCAACTGCGCTGCTCGTGCAACGGAGCCCCCATAGGCTGTATCTCCCAGAACAGGATGGCCGATGCTTGCTGTATGAACCCGGATCTGGTGAGTTCTGCCCGTTTCGAGGGAATATTCAATGAGGGAAAAGCCGTGGAACCTCTCCAACACTCTCCAGTGTGTCACAGCCTCTTTCCCAGCATTGCGAACGACAGCCATCTTTGTACGAATAGCCGGGTGGCGAGCAACAGATGCCCGGATGGTTCCACTATTTGCCGTCGGATTTCGAAGAACGAGAGCCCAGTACACGCGGTGGATTTCACGTCGGGCAAGAGCCTCAGAAAGTGAGCGATGTGCTACGTCGTTTTTCGCGACGAGTAGGAGGCCACTTGTGTCTTTATCTAGCCGGTGAACGATGCCAGGTCTTTCGACGCCGCCAATGGACGAGAGGTTTCCGATTTTCGAAAGCAAAGCATTGACGAGCGTCCCATCTGGATTACCAGCTCCAGGATGTACTGGCAAACCTGCTTGCTTATTAATTACTAACAAATCATCATCTTCATAAATTATATCGAGGGGGATATCCTGAGGCTCTAGTGTTGACGCTTTAGGTGGCGGGACAACGAGAGTTATCAATTCTCCAGCTTCCACCCGATCTTTGCATCGCGGACAAGGTCTGGAAGTCTGTACCGCACCCGATTCGATAAGCTGTTGAATTCTATTGCGAGATAGCCACGGAATTTTATTTGCCAGATAAACATCGAGACGAGCTCCGGCATCAGCAGCAACAACCTCGAGACGAACCTCCTGCTGCAAGGTGTTGTGCGTTGCTGTTCCGTTTGTGGACTCCATCTACCTCTATACCAAACCCATCAGTTGGTGAACGCTGTATTTTCCTTCTTTTGGATCGTTCTTATTAATCAAGCTTGGTAGCAAACCTTAATCAATTCAGGAATGCAAATTTTCAGTTGTTGTATAATGAACAATGTAGCGCCCCGTGCGCCGCATTTTTTCGCGAGAGCTGATGTAGCTCAGCTGGCAGAGCAGCTGATTCGTAATCAGCAGGTCGTCGGTTCGAATCCGACCATCAGCTCCATTCTTTTCTTGTGTTGGGGCAAGTCCCATCTCTCAGCTGTCTTCTTTGCCCAGTTCTCTTGAGTTTCGAATTACTAATCCTCGGATGAGTCAAAAGCACGCGAAAGTTTCTTTTTCTGCCAAGGAAGATATGGTACGCCCGGCAGGATTCGAACCTGCGACCTTTTGCTCCGGAGGCAAACGCTCTATCCAGGCTGAGCTACGGGCGCACTTCGTGGTTCACGCAACGGATATTACCACTAATCCCAGTCCATTATTGTCTGTTGGGTTCTATTAATTACTGAGCTGGATCGTTATACCAGAAATATTCTGGTTCCAGCCCAAGGTGAACGTGGGAAGTGTCAACCATTGCCCGTTACCGACAACGCTTGGATCGAAGTACAAAAGTTGATAGTAGCCAGGCATCACGTGCTCGAACGCAAATGTTCCCATACTTGAGGATATGGTTTTTCTCACAAGAGAGTTATAGACACTGCGAGGGACGCCAAACGTATCAAAAATCGGCATAAGCTGAAGTGTTACCCCTCCAGCGTACGAACCATTTGCCTGAACGACGTTTCCACTCACACGACCTGATGGCACCGCAACTTCTATCGGATTCTCTCCTCTCTCGAGGTAGACTGTTTGCCACACAGTATAGGTGCCGAGGGGACCATAGCCCGTCCCCCACAGGAAATATGGACCGGGCGGCACAGATTGGATGCGAAAATGGCTGCCTGAAAGTGTGCCGTCGTAACGTATGTCTTCGATAACATTGTTATACTCGTCGAAGGGATGGATGTGCAGGTTTCCTGATCGTACGTAGCCAGAGGAACACGTTACTGTGCCATTTACGTGAGCACTTGTCTCGAGAAGGAAATTTTCTTCGCGTGTTTCTCCTGCTTTGGTCTCAATAGTGCGAAAAGTATAAATCTTGCGTCCATTGGCATATCCTTCCACAACAAGCGGCCACGTTCCGGGACGAATTCCCTGGATGAGATAATTCCCAAAAGAGTTTGTGCGCGTCTCTTTGGCAGGGAAAACCCCACTGACGCGAACCTTTGCCCAGTTGACACCGTAGCCTCCCTCATCGATGACCACCCCCTGGACTCCACCACCAGCTTCGAGGTAGATGCGACCGAGATCTGTTGTTCTCTTTTGCGTTACAACCACTGGATTGATGCGAGCACTTATGTAATAGGGATGTTCGAGCTCAAGAACATAGGTTCCTGCCCCAGCAGTGGGAATACGGAAAAATCCAGAATAATCAGTGCGGCCGTACAAGGCAGTGCGTTTTGCTTCTTCCTCGCTTTTTTGCGGGTTAGCAAGCCGAACGGTCACGTCATTGATGGGACGATCAGTGTCGCTTGAAAACACGTAGCCAATGACCCCGCCTGCCATTTTAAGGCGTATTTTGGGAATCACCGTGTGCCGAGAGGGGCCGATGACAAGGTTGTCGTTTTGATAGACCTCGTATCCATCGGCAACAAGAGTCAGACTGTAAATACCTCGAGGGATATTAAGTATCCGGAAAAAGCCCCGTGCTGAAGTGTAACTTCTATCGATGTTGAAAATGAACTCCTGCAGCGGCTTTGTATCAGTGCGAGACCGCAGTGTGAGTCGAAAGTTATCGACGGGCCTCTTATCCTCGCCCTCAACTGTGCCCGAGGCGGAGTTATTGATATCGCATGCTATTTCGAGATTCGTAGTGCCTGATTTCACGTCGAGTTTGTAAAACTCATAGGATTGTTCGCCATCCGGGGTCTTGAGAGGAAAGTTAGCCCGTACGTCAAAGAGTCCCTTCCCGAGATTGCGCAAGAAAAAGTTACCAGCCTTGTCGGTAAGGGTCTCATCGCGACCTGGAACGTATTTATGCGGAACTGCACGCACACGGGCGTTTGCAATGGGTTTCCCTTCCAGGGAAACGAGCCTTCCAGATATCGAAAGACCTGCGACAAGCGTGAAGTCAATGTCTTGAAGGTTGTCCCCTTCCTTCAGCCGCAAGGAGCGGTAGGCATCGATGTAGCCTGACTTTGCGACTCGGATTCTGCCGCGACCCGGTGTGCAATTGATGAAGGAGTAAGAACCGTCCGAGGCTGTCTGCACTCGAAGAGGCTTGTTTGACGGGTCTTTAGGAAATTCTTCACTTTCGAATTCGACAAGAGCCTCGGCGAGCGGAAACTTTTCCTCATTCATGACTCGCCCACTAATGCGTGCTCCCGGCGTCAAAACTATTTGCGTGGTTGCGTATGGTTTCGAAGCTGTAAGATCAATCAGCGGGCTCCGTGCTTTGGCATAGCCGGTCTTGGAGGCGCTGGCGTACATCTGAAGCCTTTCTCCGACGTCTATCCCCCAAATCTTAAAGTAACCACTGGCGTCAGTTTTTGCTTTAAGGGTCGAAACGTCGATGGAACGGGGGGTTGTTGCTGAGACAAAAAGTTGAATTTCTGCACCCTCTACTGCCCGTCCAGAAGAGTCCGTCACAAAACCGTCGACAGTTCCCCCTGTGCCTAATCGCAGAGCAAGGTCGCTTTTCTTTTCTCCTGGGAGGAGCACAAACGTTTGGGCACTCCCTCCCTCGGTTGTGGGAACAAATCCTTTCGCCGATGCCTCAATCCGATTCAGACCAGCCGGCACATCGGGGAATTCAAATTCACCTAGGGCATTCGTATGCGTCTCGTAGCTTCTTTTCCTTCCTTGCAGCGGTCCATAGAACGTTTGCAGTCGGACGGTCGCATCCTTAATGGGGGCATCATTACTCAAGGCAAGTACTCGTCCTCGGGCAGTGCACTTCTCGTAGACTTCAAGGAGAACAGTGCGAGTGGGCGCTGCGCTGCTGCACTCTATTCCGGAGAGTGGTTCATTCCCAATGGCTGGCGTCGAGACCCACAGACGGTAAGTGCCAAAAGGTAATTTTGTAAAAACAAATGCTCCTGTTCCATCGGAAGAAGATTCGCGTGTGATAGTGGTGCCTTTTATGATTGCTTCGGCTCGAATTGCTACCGCTGCCGGAGTCGTCGGCCGATCGATATAAACAGCGGATCCCCGTATGGTTGCTCCCCGCTCCAGTTTGCAGACTTGGCGAAGCGTTCCGGGTGGGATGAGTGGAAAAAGAGAGGGGGCAAAATCTGGATGCTCTACTAGCAGGTCGTAAAATCCCTCGTTGGAAAGTTGAGTGAATGAAAATTTACCATCGCCACCGGTGATGTGCTCGTACCGCGGACTTTTTTCCAGAGAATAGCTATCCTGCCCCAAAGGCTTAAAGCTCACGAGCCTGACAGTGGCACTGGTTACAGGGGTGCCCTTCTCGTCTATTACGATTCCCTCGATCCGTCCTGTTTTGCGCAAAATGAACTCGAGGAGTTGTTTACTATTTTCAGGTGTAAGTGTGTGTGACGTGACCAAAATATCGTAGCCACGGCAGCGAATCTCGAATAGATTTTCTCCGAGAGCGAGACCTCTGAGAGTGAAACATCCGGTTGCGCTGGTCTCAACCGTTCTATACGTTGAATCGTCGAGGAAAACGTTTCCGCCGCCGGGCTGCTGTTCGAGATTCCGTTTTCTGGCACTTACCAATGCGTTGGGAACGCCCTTCCCTTCTTCATCCTTCACGATTCCTTGGATTTCGGCGCCCAGGGGAAGAGTGAATTCAATCCATTCTTTGCGGCGGTTCGATGGGGGAGTATAAGCTGGTCTTATGAGTGGGACATAGAGGTCATGCTGAACAAGTATATCGAAACTCTCCGGCGCAAGACTTGAAATCTCGAAGTAGCCAGAATCATTTGTCTCGCTCTGGGCAATGATATCGTTTGAACCACATCGGCGGACACTCACCCGCGCCCCAGCAACTGGCTTTTGCTTTTCGTTTTTTACCACCCCGGCAAGCGTGAAAGCTTGGCCAACTAGCGAAGAGCTTCTTGTGCTATCGGAAACGGCGTCGGCTGGTCGGTAATCTCTATCGTGTTTGCCAGAGAAGTCCTTTATGGTGTTGGCAATCCAGCCCTTCGCTCGTTCGACGACACGTCCTATGCGTCCGATCACGGTCTGAGGAGGATGTGAAGGAGTGTCCGATATTTGGACAATAGCAATCACCCCTAGGACGAGCAAGAGTACAACGCACAGTCCCAACACTCTGGCTTTCCGCTTTGCCACGACAAACCGTTAACCCCTCGCATAAGCGACGCTATATCGCATTTCAGTGGCTATATCTATCCTTGTCAAAGCAAGAAGCATGCACGTCCGAACAGAGACGTTTTTTCACCATCACAGGGATCTCAGTAAGCCCCACAAACATTAAGGCATTATACCCGCATTGAGCACTTCGGTGGCTGAAAACTCACGCCAGGTTCTTGAGTTTTTGCGTCTGCTCTTCTAGGATGAGAGCGTCGATAAGCGGATCAAGCTCTCCTTCCATAATCTTATCCAAGCAATACAGGGTAAGATTGATTCGGTGATCAGTAACTCGATTCTGTGGGAAGTTATATGTGCGGATTCTCTCTGAACGATCCCCTGAGCCCACCATTTTCCTGCGGATTTCAGCCATATTTTGCTGCTGACGCTGAATTTCGATTTCGAGCAAGCGTGCTCGCAGCACTTTTAAAGCCTTCGCTTTGTTTTTGTGTTGGGACTTTTCATCCTGACAGGTCACCACGAGGCCTGTAGGAAGATGAGTGACTCGTACAGCACTATCCGTTGTGTTGACGCTTTGACCACCTGGCCCACTGCTTCGGAATACGTCTATCTTGAGATCTTCCGGGCGAATCTCGATATCCACTTCTTCGGCTTCAGGAAGGACAGCAACAGTGGCTGCACTCGTGTGAATACGTCCCTGAGCCTCGGTCTCCGGAACACGCTGCACGCGATGCGTCCCGGCTTCAAATTTCATTTTGCTGTAGACCTGGTCACCCTCGACAGAGAAGATTATTTCCTTAAAACCATTGAGACCTGTAACGTTCGAACTGAGAACCTCAACTTTCCAGCCTTTTGACTCTGCATATTTGCCGTACATGCGGAATAGATCAGCTGCAAATAAGGCTGCCTCCTCGCCTCCCGTTCCTGCCCGAATTTCAATGATGATATTTTTTTCGTCGAGCGGATCTTTCGGAAGAAGGAGGATTTTTAGTTCCTGAATAAGTTGCTCCCGGTGCTTATCGATTTCAGCAAGCTCAACTTTTGCGAGTTCGCTAATTTCCGGATCGGGATCATCAGTAAGGGAACGAGTTTCCTCTGCTTGGCTGTCTAGAGACTTGAGCTCGCGAAACTTCGATACTATCTTTGACAGTTCAGTATGAAGCTTAGAATGTTTCTTGAGCTGTTCGGGATCGCTGAGAACGGCCGGGTCGCTCAGTGCTGCTTCTATCGTCGCAAACCGGTCTTCCAGTTCTCGCAACCGATCACGAATGTCCAGGGTATCACTCATATTTGCCGAAGTGCTTATACCAGAAAGGTTCTCAGTTATTGAAATTTCTCCATGCGTTGCGAGACACTTGACGTTGAATGTTTGACTCTATGGGCACTCACTCGCCAAGACTCGGTTGTTGAGAAATGCGCAAGCGGCGTTCAAAACGTACTGTAGATGATGCTGATGAGGTACGCGAATATCGCAGACCTACCTGGCATTGGGGTTTGCCACTCTTTTTGATCGTCCTTCTGTGGACAACATTCTGTCTTTATGCGTTCATTCCTCGATTTCACTGCGAGTGGCAGTTTTATCCGCTCCTGCAGACGTATGTCATCGGGTTGTGGCGGCAAGGCTATGAGCCCAAGCAGGTTCTTTGGTATTTCCTCGTAACGACAATTTTGCTAGGAGTGTGGTTCTATCGAGCCCGTGTAAGGATACTTGTTACGAAAGATGCACTAATCTGGCTCACGCCATTTGGAGAGCCGCGAAAACTTCGTTGGGTAGACGTTGACGATGTTTGCATTATAGCGATTGAACGACCCTTCGAGAAGAGCGACCGGCCACGAAGAGTTCTCCTCCTTTACGAAAAGCGACGTCCCTGGCAGCTTTGGCGGCGACGCTTTGTATTGTCGAGTCACCAATTTGATGGGTACAAGGATGCAGAACGCTACGCTATTTCCATCGCGGTCCCTGCTATCGCTGAACGACTGCGTGCTATTCTCCGTGATAAAAAAGGAAAGATCGAATTTGGAAAACCATCTCTTTGGCAGGATCTCACGGTCTTATTTTTTCTCGCGTGCTGCTGTGCTGCGATCCTACTTGGCTGGGAAGAAGTGAAAGCAAAGCAGCTGAACTATGCCATTGTGTATTTTATTGTTTGTGCCCTTTCGCTGATAGCCTCGCTGAGACGCTTTCGACGCCGTTGGTATGCTGTCGATGAAGAAAACTTTTATGTGATAAGGCGCGGGTTGCCCAATCTACGCATTCCCATCGCTAATCTTAACGTTGCGTCAGCTAATAGAAACGGAATGATCATTTCGGGGGTACTGAGAGGCGTTGCTGAAAAGAAGTTCACAATTCATGATCGCCGTTTTTTTCGTCGGAGGGGAGTGATGCTTGCGCTATTGCGTTTACTCGCAAGAGAGAGCGTGTTGAAGATGTCGTATTCTTCGGCTCTTGAGCAGCAATCCACAGCGGGGCAGGCAGTCTCTAAGGATAAAAGTAGCTCTCAAATCCTTCTGGACGAAAACACGCAACCTGACAAGTTTTCTAACCAGCCTGCCGCTTGTGAGAATAATGCCCCAGCAACTGCCAATGCCCTAGACGCTCCAGACAAGAATGCTTTCGGAGAACAGTCTCAAATGGACAACCACACAGCGGACGAAGAGCTCTCATCCCCTGAAAGAAACTAGTTGTCGCGGGGGATTGCGAGCATCCGTTCTATTGAGAGTCTTGCTCTATCAGCGATAGAAGGTTCAACGACTACTTCGTAGATTTCCTCGCGGAGAGCTCGCTCAACGTCCGTGAGCGAGATAGTCTTCATGTAAGGGCAATTGAGCCGACATCCGATGCATCCATCGGCGAGAATGAACTCTTTATCAGGATAGTGTTTGCGCAGTTGATGGATGATTCCATTCTCGGTTGCTACGATAAAACGTTTTCGATCGGGGAATCGACGGACGGCCTCGATCATGCCGCTTGTCGAACACACCACATCTGCCATCGCAACAATGTCTTCTCGACATTCCGGATGGGCGATGAGTACCGCATCAGGGACCATCTCGCGTACTTTCTTGACGTTTGCGCCGCGCAAAACGTCGTGAACAGGGCAACATCCGTCGTAAATGACAATCTCTTTCTCAGGAACTTGCTTAGCGACCCACTTGCCCAGATTCCTATCCGGAGTGAAAAGTATCTTTTGGGAGGGGACGTGGCGGACAACGGACACGGCGTTCGCAGACGTGCAGCAATAATCGCTCATTGCCTTAACTTCCGCAGATGAGTTTACGTAGGTAACAACAGTGTGGTGTGGATAGTTTTGTTTCCACTCCTCAAGTGTTTCCGGCGTTATGGAATCGGCAAGAGAACAGCCCGCAGCAAGGTTTGGAAGAAGTACTTTCTTCTGCGGATTGAGAATTTTAGCTGTTTCAGCCATGAAGTGAACCCCACAGAAGACAATGACGTCGGCTTCCGTTTTTGTGGCTGCCAAGGCAAGACCTAGGGAGTCTCCCACGTGGTCCGCTATTTCCTGAATTTCGGGAATTTGGTAGTTGTGAGCAAGAATAACCGCATTCTTGCGTTTCGCCAGTTCCCTGATCTCCCGCATCAACTCACTGTCTTCTTGCACGTTTTGGCTCTTCACTGTTGGACCTCACTTACGGATCGTTGTCACTCCGAGCTACGGGTGCCTTTTTGCTTTATTCTCGTCGGCGGATTCGCAAACGTCCTTTCCGAAGATCACTCTGGCAAGCAGTCTAAAGAAGAGAAAAGGAGTGGAACGGTTGCCCTCCACAACTCGTCTTGGCGTTGAACAGTTAAATGATCCGCGAAGGCCATCTGACTTTGCGTTTGGTTCGTTTCACTTGGGCGATGGCGTCGGTTGGATGGTGGTGTTAGCGCTCCTCACTGCAGTCCCTCCCGTATTCCTGATCGTACTTCTTTACCAGTACTTTGTAGAAGTCCCTTATCTCGACCAGTGGTGGCTGCTTCCTGTTATTGCAGCTCAAAAAGAGGGGACTCTCTCATTTGGCTTACTTTGGCATCAAAATGCTGAGCATCGCCTGTTTGTTCCTAAGGTGATCATGGTTGGTTTGGCAGCTCTTACGAATTGGAACCTCTGGTACGAAGTTGCTGTCAATTTTTTACTTACCGCAGTGACGTTTGGGATACTTGCCTATCACGTTTGCCGATTTGCCAAACTAATGCGTGTGCGCTTTGCCTTGTGGCTGATGCCTGTGGTCTCGCTTGTTCTTTTTTCACCTGCGCCGTTCGAGAACTGGTTGTGGTCATGGCAAATGCCCTACTACCTCATCGCGTTCTGTGTGACGTTGTTGGGAGTTGTGGTCGTACGCTTCCCAAACTCGCCTGCCTCATGGGGGATCGCTTTTCTCTGTGCAATGGTTGCAAGCTTTTCCTTTGCCACCGGGTTTGCTGTGTGGCTTGCAGGAATGGTCCTGAGCCACGTTATTGCCTCAAAATCGAGGCGTACCATCGTTTCCTTTGCATGGGGAGGTGGGCTTGTTCTGGCTATCGCACTGTATCTCGTGGGATATGAGTTTCTTTCGTGGACAGACCCTGTGTCTGCGTTGGCTCGCGGTTACCATTTTGCCGGTTATTGCGCTGTTTATCTGGGCGCTGCTGTGGTTCCTACCGGTTATATCATGCCAGCCGCGTTATTAGGCGTTGGAAAAATTCTTTTTTTTATTCTCTTTTATGTGTGGAGTCGAAATCAATCCTTGCGGGTTCGTCTGGCGGTTGCTCCGTTTCTCTGTCTTGTTGCATTTGCAATTGGAGCTGCTGCAGTTACAGCTGCCGGGCGGTCAAATATTCACCCCCTCATCCAGGCGATGAGTCCTCGCTATATCACGTTTTCCCAGCTAGGATGGCTTGGAGTTCTATTTCTTTTAGTGGCTGTGGGGCGGGAGCGACAACGTTTCCCAATCCTCCGACCGGTGTTGGGTCTCATCGCGTGCTTGCTGATCATCGATTTTCTTGCTATGAGTGTTCACGGCCTATTGGGAATGAAATGGTTCAGCTCGGAGATGCGAAAAGGCAAGGCGGCTCTCATCTGCGGTGGAACGGATGATCAAATTCGGAAATTATACGTTCAGCCGGCACAACTCAGATCGGAATTCTTGCCGCTCCTCTACAAGCACAAGCTAAGCTTTGCGCGAAAGTTGAAGGGAAGAAGCGAGCAAGAATCACTTGGGCAGTTCGAACGCCGCAATGGCGACATGTCCACCGAAACCAAGTGAGAACTTGAGAAAACGGGTAATACTTCTTTCCTCTCCGTTGGGATGAACATGGTTGACCGGACACTCCGGGTCAGGGGTTTCAAGGCGCAACGTCGGAGGGATAAAACCATTGCTAAGAGCCATCAAAACAAGTGCGAGTTCCGCACTCGCACTTGCTCCCAAAAGATGACCGATGTGGCCCTTGAGGCTGGAAACGAGCGGAGTGTGATGCTGACCGAAGACTCGGTTTATGAGCAAAGCTTCCGCTCTATCGTTCTGGAGTGTCCCGGTTCCATGCGCGTTAATGTACTCTACGCTCTCTGGGGTCCACCCTGCACGTCGAAGGGTGAGCTGGACAGCGTATTCCGCCGTGGGAGAATGTGGCTCGACTGCTGTCACGTGATATGCTTCTGAGCGGTAGTCCCAGCCCGCCAAACGAGCCCGAATACGTGCTTCTCGAGCGAGAGCATGTTCTTCTGATTCCAATACGAATACACCAGCGCCTTCTCCAGGGTTGAAGCCTGAGCGTGATTTATCGAAAGGACGGCACATATCACGCGAGAGTGCGCCCATATTGTAGAAGCCAGTCATGGCAAGCTGATTTCTGGTGCATTCGGCACTGCCACACAGGACAATATCAGCGATCCCATCGATAATAAGATGTGCACCGAGAATAAGAGAGTGTAATCCTGTTGCGCACGCAGCTGATGTGCTCAGCACGGGACCGTTAAAGCCCCACCGGTGCGCAAGCAATCGTCCCAATGTGTCAGGAGAAAACCCCAAAACGTATTCGGGTTTTACACTCGTGAGCGGAGCTCCATCGAGCAGATCCTTATGAGGATTCAAAAACAACCGTAAAAAACCTTTACTGCTGCTAACCGTGGAAGCAGTCCTTGTTGTTGCGAGCATGTCTTCATGTTCAAGACCCGCATCCGCGACTGCACGAAGTGCAGCTACATAGCCATAAAGCAGTCCTGGGTCAACGCTTGCTAATTGCTTCCATAGCAGTGAGTGCTCTGATGGGAGTTCATCGATTTCGTGCTCAAAATCGGAGGTGATATAGCCAAACCACAGTGGGCTGTCCAATCCGAGGTCAATTTGGGTAAGTCCGCAGCTGTGCGTCTTCAGGTTCTGAACAACAGTGTCTTCCGTGTCCCCAAGTGGAGAAACAACGCCCAAGCCCGTTACGACAACGCTTTTTGTCACCCCGTACCTCTTTACCGTCCGACGATCATGGTCACTGGATGATGCATGGCAACATCTGGACTCAGCTGCAACACACAAAAATCATTAGATGGTGGAGGTAAGGGGATTCGAACCCCTGACCTATACGTTGCGAACGTATCGCTCTCCCAACTGAGCTATACCCCCACCAAAGCGGGCACTGCCTAATACCAGTAAAGATTCGTCTGTATTCGTTTCGCGACTCACTCCTCAGGACTGACCTTAGGTTCAGGCTGAGGAGTATACTCTGGCACTAACTTTTTGAGGCGTTCCCGGATAAGCGTACCGTTACCCTCATAGGCCAGCTTTTCTAGTTCAGCGATCTCTTTCCAAAGTTTGTCGCAATCTACGTCGTCGGGTTGCGCAGTAAAGATTTTGCCAATCTCCGTAGCTTTGACATTTTCCCCTGCAGTGAGAAGTTCCTCTGTGAGTTTTTCTCCTGGGCGCAGGCCAGTGAACTCAATTTTGATGTCGATGTCTGGTTCAAAGCCGCTCAGCTGGATGAGACGGCGGGCAAGGTCGGCTATCTTTACGGGTTTGCCCATGTCGAGAACATATACTCGTCCTTGGTCGTCCATGGAACCAGCTTTGATAACGAGAGAGACAGCTTCGGGAATAGTCATAAAGTACCGAGTGACTTCGGGGTGGGTAAGAGTCACCGGGCCTCCAGCTGCAATCTGTCTCCGAAAGAGGGGGATGACACTTCCGCGACTGCCGAGGACGTTTCCGAATCGTACAGCGGCGTAGAGTGTTCGGGAGTGTTTGGCCAAGCAGAATACGATCATTTCAGCCACGCGCTTGCTTGCGCCCATCACATTCGTCGGCCGAACAGCCTTATCGGAGCTTATGAGGATGAACCGTTTCGCGCCAAACTCGTCTGCAAGTCTTGCAACATTGAGGGTGCCTATGATGTTGTTTTTGATCGCCTCATCTGCATGGTATTCCATTAATGGAACGTGTTTGTGTGCCGCAGCATGGAACACTACTGTCGGGCGAAATGTCTGAAAGATCTTTCTCAGCTTTGGAAAATCACGAATGTCCCCAATAAGAGGAATCAGTTTGTCGGACGATACTTGGCGAGCAAGTTCAGTGGTGATCTCATAGATGGAATTTTCTCCATGTCCGAGAAGCAGAACCCGACGTGGTTGCAGGCGCAGCACCTGCCTGCAAAGTTCACTTCCAATCGAACCACCCGCACCCGTGATGAGCACAACTTCATCCTTTATATAGTTTTTTTCAGGGGGTAAGGTTAACTCGATTTCTTCGCGTTCGAGTAGGTCTTCGATTTCCACTGCCCTGATTCGCTCAAGCGCTACACGTCCCGATAAAATATCGTGGACGGATGGGAGGATGCGAAAGCCCACTCGGGCGTGTTCACACTGGCCAATAATGCGGTTCAGGTCTGCTGGCTTTATTCCAGGTATGGCCACAAGCACTTCATCGATCCCGTATGCCTCTATTATTTTAGGGATGTCACTTGTTGTTCCCAAGACGGGAAGACCATGAATCAGGCGACCGACTTTTTGCGGATCGTCGTCAATGAATCCGACTGCTTGGTAGAGTGGAGAGATGCGCATTTGGCGTGCGACCGCTTCGCCCGCATCTCCCGCCCCAACAATCAAAACTCGCCGCAGGTTTTTCTGCTGCTTTCGTCTCGGAAAATCGAGATGCATAGCTCTTTGAATGAAGCGCGCCCCGCCAACGAGAAGGAGAGTCAAAGCAAACTCGATGATGATGACCGGCCATGAGAGACGTTGAAGGTGCCCTTCGTGCTCGTAAAGCCAGCTTACAGCAGGAACAAAGGGAGGCACAATCCCATTGATAAGCGCGATGATGATCGTTCCTAACGCAGTCGCTTTGAAAATTGCCAGAAAATCCGACGTGCTAGCATAGCGCGGAATGATTCGATAGACGTCGAACATCGAGTACAAAACGCAACGAAGAATCACGAAGGCCGGGAGAGAGATCAGAAACTGGTGAAAGTACAAGCGCGGAATCGTAAAGTTGAACCGCAACGCAAACGCCATGTAGAGAGAGAACCCGACGAGTAAACAATCGAGGAGGATAAACTTCAGACTTTGGATCGATGATTTCAAGTTCATGGTTGAAGAAAGGATGTTGGCCTCATGCAAATTCAATTCCGAATTTGGGCATTGTTTCGTTACCCGTGATTCGACAAATTTGTCATTCAAGTGCGGAGGAAATTTATGCAAGATGTCTCTCGCGTGGTAGAGAGGATTATTGAAGAAACTGAGCGTTATAGCCCAGGCCAACCTAAATTCCATCAGGCTGTTCGCGAGGCATTTGAGAACATTCGGCTTGTTCTGGAGCGCGAGCCCAAATAT
>Ga0123519_10001114_pt1 | contig 46528 bp, 42 predicted proteins | sample YelNatPaOPRAMG02_FD_87396 | JGI IMG/M metagenome (GOLD analysis project Ga0123519, IMG submission 87396) | Hot spring microbial communities from Yellowstone National Park - Yellowstone National Park OP-RAMG-02 (version 2) | ecosystem: Environmental > Aquatic > Thermal springs > Hot (42-90C) ...
CGCTTATGTTCGTTTAGTTCGTTATTTTTGTTAATAACGTGGGGGAATTTTTCCCCCACACCCCTTTAGGGTTGTCGGTTCTTAAGCATCCCAGCCGACGAGAGGAATCGAACCTCCAACCTGTCGTCGCTTCGCTCCTCCCCATCGGGGCTCTGCCCCTCTGGCGCCCCGCCCTTTTGGTGCAAGTGATTATTACAATTTATTGCCAAAAGGGCGGGGCTGTCACCCCGAAAACGTGGGGGAATTTTTCCCCCACACCCCTTTAGGGTTGTCGGTTCTTAAGCATCCCAGCCGACGAGAGGAATCGAACCTCCAACCTAGGGTTTACAAAACCCTTGCTCTACCATTGAGCCACGTCGGCATTGATTTATGTCGTTATTGTGTTATTAAATTAATTGCGTCTAAACGCTATAACCCTATAACGCAATAACGAACTTATCTAAGAACACCTCTTAATTGCTTCCGGGATTTTTTCAATTATATCCGAAGCAATCATACTAATTTGCGTTTTTTCTTTTGCGGCTAAATCACCCGCTAAACCATGAAGATAAACCGCATATCTTGCCGCAGAAAAACCATCTAAACCTTGAGCCAAAAATGCTCCCATCATTCCGGTTAAAACATCACCTGAACCAGCAGTAGCCATCCCGGGATTTCCAGTTTTATTTATATACAAATTACCTTTATCATCTGCAACTATTGTATTATGACCCTTTAAAACCAAAATTACTTTATATTCTTTAGCAAATTTACAAGCAATCTCTTTTCTGTTTTTTTGTACTTTATCAATGCTAGTGCCTAATAATTTCGCCATCTCCCCTGGATGGGGAGTTAATATCGTATTGCGTATGGCGTATTGCGTATGGCGTAATAGATTTAGGTGTCCGGCCAAAGCAAAGAGGCCATCTGCATCAATTACCATTGACTTATTTATTTTAGCAATAACTTTTCGCACTAAACTTTGGGTTGACTTATTCCGGCCAAGGCCAGGACCAATTACTAATATATCAATATCTTTACAAAAATTCTTTATCTTTTTATAAGCCACTAGACTTAAAGTTCCTTCTTTTGTCTGTTCTAAAGGTAGAGTCATTGCTTCTTTGGGTTTTATTTTTATTAAGGCATTATTTAAACCCTTAGGTATTCCCAAGGTTACTAATCCTGCGCCAGAACGTAGAGTTGCCTGCGCGCATAAAACTGCGGCACCCGAAAAGCGCTCACAGCCAGCTAAAATAAAGATATGGCCAAAATCTCCTTTATGCGCATCAGGCCTTCTTCGTAATAATTGCTGAGGCAACCGCATAATTTTTTACATGCGAAATAGATATATGTACATCTATATTTTTGGCTTTACCATTAAGTATCCGACATAAGGGTCGGCCTGCTTCGTCATTTAAAATCTCAACATCCTGCCAAGTAAGTCCTTTGTTTCCCAATGCTTTAAATACTGCTTCCTTAGCCGCAAATCTTCCGGCTAAATGCTGATAGAGGCTGCCGCGGGTTTTAGCATTTTCTAATTCTTCTTTAGTAAAGACGCGCTTCAAAAAATAATCTCCCCATTTCTCCATCGCTTGACGCAAGCGCCTTACTTCGGTTATATCTACTCCGGTTCCAATAATCATCTGTTTAAACGATTAATGCCTTCATCTCTTTTACTGCTTGCTCTAATCCCACTAAAACTGCCCGGCAGATAATTGCATAACCAATATTTAATTCTTCAATTCCTTTTATTTTGGCGATACGGCTAACATTGTAATAATTTAAACCATGACCGGCATTGACAATTAAATTTTTATTTAAGGCATAATCTACGGCTTCTTTTAATTCTTGAAAGTATTTATCTTCTTCTTTTTTATTTTTTGCCTCGGCATAACGACCGGTATGCAATTCAATCAACTTTGCGCCGATTTTTTTTGCCGCCTCAATTTGCTTTTTGTCCGGATCAATAAATAAACTTACCAATATCCCCTGCTTTTCTAATCTTTTTATTACTGATTTAATCTTTAAAAAATTAGCTAAAACATCTAAACCGCCTTCGGTAGTAATCTCTTGTCTTCTCTCAGGAACTAAAGTTGCCTGATCCGGTTTTACTTTGCAGGCGATTGAGACAATCTCTTCGGAAGGCGCCATCTCTAAATTCAATTTTGTCTTTACTACTTCTTTTAAGAGATAAAGATCTCTTTCCTGAATATGGCGCCGGTCTTCTCTTAAATGAACTACAATTGAATCCGCACCAGAAGCTTCACAAATAAAAGCGGCAAAAACCGGATCCGGTTCAAGTCCATGTCGCAACTGCCTTACACTGGCAACATGGTCAACATTTACCCCTAATTTAGGCATTGTTCACTTCGCTCACACACAAATTTTTAATTCGTGACAATTCGGCTTTTGATTCGTGTTAATTTGTGTTTAAAAAAATAGTTTTTCATAAATCTTTAAAATAGAACTTTGAAAAATTCTTTTTTACACGAATCTACACGAATTTTTATCGAATTCCCACGAATATCTTTCGTAGGCAATTCGTGATAATTCGGTTTTTGATTCGTGTTAATTCGTGTTTAAAAAATAGCTTTTCATAAATCTTTAAATAGAGCTTTGAAAAAAATCTTTTTTGCACGAATCTGCACGAATTTTTATCGAATTCACACGAATATCTTCCGTAGGTAATTCGTGATAATTCGGCTTTTAATTCGTGTTAATTCGTGTATTAATAGTTAAAGCGGTTTATCTCACCCTGGACATAAAACCAAATCATAATTGCTAAGATAAGAGAAATAATTTTAAGCCAAGGATGAGAAGTAAAACTATGTTTTAAGCGATAAATTAAAATATTTTTTAAAGAATTATCTTTATTTTTCAATTTTTAAAAACTCCTTAATTTTAGAAAATAAATCTTCGCGGTTTAAATCTTTATATAATTTAGCCCGATATACCAAAGATATATCGGAACGCTCTTCCGAGACCACAATAATTATTGCATCTGTCTCTTCGCTTAAGCCCAAAGCTGCCCGATGCCGCATACCAAATATTCGGCTTAAATCCGGATTTTGCGTTACCGGAAAAATACAGCCGGCTGCCGCAATACGGCCATTTTGTATAACCATACCTCCATCATGCAGAAGACTATTGGGTGTAAAAATAGTTTCAATTAAATCGGAAGAGATATCCGCATTAATGATTTGTCCGCTTTCCATGTAACTGCCTAAAGGGTCATTTTTCTCAATGGCAATGATTGCGCCTATCTTCGCATGGGCAAGATTATCCACTGCATTTACTATCTCTTTAAGTATCCGTTCTAATTCTTCTTTTCTTAATAATCCCGCAAAGGTATGTTGTTGGCCTAAGCGCGCCAATCCTTGACGAATCTCAGGATGAAAGATAATTAATATGGCAATTACCGAGATACCAAATAATTTAGTAAGTAACCAACTTAGCCGCTCAAGACCTAAACGCTGAAATAAAAAAAAGGCAAATAAAAGAATAACTATTCCCCGCAAGACCTGAATCGCCCGGCTACCTGCAAAGAAAAGCATAATATGATAAATCACAAACCAAAGGATGGCAATCTCAATTATGGGTTTCCATAAGGTTAATAGATTCATCTTTTTTCTATTTTTTCAAATACTTTTAATGCTTCTTTAACCGCTTTTACATCATGAACGCGCAATATCTGGGCGCCATTTTTTACTGCTAAAAGACAACTGGAGACTGTGCCAAAGATTCTTTCCTGAACCGGTAGATTTAATATTTTGCCAATAAAAGATTTGCGGGAGGTTCCCACTAATATGGGTCTACCTAAAACCTTAAACTCTTTTAATCTTCTTAAAATCTCTAAATTGTGTTCTAAAGTCTTTCCAAAACCAATCCCTGGGTCAATAATAATTTTTTCTTTATCTATACCTAAATTTAAAGCAAATTTTATTGCTTTATCTAAATATTGGATGATCTCTTCAAGCAAAGATTTATAAACCGGATTATTCTGCATCGTCTTAGGAGTCCCTTTCATATGCATAATTACTACTGCGGCTTTATATTTTGCAATTATTTTTGCCATACCTGGCTTTCTTAAGCCAAAGATATCATTAACTATTTCTACTCCATTATCTAAAGCGGCTTCTGCAACTTCAGGTTTATAAGTATCAATCGAAAGAGGAACCTTTATTCTTTTTCTTAATGCCTTTATTACCGGAAGTGTCCTTTTTAATTCTTCTTTTACCGAAATTGATTTTGCTCCTGGTCGAGTTGACTGACCTCCTAAATCAATGATATCTGCTCCGTCTTTTATCATTTTTTCTACATGGTTAATTATTTCTCGTATTGCGTATGGCGTATTGCGTATTGCATAAAGACCGTCTCCACTAAAGGAATCTGGCGTAAGATTTACAATCCCCATTATATAGGTACGTTTTTTAAGATTTAATTTATATCTACCTAAATTTAATATAAATTGCTCATTCTGATAATTATCTAAAGCTAATTTTAATTCATCTTTTATTCTATTTAGACCAAAAGGCTGCAGATTAAGTTTTTCGCTTAGACGGTTAAATTGAGAAAGATTACCTAAAAGTAAACAATCAGTTTTTTTGTCTCTACCTAAGATTGCCTGCCGAGAAACCGCCACATCCGCACCCAAAGAAAGCATCTGTTGTTTTAAAATATTCGCCGCGATGGCAGGAAGAGAGTTTATTCTGATGGCATAATTTATTCCTTTCGGAGCCATAATTTTAATCCCATAAGGATCAACTTTAATTTCACGCATTATTTGCTTAAGGGTTTTTTGGCTGGATATTTCTAAGATATGAATCATTTAGGTTTTTAAGATTAGCTGAGATCTTTTTTCTCAATTCCTAATAATTTTTTAACCATCTCTCCATCAAGGACTTCTTTTTCTAAGAGGGCATTTACCAAGGTTTTCAATTTATCCTGATTATTTTTGAGTAAATCTTTGGCTCTAAGATATGCCTCATCAACAATCCGCTTTACCTCTTCATCAATGAGACGGGCAGTCTCTTCGCTATAATTTTTTTCCTCTAATATATCACGGCCTAAAAATATTAAACCCTCTCTTCTACCTAAAGTTATATGACCTAATTTCTCAGACATACCAAATTGAGTGACCATCCGACGCGCCATTTGCGTAGCCATCTCTAAATCACTCTGTGCACCGGTAGTTACTTCATTTAAATTTATCTCTTCCGAGGCTCTTCCCCCTAACATGAGAGTAATCTCCGCAATTAATTCACTTTTTGTCCAATAGTGCCTATCTTCTAAAGGAGGAGTAAAAGTATAGCCACCACTTAAGCCCCGCGGAATAATTGAAACCTTCTTTAAAGGATTTACCTCTGGTAAAAGTAAAGAAAGCAAAGCATGACCAGATTCATGAATCGCAGTAATCTCTTTCTCTTTCTTAGACATAATATGGCTTCTTTTTTCTGGCCCCATCAATACTCTTTCAATGGATTTTTCAAAATCAATCTGCTCTACTGCCTCTTTATTCTGTCGGGCAGCTAAAAGTGCTGCCTCATTACAAAGATTAGCCAAATCCGCACCGGAAAATCCAGGAGTTTGACTGGCTAATGATTTAAGGTCAACATTAGAAGCTAATTTTAATCGACGGGTATGTACTTTAAGAATCTCTTCTCTTCCTTTTATATCCGGTAAATTTACAATGATATGTCGATCAAATCTTCCCGGACGTAAAATCGCCGGATCCAAAGTATCGGGTCGGTTTGTGGCAGCAATGAGAATTAATCCTTGTTGGGTATCAAAGCCATCCATCTCAACTAATAAGGCATTAAGGGTCTGCTCGCGTTCATCATGACCACCGCCGATTCCGGCAAAACGCAGTCTTCCTACTGCATCAATTTCATCAATAAAGATAATTGCTCCTCTTCCCGTTGCTTTTGCCGCACGCCTGCCTTGTTCAAATAAATCCCTTACCCGCGCCGCCCCTACTCCCACAAACATCTCGACAAAATCCGAGCCACTAATCGAATAAAAAGGTACTCCTGCTTCCCCTGCCACTGCCTTGGCTAAAAGGGTTTTACCCGTTCCAGGTGGACCCACTAATAAAACTCCCTTAGGAATCTTTCCGCCTAAACGCTGAAACTTGCGCGGATCTTTTAAAAATTCAATCACCTCTTTTAATTCTTCCTTTGCTTCATCTACACCCGCCACATCATTAAAAGTAATCCGCTCGCCTTCCTTTTCACTATGTACTTTTGGCCTAACTTTGCCAAAACTTAAAATCCGATTACCCAATTGCTCTCCCCGCGAAGCCATAATCCACCAAAAAAGTATGATTAAAATTACTCCTCCCAAAGAATAAAATAATTTTAACCAAAGAGGAGGTTGTTTTACTACAAAATTATTTAAATTCTGCCGCATTAGACTAATTAATTCAGGGTCATTTTCCGGGATATTTAAATAAAAACGGCTATGATCGGCAAATTCGCCTTGCAAAATATTCTCAATCTTAACCACCGATTTAATTCTTTGCGGGTCATCTTTTACAATCCGATAAAACTCGCTATAAGAAATCTCTTTAGGTGGACCGCCTACTGGAGCATTAAAAATTCCCATAAACATATAAAAAAGGATAATTACTACTATCCAGCCCCAAGGAAAGCGGCTAAAAAGATTATTATTTTTTGGTCTTTTTCGATTATTTTTTAACATCTTTACCTCTTTTTTGTAAAAAAATATTATATATCTAAATATTTACAAAATCAAGCCTTTGTTAAGATTTGAAAGATAAGAAAATTTTTCTTTTTTGTTACGGTTAATCCTTGGGGAAGGAAGGCTATAGAGTTTATAGGCCGGAAGAAAATCAAATCTTCTAATTCTCGTAGGTGCTGATAGCTAATGCGGCGCAAATTTCCTTTAAGACGCCTAATCATTAGGCGTAAAATTATCCGCTGAAGAGCAGGATGTAATTTTAAAAATTTTTTTAAGGCTAATTTATTTCCTTTTTTGGGAAGGAAGCCTTCGGCTCTTCTCATTAAATAATCATAATCAGCACCTACTATTTCTGCGGTATGGGCAAGGAGCTCTTTAATATTTTTATTATAATTTTTTTCTAAAAAAGGAATGAGTCGATTTCTAATTTTATTACGAAAATAAATATCTTTAAAATTGGTAATATCAGAACAGGGCTTAATTTTTTTTCTCTTTATGAACGCCTCTATCTCTCTACGGCTTATCTCAATTAAAGGCCGAATAATTTTAAAACCAGAGATTTCTTTTTGGGGTAAAATTCCCGCTAAACCATAAAGACCGCTACCCCTTAAAAGACGCATCAAGACTGTTTCTGCCTGGTCATTCAAATTATGCCCTAAAGCAATCTTATCTGCCTTTATTTTTTGCGCCACTTTAAATAAAAAATTTAAGCGTATATTTCTGGCTACTTCTTCGATTGAGCCTTTCTTGGCTAATCTTTTAACTTCAACTTCTTCAGTAGTAATGGGAATTTTTAATTTTTTGGCTAAATTCTCAACAAATTCTTTATCTTTATAAGAATCTTTTCTTAATTTATGGTCAAGATGGGCAATATGTAATTTAAGGTCTAATTCTTTCTTTAGGTGATTTAATAGATAAAGTAAAGCTACTGAGTCAGGACCTCCGGAGACGGCGACCAATATTTTTTCACCTTTTTTTATAAGATGATATTTTTTAATTGTCTTTCTTACTTTATCTAAAATCATTAAAAACTTTTATAAATAAGTGACGGCGGGTGGATTTGAACCACCGACTTAGCGGGTATGAGCCGCTTGCTCTACCAGACTGAGCTACGCCGTCAATTTAATTTAATCTTACTTTACTCCTAAACAACGATGGCAGATATATACCATAGAATCCGGCTGGCATAAGGAAGAATCAATTTTTATACCATCCGGGGTGTATTTAAGAATCGAAACAATTTGCGTATAAGCATTATAGGATAAAGCAAATAAATTATCTTTTAATTTCTCCTCTTTGCAGACTATACATTCCATAAAGGCATCCTTATTTAAATATTTTTCTTAAAAAAAGTACATAACCTACTGCTAAAGAATTTAAACAACTGATTAATACCACCGCCGCTGCTATGTCCTTAATTAACTTTATCGTTTGATGGTATTGGGTACTTACCATATCCATTAATTTTTCAATCGCAGTATTAAAGATTTCGGCCATAAAAACGGTCGTAATCGTAATGCATAAAATTACCAGCTCAATGCCTTTTAGCTTAAAATATATTCCCAAAAGAAAAGCTAAAATCCCTAAAAGAAAAATTATGCGCATATTGCGATGGTGGAAAAATAAATAAAATATTCCATAAGTTGCATTTTTAAAGCTTTCTTTGAAACTGCGGGTTTTAAAATTACTTTTAAGCATTATTTTTTTCTATATGCTTCTAAGTATGAGTCGCAGTAAATCTGCTTATTTAAAATTAACTCCGCAGTAATTACCGCATCCATTAAATCTTTATCTAAAGGGTCTAATATTGCACTATCTAAACCATAAGCCAAAGCCATAGTCAAGAATGTGCGGTTAATCAAACTTCTTTGCTTTGTACCTTGCGAAACATTACTTAAGCCAACAATAGTTTTAGGAGAAGGAGTAGAAATTATTTTAAACTCATGGATTGCCTCTAAAATCTCCTTCTGTTGGGCTTGGGCTACATTTACTGGTAAAACTACTGGGTCAAGATAAAGTTCTTCTATCGGAAATCCTTGCTCTTGGCAATAAGCAACCATTGTGGCAGCTAATTCTAAACGCTGGTCCTTATTTTGGGGGATACCGTTTTTGCTGATTGCCAAACCAATTAATTTAGCGTTGTATTTTTTGGCTAAAGGCACCAAAATCTCTAATTTTTCTAAATCCGCAGTAGTAGAATTAATGATCGCCTTATTTTTTATTACTTTAAGACCCGATTCAATTACCTGAGGTTTACTTGAGTCTAAAGCCAAAGGCTTATCAGTTACTTCCTGAACCGCTTCTATTAACCATTGAATATCTGAAATTGGATTACGGGAAGCAGGACCACAATTTATATCTAAAGCATCCGAGCCTGCCGCAATCTGTTTAAGGGCATATTTTTGGATGATATTTTTATCCTTTTCTTTGATTGCCTGGGCAATCTCTTTATACATTCCATTAATTAATTCGCCGATAATGAACATAATTATGCTACTCTAATTTTAAAATTCTAAATCCTAATATCTAAATTCTAAACAAATTCTAATTTCTAAATTCCAAATTCTAAACTTGCTAGTTTGAAACATTTGAATTTAGGATTTGGGATTTGTTTAGGATTTCGAATTTAGTGCTTAGAATTTTCATATAAGTTTTCTATATACCCATTTACTTTCTCGATTGCAACCGGGTGGCGCATTACTAAAATATCTGCCCCTGCTTGCAATAAAGCAGTAGCTGTAACCACTTCCCAGATAATTCCTCTTTCCGAAACCGGACCCCAATGAGGAAACTCTTCTTCCAGCGCCTTTGCTTCTTTTGCCCGCCAGGCTTCTTGACCAACAAAACAAATAAACGGAGAAGCAACCGTTTTATCTCCGGATAAAGCAGCTAAACGTGCCCGCTCCATAATTGAATAGGCATATTCTAAACCATAACCTAAAGCACCAATTGTCGGATTAATCACAATTCGCTCTAAAGGAAGTCCCATATCAGAGATTAAAATATTTAGTTGCTTGGCAATATTTATATCAATAGGAGATTCGGCAATAATATTATGACCATCAGCTAAAACTGCGGCAGTTAAGGTTTTATAATTATCTTGTACAGCGTCTCCAATTAAACAACGTTCGCCATGAGCAGCTTGAGAACATAAAGGTAAAACTAAATTATCCTTTGCATCATCACCACAACCTAAAATAATTAAAGGAACATTTACTTTTTTTAATAAATTAGTAATTAACTTTGCTTCTTCCTCGGCAGATTTATTTCCAAAATCCGGATGCGCACCTTGAAGTTTTATACAAAGTAGTTTTGCCTGATAATCTTTAACACATTTTTCTGCCCACAAAAGTGGATCGCTTAAAACCTCCTTATATGGCTTAACTAATTCTTCTGGCCAATCTGAAGGTTGAATATCCCAAATCTCAAAGGCAATTACTGGTTTATAAGGTATCTGTGCTTCTTTAAATAAAAAGGATAGAGTCTTCTGGCCACCAACTTTAATTACCTCAGCGCGACTGCCTCCTTCATCTTTGGTTGCGCCAATATTTACTATCGCAACCTCTCCTGACCATTTTTCTTTTATTTCTTCTACCATATCCGCTCAATTAATTTACGTAAACTTACTAAACTTTTTGCCTTATCATTTAACTTCCATAAAGAAGCTCCATTTAAACTTAAATTCCTAATCTGTTTATCTTCGGGAATGCTTCCTAAATATTCTAAATCCATCGCTTTTATTTTTGGCAATTTTTCTATTTTTGTAAAATTAATAAGTAAAAATTTATTTTTTATTTTTATTTTTAATTCTTTGGCTAAATCCGAAATCCTTTGTGCAGATTTTAAACCCACCAAAGTAGGATCAGAAATGACTAATAAAATATCTGCCTGACGCGTCGTCCTTCGGGAAAGATGTTCAAGGCCTGCTTCATTATCAATAACAATATAATCATAATCCTTTATTAATTTTTCCATAATATTTCTTAAAACATTATTTACATAGCAATAGCAACCTGGACCTTCAGGTCTACCCATCGTAAGTAAATCAAAGCCTTCAGCTTCAGAGATAGCAGTTTGAACTTTATACTCTATAAATCTATCTTTTGACATTCCCGAAGGAATAGCTGTAAAAGAATTAGAAATATCATCTAAAATTGAGCCAATCGTTTCTTTTACTTCTACTCCTAAGGCTTCCGCTAAATTACTATTGGGATCAGCATCTACCGCTAAGATAGAACCAAGCCTTTTTTCTTTAATTAATCTTACCAAAAGACTGGCAATAGTGGTTTTACCTGTACCACCTTTTCCTGCTACGGCAATTATATAACCCATAGTGTTAATTTCGTTATTTTCGTTAATGAGTATGAACTTATCTTTTTAGACTCGGAAATTTAGATAAATCCGTATGAGGAAAAAATAATGCTGCCATATACTCATCCATATATCCTGGATCAACTGATAATTCAAAATAAGTAATCTTTTTAGCTAAATCGCCTGCCTTTTTCATTGCACTATAAGATAAAAGAATAGTGCGCGCTCCTGCTAAAGAACTATTTCCCACAAAAATAAAGCGCGAGATCTCTAAATCCGGTAGAAGTCCAATTAAAATAGCGTTAGAGATATTAATGTAAGTACCAAATCCTCCCGCAATAAAAATCTTCTTTATTTGGGTAAAATCTAAACTCATATGTTTAAGTAAAGTTTCAGAAGCTGAATAAATTGCGGCTTTTGCCCGTTTAATATTTTCGATATCCGCTTCGGTAATCACAATATCTGAATCTGTTTCTGTCTCTTCTTTAAAGACAACTACATATTCTTTATCGATTCCATTCTGACGAATGCGGTTATGTTTTATATTTTTAAATTTTCCATTTTTATCTAATAATCCTACTTTTAAAAGTTCTGCCACTAAATCAATATAGCCTGAACCACAGATACCGCGGGGTTTTGCTTGTCCAATAGTCTCGTATATTGGATGATAATTGTAAGGATCAATTTTTACTTTTTGAATTGCTCCCCGACTTGCACGCATACCCGAAGTTATACCTGAGCCCTCAAAAGCTGGACCTGCAGAAGCAGCGCAAGCAATTAAGAATTCTTTATTGCCTAAGACTATCTCACCGTTTGTGCCGATATCAATTAAAAGCGACAGATCCTCTTTATCATCTAAACCACAAGATAAAACTCCTGCCACTACATCTCCTCCCACGTAACTAGAGACTCCTGGCACACAAGATAAAAGCCCACGCGGATTTATCTTTATCCCTGCCTCAGCTGCCCGAATAGTAGGAACAAAATTTGCGGTAGGAACATAGGGTTCTCTACGAATATAAGTGGGATCTACTCTTAATAAAAGATGAATCATGGTAGTATTACCGGCGCACAATACACAAGTTACATCATTAAGGTCAATTTGGTTTTCCGAAACTAATTCTTGAATCATCTGATTCATTCCGTCAATTACTGCATGATGCAATTTCTCCAGTCCATCAGGTTCTTGGGCATAAATGATGCGGGTAATGATATCACTGCCAAAGGTTGCTTGTTTATTATAAGTGGCTTTTGTACCCAGAATTTTTTTAGTATTTAAATCTACCAGTTGCGCGCAGATAGTAGTAGTGCCAATATCAAAAGCCAAACCAAAATTTTTTGCGGTGGTATTACCTGCCTCAATCAAAACAATCTCAGTTGTACCATTACGTTTACCTAAAGTAACTGTAACCTTCCAATCTGCAGAACGCAATAAATCACCCAAGCGTCGGATATTCGCCAGCCCCGTTTGCATAATCGGAATATCATAAAAGCGTCTAATCTGCCGATAGAGCCTTTCTAAATCGCTAATTTTATCTTCCAAGCTAGGAAGAGGAAGTTCTAAATATAATTTTGTGGCAAGCGGTGAATGAATAAATACATCTTCCGCTAATATAGAAGGTGCTAATTCTATCTCTTCGCTTTCAGAATAAAGTCCTTTTAATCTTAAATCTACTTCCTCTTTAGTTAATTTCTCTAAATCAAGTCTTGATTCCGCAGGAATTTCTACTTCCAAATCACTCTGGACAGTAGTTAAACAGGCAAGATATACACCCCTTCTTCTTTCTTCTAAACTTATTCTTCCTGTGGGTTGCGTCAGGACTTGACCCTTTTTTAAAATTACTTTACATCTTCCGCAGACACCATCGCCTCCACAACTAGAATGAATATAAACTCCGCAGGAGATTGCTGCAGAAAGAATCGTTTTTCCTTTTTCTACTTCAATCGTTTTATTATCCGGATAAAAAGTAATCTTAAATTTTTCCATTTCTTTTTATTTAAGATAGATTTCTTAAAAATGACGGAATTCCGCTTGCCTCTTTTGGTCCCACAATTACTTGCCAGCCAGATTTTTCTTCCAAATCTCCACTCATTACTGCTACATAGCCCGGAATAATTATATTTTGATGCGCGACTACATCCTTTAAAGTAAATTTATTGATTGACTCAGTAATTTTATCCGGAGTAAATTTCTCCGCTGCCCAGGCAGTCAAAACTGACATACCTTCTGTATCTACGCTTAAAATATATGCGGGAACTTTGCTTGCCTCTACTTCTCCTAAAACTGTATAATAGGTAAGTGAAAAATTCGTGGTTACTAAAACCGGAGATTTATTGCTCGCCTGTCCAACCGCATAAAGTCTTGGCTCAACCTGAAGTGGCTTCTGGGGATCAGTATAGATGTTCTGTCTTAAAGTTAAAAGCGCTAAATTCTTCCAAGGCTCTATACCGCGCATTAAGATGATACTCGCATATTTTGCAAGATAAGTAGCTACCTCTAAGGCTTCCATATAAGGATCTTCATTTTCTACTATCACTAAAGTCGGATATCCTAAACTGCGCAGGGATTTCTTTAAAGCCAATCTTCTTATCTGGGTTAAGTCCCAAAGTTTCTCCGAAATAGATTTTAAACCGGTATCTAAAACAAGGTCATTTATCCCTTGCTTATTTAATTCTTTACTTAAATAAGATAAACCTTCTAAATCAGGCGCCAAGATTACTAAAGGTACTTTAAATTCTTTTACTAAATTTGCAAACTCTAAAAAATTATCTTTATTTGCCGCATAAACTAAAGGATTCTTATCTTTGGTTATCTCTAAAGCTTCTTTTAGCGTAACTAAGTCTTTACTCATTAGCACAAGACTCAAATCAGTCTGACTTAAAACTAATTTTAATACCTCAATAAATCTTTCTTTTGTTTTATTTTGCCTAATTGCCACCAGATTAACTTTTAATTCTTGACCCACCCGTTCAAACTTTAATTGGTCTATTTTTTTTATTTTTTCTTTTATTTGATTATCGGATAAATTATCTTCAATAATAAATCCCAGGCCGCAAGGATGATAGAATTTTTCTTCGTGGCGGAATAAAACCGTTTCGTTTCCGATTTCTAATTTATTTTGTTCTTTTCCAATAGTAATTAATCTTATGGGCGGAAGGCTGGATTCTTCCAAAATCTTTTTTGTCTCTTCACTTAGATATGGACATTTATCGATACTTACTGACTTTTTTGCCAGTTGCATTGCAAAGGCAAGGCAGGTAACAAATCCGCATTCTCGGCAGTTAGTCTTAGGTAATAATTTGTAAATATCTAAACCCGAAAGTGCCATTTTAATTTTATTTGATAGTTCTTAGTTTTTTATAGTGAATAATAAATTAGGTTTTATTTTATATAATTCTTTAGCTAAATCTTTAGACACTTGTTCAGTTTTTAGTTGATTTAATCTTTTAAGAAGATTATCTTTGGGCACTAAAATAATCTTTTTATGGTTGCTTCGATTTAAAAAACTTATCTTTATCTTTAAACCCGCTAATTTTTTAATATTTCCTTTGCCATAAGTTGCACCCGTAGAAAGTTGTAATCCATCAATCAGGCAAGATTTAGGTTTTTCTTCTGCTCCAAAAACTTTAATTTCTATACCAAAATATTTTTTTGCCTTTAATTTTTGAAGCGCTAATTCTCCTGCCTTAAGCCCTAAGATTAAATATGGTCCTAAATGCCCATGAAATTTTTCTGCTTCTTTTAAAGTAATCACTGATTAATTAAATTAGCAAAATATCCTGCGCCAAAACCATTATCAATATTTATTACCGCTACACCGGGTGAGCAGGAATTTAACATCGTTAGTAATGCGGATAATCCTTGAAAATTAGCGCCGTAACCAAAACTTGTAGGTACCGCAATTACGGGAGTTTTTACTAATCCACTTACTAAACTGGCTAATGCTGCTTCCATCCCGGCAATGACAATCACTACTTTTGCTTTTTTTATGGTTTCTAAATGATAAAGTAAGCGCTGAAGGCCTGCTATCCCTACATCATAAATTTTTTTTATCCGATTACCCATAATTTCTAAAGTAACTGCTGCCTCTTCAGCAATGGGTATATCTGCAGTACCAGCAGTGATAATTACTACCAGTCCTTTTTTACGCAATTTAGGTTTTTTTATCAAATAACCTAAATGCGCTGAAGCATTATATTTTAGACGCGAAAATGTTTTTTTTAAATAAATAAAATCTTTCTTTTCTAATTTTGTTAAGATTAAATCCTGATTATTTTTAATTAATTCAGAAGCAATCTTTTTAATTTGCGTTTTGGTTTTACCTTGACAATATATAACTTCAGAAAATCCTTTTCGTTTAATCCTATCTATATCTAACTTTGCAAATCCTAAATCTAAAAAACCCTTACCAACTGACATTATTTTAATCCTTGAAATATTAAAATAAGTAATAAAATTATCAAGAGAAAAGAAAGGAGATAAAAATCATTAAAATAAAAAAAATCAAGCAAGCGATCTTTAAAGGAAGTATGTTGGGATATAGTTATTTTCGGTAAAGAAAATGACTTTTTAAATTCTTCTATCTGCTGACGCTTAAAACGTAAGTAAACCCCCGCTATTTTATAAGCAGGAAGGATTCCATTTTCCGCTAAATCTATAACCTCTTTTTCAGAGATGCCCAAAATTTGGGCAACCTCTCTTATCGTCAGAAGTTTCTCCTCAGCCATAAATTAATAAAAATTCCTATTTACCAATTTTACCAGAGGCAATCCAAGCATCAATTGCCTTTCTTTCGAATTTCCAACTCTCTCCTTCTTTTAAAGCAGGGACTTTACCGGAATTAGCCCATTCAAGAATTGAATTTAAATCTACCTCTAAATAACGGGCTAATTCCTCAGGATTTAAGAAATCATGAAGCATTGAGCAACGGCCTTCTAATCTTGCGCCTTCGGCTACATTTAATCTTGCCGGATATATATCGCCTTCGACAATGGCGCTGGGTAAAAGTGTAAGCCTTTCCCGGGCGGTAATTCTTCCTTTTACTCTACCTCCTATAATAATATTATCGCCGGTAATATCCGCATAGACAATCGCTGTAGAGCCAATCGTTAAATTACCCCTTGTCTCTAAAGTCCCTTCAAACTTACCATTAATCCTAAGATTCACTGGATCCTTAAAACTTAAAGTTCCTTGCATGGCTGCATCGACATCTAAAATTTTTTCTTCCAATTTCTTTTTAAAAGCCATTTTTCACCTCCTCTTATCTCTCGTTTGTTTTCCCAAAAATTACTCCTTCTAAATAGCGTAAAAAGAAAAGTACGATTAATGCCAAAATCGCTGTAAAAATTGCCGCAATATAAAAACCACAACCCACTGCTAAACCAATGCCAGCGACTACCCAAAGACTGGCTGCGGTGGTTAATCCCTTAACTCCCTCTCGCTCACGAATAATTGTGCCTGCACCCAAAAAACCAATGCCCGTAATTACTCCTGCGGCAATCCTTCCGGGATCTAAAGGGACAATGTTTTTATATATATCAAAAACATATAGCGATGTCAACATAATAAGACAGGAACCTAAACAAACCAAGATATGAGTTCTAAGACCAGCAGTACGACGATGAAATTGACGCTCTAAACCAATAAGGCTACTTAAAAATCCACTTAAAATTAAACGTTTAATAATCTCTAAATCAGAGAACATCTTAACCTCCTCTTTTTACCGCAAAGCGTTAATTCGGTAAACGGTAAACAGCGAAGCGGCTAGACGGTAAACGTAACTTTGCTATTTTAAATAGTTGACTCCTTTAATTTAAGGTCGTTATACCTAAACTTAAATCTGAACAGTATCCTTTTTTAAATAACTGAAAACCAAGACCTGCTACCATTGCCGCATTATCCATACATAAAGCTAAAGGAGGAAAATATATTTGTAAGTCTTTGGTTTTTATAAGATTAAAAAATTTTTCTCTTAAACGTTGATTTGCTGCTACTCCTCCTCCCAAAATTAATCTCCTTACTTTTTTTATCTGCATAGCTAATAATGATTTTTTTATTAAGGTATCAATGACTACTTCTTGAAAAGAAGCGGCAATATTTCTTTTTTCGTTTACCGTTAACCGTTTACCGTTTACCGAATACAATACTGCAGTCTTTATCCCACTAAAACTAAAATCTAATGGCCTTTTTGTTTCCGAGCAACTAAATTTTATTCTTTTAAAGTTTCCTTTTTTTGCTAAACGTTCAATGATTGGTCCGCCGGGATAACCAAGCTTTAATATTTTGGCTACTTTATCAAAAGCCTCACCACAGGCATCATCTAAAGTTTGCCCTAAAATTTCTATTTCCCCAAAATCTTTTACATAAAATAAACTCGTATGCCCACCTGAGACAATTAAAGCCAAAGCAGGTAATTTAATGTTTTGGCCATTTAAGAAATTAGCATAGATATGGGCTTCTAAATGATTTATACCTAATAAAGGAACACCCAAGCTTAAACTTAAGGCTTTTGCAAAAGAGATACCTACTAATAAAGAACCCAAAAGACCCGGTCCAGAAGTAACCGCCACCAAATTTATATCTTTTAATTTAAGCTTTGCTTCTTTCAATGCTTCTTCTGCTACCAACGTAATTGAATCAAGTTGCATGCGGGAAGCAATTTCAGGGACCACTCCTCCATATTTTTTATGGAATTTAAGACTAGAGGCAACAACATTAGAAAGAATCTTTTTGCCGTCTTTAACTATTGCTACAGAAGTCTCATCACAAGAAGTCTCAATTCCTAATACATACATATTTTCTTTCCTTTTATGGGATACGGTATACAGACGAAGGAAGACGACCTATTTTACCAATTCTGAAACAAACACAAATTTATATCCTTCTTTGGCTAACTTGGGCATCATCTCTTTTAAAACCTCTAAAGTAACTTTGTGATTATGCCCGATACCTATGGCAGTATCGTAAATCCTGGCGCGGATTTTTAATTTATTAATCTGATTTTTTATATAACTCGCCTCCTCTGTATTATCTAAAAAAATATCTCTTTTGGCAAATTTAAGTTGCATTTGGTGCGCCAAATCTTGACAAACTGAATTACTTGAAACAAAACTATCCAAAAAATAAAGCTTTCTTTTTTTTAATTCTTTAAAGATTATTCCCATTATCCGCGCATCTTCGGTAGCGCGCGAACCCATATGGTTAGAAACTCCCTTTACATAAATAAGGTTGGCTAAATCATTTTTTAAGATTTCTTTGATTTTTGCTTCATCCATCGAGGTCATAATCGTATCTTTTTCTAAAGGAACCTTTTCATGCGGCTGGAGCGGTAAATGTAAAATTACTTCAAAATTTTTCTGATGAAGCTTCTTGGCTAAAAGACGCGAGTAATTTAAATTAGGCAGAATCGAGATAGTCAAAGGATATTTAATCTCATCAAGGAGATTAAGATTTTCCAAATTATATCCCCAATCATCTAAAACAATCGCAATCTTTCCTTTAATGACCTCTACCAAAACCGGGGGTTTCTTACGTAAAATCCTAAAAATCACAATTGTCTGAATAATAATTACCAAGCACAGTATTCCAATGATTATTTTATACGGAAAATATCGCTTCATTTTTTATATATCCTTAAGGCCTTAATTATGGCTAAAGCATGCATCAGTTGGTTATCGGACCGATAATCTTTTAATTTATCTTCCATAATTTTAGGTTTTTCCTTTTTCTCCAGTTCTTCAAATATCTCTAAGGGACTTTCGGGAGTCTTCATTTCTTCAGCCAACTCAACTTTTGCTTCTTCAACTAAAACATCTGGGATTATACCTTTACCGTGAATCTCTCTACCTTGGGGAGTAAAATATTTACTAGTAGTTAATCTTAAGGCTGAGCCATCACCTAAAGGAATTACTGTTTGAACTGAACCCTTACCAAAGGATTTTGTGCCTAAAATAATTGCGCGTTTATAATCCTGCAAAGCTCCTGCTACAATTTCACTTCCCGAAGCAGAACCTTCATTAATTAATACTACCATCGGAATATCTAAAATTGGCTTAGAAGCATTTGAGCTAAACTCTAAATTTTGCGAACTTTTGCGGCCTTTGGTATAAACGATAAGCTTTCCTTTCTCAATAAAGTTCTCCGCAAATTTAACCGCAGTATTTAAAAGTCCGCCGGGATTATTTCTTAAATCTAAAATAAGCGCATTCATTCCTTCTTTCTTTAACTTCTCTAAAGCTGCCTCGGCATCCGAAGGGGTATTTTCTCTAAATTCAATTAATTTTATATAAGCAATGCCATCTTCTAAAATCCGCGCTTCTTTAATATCCTTAATTTTAATAATATCCCGTACAATTTTAAATTCTAAAAGCTTTTTTTCCTGTTCCCTTAAAACAGTAATATTTACCGGCTCGCCAACTTTCCCTCTTAATTTTTTTACTGCCTCTGTAAGCGTCATATCGCGCGTTAATTCATTATTAATTTTTACAATCCGGTCATTCGGCTTTATTCCTGCTTTCCAGGCAGGTGTATCTTCAATGGGAGTAATAACCGTTAATAAACCATCTTTTATCGTAATTTCAATCCCTAAACCCCCAAATTTTCCTTCGGTTTCTACTTTAAGCTCATTATAGGTATCGGGGTCCAAAAATTGGCTATGCGTATCTAATGCGGAAAGCATTCCTTTTAAGGCGCCATAAATTAAATCTTTAGGCTTAGGTTCTTCTACATAATCCTCCTGAATAATTGCCAAGGCGCGCGAGAAGAGTTCTACTTCTTGATAAAGCGCTTCCTTTTTTTTCTTATCCATTGCTGAAATAGCAAAAGAAGTAAAAACAAAAAGAAAAATAACTATACCAAAAATTAATTTTCTTTTCATCAACTTAACCTCCGTTTTAAAATTTCTTGCACAACTTTTGGGTTGGCTCTGCCTTGAGTCTTTTTCATTACTTGTCCGACTAAAAACATTAAAGCATTAACTTTGCCCTGCTGATAATCCTGGACTGACTTGGGATTTTCTTGAATTACTTCTTCGGCTATCTTATCTAATGAAGAAATATCTGAAATCTGAATTAAATTTTTGCTTTCGATGATTTTTAAAACTGGAATCCTTGTATCAATCATCTCAGTTAATACTGCTTTGGCAGTTAAAGCAGAGATTTTTCCAGTTTCTACTAAATTCACTAAGGTATTTAATTCTTTGGGATTTACTTTTAAATCTATAATTCTACATTTACGCATATTTGCTTCTGCTAACAATGGACCGATTAACCAATTTACAAGCGGTTTTTTATTTTTATCCGGATAAAGCTGAAGGCAACTTTCGGCATAATCGGCGTCTTTTTTAGAAATAGTCAAAAGCTTTGCATCGTATTCTGATAAGCCGTATTTTTCTTGGAAATAACGCATTTTCTCTTTAGGTAAAGTCGGGATGGTTTTTTTAATCTCTTCTATTTTCTCTTCTTCAATAATAAAAACAGGCAAATCCGGCTCAGGAAAATAACGATAATCCTTTGCTTCTTCTTTAGTGCGCATCGAAAAGGTCTTTAATTCCTTAGCATCCCAAAGCCGAGTCTCCTGAATAATTACTTGACCTTCATCTAATAATTGACTCTGACGTTCTATCTCAAAGCTAAGGGCATCCCTTACACTTTTAAAAGAATTCATATTTTTTAGTTCGGTTTTTACCCCTAATGTTTCCTCATGTTTTTTTCTTAAAGAGATATTCGCATCGCAACGTAAAGACCCCTTTTCCATATCACAATCCGAGACTTCTAAATACTCAATGATACTTTTTAGATTAATTAAATATTCATAAGCCTCCTCAGGTGAATTTATCTGGGGTTCGCTAACAATCTCTAACAAGGGAATTCCGGTGCGGTTAAAATCAACCAGACTTTCTTTTTCGGTATGAATTAACTTTCCTGCATCTTCTTCTAAGTGTACCCGTCGAATATGAATGCGTTTATTCTTTCCTTCTAAAGATATATCTATGAAACCATTTTTAGCTAAAGGTAAATCATATTGAGAGATTTGGTAATTTTTAGGTAGATCCGGATAAAAATAATGCTTGCGATCAAATTTGGTAATTTTCTGTATCTGACAGTTTAAAGCTAATGCCACTTTTATGGCATATTCTAAAGCGGTCTGATTAAGCACAGGTAGTACTCCGGGTAATCCTAAACAAACTGGACATACCTGAGAATTTGGCGCTTGCCCAAATTCAGTTAAACAGCCACAAAAGATTTTGGTAGCGGTTTTAAGCTGTAAATGTAGCTCTAATCCTATAACTGCTTCATATTCCATGCGTTTAGTTCGTTAGTATCGTTTAGTTCGATTTTATAATTTCGGCTTCATCTTATGCCAAGGAGTATTTTGCTCATAAGTATAAGCAACTTGAAAAAGCATTGGTTCATTAAAGGGTTTGGCTAGAATCTGTAAACCCACTGGAAGTCCTCTCTTAGTAAACCCACAGGGAACAGAAATCGCTGGAATTCCTGCTAAATTGGCAGAAATAGTATAAATATCCGAAAGATACATTTTAAGTGGCTGATCGATTTTCTCGCCAATCTTAAATGCAGCCGTCGGAGAAGTCGGGCAAATTATACAATCAAAATCTTTAAAGACAAAATCAAAATCTTGTTTTATAAGCGTGCGCACCTTTAAGGCCCTCAGATAATATGCCTCATAATATCCATGGGAAAGCACAAAGGTTCCTAAAATAATCCTTCTTTTTGCTTCTTCTCCAAAGCCGCGCTGTCTAGTCTTTTTATACATCTTAATTAAATCAGAACTCTTCTCTCTAAAACCATACTGCACTCCGTCAAAACGCGCAAGATTTGAACTGGCTTCGGCAGTAGCGATAATATAATAAACCGGAACTGCATATTTAGTATGAGGTAAAGAAACCTCTTGACAATCTGCGCCTAAAGTTTTAAGTTTTTCAATTGCCTCAGTAATAATTGCTTTTACTTCCGGCTCAATTCCCTCCACAAAGTATTCTTTGGGTATAGCTATTTTAATTCCCTGAATATCATTAACCAGGGCCTTAAGATAATCGGGGGTATCGATATTGACAGAAGTTGAATCAAGCGGATCATAACCAGAAATTATATTCATTAATAATGCCGCATCTTTTACATCCTTAGTAATTGGACCAATTTGGTCTAAACTGGAAGCAAAAGCAATTAAGCCATAACGTGAAACCCGGCCATAAGTCGGCTTAAGTCCGACTACTCCACAAAATGCTGCAGGTTGTCTAATTGAGCCACCCGTATCTGAACCTAAAGCCCAAATCGCCTCATCCGCAGCTACTGCCGCGGCTGAACCACCGGATGAACCACCGGGAACGCATTCTAAATTCCAAGGATTATGCGATGGTCCAAAACAAGAATTTTCTGTAGAAGAACCAAAAGCAAATTCATCCATATTGGTTTTAAGCGGAAAAATCAACGCCCCTTTTTCTTTTAATTTTTTAATTACTGTCGCATCATAAGGAGGCTTAAATCCCGCTAATATCTTAGAGCAACATTCAGTATTATTTCTTTCGGTACAAATATTATCTTTAATCGAAATGGGCAGGCTTTTTAATAAGGTATTATCTTGATTAATGTTTTTATAATCTGCCGAAAAATCTAAATTAGGAATTCTTACATAAGCCTTTACCTTAAGGTCTAGCTCTTTAATCCTTCTTTCTAAGGCAGTAATAATTTCTGAAGCAGTAATCTCTTTTCTATTTAATTTTTCAATTAATGTATAAGCAGTAAGTTGATAAAGTTCCATTTTATATATTTTATTCGATTACTTTGGGAACCACGAAGAAATTATCTTTTACTTCTGGAGCATTCTCTAAGGTTTTATTTATTGGTAAAGAAGGCTTCGGGCTATCTTTCCTTAATACATTATTAATCGGTAAAATATGGCTTGTGGCAGGAATATCTTTTATTTCTATTTTTTTTAGTTGATCAATAAAATCAAGGATTTCTTTAAGTTGTCCAGATAATTTTTCTAATTCTTTTTCCTCTAAATCAAGCCGCGCCAAGTGCGCTATATATTCTACTGTTTTTTTATCTATCGCCATTTTTCCGCTTAACTTTTCCCATTGATTAACTTACATTCGGCATAATTATAATCCTAGCCGACCAAAAAGTCAAAGAATATATTTTTAAGAAAAATGTAGACAAAAGTTAAAAAGTATGTAGAATATTCTAAATAATATAATTTAAAATTTATCCTTAAGATGAAAAAAGAAGTAAAATATTATCTTGACAAAAAAAATAATGATTTTGTAATTGAAAATTATAACCTTGCAAAGCCATTTGCTAATTTCTTTACAGGTATTGCCGGAGAATACGGCATACCCATGTGGGTCTTTTATGTAAATCGCGCGCAAGCAATCTCAAGTTTTGGCACTAAAGATAAAGACCATGCTATATTAGAATTCTTTCCTGCAAATCGAGCCTGGCAGATTACCGCCCTACAAGGTTTTCGTACGTTTATTAAATTATTCAAGAATAAAAAAATTATTTTTTATGAGCCCTTCCATAACGGAATTTCTAATCTTAATTTTAAAATTAATAATCAAATTCATATTAATTCCGCAGATTTAAAGATTAAGGAAGAAAATCTTTCTTTAGGCCTTGAAATTAAAGTAGAGTATTTTACTATCCCTAATGATAATTATGCAGGATTAGCTAGAATCGTAACCATTAAAAATACTCTCAATAGTCCGCAGGATTTACAACTCCTTGATGGCTTACCTCAAATTGTTCCTTACGGTGTAAGTAATTTATTTTTAAAAAAATTAGCGCGTACGATTGAAGCCTGGATGAAAGTTGAAAATCTAAACAAAAAAGTGCCATTTTATAAACTCGATGTTGACCCTACTGATCGTCCAGAAGTAGTACATATAGAAGCGGGCAATTTTTATCTGGGATTCTACAAGGAAAAAGATAAAACCCAGATTATAAAACCAATTGTTGATCCCGATACTATCTTCGGTATAGTAACCGACTTTTCTTGTCCACATTGTTTCTTAAATGTAGATGACTTTATCTATCCGAAGAATCAAATTACAAAAAATAAAACTCCGTGCGGATTCTTGTTGCTTAATTTAGAAATTCCGCCCCAGCAAGAAAAATCCTTTTATTCTATTATTGGCTATATGAAAAATCTTGATACTCTAAATGCCTCTATTCCCAAGATTGCCTCTTGTCAATATCTTCTTAAAAAACAAGAAGAAAATAGGAATCTCATTGCTCAACTGCAAAAAAACATAGAAACAATTAGTAACCTGCCGGAATTTGACCTTTATGCTAAACAAACATATCTTGATAATATCTTAAGGGGAGGTTATCCATTTATTTTTAAATCGGATAAAAAGGCCAATGTTTTTTATTTATACTCCCGCAAACACGGAGACCTAGAAAGAGATTACAATAAATTTGAACTTGAAGCTTGCTATTTTTCGCAAGGAAATGGAAACTACCGTGATATTAATCAAAACCGAAGGTCTGATATCTGGTTTAATCCAGAAATTAAAGAAGATAATCTTCTGACTTTTTTTAATCTTATCCAACCAGATGGTTTTAATCCACTGGTACTTAAAGAAGTAACTTTTTTATTAGAAGATCGGAAGATTTTAAAAGATTTAGTAAAAAACCGCGACTTAGCCAAATTAAATGCCTTTTTAAACAAACCTTTTACTCCCGGCGAGCTCATCTCTTTTCTTAAAGAAAATAAAATTAAGCTAAAGGTATCTTATGAAAAGTTTTTAAATATAATTATTGCGCACTCTTTAAAAAATCAAGCAGTGCAAAATATTGATTATGGGTTCTGGATAGACCATTGGGCTTATAATTTAGATTTACTTGAAAGTTATTTAGGTATTTATCCAGAGAAACTAAAAGAAGTTGTTTTTGAAAGAAAGGATTTTACTTTTTATGATAATTATGAATTTGTAAAACCCCGTCATCAAAAGTATATACTGATTGATGGTAAAGTAAGGCAATTACAGGCCACCTTTATTGATAATGAAAAAAATGAATTAATCAAAAAAAGGCTGCATTTTCCTCATTTGGTAAGAACTCAATATGGCCAAGGTGAAATTTATCAAACTACGCTGATCAATAAATTATTCTGTCTTTTAGTTAATAAACTCACCTCTCTTGACCCTTTGGGAATAGGAGTAGAAATGGAAGCAAATAGGCCCAATTGGTTTGATGCCTTAAATGGACTGCCTGCTCTTTTTGGCTCCTCTACTTGCGAGACTTTTGAGTTAAAAAGATTAATTCTTTTTATAAAGAAGGCACTTATTCAGACAAAAATAGAAAAGATTCATTTAAGCCAAGAGATTCTTGATTTTTTAAATAAACTTAATCTTTCGCTAAATAAATATTTTAATTTTCAAGCGCAAAAACGGGATTATCTATACTGGGATAATAGTCATAACTTAAAAGAAACTTATTGGCAAAGAACCAGACTAGGCTTTAGCGGTAAAGAAATAGCACAAGAAACTAATAAATTAATTAATTTTTTAGATAATGCTTTAAGAAAAGTTGAAATTGGTCTAAATAAGGCTTTAGATAAAAAAAGAAATATTTATTATGCCTATTTTATTAATGAAGTAGTCTCTTATAAGATACTAAAAAAACCTTTTGTAAAACCACTCAAATTTATCCAGAAAAAACTCCCCTTCTTTCTTGAATCTCAGATGCATGCTTTAAGAGTAGCCGATGAGATAAATATAGCAAAAAGACTTTATCAAGCTACTCAGAAAAGTTTACTTTATGACAAAAAACTAAAGATGTATAAGGTAACCGCTCCTTTAAAAGATATGCCCCTTGAAATTGGCCGTTGTCGAGTGTTTACGCCGGGCTGGTTAGAGAATGAATCTATTTGGTTACATATGGAATATAAATATCTCTTGGAAGTTTTAAAACAAGGTCTTTATGCTGAGTTCTATAAAGATTTTAAAAATGTGCTTATTCCTTTTCAGCCGCCGCAAAGATATGGTCGGAGTATCCTGGAGAACTCTTCATTTATCGTAAGTAGTGCTTTTCCAGATAAAAATCTTTGGGGAAATGGCTTTGTGGCACGTTTATCTGGTTCAACTGCTGAATTTTTACAGATTTGGTTAATTATGAATTTAGGATTAAATCCGTTCTTCTTAAATGAAAAAAAAGAATTAAATTTACGTTTTCAGCCCATTTTAGCGGGTTGGCTATTTAGGGAAAAAGAAAAAACCTATAGTTTTACCTTCTTAAGTAAAACTAAGGTAGTTTACCATAATCCAAAAAGAAAAAATACTTTTGGTAAAGATAGCGTAAAACCAAAAAAGATTATTTTTTATGATAAAGACGGTAATTACCAACAGATTCCTTCAGATACCATTCCCCATCCTTATGCCTATCAGATAAGAGAAGGCCAAATTAAAAATATCGATATTTTTCTAGAATAATTTAAAGGAAGGCTAAAACTTACGGCGGTAGTAGAGACGGATGATATGCTGGGTATCAATGGTTCTTAAAGCCCCTCCGTAAGGGTCCCAGCCGATATCAATAATTCCTCCTGAAAAAGGATTGCGGCTTGCTTCACCATACTGAAAGACAAAATCCTCATTTTCTGAACGGTGGTAAAATAATTCAGTAAAGAAATTATGATGCCCACGGGGTTTGGTAATTCCAGAAATTAAACGGTCAAGGTCTTGCCAGCGGCAATAGTTATATTTAAAGAAAAAACCTAACTTTTGGGTTAAAGCATAGGAGAATTCAAGTCCTACGCCATTCATATTATCATCAACCTGACCTGCTTTTTCGTATTCATTGCGCGTATAATGTAGATAAATTTGCATCTTTTCTTGAGGATTTAATCTTAGACCGACGCGGAAAATATTGTAGTAAGGATAAGGTGGCTGGGGGAAAAACTCTTGAGAATATAACCAATTGCGTACGTCACGATAGAGCCGGCCTTCAAAATAATACAGATAAGAGTTATTCCCATCGTTTAAGATTCCCCGCGGAAAATTATCATAACCTAAGGAGATATCATTGGTATACTCCCAAATTCCATGTACTGCTAGCCAGTCAAAAAAAGCATATTCTAATCCTAAAGAGCCGGTTCCTATAGAAGGGTCTTTATCTGCTTCAATTTGTACATTATCAAAATACCTGCGGGTACGCGGATCAAAAATAAACGGATCCACCCCGGCCTGAGTTTTTGGCATTTTTTGGTATAAACCTAAAACTTTTGCGGTTAACTTTTCATTTATCTTCCAAGTAAGTTCATTACGCGCTACATTCTCTAAAAAATCTCCTTTGGTTGAATGGACATTGCGTAAATCAAAAAGATTTTCAATTTTGTTATCCCAAAGTAATGATTCTAAACGAAAACCCACAACAGAGCGTCCAATATCAATGCCATTACCAATTTTAAAGTTTTTAATATCATCCCAACTTAAAAGCTGACCCTCGCCTTGAAAACTATATTTCCAAGGTTGACGGAAGCTAAGATGCCTTCCCCACCACTCATCGTCGCGCGTTTCGACATAAGAAGATAACGCAGCGTCGAAGGTTTTATCCATTCTACAAAAAAAGAAACGAAATTTATGAAAATTCGCCTCATCCTTTTCAGGAAGGATTCCTTCATAACCATATTCTGTTTCCATAATCTCTTTAGCTGGATAACGGCCATAAATAGAAAAATAATAACTATAGCCATCATAAGAAAGATTGTAATCTTCGTTGCTACGATCATAATCAGATTGAGAATGGGCAATTTCAAAATTAGTTTTAATTCCCGGGATAATCTGCCAACCTAAATCAGTAGCCAAAACATAATTTAAGGCATCGAATTTATAATCCCGGTTTATATCAAATCCGCTACGCACCGTAGAACTAAAACCTAAACTTAAATTTGCCGCTAACGCATGCTTAAGACGAAAAGCGCTTAATAAATTGTCTAAATCAGAATAATCCTGCCAAGGGTCTTTAGGAGTGGCTAAACTGGCAATTAAGGAAGTCTTTTCTTGGGGAAAGAATTCAAAAGAAACTCCTCTTAAAATTGTCAGGCGTCTTCCTTCGCTATCCCTTACCATAAAAGGCAAAGCATTATCCCAATAACCCGGGCTAAAATCTGGTAAAGGTAGTGCTTGCTGATTAAAAATTCCCGGATGCCAAGCATTTATCCAAGGGCTATTCTCCCACCAGATATGGTTATTAGATAATTTTAAGGGGTCATCAAAGGTTGCTGCTTGCTTCTCATAAGCGAAAGGAAAAACTCTCAATTTTAAATTCTCTTGGTTATAATCAAACCAGAGTTCACGCAAGGGCTGAAAGTTATGTTCTATTTCGGTTTCCGGAATAATAAAAGTATCTCCAAAGGCGCTATTTACGGTAGTAGGTAGAATTCTTCCATGCTTGACCTTAATTTCGGGAAGATATAAAGTATCTCCATAAGGAAAAAGCCGTATAAATTCGCCAATAGTATAACCACTATTAGACCAATACTTTATTTCTACTTCTCCTTCATGCCCTGGCCAGGTACCTTCGATTTTTATGCGCCTAGTCTTTCCCGTAAAACTCCAAGGATCGACCACTAAATTTCCATGTAAATCAAATCCGCTTTCATTTTCTGTGTCCAGATTAATCATCAAACGGTCATAAATCCTTGGGTCATAAGTATTTTCGTACCTGTTTAAACCTTCGCCTGAAAGTATACGCCAGTTCTTCTCATTTAAATCATAATTTGCCCTCTTCCATATAGAATCTTCAGGGGTAAAACCTGCTCTGGCCTGAACCTCTCCACTTATTTTAATGCCCGCAATTTCGAGGTTTTCTTTATCTGAAGATTCTTCTAAAGGAAGAGGTTTTCTTTGACTGACCTCTTCCTCTTTATTAGTCAAAGGAGTTTTTTCTTCTTTTTTTTCTTTCGTTTCTTTAACTAAATAAATCGGTTGTGGGGAAGAAGAGGAAAAATCTTTGGCAAAAATAAGATTTATGTATTTTTTAGCCAATTCATTGCGCGGGTCTAAAATTAGCGCTTTATTAAATTCATTAAGCGCCTCTTCATATCTGCCGGTTTGATAAAAATAGATTCCGAATTCGCAAAGATAATTTGTAGAAGTGCTCTCGGCAAAGGCAGGAGAAAAAAGAAAAGTTAAAAGCGAAAAAATAAGAATCCTGCTTAACAAAAAATTTTTATTCATTTTTTTAATTATATATTCTCTCTGGTTTATTTGTCAAGAAAAAAATATCCGCTTTTATTCTCGCTGATGAAAAAGGCCCATATCCAAAAATGTCCGCAGTCTTCGCGAACGGGTAGGATGCCTGAGTTTCTTTAAAGCTTTGGCTTCAATTTGCCGCACCCGCTCACGGGTAACCTTAAAGATACTGCCTACTTCTTCTAATGTGCGGGGGCTGCCATCATTTAAACCAAAACGTAAAATTAATATTTTTCTTTCCCGCTCCGTAAGGGTATTTAAGGCAGAATTCACCTCTTCCTTTAGCATCGCCCGCACCGTGGCATTAGCAGGTGAGATCGCTTTTCTATCTTGGATAAAATCACCAAAATGTGTATCTCCCTCATCACCAATGGGCGTCTGTAAAGAAATAGGTTCCTGGGCAATCTTTAGTATACTTTTAATCTTATCTTGGGGTAGGCGCATTTTATGGGCAATCTCCTCTGGTGTAGGCTCACGGCCATATTCCTGCACAAATACCCGCGAGAAACGAATGATTTTATTGATGGTCTCCGTCATATGCACCGGAATGCGGATTGTGCGCGCCTGGTCCGCAATTGCCCGCGTGATTGCCTGCCTAATCCACCAAGTCGCATAAGTAGAGAATTTATAACCCCGTTTATACTCAAATTTCTCTACTGCCCGCATCAGGCCAATATTTCCTTCCTGAATTAAATCCAAGAAAGACAGACCGCGATTAGTATATTTTTTAGCGATACTTACTACCAACCTTAAATTTGCCTCCACCAACTTTTTCTTTGTGCGACTAAATTTTATATGGGCGGATTTAATTGTTTTAAGCTGTTCTTTTATTTTTTTATAAGGCTGTCCAATCTGTCTTAAGAGTTTCTTTTTCCGCAGCCGATTGCCACTGCCTTTACGTTTTAAAGCCTCTAATTCTCTTACTAAGTTATTTAATTGACGCACTATTCTTTCAATTACCGAAGTAGTAAAATTAAATTGTAAGAGTAAATCACGGCTCTTATGAGGACTGCGCACATATTTTAGGCGTTGAATTATCCTTCTTATTTTTTTGAGAATATGGTTATTTTTTGTCTTTACCTCTTCTTTTAATACATCCTCTAAATTTACTTTTCCTGCTAAGATATCCTCGGCTAGCGCGATAACCTTACGGCGTACAAATTTTGTGGCTAAGGCAGCCTGTTTAAAATTCTGGTCTGTCTCTTCGATTTTCTTGGCTAATTCAATTTCACTTTCTCGAGAAAGTAAAGAAATAGAACCCATCTGTTTTAGATACATCTTCACCGGGTCATCTAAAGGAAGGAAACGCTCTTCAAGTTTTAGTTGTTCACTTAAGATATCTTCTTTAACCGCAGGTAAAGTTACCTTCTCTATTTCCTTCTCCTCTGCACTTTCAACTAATGGAATATCTTCATTTCCTAAAATTTCAAAAATTCGATCAATCTCATCAGAAGAAGATAAATCCTCAGGCAAAAGCTCATTCACCTCATCATAGGTTAGATACCCTTTTTGTCTGCCTAAATTAATAATCCTTTCTACATCTTTAGTATATTTTTTCTTACGCATCTTTACCTACCTTTTTTAGTTAAATGATGAAACTCTTCCAGAAGTTGTTTAACCCTAGATTCATCTCCCAAATATTGGGCATGCTTTATCTCTTCGTGCAACTGTTGTCTTTTTAAACGTAGCCTCTCTTTTTTTATCCGCTGAATACAATCCAAAACAATTTTTTCTTTATCTTCGGAAGGGGCTTCTATAAATGCTAACTCACAGATAATTTCCATCGCTTCATTGTCTTCCAAATAATTTATTAAACTGGGTGGCTCAATAGATTTACCTTGATTAATTAGTTCAAACATTACCGAAACAATTTTTGCTACCCGCTCATCTTGGAAATCTGCAGGTTCTAAATTTTCTCTTATCTGATTGATAAGCTCTTTTTCCTCCAGCATCAACTTAATTAATAACTTTTCAGTCGCATTTATGTTTAAAGTCAGTTTCTTAGAAGGTTCTTCAGTTCCAAAATAAGGCGGGTATGCTTTTATTTTTTTTAATTCTAGAAGTAGTGCTTCTTCCGATACATTTAATTCTTCTGAAAGTCTTTTAAGATAACTTGATTTTAAAATAGCATTTTTAAATCTATTTATGGTCGGAAGCATCTCTTCAACAATCTGAGCCTTTGCTTCTATTTCGCGGGTATTATAACGTGACTTTAAAATCCTTAATTTATAATCAAAGAGATTTTCCGCCTCACTAATTTTCTCTTTAAATTTATCAATTCCAAATTTACGCACATAAGAATCTGGGTCAAAGCCTTCGGGTAAAGAAACTACTTTTACATTCATTGCCTCTTCAATAAATAAATCTAATGTTCTTAAGGTAGCTAATTGCCCGGCTTTGTCACTATCATAAACCATTACTACATTATTGGTATATCTTTTAAGTAGCCGAATCTGCTCTTCAGTTAAAGCCGTGCCTAAGGAAGCGACAATGTTACCTAAACCCTCCTGATAAGGAATAATAAAATCTAAATATCCCTCTACCATTACTGCAAAATCAGCCTCGCGGATATTGTCTTTGGCAAAATTTAAACCATAAAGATGCTTTCCTTTGGTATAAATGGCGGTTTCCGGCGAATTGGTGTATTTAGGAAGGGCTTTTTCTTTATTTTCTCCCCCCTCTAAAATCCTTGCCCCAAAACCAATTGCGCGTGATTTTATATCAAAGATGGGGAAAATAATTCGATTACGAAAACGGTCATAATATCCACCGCCTTCCTTAGGTAGAATTAATCCTGCTTTATCTAAAATTGATAAACTCACTCCTTTTGAGCGTAAATAATTAATTAAACTATCCCATTTATCAAGAGCATATCCTAATTTAAATAATTTTATCGTTTCTTTTTTTAACTGCCGCCTTAAAAGATAATTGTAAGCAGAATTTCCTTCTTGAGAATTTAAGCACTGTTGATAATAAATACTTGCCAGTTCATTTATTTTATAAAGTTGAGTAGTTAAACTTACAACTTTAGGATCAATTTTTTGTTTCTCAGGTAGTTTTACGCCGGTCTTTTTTGCCAGAAACTCTACCGCCTCCATAAATTCAAGACGTTCATACTGCATAAGAAAATTAAAGGCATTTCCACCTATTCCACAACCAAAACAATGATAAATCTGCCGTTGAGGCGAAACCATAAAAGAAGGAGTCTTTTCCTGATGAAAAGGACATAGAGCTTTAAAATTTCTGCCCGCGCGTTTTAAAGGAATATAACTAGAAATTAACTCCACAATATCTGTACGGCTTAAAATCTCATCTAATATCTCTTGGGGAATCCGTTCTGACATCTTAAATTATAAATTCTAAATTCGAAATCCTAAATCCTAAAATAAATCCTTGTGTCTTATTCTGCGAAAACCGGAACAGGAAATTGTCTCTAAAAATTCACCTTCCGTTTTTTCAATTCTATCCAAGATAAGATTAAGGCCTAAAGTATCAGAAGAAATGTGGCCGGCAATCACCACATTTAAATTCGCTTCTTTCACCTTCTTAAAATGCTCTTCGCTTAAATGCATACTCACTAAGGTTCGGATGCCTCTTTTATAGAGCTTATCAAATACTTCTTTTGAGCCCTCGGTGCCACCCGTCATCTCCACAAATATTTTTCCTACTTGCCGACGGGGATTACCTAAAATGATGCGCGGACCTATCCGGTTTTTTTCTGCCTCTTTATACTCAGGCACTTCCAGTAATATCTGAATAATCTCTTCTAAACGTTTTGGCTTTTCTTTTTCTAAAAGATTTTGAATAAAATAAGCTGCATGATTATCTGCGGGCGTATGCACACACATAAAAGGCATATCTAATAAACGCGCTATATCTACTGAACGCATATGATTTTGCGGCAGAACTCTTCTTTCCACTTCCTGTTTTCTTTCTTCGATAAGAGCTTGGGCTACTTTTTTAGGTATACCTACTTTAACCAATAAATCAATCTGTAAAGACATTACTTCATAAAAATTTGCCCAAGCCCAGCCTTCTGGATGATGAGAAATTGCTAAATCTAGGCCATTTTTTTCTCTTAATTTATCCGCTAATAATAATTCTGCCGGCTCAATATCTATGCCGACTAAAATTTTTTTTATTTCAAGATTCCTATTTCCATATAAAATTGCGGTATCTGCATAAGCTTTAATCCTTTTTCCTTTACGCGGATCAAGTTCAGCGCCAAATTTTATTATTTTTTGATAAAGAATAGATAATTTCATTATCTAAAAGATTCTTCTATCTCGTAAATGGTGGGATTAAATTTTTCTTGGGTCATAAATTTGGACATCAGACCATTCCAGATAATACTGTAGGTCTGGGTAGCAACTTTAAATAATTTTTTGCCTGAATAAGAATTAATCGTACTTTCTTTAAAATAATTAACACTTGAGATTGCCAGCATAAAAATTACTAAACTCGATAAAAGTATGCTTCGGCTTAATCCTAAGATAAGCCCTCCCCATTTACTTAAAGTAGGCACTGCCTCCATTTTAATAAAATGCGTAAATGACTCCCGCAGTAATACCCAGATTAAATAGCCGATTAATACTAAAATCACAAAGAAAATAAAATCAAAAAACTCTAAAGGCATCGCAGGGATATTAATCTTTTTACCCACAAAATCAGATAATTTAGTGTAGTAATGAAGACCTAAATAAAGCGCAAAAATTGTACCCAATAATTTAAAAAATTCCTTTACGAATCCAGTCTTCCTAGAAACGTAACCTATTCTAATTAAAATAATTACGACAAGAATATCTACCCAGTTTATCTGCTTTAATATCTGGATAAACATCATAAACCCCCCGAAAAAATTTGTTAAAGTATAACATATAAAAATGGTCTTGTCAAGGAAAGCGCTTTCTTAATCCTTGCGCTGATAAGTTATTTCGCAGCAAAACTAAACGCTAGCTCCATAACTTATGTGTTCACTTATTCTATCTCAAAGGAGATAATGACGTTAAAGGAGAGTTGCGGATAGTCAAGTTCCTTAGGAAAATTGGGGAAGGGTGAAGCAGACTGGATACTTTTAAGCGCAATCTCTCTTAGGTAAGGATTTTGGGAAGATTTTTCTTCAATCAGGCGCAGTTCTCTTAAAATACCATCGCAAGAAATAATAAAAGAAAGATAAATTTGACCTGTCTCAGTCCGGTTGTAATACTGATAGGCAGACCGACGAATCTTTTCCCGCACTACCTGGTAATAACTAAGGTAATTAGGATTATTAATTTTATCCAAATCCAGGGCAGGTAAAGTAATCTTTTTCTTGACCGCAATAACATCGGTTTTAGGAAGGTTGGGTTTAACAAAATTCTCTTTAGGACTAATCTGGGCTAAAGTAGGCTTAAGTATATTTTCTTTTTTCACAAAAGGAGGCGGACTCATCTTCTTTGCCGTAATCTTACGGGATAAATCTAAAGGTAGGTCTTTTTTAGAAACAATCTCTTTTTTAGAAATAGGCGATTCTTTTATATAAACTAACTCTATATTTTTTTTGTTTTTATTAGGTACGGGAAGAGAAAAACGCGGGATCCCCAATAAAATTATTGTATGACTAATTAGGGAAATTAAAAAGGCAACTTGAAATACCCGCTCGGAAAACATATTAGATTTAGATTAACATAATCTTCTTTATTTGGCAAGAAAGAATTTTAAAATTCTAACTTAAATCCTCCATAAATTGAAAATTTTGGTGTCTGATAACCTTTTATCTCTTCATATTTCTGGTTAAATAAATTTTCTATTCTTCCAAAAATAATAAAATTTTTATTCACCTTATAATTTAAAGATAAATTTGCTAATACATAAGATTTAAGCAATTCTTCTGGATAATCTCTTCTATGTCCTACATATCCTAATTGAAAATTTAAATCCCATCTTGAAAAATTCCAATTAAAATCAAAATTAACTTTATTTTTTGCTCTCCTTAATAGTTCTTCACCGGTCTGTTTATTTTCTGTATCTAACCAACTATATCCTAAACTAAAATAGAAATTATCCTTCTTAAATTTAAGATTCGTTTCAATCCCACGCGTTTTCGCTTTATTTAAATTTATATAACCGGTCCCAAAAACATAATCAATGAGATTTTTAAAATTTGTATGAAAATAGCTTACCGCAAATAAAATCTTCTTATCAAAAAATTCCTGTTCAAAACCTCCTTCATAACCTTCGGATTCTTCTGGTTTTAAATGAGGATTCCCTACTGGAAAACCCCACATTGCAGGAGCATATAATTGATAGAGGCTTGGGTTTTTAAATCCTGTTCCAAATAGACCTTTAAGCCGGGTATGAGTTTTATCGATTAAATAAGAAACTTCAATTTTATAGGTATCATGGTCTTTAAAATTGGAATGCCGATCTTTTCGATAAACAGTATTAAAATATAAATTTTTAAAAAGATTTAATTTATTTTCTAAAAAGAATCCTTTTATGTTGGCAGTACTTTTCGGAAAATCACTTTCTCCAAAAAGTCCGTGGTAATAATAAGTATCCGCCTTTTCTCTTAAATAATCTATACCTGTTACAATCTTTTCAAAATCAGTTAAATCTAACTCTATTTGCCAATTAAACTGATAGGTTTTGCCTCTATACCAATCTCTTTCATATTCATCATTATTATCCTCTCCCCGACGGTAATTATGGGTGAAGGAGAATTGGATTTTGTGTTTATAAAAATCAGCTATCTTTTGCTCTAAGAGAAAACTTGAAAAACCTTCATCATTCCAACTAATCCGATCCGGATCATCTATAGGTATATGATTAATAAAATCATAATCATCATATTCAGTGCGGGAATGATTATAGCGATTAATAAGCGCTAAAGTTAAAGCGGGTAATAAATCATAATCTAATCTTAAAGAAATACTTGTATTCTGATAAGGATCATCTTCAGGATTGTTATTCTTTTCTTTTGCTTTTGAGAATCCTTTTGTATCAAATCTTGATGCACCAAAGGAAAAGTGAAACTTATCCTGCTGACCACTCATCTCTAGTATTTGGTAAAAACTATAAAAAGAACCACCTTCAGAAAACCATAAAATCTTTGGCCTGCCATATCCTTTTTTGGTAATTATATTTATTACTCCCGCCATTGCATCTGAGCCATAAAGACTACTTTGCGGACCTTTTAATATCTCTATTTTTTCTACATTATTTATAGCTAGATGGGCAAAATCATAACTAGCATCTACAGAACTCGGATCATAAATTTTTACTCCGTCGATCATTACGCGCGTCTGCGCTCCATTTGCACCTCTTAAAAATATACTTGTAGCTGCTCCTAAACCACCAGAAGAAGCTAAATCTATTCCATTAATTTCTCTTAGGGCATCTTTAATAAAAAATACCCCTTTTTCTTCGAGTTCTTTACCTAAAAGTACATGAATCGTACTTGCAGTTGCTTGAGATGGCTCTTCAATCCTTGAAGGCGTAACGACAATCTTCTCTAACTCAATCTCCTCTGCCCAAATCGGGCTTAAAATAAAAAATACCGCCGATAAGCAGAAAAATAATCTTTTCATCAAAAGACTCCTCTCTGCGGATAAAAAAAATCCCGAAGCAGTATCTTTAAATACCACCTCGGGATAATCCCAGCTTTTCTCCCTTGGTTTATCCGCGCACCAAGTTCGGATTTTTCTCTCCGCCAGGTCTTCTGACTTAAGAGATCAATCTACTCTTCCGCGCCTTCCCATCCCAAACTTCTAGGACAGTGGCATAATTGCGGAATTTCGTCCCTCCTTACAGCAGCGGGAACTGTGGCTGATTTTCACAGCCTTCCCTTAGACGGACAGATTCTATTTAATTTGCCAATAAAAGCTTATCTAATGAACTCTCTCTTACAAAATTTTTACTTAATTCATAAAGACCAAAGAACAATGCCGAATATAATAATGTACTTAAAGTAAAATTCCTTAAAAATGGTAAAGCCAGAATATAACAATCAAGTAGACCTTTTAGATTATGAGGATACCAACCCACCAGCCACACCCCAAAATTAGAAATTAAATAAAATAATAAAGAAGAAGCTAAGGAGGTTACAGTAATTCCTAAAATATTTTTCTTTTTCTTTAAGTATCTACCTACAAAGGTAGTTAAGATAAAACCTCCCCAAGTAAAAAGAACTACGTTATGTAATCCAATTACTAAATCACTTAAGACCATTATCACTAAAGGCACAGAAAAAGCATATTTTTTATTTAAGTATGCACCACTAAATAAAGCAATTGCGGCTACAGGCGTAAAATTTGGCGCATGAGGAAGAAATCTTAATAATATCCCGATAATAATTAATCCTAAAGCCAACATCTTTTATGCCTCCTTTATTATTCATAGTTTAATACCAATTATTTTTTTGTCAAGAAATTTTTAAAGATTTATGAAAAACTATTTTTTTTAAACACGAATTAACACGAATTAAAAGCCGAATTATCACGAATTACCTACGGAAGATATTCGTGGGAATTCGATAAAAATTTGTGCAGATTCGTGTAAGAAAGAATTTTTTAGTAGTCTCTTTAAAAATTTAAAATTCAATTCCTCTTCTTGCCTTTATTCCCTTATTAAAATAATGTTTTACTTCTTTTATTTCGCTAACTAAATCCGCAATTTTTAAAATTTCCGGATGAGCATAACGACCGGTAAGCACTAATTCTAAATTACGCGGCGTTTTTTTAATTAAAGAGATTACCTCATCTAAATTTAAAAGCCCCAAAGCCAAAGCAATATTAATTTCATCTAATATTACGACGGAATAAATCTTGCTTTTAATAATTTCTTCAACCCGCTTAAGACCGTTTTTAGCTAACAATATATCTTTTAATTTTGGTTTTTTAATAATAAAACAACCACTGCCAAATTGCTCTACTTTTATATTTTTAAATTTTTTTAGTGCCTTAAGTTCACTATAATCTCTTCCTTTAATAAATTGGCCAATATAGACTCTTTTACCTGCACCTACTGCTCTTAAAGCCAGACCTAAAGCCGCAGTTGTCTTTCCTTTACCTTTACCCGTATAAACCTGAATCATTTTTATTTAATAAGTTTTATGCTCATCAACCCTAATTTACAAAGAAAAGAAACAATTAAACCTGCAAAGATAACTCCGAAAGTAATCGCAAAAAAAGCATACCGAAAACGGATTTTAAATAAAGAGCTAGCTACTATCCCTGTCCAGGCACCAGTCATCGGAAGTGGAACAGCGACAAATAACATCAGCCCTAAAGCCGCGTATTTTTCTACAATCTTGGCTTTTTTACGGGTACGCGCAAAAAACCAATTGAAAAAATTTGCCCAGATTTTAAATCTTCTTAAACGCTCTGTAACCGGCTCTAAAAGAAAAAGTAAAGGTAGAACCGGAATAAGATTTCCAAATATAGAAAGCATAAATGCTTTATTAAATGACATTCCCAAGGATAACGCCAAAGGAATGGCTAAACGTAACTCCGCAATCGGTAAAGCAGCTACAATTACTACCAATAATTCTTTGGGAATATCTTTTAAAATATTTATGAGGCTCTCAAGCATATTAATAAAACTTATCAACTCTCTTTCCAGCCATATTTTCCCACCAAAGGCACAAATACACAACCACAAATTTCCTGCGTCTTTATTTTCCCTTCTTTTTTTTCTACAACAGTTAAAACCTGACTAAAACTCTCACCCAAAGGAAGAACTAATTTTCCATTTTCTTTTAACTGCTCAATTAAAGGTAAAGGAATTTGTGGACTGGCCGCAGTAATAATAATCCGCGCAAAAGGAGAAAACTCTTGCCAACCCAAAGTTCCATCTCCTACTTTTATTTTTATATTAGTGTAGCCCAATTCATCTAATACTTTCTGGGCATTTTTAGCTAAACTCTCAAATCTTTCTATACTATAAACCTCTTTGGCTAATTCTGCCAAAATTGCTGCTTGATAACCACTTCCTGTACCAATCTCTAGAACCCTTTCTTCTCCTTTTAAATCTAAACACTCAGTCATTAAAGCTACTATATAAGGTTGAGAAATAGTCTGCCCTTCTCCAATCGGAACTGGAAAATCTCCATAAGCGCTTGCTCTATATTCTATCGGAATAAACTTATGCCTTTCTACTTTATAAAAAGCATTAATGACACGGGAATCCTTTATTCCGCGGGGCAATAACTGCTCTTCTACCATCTGCTTTCTTAAAACAGCATAATCCATCTTATTCCATCCAAAATTTCTGAAACATAAACCATTGCTCAGGATATTGTCTAATCCAAGCTTCAAAAATATTTTTATATTGATTAACTATTTCTTTTAAGGCCTCTTGACTATAAGGATTATTTACTTCGATAGGTGCTTCTATTTTTAAGGTATAGCTGTCATCTTTATTTCTGATCATAAATCCCGGCACAATGGCGGCTTGAGTTTTTATGGCTAGCTCTGCCGGACCTTTAGGAAAAAGGGTAGGTCGGCCAAAAAAATCTACAACCACTCCATGATCCGAAAAATTCCTGTCCCCCACTAGTCCCAAAATTTGCTTTTCTTTTAAAACCTTAAAACATAGGCGGGTTGCCTTTTTTAAAGGGATGACTTTTAAGCTCTTGGCTTCTCTTTGCCGGTCAAAAAAAACATTAACCTTTTTATGCGGATGGGGTAAAACCACTGCCCAGAGAGGATAACCCAAAAGCGAAATAACTACACCTCCTAATTCCCAATTGCCAATATGGGCGGTTAATGCGATTACTCCTTTGCCTTTTGCTTGCACCTGCGCAAAATAATCAAGATTTTCTATGCGGATATTTTTTTTAATATACTCCTTATCCAATAAAGGAAAACGCAAAAAATCTACCAAATACTTTGCAAAATTACGAAACATTTGGCGACGAATCCGCCGAATCTCTTTATCATCCTTTTCAGGGAAGATAGTTTTAAGATTTTTCTTTACCCAGAAACGGTCTTGAGAGGCAAAAGGATAACGCAGGTCAGAGATAAATACCGCCAAAAAATAACATAATTTAAGGGGAAGTCTTAAAGCCAAAAATTGCCCTATCCGATAAAGAAGATATTCAAACATCTCTTAAAGCGCATAAGTCCAATAAAAGCTTAGCAATCTCAAAACTGGCATTAGGCTTACTAATTCTTTCTGCTGCCTCCGCAAGATTTTTTAATTGCTCAGGTTGACTTAATAGCTCATCGATGACTAAACCAATCTCTTCTACTTTATCTACTTTAAGCGCGGCTTTTTTTTCTACCAAATAATTGGCATTATTAACCTCCTGCCCGGGTAAAGGATGGATAATTACAAGGGGAATTTTCTTTGCCAATGCCTCAGAAACAGTTATTCCGCCGGGTTTAGTGATAAGAATATCCGAGATCGCCATTAGTTCATGAATATTATCCACAAAACCAAAAATTAAAAGTTTTTTCTTATATTTTTTTATCTTTTCTTTTAAACTTTTATAAAGTTTATGATTGCTTCCTGCTACGACCATGATTGTAAAATCTTTTTTTAGCTTCTCTAAATATTTAAGGATTGTCTTTATCGGGCCCAACCCATGACCGCCGCCCATAATTAAGATAACCTTAGAATTTAAATCTAAACCTAAATTAAGTTTTATCTTCTCTTTATCTAAAGGAAGATTAAATTTCGGATCAAAAGGGATGCCAAAAGGTTTTATCTTTTCTTGCGCTACTCCTTTTTGATTTAGGCGCTTTGCCACTTCTTCGGAAGGACAAATATAATAATTTACTGTATCATAAATCCAATAGGTATGAGGTATATAATCAGTAAGCACCGCCACCAAAGGCAGCGAAGAATTAAATTCTTTTTTATAATCCGCCACCATTCCACAAGGAAACGCCTGGGTACAAGCCACTACCTGGGGCTTAAAATCAGAAAATAATCTTTTTAATTTAGACAGATTAAAGCGATGCAGGACTTTTTTCATTCTTTCTAAACGTCTAGCTACGTGGGGATTGTCATAAAGATAATCCCAGATTTTTGGTGTCTTCTGCACTACATTCAGATAAAGATGATTAACAATTTTTTCCGAAATCGGATGGGTATAATGAAAGGCATTGATATTTAAAACTTTTACTTGGGGAGAAATTAATTTTAGTGCCTGCTCAATCGCTAAAGTGGCGCTGTGATGTCCTGAAATTTCGGTAATATACATTAAAAGAATCCGCTTGGTTGCCATAAATTAAATCTTTCCTTCCTTATATAAATCAATTATGGCCTGGCTAATTTCCGGATCAAACTGACTGCCACTGGCGCGCTTAATCTCTTCGATTGCCTCTTCTTTAGAAAGAGCAGCCCGATAAGGTCTTTGGGTAGTAAGGGCATCAAAGGTATCCGCAACCGAAATTATGGCGGCAATTAAAGGAATGGCTTCAGCTTTTAATCCCTCAGGATAACCTGAACCATCGTATCTTTCATGATGATATTTTACCCCTAAAATCGCCTCTTTAAGTTCCGGGATAGGTTGTAAGATAACCGCTCCTAGATGAGGATGCTGGCGCATCTTCTTTGTCTCTTCCTCATTTAATGGTCCTTCTTTATTTAAAATCGACTCAGGAATACCAATCTTACCAATATCATGCAAGAGACTGGCAATATGTAGAGCCTCCAAGAACTTCTCATCTAAATTCTTTTTATACTTTTGGCTTAATTTTTTTGCAATTTCTAAACTCAGATTCGTAACTCGGGCAGTATGACCATGTGTATAATGATCTTTAGCATCAATTGCGGTAGCTAAGGCAATGGTTGTATGGATAAAAAGCCGGTGCTTCTTCTCTAACTCTAATTCTAATTCATGGAAGAGTTGGGCATTTTTAATCGCCATAGTTACATCCGAAGTTAAGGCGATAAAAAAATCTAATTCTTCTCTTCTAAACCTACCTCTTTTTTTATTGCCAAGTAAAAGTAAGCCCATTAATTCCTGACGATAATAGGCAGGAATACAGACTGCTGCCCCAAATATCTCCAATTGATATAAAGCCTTTTTTAATTCAGGTATGCCCTCTCCAATTGCTTGCCTTTTTAAAATCTTCTTTGCTTCTTCATAAACTAATACTCCGTCACCTAAGAGTCTTTTATCATAGCGCTCTTTAAAGAATTGAATCAAAGGATTATCTAAATCCATGCGCGCAAAACCCGCAGGAATCTTTAACCCTGGCTCGCCACGTGAGACCGTTAAGATATAAGTATTCTTTTCTTTATTGTAGAGTAAGATACCGGCATGGCTAACCTTAACTTTTTGGACAATCGTGCGGGCAATCATCTTAATCAATGTATCTGGCTCATGCACCAGAATCATTGTTTTAGCCGCCTGCTCCAGTTCTTTTTTATAATCAATTACCATCTTTAATTAAACTTTTTGTAATATAGATAAAACTACTCTTTCTAATTCATCTAACTCTAAGGGTTTATGCACATAATCAATAATCCCTAATTCCTGGCACTTTTGGCAAGCACTATCTTCATTGGGTTCTTTGGCCGTGACCATAATTACCGGCGTTTCTTTATCTATTTGACGCAAGCGCCGTAAAGTCTCAATTCCATCTATTCCCGGCATCTTTATATCTAATAAAATTAATTTTGGTTTATATGTCTTAGTAATCTCCAGCGCCTCCTCGCCACTAGAAGCAGTAATTACTTCAACCTGTCTTTTGCGGAAAAAATTTGCCGCAAATTCTCGCACATCCACTTCATCATCTACAATTAATAATTTTGACATAATCCCTCCCTTAAAAATTTTTATCCGGCAGTGGGCAATTCTAAAATAAAACGGCTGCCTACTTTATAATTAGACTCAAAATTGATTTTTCCCTGATGTTGATCAGTAATAATCCTATTTACTACATAAAGCCCCAGACCAGTTCCTTTTCGGCTTGAGACTTTAGTAGTAAAAAAAGGAGTAAAAAGTTTTTTTCTGTCTTCCTCTTTTATCCCAATACCGTTATCTTCGATGATAATTTCTAAATTTTTATTTTTTGGCTTTGCAGAAATAATAATTCTACCTAAATAACCTTCTTCTTTTAAAAGTTGTTTTCTTTCTAAAATCGCATCATAGGCATTATCAATAAGGTTAAAGAAGACCTCTTGTAATTGAACGCTATTACCTTTTATCTTCGGCAGATTATCACCAAAATCGCGCAAAATCTCAATCTCAGATAATTTTATCTTATATTGTAGCATCTCTAACGTATTATTTAATAAAGTATTTAAATCTAAAGCCTCAAAACCTTCTTGAGAAGTGCGGGAATATTTTAAGATGCCTTTTACTACTTCACTACCCTGCAAAACATTTGCCTGAATCCGTTCTAAGGCATGATTAATCTGATTTAGCATCTCTTTTATCTGGGGACTACATCCTGAAATATCCGTCATTTTTATAGTATCAATTGTATCTGCCGCAATTAAACCAAGGGCGTGAAAGCGATTATTAATCTGATGCGAAAGGCCATCTGCCATTGTGCCAATGGTTGCCATTTTCTCTGTCTGGGCAATCTGGGCATGCATTTTTTTGGCTTCTTCATAGAACTGAGCATTTTCAATGGCTAAAGCTGCCTGATTGGCTAAAACTTCAAAGACATTTAAATCTTCCGGACTATAAATCTGACCTGAGATTTTATCTCCTAAAACTATAAAGCCAATGAGTTTTTCTTCTAAGAAACTAGGAATAATTACCGCTGCTCCTAACTGGCGCATATTCTCTTCCAAATACCTATAATAATTTTCCTTTGTCTCCTGCATCCTCTGTTTTATCTCTTCATAGATTAAGGGCTTTTGCTTAAGTAGAAGCCACTTTATAAGCGGATTATCTAAAGTTAATTTCTCTTGCGGATTAAGAAATCTTCCACGTTTTACCTTAAGTAAATAAACTTCTTTTTCTTGATCATATTGATAAATTCCTGCATAAGTGATTCTTACGGTTTTGGTGACAATATGTACAATCAAATTAAGGAGTTTATTTAAATCCCGGATGCGTGTCATGCCTACAGATGCCTGCTTTAAAGTATCTTGGTAGCGTTTCTGTTCTTTTAAGAGTCTTTCCTCTGACCGACGGTCAAGATAGATATAGATAAACGGTCCAGTCGTAGCTAAAACTACTGCCAAAGTCGTTGCCGGAAACCACGCCTTAGTAACATAACCTAACCAAAAAGGAATTCCTAAAACTAAAGTATAAACCACCACAAAAATCCCCGCGCGGGTAAGGGCAACTTTGATATCGAGGAGTTGGTATTTAATGATGGCGTAGGCAGTAGTTAAGGCGAAAAATAAAGCAAATATCCAACCCATGGGATAAAACTCAATACCATAGTTTTGTATAAAATCAAGACCAGAAAGAGCGAATAAAATAGAAGCAACAAAAAGATACTTTAGTCTTTGGCGATTAATAGATAGAACTTCTCTTTTAATTGCAAAATATAGAAGAATTAATACTCGAATAGGAATAATGGATACTACTATTAGATATACAGGATGTAATAAAGAAGCTTTTGGGTAATAACCCCAAAAATAATGATAATACGATTCTTTGATAAAATACTCCCCACTCCATAAATATATAAAACAAATTATACTTACTAAATAAAATAAACGAATAAAAACTTTTTCTTTTGTTTTTTCTTTTTGTCTAAGTATGGTAATAATAAAGTGATAAATTGTACTAGGAATAAATAAAACACCACTATATCCAATTTTTAACCATGTTCCCGCAAATGTCTCATTTAAAAAAAAGTAACTTACGCCATACATAAATAACCAAGTGAAACTAGACAAAGTAAATAAAGCAAACAGGCGATTGGAAGGTAAGGATTTATTTTTTATAAATACAAATATTCCTAATAGAAGAAGTATAAATGAGCAAATTATATTGGGAAATGAATAAAAGCTAAGTCTGTATATCATAATTTACTTTATTTTCTGCCAATTTTTAATTATAGCTCTAGAAACGTTACGGCCAACTACGCCAACCATAGAAATACCCCCTTGCACACCTAAAAAACTTACCCATTGACTACTTAAGAAAAGATTCTTTATTGGTGTTTTATAGGTTATTATCTCATCTGATTGAACAGGAATTGAGGCCCATCCATAAATAGCGCCTTTATTATTTAAAGTATACCTATATAAAGTTTGGGGGGTAGCAATGTCTTTAACATAAATATAATTAGTTAATCCGGGCAATATCTTCTCAGCTCTTCTAATTGCTATGTCAGATAATTTAATTTTATTCTCTAACCAATAGTTTTTATCTTTAAAAGAAGCTCCCACTATTAACCGTAAACTATCAGCATCTGTAGAAGGAACGCAAGTATGATCGTAAAAAGAAGGTATCGTACAAAAAATAGGACCATTAAGAGCGCTATTATGAGTAATATCAAAATAATATTGATTTATATCATAGCAAGAAAGATACCATAACCCACAGCATCTTTTTGATTCATTCTTTATATTCTTTTTTATTCCTAAATAGACTATAAGTGCGGATATAGATGGTACTTTTTTCTGTAATTTTTTTACAAATTCATTGGGAAGCTCATTTAAACTTATTAATTCCGTTAACGTATGCATTGCGTCGGCATTTGAGACTACATATCTTGCAGAAATATAATCTCCATCCTCAAGAATTATACCTTCAGCGTTATTCTTATTTATTACAATTTTTTTAACACGTTGCATAAAGATAGTTGTTCCGCCATATTGTTTAAATCTATCTATTAAAATATTTGATAAAATTTGCATCCCTCCCAAAGGATAGTACCCTCCATCTAATAAGAACTCTTTATATAAAGTAACCATAGCCATAGCAGTAACCTCTTTTGCGGTTAATCCTAAATTAGCTGCTAAGCCCCCTAAAATCGTCTTTAGCTTATGATCTTTAAAATAAGTGCTTAATAAATCCCAAAAAGTACTGTATTTTTTCAAAAATATATATCTTTCTACAAAATTCTCCTTCATTATTACATTATTAAAAAACTTTTTTATATTTTCTGCTTCTTTTGGAAATTTCTCTTGAAATACACTTATAGTTCTCTTTACATCTCTATAAATTGGAATTTCAAATTCGGGAGTAATTATTATATCTGAAGGATCTATACGTAAAAGTTCAATTTTTAATCCTAATTCTTTAAATATCGTATCTAATAATCCTCCCTCTCTACAGCTTCCGATATAATGTACACAACTATCAAATCTAAAACCCTTCCTTGTAAAAGAAGTACAATATCCACCTACTTTTGGATTCTTCTCTACAATCAAAACCTTAAGCCCTGCCTTAGCTAAATAACAGCCACAGGCTAAGC
>Ga0123519_10001116_pt1 | contig 46499 bp, 44 predicted proteins | sample YelNatPaOPRAMG02_FD_87396 | JGI IMG/M metagenome (GOLD analysis project Ga0123519, IMG submission 87396) | Hot spring microbial communities from Yellowstone National Park - Yellowstone National Park OP-RAMG-02 (version 2) | ecosystem: Environmental > Aquatic > Thermal springs > Hot (42-90C) ...
AGCATCAGATGCGACACTCATATACGGGACAACAAGTTATCCAACATCATCAGGTATACATTGTTATGATGATACACCTGCACCTGAGAGGGGTCAATCTGTATTTCTTTTATTCAATGTGAGTCAGATAGATCCAACAACTGGGAAAAACTTAATAGAGAATGCGGTTCACTGGCTACTTGCAACTGAATCAGGGCCTGATGCAGTGATATATGGGCATGTTGAGACAATGGGTAATCCTAATGATGCAGGTGCAATAGTGAAGGTATGGAATACGGGTAAGTATGTTGCGTATGATACGACGGATGCATCAGGAAATTATAGTATACCAGTATATGCAGGGACATATAGTGTTTATGCGACGAGGGAAGGATACAATGATACGACAGTAACAGGTATAACAGTATCATCAGGTGGTTCAGCACAGGTGAATGTGAATCTATATCCACTTGTTACGATATACTTTAATGACTTTGAGACGAATAATGGTGGATTTACGGGTGATGGATGCTGGCAGTGGGGAGACCCGCAGTATTCAGGGAGTAATGGAGGGCCATCTGATGCACATTCAGGTATATATTGCTGGGGGACTAATTTAACAGGTGATTATCCTGCTTCAACGAATTCAAGGCTTACAACACCTGCAATATCAATTCCATCTGGTCAGAATGTAAAACTTGAGTTTTATCAATGGTTAAGGACAGAGTTCAGGTATGATGGTGGGAATGTGAAGGTATCAACGAATGGTAGCACATTCAGTATAATAAATCCAGTTTCACCTGAGAAGTATGATACGATTATGTCATCTTTGAATGTTGGAATACCGAATGAATGGGGATTTTCGAACAATGGAGGTAGGAATTCCTGGAAGCCAGTAACATTCAATCTATCCTCATATGGTGGTCAGAATGTTTATATAAGGTGGCATTTTGGTTCAGATGGTTCGATTCAGTATCCAGGGTGGTATATAGATGATGTGAGGATATATTATGTTGACTACACAGTTGGTATAACAGAACTTCCGAAGGAATTTGGAGTGGAACTTCTCACACTTAGTGGAAAAGATATAAATGTATCACTTTCCTTACCGGTTTCATCAGAGGTAGATATAAATGTTCTTGATATAGCGGGGAGGGTGATAGAGAGAAGGAATATGATAAAGGGAGCAGGTGTGTGGAATGAGACGATAAAGATGACGAAGTCAGGGGTATACTTTGTGAAGGTGAGGCTTGGAGAGAAGAGGTTCATAAAGAAGGTTATAGTATTTTAGTAGAGACTATTCATAATGGGTTTAAGGAAGGCGGGGGAAACCCCGCCTTCCTTATTTTATACTTGACAATACACTGAAATCTCTTAAAATTCAAAAAAGGAGCGATTTATGATTTTTTTGTTTTTATTGATTACACAAGATATAAAAAAAGAAGTAAGGATATTTGTAAATGAACATAAAGATGTGTATGTGATACACAATCTTGGTGTATCCATTGAGAATTATAATGGTGAATTTATAGAAACCCATCTTGATAATAATATGATTCAAAAATTGAAAGAAAGAGGTTACAGGGTTGAAATTATTGATAAAAAAGAAGATTATCCAAAGGTTGATTATCACAATTATGCTTCAATGGTTTCTAAACTTGATTCAATAGTTTCACAATACCCTGCTATCGCTAAAAAATACATTGTTGGAACAACGCAGCAAGGAAGGACTATCTGGGCATTAAAAATTTCAGACAATGTTGAGTTAGATGAGAGAGAACCTGAAGTGAGATTCATAGGAATAATACATGGTGATGAGCCTATTGGATGTGAATTAACACTCTATCTCGCAGATACATTAACAAAAAGTTATGGAATAGATAGTTATTTAACAAGCCTTGTGAATGATAGGGAGATTTATCTTATACCTATGTTCAATGTTGATGGAAGGGAGAATTCAAGCAGGTTTTATGCAAATGGTGTTGACCCAAACAGAAATTTCCCTGTTCCTGATGGCTCTATTGGAGATGATGGAACATACACGATTTTTCAGGAGACACAGAACCTTATGGATTGGTCAGATACAATGAATTTTGTTCTATCAGTTACATATCATAGTGGTGCAAAGATTGTGAATTATCAGTGGGATTATACGAATGCTTATCCACCTCTATATTCTCTTATAAGGAAGATTGCAATAGGTTATGCAATAAGGAATGATACAATCTTTTATTCACCTGATCCATCATGGTGTGCGGATAGCGGGACTGTGAGAGGTTATCTCTGGTATCCTGCACCTGGCTCTTTACAGGACTGGTCATATCACTGGACTGGATGTATTGATTATACAATTGAGTTAAATTCATCAAAATGGCCATCTTCATCAAAACTTCCTGTGATATGGGAGAATAATAAAAAATCTATGCTATGGCTTATTGAACAGGCAGGTAAAGGGATAAGGGGTATTGTGAAAGATAGCATAACAGGGAATACAATACAGGCTGAATACTCTATTCAGGGTGTTAATAAAACATTCAGGACAGGAAAGAATGGTGATTTCTCAAGGCCTTTATTAAATGGTAATTGGACACTTGTATTCACGAAAACAGGATACTTTGAAAAGGTTGTTTCCAATATCCCTGTTTCTTTTGATTCAACAACATTTATTGAGGTTTTAATGAAACCTATTTCAGGAATGATAGAAGATACAATGCATCTCTCAATAATAATAGAGAAATATCCTTTCTTAAAAGAAAGTTTCTTATACTTTATACCTGAAAGCGGAAATTATAGTTTGAAAATTTTTGATCTATCAGGAAGGATAGTTAAAAATATATTTGATGGGAAATTTATAAATAAAGGGATTTATACCTGTAATATCGGTGATTTAAAAGATGGTGTTTATTTTATAATAATAAATTCTGAAAGGGAGAGAATTACAAAGAAGGTTATTTATCTCAAATAATATGTTTATCCAGACAATAATGCTTCTTGGGACAATTTTAATAAATTTCTTTCCAGAAGATTTTATGTATCCTCTTTCAAGATTTCTTGGTCTTCTATGGTATTTTATCTCAAAGAGAAAATATACAATAAGAAAAAATGTTTTTATGATAACTGGTAAAAATGATGAGAAAATTGTTAAAAGGACATTCATAAATTTTATATATATTTATCTTCTTCTTTTAAAATTACCTTCTCTAAATAAAAGCGCTTTTATCAGCCTTTTTCCAGAAGATATAAAGGAGAAACATCTAAAATCTATGGAAAATAATAAAGGGGGAATCCTTGTTGGAGCACATCTTGGTGGATGGGAACTTGCAGGACCACTTGTTTCAGCACTCGGTTATAAAATAATATCTGTTGCAGAATCAAAAGGTCCTGGTGAAAGATTTTTCAGATTTTATCTAAAATACAGGGAAAGATTTGGTGCAAGGATTATTAAACTTGAAGAAAAAAATATTGTGTTCAAAATTTCTGAATATTTGAAGGAAGGTTATTTAATAGGTCTCATAAGTGATAGGGATATTTCAAAGACAGGAAAGATTGTTGAATTTTTAAATGGGAAAGTAAGCCTTCCATACGGAACAAGTCTTATCGCAAGAAGATTCAAAGCGAAGGTTCTCACTGGTTTTATTTTTGTAAAAGAAGGAAAATTAGATGTTGTAACATACCCTGTTATAGATGGAGAAAATCTCAATAGTGAAGAGATATTCTTAAAGATTAAAGAATATATTGAAGATGCTGTAAGAAAATTCCCGGATAATTGGTTTGTGTTTGAAGATATTTGGAGGTAAAATGAGAATACTATTTGTGAGTGACCTATATTATCCTCATCTTGGTGGTGTTTCTGAGCATATATTCCATCTTGCTAATGAATTTGAGAAAATGGGACATTTTGTTAGGATATTAACTGGAAAGATGGAAGGTGATTTTAAACCTGATGAAAGAAGGGTTATAAGGATAGGTTATGGGATGAAGGTGAAGTATAATAAATCTGTTGGAAGGATAACGATTGGTTTTGATGTATTGAGGATAAAAAAGATAATGAAAGAGTTTGATGTGATACATTCTCATGGAGGAATTTCACCCACATTACCAATACTTGCTTTATGCTTTTCTGATAAGACAAATTTCTTAACATTCCACGCAGGATTTGATAGATGTTTGCCATATGCTATTTTTAATCCTTTTTTTAAATATCTCTTTAATAAAATAGATGGAAAGATTGCTGTATCAAAGACTGCGGAAAAAAGTTTTGGAAGGTATTTCAAAGGAGAATACAGAATTATTCCTAATGGAATAGAGACAAAGAAATTTTACCCAAGAAATAATAAAAAAGAAAAAACAATACTTTTTGTTGGGAGGATTGAAAAAAGGAAAGGTGTAGAATATCTTATAAGTGCTATGGAATATGTTATTAAAGAAGTAAAAGAAGCAACGCTTATGATTGCTGGTGGAGGATATGGAAGTTATAAACTTTTTATTCCTAAAAGTGTTGAAAAAAATATTCAGTTTCTTGGGTTTGTTAGCCCAGATAAATTACCTGAACTTTATAGTTCTGCAAATGTTTTTGTTTCACCTGCAATAGGAAATGAGAGTTTTGGTATAGTTTTACTTGAGGCTATGGCATCAGGAACACCTGTTATAGCATCTGATATTCCTGGATATAGATGTGTTGTTGAAAACAATATTGATGGGATACTTGTTCCACCTAAAGACCCTGTTTCACTTGGTAAAGCAATAGTAAACCTTCTTAATGATAAAAAGATGCAGAATAATCTTATAGAAAATGGACTGAAAAAGGCAAAAAGATATGATTGGTCAAATATAGCAAAAGAGATCCTATATTTTTATTATGAGGTCAATCCTAAATTACCATAAAGTTTCAAGAAGTGTTTCTCCATTTTTTTCCTGTATTACACCTGAAAATTTTGAAACACAATTGAGATTCTTCAAGTTGTATTATGAAATCATAGAATTTGAAGAATATCTAAAAGGTAAAAATGGTGTTGTTATAACATTTGATGATGGTTTCAAAAATATTATGGATTTTCTCCCTCAACTTATTGAAAAATACAATTTTAAACCAATTGTTTTCGTAGTAACAGGATACTTAGGTAAAAATAGTGGATGGGATGTATGGATAAACAGGGAAGAACATCTTAATAAATACGAAATTAAAAAATTAAGTTCAGCAGGTGTAATATTTGGCTCACATACGCATAATCATCCACCACTTACTATGATAGAAAAAGATAAAGTTCATTATGAACTTGAATACTCAAAAAAATTTCTTGAAGATTTGATTGGAAAGGAAGTAAAATATATTTCATACCCTTTCGGGAGGACAAATAAATTTGTAACAGAAAAGGCAATGGAAATAGGGTATAAAAATGGTTTTCTATCAATACCTAAAAAATTTAATAACGATTTTAATATTGGAAGATGGAGTGTATATTCTTTTGACAATCTATTTATTATTAAAAAAAAGACTGAAGATGGAGGATTCTTATCAAAAATTGAGATGCTGAAATGTTCTGCAATAAATAGATTTTCTTTTATCTCGTATTATGCAAGGTTTAATAATTCATTTTAATTTATCATCAACATACATTTTACATTTTGGGCAGTATTTCTCTCCTTTACTTGATTTTTTTAGAAGAATATAATTATTCCCACAAACAGGACAGGTTATATTTAATGGTTTATACCAAAAAATTTCTGAACAATCTTTATTTGAACAGATATAGTATATTTTACCCTTTTTACTTTTCCTCTCTAAAATATCAGAACCACATTTAGGGCATTTTGTATCAATTGTGATAGATTCTGTATAATCACATTCAGGGTATTTTGAACAGGCTATAAATCTACCAAATTTACCATTTTTTATGACAAGTTCTGAACCACATTTAGGACATTTCTTATCTATCTTTTTCTCTTTTCTCTTTTCCTTATCCTCAAATAAAGGTTTCGTATTCTTGCATTCAGGCCAGCCTGAACAAGCAAGAAACTTTCCATACCTTCCCCATTTTATCACCATTGGCTTTCCACACAATTCACATTTTATATCTGTTTCCTGCTCCTGTTTTTTCTTTATATCTATCATCTTAGGTTCAACCTCTTTTAATCTTCTCTCAAAAGGTTCATAAAATTCCTTTAAAACATTTAAACTTTCCTTCTTCCCTTCCTCAATCTCATCAAGTTCTTCCTCCATAACACTTGTGAATTTCACATCAAATAAATCCTTAAAATGTTCAAGGAGTATTGAATTTACAATCTTCCCAAGTTCCTGAACATAAAGAACACCTTTTACACTCTTAACATAACCTCTTTCAATAAGTAGTGATATTGTTGGGGCGTATGTGCTTGGTCTACCTATTCCAAGGTCTTCCATTTTTTTCACAATTGTTCCTTCGGTGTATCTTGGTGGTGGTTGTGTCTCTTTCTCTTCGTATGAGACATCTATAAGTTCTACATTCTCTCCCTCTTTCAATTCAGGTAATTGTTCTTCTTCTTTTGGAGCACCTGTTATTTTCAGAAACCCATCAAATAAAAGTTTCCTTGAAGATGATTCAAATAAAAATCTCCCACTTTTTATCTTTGCAGTTGTATTCTCCCATAATGCAGGTGTCATCTGTGATGCAACTGCTTTCTCCCATATAAGTGAATATAATTTCCATTGATCCTGAGTAAGGTATTTTTTCACTCTTTCAGGTGTATATTCTATGTATGTAGGTCTTATTGCCTCATGTGCGCCCTGTGTCGTTTTTTTCTCTTTAAAAATATTCGGTTTTTCTGGAAGATATTTATCACCAAATTTTTTTACTATCAAATCCCTTATCTCTTTCACTGCCTTATCTGCAAGCCTCACAGAATCAGTTCTCATATATGTTATAAGACCTGTTCTACCTTCAGGTAAGTCAACACCTTCATACAATTGTTGTGCTATCATCATTGTCTTCTTTGTTGAGAATTTAAACCTTGTCGCTGCTTCCTTTTCAAGTGAACTTGTGATAAGCGGAGGTGATGCCTCCTGTTTCTTTATCTTTTTCATCACTGATAAGACACTGTATTTTTCTTTCTTTATCTCATCAACTATTTTTTCAGTTTCATCCTTATCTTTTAACTCAAATTTTTTCCCATCTATCTCAAGAAGTTTTCCCTTAAAAATCTTTCCGTCTTTTTTAAACTCACCTGTTATAACATAATATTTCTGTGGTATAAATTTCTCTATCTCTACTTCCCTTTCACATAGTATCCTCAATACTGCGCTTTGAACACGACCTGCTGAAAGACCCTTTCTTATCGCCTTCCATAAAAGGGGGCTCACAAGATAACCCACAAGCCTATCAAGTATCCTTCTTGTCTTCTGTGATTCAACCTTTTTTATATCAATATCAAGAGGATTTGACATTCCTTCTTTTATACCATCTTTTGTTATTTCATAAAATAGAACCCTTTTAACATCTTTCTTTATCTCTTCTTTTATATGATATGCAATTGCCTCGCCTTCCCTATCAGGGTCGGTTGCTATATAAATCTCTTTTGCCTTTTCTGATGCCTCTTTTATCTCATTCAGAATTTTTTTCTTGTTTTTCAGGATGATATAATGTGGTTTAAAACCATCATTTATATCTATACCCAATTTTGACTTTGGTAGGTCTTTTATATGTCCCATTGAAGCCTTCACAACAAAACCTTTAAGATAGTTCGCTATCGTCTTAGATTTTGTTGGAGACTCAACTATTATCAGTTTCATAATATGTATATATACAGATAAATTATGAAAAGTCAATTTTTTTTATCTTTTTCGTAAAATTTAATCAAAAAATTTTTTGACTTTTATATTTTTTTAATTAGATTGTAATTATGAATGAAAAATTTGATATTATTAAAATAGATGCAGAATACGATTTTGATACTAAATTCGGAGATATTTTTTATTGTGTATGCCCAATATGTGAGTATGAGAATATTGTATCTGTTGAACATCTTGAGGCAATTACTGTTTGTGAACATTTCGTTAATTTTGAACCTCAGGATAGAACATTCTTATTTTTTGCGGATATTGATCTCAGTGATGATGAAGAATATGATTTTTTTGCATAGTCTCCATTGGTCAATTTTCATATAATTCTTGACATCTTAAAAGTTTTATTTAATATTTAATATTATGAGATTTATTGTTGTTTTCAGTGATAAGGCAAAGGATAGAAAACTCCTTAAAGGCTGGGGAGTTTCTATATATTTTCCTGACTTTTATCTTCTTTTTGATACAGGTGAAAATCCTTTATATCTTCAGAATAATCTCAAAGTGCTTGGTATAAGTTTAAATGATATAAAGTATGTGTTTCTTACACATGAACACTGGGACCATATTGGCGGAATAGAACTTTTAAAGGGTGAAAAAAGGATTGTTTTTGTTCCAGAAGGATTTACAGAAGATACAATAGAGGAATTAAATGCTCTGAGATTTGATGTGAGGGTCATTGATAAAAATCAGAAGATATTGCCGGATGTTTATTCAACAGGACCTTTAGGTGATGTGGTGAAAGAGCAATCAATAATATTCAGTGAGAAAGAAGGTCTCAACATTTTTACAGGATGTGCTCACCCTGGTTTTAAAGATATTTTTGAAACAGCGTCGAGATATGGAACGCTCTTTAAATTCGTTTCAGGCGGATTCCATCTTCTTGATGCAGATGAAGGTATGATAAAAGATGTTCAGGAAATTTTTAATTCTTACAGGGTGAGAAAGGTTGGACCATTCCATTGCACAGGAGATGAAGCAATGGAAAGATTTAAAGAGCAATTTGGTGATGATTTTATTCTTGTAAAATCAGGGGAGATGATAAAGATATGATAGAGATTTTAAAATCAAAAATACATCTTGGAAGGATAACAGAAAGGAATATTGATTATGAAGGTTCAATAACGATTGATAAAAGGATTGCAGAACTTGCAAATCTTAAAGAATATGAAAAGGTTCTTGTAGCAGATGTTGATAATGGTGAGAGATTTGAAACATATGTGATTTATGGTAATGATGGTGAGATTTGTGTTAATGGTGCTGCTGCAAAACTTGTGAGAGTGGGTGATAGGGTGATAATAATGAGTTTTATGTTTGTTGAAGAAGATAAAATTCATAAACCTGTAATCATCAGACTTGATGAGAATAATAAACCTTTATGAGTATACCAGTCTGGATAAGAGAAGGGATAAGAAAAAGAGAGGGGATAGAAAGATTAAAAGGAAGATTGAGATTATATAATCTCCATACAGTTTGTGAAGAGGCAAGGTGTCCAAATATTGGAAAATGTTTCAATGATAATACAGCGACATTCCTTATACTTGGAGACATTTGCACGAGGAACTGCACTTTCTGTGCTGTGAAAAAAGGTTTTCCTGAAAAAGTTGATGAAAACGAACCTTCAAATGTTGCTGATATGGTGATTGAAATGGGACTTGATTATGTTGTAATCACATCTGTAACAAGGGATGATATTGAAGATGGAGGTGCAGAACATTTTAGAAAAACAATTTCAAAAATTCGTGAAAAGGGAAAGGATGTTAAAATAGAGGTTCTCATACCTGATTTCAGGGGAAATAAGGAGAGTTTAAAAAAAATATTTGATGCAAAACCTGATGTAATAAATCATAATCTTGAAACTGTTCCAAGACTTTATAAAGATGTAAGACCAATGGCGAATTATAAGATTTCACTTGATATATTGAAATCATCAAAAGAGAATGGTTTCATCACAAAAACAGGTATTATGCTTGGTCTTGGCGAAAAGAGAGAAGATGTTTTTGAGTTAATAGAACATATTTCAAAAATCGGTTGTGATATACTTACAATTGGTCAATACTTAAGACCTTCAAGATTTCATATTCCAGTTTATGAATATGTGATACCTGAAGAATTTGAATTTTATAAGGAATATGCATTAAGAAAAGGTATAAGATATGTTGTTTCAGCACCACTTGTTAGGAGTTCTTTTATGGCAAAAGAGGCATATTTTTCTTTAAAGGGGAAAAATGATTGAGTGCGGAATTGTTGAAGGTATAGAAGGTAAATTTGCATTAGTAAAGATTAAAAGAGATAAAGAAGCATGCACATCCTGTTCTGCAAGGGAATTATGTTTAGTGGAGATGAAGGATTATATTTATGTTTACAATTCGTTAGATTCAAAGATTGGTGATACTGTTGAGATTGAGATAAAAGAGAGGGCAAAATGGCTATCTATGATTTTATTGTTTGTTTTGCCTATTTTTATGCTTATAATAGGCGTTCTTATTGGTAATTCATCAGGGGAGAAGATTGGAGGATTATTCGGTCTTTTGTTTCTCATCGTGTATTTTATCTTTCTTTTTATTTTTGAGTCAATCATTAAAAAGAGAAAAGGTTTTATAAGGATGATAAGGATATTGAAAAATGAAGATAATAAAAATTGAAGAAGATTATTTTATAGTAATTGAGAAAGGTGAGGAGATAGTTGAAAATTTAACAAATTTCTGTTTAAAGAATAATGTCTATTCAGGGTATATTTCTGGTATTGGTGCAGCAGAAAATATTGAGGTTGGATATTTTGATGAAAAAAAGAAAGATTACAAAAGGATTTTTATCAAAGAATCCTGTGAGGTTTTATCAATATCAGGGAATATCAGCATAAAAGAATCAAAGTTATTTGTTCATTTACATATTATTCTTTCAAAAAATGATTTTAATACGACAGGTGGACATCTTTTTAAAGGATATGTTTCTGCAACACTTGAGGTTTATATAAAAACATTCAGTAAGAATCTGATAAGAAAAATGGATGATGAAACAGGATTGTTTCTTATAAAGGAGGAGGGATGAGGGAATTCACTTTAAAATCAGTATTACTTGGTATTATTCTATCTGTTGTGATGACTATGGCAAATGTGTATCTTGGCCTTTACGCTGGTATGACTGTTTCAGCGAGTATCCCTGCTGCTGTTATGTCAATGCTCATTTTAAGGGGTTTTTTAAGGAAGGGAACAATACTTGAAAACAATATTGTTCAAACAATTGCATCAAGTGGTGAATCGCTTGCAGCAGGTATTATATTCACATTACCTGCGCTTGTTATAATAAATCAATGGGATAGATTCCCTTACTGGCTCACATTCTTTATAGCAACACTTGGAGGAATAATAGGTGTTCTATTTATGATACCTTTAAGGAGATCACTTATTGTTGAGAATAAAACATTGGGTTATCCAGAAGGTGTTGCATGTGCAGAGGTTTTGAAAAGTGGCGAGAAGATAAAAGAAGGAAAGTTGATATTTTATGCATTAGGTTATGGACTTATTTTCAAAATCCTTACCTCATTCATAAGGATATTTAGAGGAACAATTGAATATGGAATAAGAATTGCAAGGTCTACATTCTATTTTGGGCTTGACATATCATATGCACTTGTTGGGGTTGGATACCTTGTTGGTTTCAATGTTTCCATGCTTGTTTTTATAGGTGGGTTTATTGGATGGTTCATTGGAATCCCATTATTTTCTTTTATTAACAAAATCTCCGGAAACCCATTAGATATCTCGTGGACAATTTGGAGGAATGATATTAGATTCATAGGTGTTAGTGCAATGATTGTTGGTGGCTTATGGTCAATATTGAATATGGGGAGGACAATGATTGAAGGAATAAAACAGATACTTTCAAAGAAAGGTTCAAAGGAAGACCTCCCGAATATCTATTATATACCACTTCTTGTTATAACAATATTATCCCTTATCTTTCTTTATTTCTTTATATTGAAAGATATTAAACTTACAATTGTTTCAAGCATTTCCCTTTTCATAGCATCTTTCTTCTTCGTTGCAGTTTCATCTTATATAGTGGGACTTGTAGGTAGTTCAAACAATCCTGTATCAGGTATGGTTATTTCTGCATTAATTTTCTCTTCAATTATAATACTTCTTTCAGGAATAAAAGGTTCACAAGGTGTTATATCATCTCTCCTCATTGCATCAGTTGTTTGTTGTGCAACCTGTACTGCTGGTGATATATCACAGGATTTAAAGACAGGGTTCCTTGTTGGTGCAAATCCTTCTTATCAACAGATTGGTGAAATAATCGGTGTAATTGCAGGTGCTTTTGTTATTCCACCAGTTCTTAATCTTCTCAACTCAACATATACAATAGGAACTGGGAAAGAGGGCTCACTTGTTGCACCACAGGCATCTCTATTCGCATCATTATCAAAAGGTATATTTCTTGGTGGAAATCTGAAATGGAATATGATAATTACGGGATTCATTATAGGTGTAATTCTTATAATAATTGATAAGCAACTTGAGAGAAGAAAATCTAAATTCAGGCTCTATGTGATGCCAGTTGCAGTTGGAATATATCTACCATTTTCCCTCTCTATACCTATACTATTAGGTGGGATTGTTCAGAGTATAAAAAATGCAAGAGAAGGTATGCTCATTTCATCAGGGCTTATTGCTGGTGAATCCATAGGTGGTATAATAATAGCAATTTTTATTTATGCAGGATTAAAAGGTTTTGAATTCCCAGTATGGAATTTTATAACACTTATTATTTTTTTGATACCGTTATTTATTTTTGTAAAAAAATAACTTGACTTATTTTCATTATTATAGATAATAAAAAAAACGGAGGTATAATATGGGTTTTAATGAAGCAAAATATATATGGATGGATGGTGAATTTGTAAACTGGCATGATGCGAAAATACATATTCTTTCGCATGTTGTTCATTATGGTTCAAGTGTGTTTGAAGGTTTAAGAGCATACGAGACATCAAAAGGAACTGCAATATTCAGATTAAAAGACCATACGGATAGATTATTTAATTCTGCCAAGATATACAGAATGGAGATACCTTTTTCAAAAGACCAGATAAATGATGCAACTATTGAGTTGTTAAAAAAGAACGAGTTAAAGAGTGCATACATAAGACCTATTGTTTACAGGGGTTATGGTCAACTTGGTGTTTACCCATTTGGATGCCCTGTAAAGGTATCAATTGCAGCATGGGATTGGGGAAAATATCTTGGAGAGGAAGCACTTGAAAAGGGTGTTGATGTGATGATATCAACATGGAGAAGGATGGCTCCAAATACATTCCCTGCAATGGCAAAAGCAGGTTCAAATTATATGAATTCACAACTCATTAAGATGGAAGCAAAACTTTATGGATATGAAGAAGGGATTGCACTTGATGATAAAGGATATTTGAGTGAAGGGAGTGGAGAAAATCTATTTTTGGTTTATAAGGGAGAACTTTACACACCATCTGTTTCATCATCAATTCTTATGGGTATAACAAGGGATTCGGTTATAAGGATTGCAAAGGATATGGGATTAAATGTTATTGAGACGGAGATCCCAAGAGAGTTTATCTATATTGCTGATGAGGTATTCTTCACTGGGAGTGCAGCAGAGATAACCCCAATAAGGTCTGTTGATAAGATTATAATTGGTTCAGGAGTGAGAGGTCCTATTACAAAGAAGATACAGGATGAATTGTTAGGTATTGCACAGGGTAAAAAAGAAGATAGGTATAATTGGTTAACTTATGTGAAGTGAGAATATGAAATTTCCTAAAGGTATTCCAATCATAGAAAATGTAAAAATACAGTTTGTAAATTTTGATAATATATTGAATCAGGCTAAAAAGGCAAGGGAAGGAAGGCTTAATGGTTATTTGCAGATCATATATCCTCAGGAGGTTGATGTTCTTTTCTTTGAGAATGGGAATCCAATAAACGCTGGAAGGTTCAACAGGTCTGGATTTTCACAGATACCAATAAAAGAACTTGTGGAAAGGGCAAAGAAGTCAGAGGTTGGTATTGTGAATATTTATGACATACCTGATGAACTTGTTTATATGATGATAGTTACATTAAGGGAAAAACCTATGATAGCAAGCAAGTCATTTAAAGATGTGGATGTGGATAAACTTATTTCAAAATTCCAGGAGATTAACTTTAATGGCTTCATATTACTTGTAAGGGATTTTGAATATTTTTATATAAAATTTGAGAATGGAATCCCTGTAAGGATTTATACACCTGGGAAGATTGAGGTTGGTAAACTTACTCTTGAGATGTTTAAGAAATTTGTTGAGAAATTAACACCTGATTTTAAGATAAGTATATATAAAGGTGAAGCACAGATAAAGCAGGCAGATCCTGCTCTTATTTCACTTTATGTAAAATTCCTGAACAGCCTTATACAGGCATTTGGGGAAATAATTGGAATGTCAATAGTGAGAAAGACTATCTTCTCATCATTTGACCTTATGAAGGGACAATATAGTTTTCTTTCAGGATTTGAGATTGATGAAAATACTGTTATTAAAGAGGGAAACATTGTTGTAACAGAGGATGAATTAACAACCGCAATGGCAAGCCTAATTGATAAATTTGTTGATGCAATATTTATTGTTCTTGGTAGACAGACAGATGAAGTGATTTATAAATGTATAAAAGATTATAGATTTGCTTTAAAGAGTGCGGGATTTTTTGAAAAATCTAAACTATCAAGATTGAACATATGATGTTTTTTGTTTCAGGTCCAATAGGGAACCTGAAGGATATCACATTAAGGGCAATTGATATTCTATCAAGTGTTGATTACATCGTTTGTGAGGATACAAGGAGGACTTCAAAACTTCTTAAAGCGTTCGATATAAAAAAATCCCTTGTTTCATACAATGAATATAATGAGAATAAAAGGATACCAGAGATATTGAAGGATTTAAAAGATGGGAAAAATATTGCATTTATAACAGATTCAGGAACACCAATTATTCAAGACCCTGGGTTGAAACTTGTAAAAAGTTTAATAAAGGAGAATATACCTTTCACTTCAATACCTGGTCCTTCTTCAATTACAAATGCGATAGTGTTATCAGGTATTGATTGCAGAAATTTTATTTTTTATGGATTTATAGGGAAGAAGAAGAGCGAAAGAAAAAGTTTTTTCGAATCTATTAAGAAAGAAAAAAGAGCAGTAATTTTTTTTGAATCACCTTACAGGATAAAAGATACAATAGAGATTATGAAAGATGTTATCCCTGAAAGAAATATTGCTGTTTTAAGGGAGATGACAAAAGTTTTTGAGGAGAGAATATCAGGTAAACCTGAAGATGTTTTAAGGATGATGAAGAAAATAAAAGGTGAATTTGTTGTGGTTGTTGAAGGGTTTAATGAGCCCAGATAAAAATGAAATCTTTCCAGTGTTTGTAAATAATAATTCCTGTATTCAGGATTGATAATATTATAAGGTTCATATCCTTAAAGAAGAATGTATAAAATGTGAAGAGAATGAAACAGGGAATTATAATGAGTGTGCTGTTTTGTGAAGATAATTCCTTTCTTAAAATAAATTTTATAATGAGAAAAAAAATGAGCGCAAAGATTGCAAGTGTTAAAGATTTGAATATGGATATTCCTGCCCAGATACCAAAAGATGTATCAATCCCTTTTCCACCTTTGAATGAGAGAAAAGGGGAGAAGATATGACCTAATAAAGGTGCAATTCCAACAGGTATGATCTCCCATCCATCTATAAACCCATTTTTATAGAATATAAAAACAGGAAGAAATCCCTTTAAAAAATCAAGAACTATACCCGTAAAACCGAGTAGTGGACCTGCACTATGCCATAGATTGAATGCCCCAGGATTTCCATCCCTCACATTTCTTAAATCAATCCCTTTTATCCTTCCAAGCCAGTAGGAAAACATAAGTGAACCAGAGAAGAATGATATTAGAAAAAGTAAAATAATCTTCATCTATTTATCCTTTTTATAAATATCTCCCTTCCTTTCCAGAAAACCTCTCCTCTTATATAATATCTGTATATTGAGTTGATAAATACAAAAAGGAAGAAAGTTGAAGGTAAGAAATGGAATAATGGGAGTATAAAACCAAAATTACCTGTATATCTCCCAAGAAATATCAACTGGAATGTGTATAAAAGATAGAATAAAATATCTGTATTAAATGAAAAATCTCTACGAAGGATTTGAAGAACAAGTTTAAAACCTGAACCGAAAAGCCCTGAAAACCAGAAAATGAGTAAGAGGAATGTCGCAAAAGATATTGAAACAGCGCCTTTCGCAGTATTCTTGGTGAATCCTTCAATGAGTGATTTTAAGCCATCAGGATACATTCTGAAAGAGATTGTTTTATAACCGAGATATGTATCAGCGGGTATTCCATTCTCCTCAAAAACCCTTCCAAGAGAAAAATCTTCAACAACATCCGAACTAACACTTCTATGTCCATCTACCTTTTCATAATCTTCTCTTCTTGCAACAATTACTGCACCGCACATATCCCCCTTATTTTTTTCAAAAGGTGAGGTGAAGGTAAAACTTCCAAGGATGTTGAAGAGAATTGCAAATTTCTCATAAAATCTTTCTGTATAATGATAAGGGAATACAGATATTACACCTTTATTTTTCTCCCTCAAATATAGAAGTGTTGAAATAGCATCTTTTTGGAGTCTAACATCAGCATCAAGAAATATTAAGATATCACCAGTTGATTTTAAATAACCATTCCATAATGCCCATACTTTACCTGTCCAGTTTTCAGGTGGCTCTCCATTTTTTACAAGTATCGCACCATATTCAAGCGCAATATCACCTGTTCTATCACTTGAATTATCATCAACAACAATGATTTCATAAGGTTTAATACTCTGTTTCTTTAAAGACTCAAGTAGAATTGGAAGATTTTTTTCCTCATTCCTCGCAGGTATTATACAGGATATTTTTTCACCTTTATAATTATACTTTTTATTTCTTAAAAGTTTCTTCGTTGAGAAAAGAAAATAACCTGTAAGATATTGTAATGTTAATAGGAATATCTTGATATTGTTGTGATTAAAAATATTTGAAAATTCTATCAAACCTTCTCTTTCAAACCCTCAAGTTTCTCAAGGAAATTCTTTGGTTTTATCCTGTTTAAGTCAAAGCCTAATTCGTTAGCGCCTATTCCAAGTGCCAAACCAAGTATCTGTGGATAATAGAATACAGGTATTCCAATCTCAATATTTTCTATCTTTTCTATCTTCTTCTGATTCCCTTCATACATAACTGAACAGAATGGACAATGTGAGATTAAGCCATCAATTCCCATATTTACAAGTTCCTTCCATTTCTTTCCTGACATCCTCAATGCGACATTCTCTTCAATTCCGAGTATTCCTCCACCACAACAATTTTTCAGTGTTGTATAATCAATTGCCTCTGCACCTGTTACTTCTATAAGTTTATGGAGTGATACAGGGTCTTCAGGGTTATCAAAGTGTTCAAATGCCTCGGAAGGTTTAAGATAATGGCATCCATAATGTGGTGCAAATTTAAAACCTTTTAATGGTTCTATGATAAAATCTTTAATCCTTTGAATTCCTATCTCTTCATACAGAACCCTTGAAAAATGTTTTACATCTATAGTTCCATTGTAATTTATGTCTAATTTTTTGTTCACAAATTCCCTTAACTCTTCATCTTCTTTAAGATGTTTATTTATCTCAGTGAGTGTTGAACCACAGGCACTGCATAATACAACAATATTCAGTCCTTCCTTTTCTGCAAGTGCAAGATTCCTCGCACTCATAAGCATTGCTGTCTCATAATCAACAGCCTTCATTGGAAAGCCGCAGCAGGAAAATTCATTTATATCAATAAGTTTTATACCAAGCCTTTCAGCAACCTTCCTTGCAGAAAGTTCATAATTCATTCCCCTTACAGGGACAGTGCAACCAAGAAATAAAGCATAGTTCATTTTTCACCTCAACTTTTTAAAATTTTTGTTATCCCTGTTTTATCCATTATACCTTTAAGAACATCCTTTGTCTTCTTTATAACAGGTAAACCAATTTTCTCCCTCTTTTTATTCTCAAGTTCACTGATCTCGTAAAGTGCATCATTGTTGATCAAAGCCTTCATCTGTTCTATATATGATGGATGGACATAACCTTCTTTCACTGCTATATTTTTTAATGCATTCATAAGGTCTGTGATTCCAACTCCCTGTGGACATCTCTCTGAACAGGTATAACAGGCTGTGCAAAGCCATATAAAATCACTCTTCAATACTTCTTCCTTCATTCCAAGAAGAACCATATGTATTATCCTTCTTGGATTGTATCTTTCGTCTATCTCTCTTACAGGGCAACTCAAAGTGCATGTTCCACATGCAAAACATTTTGTGATATATTCACCACCAGGTGTTGATGCAACCTCAAAACGAAAACTCGGTGAAAGTTTTTCAAATGTTAACATCATTTCCTCCTGTTTCTTCTTTTAAAATATATTCAACGAATTCATCTATCTTTCCCTGGATTTCTTCACTTAATCCTTCACCAAACACATCAATATTTTTTGCTTCTATCACATAAATTTTTATCCTTTCGGGTTTATTCATACCAAAAGATTCGCATATCTTCAATGCAGTATAAAGATTTAATGTATGTGGTGAAGTGAGATGGAAAGATTTTTTCAATTCTTCAAGTGGGAGCCTATAATATTTCCCAGGATTATCTCCGTATATAGTATCTACAATAAGAATCTCTTCATATCTTGTGAGATAATCAATTATCTTCAATCCACTTATTAATCCAGTCTCAACATCTATTTCCCCATTATTCCATCTCTCTTTAAGTTTCAAAGCAGCGAATATTCCTGCTGCATCATCTGAAAGAATAGGATTTCCCAATCCAATGATCAATCTCTTACCTCTTGATGACATCTTTTAAATTTCCATCTTTGTCATATATATTTATAACAATGGGCATCGTTCCAGGTAATGAATGTGTTGCACAGGAGAAACAAGGGTCATAATTCCTGAAAGCCATCTCAACCATATTCAATATTCCCTGGTCTGCCTTACCATTCTTTATCAAAGCCTTTGCAGCCTTCTTAACAGACATATTCATTGCAGCATAATTGAATGCGGTTGCAACAATAAGGTTTAACTCTGTTATAAGACCATTTTTATCAGTTTTATAATGATGTATTAAGGAGCCTCTTGGCGCTTCAACTCCTCCAATACCTTCACCTTTATAATTCTCGGGGACTGGAATATTTCTCACATGCCTGTCCATTATTTCAGGGTCTCTTGAAAGTTGAAGAACAATTTCAGCAGCGTGCAATGCTTCAATAGCCCTTGCCCAATGGAATGTTAATGTGTGGTGAACAGGTTTTGTTTTAAAGAAATCAAAAAATTTCTCATAAGCAGCCTGTGCCTTTGGTGTTGTGAATCCATCAGAAGCATTCAATCTCCCAAGTGGTGCAGCCCTCATAACACCTGAATCCTCACCATCAACAAAACCTTTCCATCCTTTATCCTTAAGATAAGGGAATTTCAGATAACTCCATGGTTCAACATGTTCACCAATATGTTCTAAATAATCTTCGGGTTTGAATCTTACAATCTCCTTACCCATAGGATTAACGACCCTGAATTCACCTTCATAGAAATTTACCTTATTATTTTTATCAACAAGACCGATATAGTTTGTCTCATGATAGTATATATCTTTGCTCATAATAATATCAAGATATTTTTTATTCTGTAATATGAATTTATCAACCACATCAAGTGTGAATTCGCAGAAATCAACGAGTGATTCTCCCATCTTTTCAATCTCTTTTCTCTCCTCTTCCTTTAATGGATGTGAAACACCGCCAGGTATTGCATAAACAGGATGTGTTGATTTTCCACCAGTGATATCTTCAATCCTTACAGCATAAGCCCTGTTCTGTATAACCTTCTTACCAATATCAAGACCAACCTTTTCAATAACCCCAAAGACATTCCTCTTCAATGGATCTGCATCTGGTCCAACAATAAAATCAGGTGCAGGGCCAAGGGCATATATATGTTCTAAATGTGATTCAAGATAATGTGCATAATAACCTAACATCCTTAACTTCTTTCCAGCAGGTGGAACTTCAACACCAAAAACACCATCAGTCGCCTTTGCAGATGCAATATGATGTGCCCACGGGCATACACCACATAATCTTGTTACGATCTGAGGCATCTCTTCAACACTTCTTCCTTTGCAGAACTCTTCAAATCCTCTTAATTCCACAACTTGAAAATATGCATCATCAACATCTCCCTTATCATCAAGGAAGATCTCTATCTTTGCATGACCCTCAAGCCTTGTTACAGGGTCTATCTTAAATTCCTTCGGCATTTTTTCCTCCTATTTTTTATCCTTTACAACCTTTCTTAAAAGTGATTTTGGTAGAGAATATCTGTAAAATTTTCCAAGAGGGTCTTTCAAATGCGCTATAAATTTCTCAATATCTTCTTCTGTCAATTCAAGTTCCTTCTCTGAAACACCAAAAATAGATGCAATTGCTGAAAGCATAGAACCACCCTGATCCATAACCGCTGCTGTTGGTCCCATACAACCTGTGCAGGGCATATTCACCTTTATACAGGGTGTTCCACAACCTGCCCTCGTAGCAGGTCCTAAACATAGTATTCCCTGTTCAAGGAAACATTTTTCAGGATCTGGTTCCACATCAATGAATGTCTTCAGTTTATCAACTTTGAGATATCTCATTTTACCAGGGTTCCTCTCACATTCCATACATAATGTTTTTTCTGATGCAATAACACTCCCTTTTGGTGGGAGTTCCCTTTTACCCTCTACCCAGTCTTTTATTAGATTAAGTATCTCCATATTCATTTTATGTGTTGGGGGACACGCTGGAACATAGTAATCAACATCAACAATATCATCAAGTGCATAAACCTCATCATAGAATTCTGGCAATGTTAATTTATGCCCCTTTTCATCTGTCCATTCAGTTTGTGGCTTAATCTTTTCAGGATTTACCGTTGAAAATGTATCTTCATAAACTGCTTTAAAAATTCCTTCCCTATTTGAAACATTTGCAAGACCAGGTATTCCTCCAAGATGTGCACAAGAACCATAAGCGATTAAGACAACACATTTTTCCCTCATTATCTTTGCCATCTCTTCATTATCTGAATTCCTTATTGCCCCATGATAAAGACCTAATGTTATTGATTTATCTGGCATCTTCTCAAGGTCTTCATATTTAACATCAAGTAGTGTAGGTGAGAATACTATATCAGCAATCTCAAGGAGTTCAAAAAGTTTCTCGCTGAAATTCACTACCGCTATATCACAACCCACACAACTTGCACCTCTCTTTAATGCTATGGAAATCTTCCCCATATCTCACTCCTTTCTGTAAGGGCTTGGACCAAGTTTTTTTATCTCGTTCACAAATTCATTTATAACCTGTGAAAATTTCTGTCCTTCACCTGCTGATACCCATTCAAGCCTGAATCTCTTAGGGTTCAAACCAAATTGATTTAAAAGTAATTTAAGGAGAGCCATCCTCCTCCTTGTCCTGTAATTTCCACCTATATAATGGCAATCACCAGGATGGCAACCTGCAACCAAAACACCATCAGCACCATTTTTAAATGCATAAAGGATAAATTCAGGGTCAACCCTTGCAGAGCACATTGTCCTTATCTGCCTGAAATCAACAGGCATCTGGAATCTTGAAACACCTGCAAGGTCTGCTCCAGCATATGCACACCAGTTACAGGTGAAGACTAATATTTTAAGTTTTTTCCCATTTTCACTCATCGAACCTCCTTATTCTGATTTTACAAAAAGTTCAGGTCTTAATGCAGCATCAATTAATGCATATATCTGCTGTGATGTGAAGCCTTTCTGTTCCATCGCACCTGATGGGCAGGCAGCGATGCAAGCACCACATCCTTTGCACATTGCCTCATTAACAACCGCTTTCTTTTCTTCAGGTTTATCTTTATCTTTCACTATCTCAATCGCCTTGTATTCGCAAACTGGTTCACATATTCCACAACCATCACAGAGGTCTTCATTCACTGCTGCAATAGTTGGTTCAGCCCTGTATTTCTCTTTTGATATGATTGTTAACGCCCTTGCAGCAGCAGCCTTTGCCTGTATAATACTCTCATCTACAGACTTTGGTGAATGCGCAGTTCCTGCAAGGTAAATACCTTCTGTTGCGAAATCAACTGGACGGAGTTTCACATGTGCTTCAAGGAAGAAACCATCTTCGTTTAAAGGAACTTTTAACAATTTACCTATTGTATCATTATCTTCATTCGGTATAATACCTGTTGATAGGACCACAAGATCAGCAGGTATCTCTATCCAGTCTTTTAGTATTTCATCGTAAGCCTTAACTTTTATTTTCCTCCCGTTCTTTGTAACCTCAGGTTTCGTCTCATCTGTGTATTTCAGGAAAATACCACCAAGTTCCCTCACATCCGAATAGAGTTTCTCTCTGAAACCATATGTTCTTATATCCTTATTAAGGACGAAGAGTTGTATTTCAGGGTTTGACTCAAGTATCTTTTTTGCGTTCTTCATAGCATTTGAACAGCATATCCTTGAGCAGTATGGATGTTCGTTATCCCTTGAACCAACACATTGTATCATAACAACAGTTTTAATCTTTGAGAAATCTATCTCATTCTTTGCAATCTTTTCTTCAAGTTCGTGCTGTGTTAAAACATTGTTACTCTTTCCGTAAAGGTATTCTTTAGGCTTATATTCCTTTGCACCTGTAGCAACAATAATAACACCATGCTCAATCTCTTTATCCCCTTCAGGTGTTGAAATGGTTGATTTGTAATTTCCAACAAACCCTTCAACATTCTTCAGACTTGATTCAGTAAGCACTGTAATTCTTGGATTTGTTTTCACTTTATTTATAAGGGAAACAAGGAATGATTGAGGGTCACCCCATTCATCATAATAAATCTCTTTCAGTTTCCCACCAAGTTCTTTTTCCTTTTCAACTATTGTAACATCATAACCAGACCTTGCTATATCAAGTGCTGCAACCATTCCTGCAACACCACCACCTATTACCAATGCATTCTGTTTTACAGGTAAAAACATCTCTTTCAAAGGGAAAAGATAAACTGCTTTTGCAACAGCCATCCTTACAAGGTCTTTTGCCTTCTCTGTTGCACCTTCATAATCATGCATATGTATCCAGGAGCATTGTTCCCTTATATTTGCCATCTCAAATAGGTAAGGGTTAAGACCTGCATCTTTCAATGTTTCCTGGAATAATGGTTCATGTGTCCTTGGTGTGCAGGAAGCAACAACAACCCTATTCAGATTTTTATCTTTAATAACCTGTGTTATCTTTTTCTGTGTATCTTCTGAGCAGGTATAGAGATTATTTTCTGCATGAACAACATAAGGAAGTTTCTTCGCATATTCAACAACCTCTTTCACATTAACATAGGCACCGATGTTTATACCACAATGGCATACGAATACACCTATTCTTGGTTCTTCACCCGAAACATCCTTCTCAGGAGGATATGTCTTCTCTTTTATCAATGTATTTCTTACATCTTTCAATAATGCGGATACCTCTGAGACCGCAGCAGAACCCTGCATCACTGATTCAGGTATATCTTTTGGTCCCTGGAATGCACCCGCAACAAATATTCCATCCCTTGAAGTTGTTAAAGGATTTGTTCCTGATGTTTGAGCAAATCCATATTCGTTTTCATCAATATCAAGAACATCAAAAAGTTTCTCATAATTTTCAGGTGGTTCAAGACCTATTGAAAGAACAACAAGGTCAAATCTTTCCTGAACGAGTTCACCATCCTTTTCATATTTTACAATAATATCATTTGTTTCAGGGTCTTCTTTTAATTCAGGAACCCTGCTTCTTATAAACCTTATTCCTGAATTCTGGGCATTTGTATAATACTTTTCAAATCCTTTTCCATAGCATCTCATATCCATATAAAATATTGTTGGCTCAATATCAGATTCATGTTCCTTTGTCATTACAGCTTCTTTTATTGCATACATACAACATACACCTGAACAGTATTCATTATTCACTGTCTCATCTCTTGAACCAACACATTGTATCCAGGCGATCTTTCTTGGTATCTTTCCATCAGATGGTCTCTGTATATGCCCGAAGAATGGACCTGAAGCAGAGAGTATCCTTTCATATTGCATAGAAGTAACAACATTAGGGAATTTTCCCCATCCATATTCTTTTTTCAGAGATGCATCAAAAGGTGAAAACCCTGAATTAAGCACAATTGCACCGATATGTAAAATTTCAATCCTATCCTTATCTTCATAATTAACTGCATCTGCAAGACAGAGATTCTTACAAAGACCACATCCAATGCAGACATCTTTATCAATAGCATATGTCTTTGGAACTGCCTGTGGATAAAGATTATATATTGCTTCTCTTAATGAGAGACCTTCATTGTATGGATTTATTGCTCTAACAGGGCATTTCCTTGCACATTCACCGCAACCTGTGCATTTCTTCGGATCTATGTATCTTGCCTTTCTTCTTATCTTTACTTCAAAATTACCAGGTTCACCTTTCACCTCAAGTATTTCAGATAGTGTTAAAAGTTCAATATTCTGATTCCTTCCTGCCTCAACAAGTTTTGGTGCAAGGATACACATTGCACAATCATTCGTTGGGAATGTCTTATCAAGTTGTGCCATTACCCCACCTATTGCTGGTTTTGTATCAAGTAGATAGACCTTGAATCCATTCTCAACGAGGTCTAATGATGTCTGAATCCCACTTACACCACCACCAACAACAAGTGCTGAGCCCACCATTTTTTTGGGGCCTGTTTTATATTTTTTAAATGTAGAGAATTTATCTTTTCCTGGCATATTCACCTCACACTTATATATCTTGGGATTCTATCAACAAAATCATATAGTGTTATTCTCTCTTTCCTTTGCATCTCTGTAAGAACATCAAAAATCTCTTTTGGATTTCTATTCAGTATTTTTGATAACTCTGCAATACTCATCGGTTTTTCCCTTGTAAGGAACATTATCTCGGATGCAATAAATTGTTGTCTAATCCTTTCTTTCGCAATCATTTTGAATTTCTCTTCATCAAATTTTTCACCATAAACATTCTCAATTGTAACAAGTGTCCATTCCCTTCCAATGAGCCATTTTATATCATTATCAAGTAATGTGAGTTCTATTATCTCAAATTTATTCTTTATTTTTTCCCAGTCTTTCTCTTTATCCAATCCTAATTCGTTTCCAATAGGTCCTAAATTACTTATCTCATCATAAAATTTCTCATAAACAGAGATTATCTCTGTATCCATCTCAAGATGGAGTTTAAATCTATCCTTATTAAGCCCTGAGAGTTCAAGTGTCATCCTCAAAGCATCAGACCATCTCTCTGCCTGGAAATTACCTGTTCTGTAATTGCATGAACCTTTTTCACATCCCATAACAATTACACCATCAGCACCGTTCTTAAAAGAGAAGAGCACAATCTCAGGGTTCACCCTTCCTGAACAGGGAACCCTTATAAAACTTACCTTTTTAGGAAAGAAAAGTCTTGTTAATCCAATGAAGTCTGCTGATTGTAATGAACACCAGTCACAGACAAATGGAACAATCTTTGGTCTATACATTAGCCACCTCCAGTAATTTCAGTATTGTCTCCTGAGCCTTCTGGTCTGTGAAATATCTCATTTTTATCGCATCCTGTGGGCAGGAAGATGCACATATACCACAACCTTTACAGAGGTTCTGATCGACAACTGCCCTTTTCCCTTTCTCAGTATCCTGAAGTTTTATTGCATTTCTCAGACATAAACTTTCACACAAACCACATCCAATACATTTTTCATGGTCAACGACTTCTACCTCTTCAACAATAAGAACATTGTTCGGACAAGCCTGAACACAGGCAGGTGGTCTTTCCATAAAACATTTATCGCATTTAAGAATCCTGTGATTTATGGTGTCAACCATTATTGTTCCAAATGAACACATCTTAAGGCAGGTCCAGCATCCAACACATTTTTCATAATCAACTAAAACCATTCCTGTTTTTGGATCCCTGTGCATAGCACCTGTTATACAGGCAAAAAGGCATGTGGGGTCTTCACAATGTCTGCACTGGATTGGCATAGGTTTTGTTCCACCCATTGCTATACCAACATGCATCTGCCTTGTGTTGAGTAAAATTTCTTCTATTGTGTAACCCTCTTTAAGTTCTTTCAGGTGTTTTTCCGCACAGGCAACCTCACAGGAGCGGCAACCAACACATTTATCAATTTCTGCAAGTATCATATAACCTCCTAATATATAAATGTTGCTTTCTCTTCAAGTAAAGAATCTTTAATATTCTCAACGAATATTCTTTTTCTCAGGAATCTATTAAGCCCACTCACATTCACAACCCTTCCAATTATCGCAGCACCCCTTATTCTTCCATTCTCAATTATTATCCTCTGATTTATACTTCTTTTAGGGTCTTTTTGTGAGACTATCACAAATCCCTTTTTTATCGTTTTCACATCACCCATAACAATACAGGATACACCTTCAAAATCAAGTGAATTCATCCTATGTGCACCTGGATAGGGTTTTCTAAATCCAGCCATATTCATACCTGCGAAATGTCCCTGTTCAGATGCCCTTGGCCATACTGCAACTGTGTTACTACCACCTGTTAAAATATCATAGGATTCGGCAACATCGCCTGCTGCATAAATGTTTGGTATGGATGTTTCAAGATACTGATTAACTATAATCCCCACATTCACCCTTATCTTTTTAGGATCAATAAAATTAAGATTTGGTTCAACACCTTTTCCAATTACAACAAGTTCACAGGGAATTTTCTCACCGGTATTTAAATTTGCATATCTTACCCTTTCATCACCTTCAAATGATAAAACATCTGTCCTTAATCTTAATTCAACAGCAGATTTATAAAGTTTTTCCTCGAGTATCTTAGCGGAGTCAGGGTCAAGAACCTGGCTCATAACCTGTGCCGATGCAACGAGTAGTTTCACATTCAATCCACGATTTGCGAGTGAAAGGCAGGCTTTAAGACCAAGTGGACCACCTCCGAGAACAATAGCATTCTTTACATTTGGAATATCTTCCACAATTCTTTCAACATAGGAAAGGCTTGTGAGATAGTAAATACCTTTTAGGTTTGAGCCTTCAACATCATGTTTTCTTGGTTTTCCACCAGTTGCTATAAGGAGTTTATCGTAAGGTATCCTTCTTCCACTTTGAAGTATTATTAGTGATTTTTCAGGTTCTATTTCAACCAATCCATCCCCCAGAATAGGAATCACCTTGTTTTCATTATAAAAATCTTTGTTTCTGAAAAAGACACCTTCAAAGGGAATATGACCACCTATGTAATGTGGCATAACAGGTTTTGAATAAGGAAAATATTTCTCATTTGTAACATTTATTATTTCACCATCCTGATCAATCTTCCTTATAGCCTCAATAGCATTTATACCAGCAGGTCCATTACCAACAATAACATATCTCATCCTTCCTCCTTATTAGAGTGCAAATATGAATTTTTCTTCAAGAAGGTTCTCCCTGAAAATACCAACATCAACTCTCTTTCTCAACAATCTGTTCAGTGCACTCACATTCACAAATCTTCCAACTGTTATAGCACCCCTTATCTTATCATTCTCAAGTATTATCTTCGTATATTTGAAATCTTCTGGTGTTTCTTTTACAAGTATTTCAAAATTTGGTTTCTCAGTCTTCACATCACCCATTGAGATACAACTCACACCAAAGAAGGAAACAGAATTCATCCCATATCCACCTATGTATTCTTTTTCAAAACCAATCATATTAAGCCCTGCTGTGAATCCCTGTTCAGAAGCCCTTGGCCAGACTGCATGAACATTACTCATCCCAGTTATAGCATCCTTTGATTCAGTTACATCACCTGCTGCGAAAACATCAGGGATCGTCGTTCTCATATAATTGTCAACAATTAGTCCGATGTTTACCCTTGCCTCTGTCCCTTTTAAAAAGTTAATATTTGGTGAAAGACCAACTGCTTCTATTACCATCTGTGCCGGGATAATTTCATCATTTGAGAGTTTTACACCTCTAATCTTTCCCTTTTCATCCCTTAATACCTCTTTTGCAGATAATGAGAGTTTGAACTTCACACCATTTGATTCAAGTGCCATCTGTAATATTTCGGATGCCCTTTTATCAGAAGCAAGTGGCATTATATGATCAAGTAATTCCACAACAGTAACATCAAATCCCCTCAATCTTAATGCCTCTGCTGCTTTAAGACCTATAAGACCTGAACCTATTATGCATACAGATTTCACATCTTTAAAATAGGACATAATTTTCTTAGCATCATCAAATGTGAGAAAGTTAAACACACCTTCACCATCAATTCCCGGAATAGGAAGTTTAATTGGTTTCCTTCCAGTTGCAATGAGTAATTTGTCGTAATTAAACCTTTTACCATCTTCAAGATAAACAATCTTTTTTTCAGTATCTACGAATACAACAGGACTTCCAAGATGTGCCTCAACATTATAATCACTATAAAATGTTTTTGGTCTTATACCCATTCTATCTTCATTAACTTTTCCAGCAACGAGATATGATAAAAGTGGTCTTGAATATGGTTCGTATGGTTCTTCTGATATATTAACAATCTTTGCGTCACTTCCTGACCTTCTTATTGCTTCAATAGCATTTATTCCAGCAGTGCTATTTCCAATTATTACAATTCTCATAAATCCTCCTGATTTTTAATCAATATAAAATAATTTATACATTTGTCAAGCATAAAAATTTTTTAATAATAAAAATTTTTAAACGATGAAGGAATTGAATAACAGGGTAGACACAATTTTTATTTGATATGCACAACCTTCTTTGTTATTGTTTTCCCTCCTTTATTCACCCTCACAAAATATATACCCTGTGGTATCTTTTCTATCTTTATCTCCATAGTATGAAAACCTGAATTAAATCTCTCTATCCTTTTTTTCACAAGTTTACCTCCAATATCATATATTGAAACATCCACCAAAGATTCCTTGCCTAAACTAAATCTCACAATAAAAGAAGATATAAAAGGATTTGGATATACAGACAAAATATCATCAGGATTTAATTCTTCTATACCTGTTAAACCCCAATCTGTAAGTTTACCATATATATCCCATCCCTTATGCCTTCTGTTATCAATCCACGCAAATACTACATTATTAGAATTGCAACTAACAGAGAAACGGGATGAATATTGATAATTATACGGAAATAAGTCAGCCCCATTTAGCTGAATATTACTCCCGGAAGGAGAACCATACTCGTATTTTTGTGCCATTATCTCAGGGTCTCCATCAGGATTTCTGAAATCTGTCCATACAATCACAAATCTGCTATCATAAGGGTCTATTGCAACAGAAGGGTAGTATTGATTATTGATACCTGCATCATCATTCACTCTAAAATTTGAACCTTGTGGAATACCATCTTTATCAAACATCTGTCCATAGATATCTGGGTTTAGGTCACCATTACGATAATCTGTCCATACAATCACAAAATTACCTGCACTATCCATTGCTACAGAAGGTTCGTATTGATTCCTTGTATTTCCAATATCATCGTTTACTCTGAAATTTGTTCCCTGTGCAACCCCGATTGAATCATATATCTGCGCATAGATATCATAATTTCCGTTTCTTTTATCTGACCAGGCAATAACAAATCTACTTTCACTATTCATCATTACTGATGGATAATCTTGATCACTTGTCCCTGCATCATCATTCACCCTAAAGTTTGTTCCCTGAACAACACCATTTGAATCAAACCTCTGTGCATAAATATCATAGTTTCCATTACGATAATCCCTCCATACAATCACAAAGTTTCCCGAATTATCCATCGCTATTGAAGGATAATATTGGGAACTCGTTCCAGGATCATCATTCACCTTAAAATTTATACCTTGTGCAATACCGTTTGAATCATACCTCTGTGCATAGATATCTGGGTTTCCATTACGATAATCATGCCAGGTAATCACAAACTTTCCTGTATTATTTATTCCTATTGAAGGATACTCCTGTCCAGTTGCATTTGTATCATCGTTTACCATAAAATTTGCTCCGATTGGTATACCATTTGGATTATACCTCTGTGCGTAGATGTCCGGGTTAATATTTCTATAATCATACCATGTGATTATAAATTTACTTGCGTTATTCATCGCTATAGAAGGATAGAATTGATAACTTGATGCAGTGTCATTGTTCACAATAAGGTTTGCCCCCTCTCCACTACCATCCGGATTATATCTTTGAACATAAATATCATAGTTTCCATTTCGCCGATCCTCCCATACAATTGCAAATTTTCCTGCATTATCCATTGCTATTGAAGGAGCATCTTGAAGATTTGTTCCTGCGTCATCATTTACCTTAAAATTTGTTCCTTGAGCAACGCCACCTGTATTATATCTCTGTGCATAGATATCATAATTCCCATTACGATAATCATGCCATGTTATAACAAAGTTTCCCGAATTATCCATAGCAATAGAAGGATAATATTGGGAACTCGTTCCAGGATCATCATTCACCTTAAAATTTGTTCCCTGAATAACACCGAGTGAATCATACATCTGAGCATAGATATCTGGATTAAATGTACCATTACGAGAATCCTGCCATGTGATAACGAAATTTCCCATAGTACCCATTACTATTGATGGTGTGTATTGTGCTTTTGTTCCTGCATCATCGTTCACCTTAAAATTTATACCCTGTGCAATACCGACTGAATCATATATTTGTGCATAGATATCATAATTCCCATTACGATAATCCTGCCAAGTAATCACAAAGTTTCCCGAATTATCCATCGCTATAGAAGGATAATATTGGGAACTCGTTCCAGGATCATCATTCACCTTAAAATTTATACCTTGTGCAATACCGCTTGAATCATACCGCTGTGCATAGATATCTGGGTTTCCATTACGATAATCATGCCATGTTATAACAAAGTTTCCTTCCCCGTCCATCTCTATTGAAGGGAAGTATTGACCTGTGTAACCTGCGTCATCATTTACCTTGAAATTTGTTCCCTTTGGAATACCATCAGCATTATATATCTGTGCATAGATATCTGTTGATGGATTACGATAATCCTCCCATACAATCACAAAATTACCTCCATTATTTATTGCAATGGAAGGATTGTATTGTGTTTCTGTGCCTGCATCATCATTCACTCTAAAATTTGAACCTTGTGGAATACCATCTTTATTAAACATCTGTCCATAGATATCTGGGTTTCCATTTCTTTTATCCTCCCATACTATCACAAAATTACCTGCACTATCCATTGCTACAGAAGGATAATATTGATCACATCCACCTATTGTGTCATCATTCACGAGGAAATCTGATTTAATCACCCATTTTATCATCTCTAATTCCTTCTCTGAAACATTCCTTCCTTCAGGTGTCCTCACAGGAATATCTGTACCTCCAATCACTATGTGTTGGTAACACCTTTTATTATAAATATTCTGGAATTTTTTTTCAGGTTCATTCAAATTCTCCTGAAAAGAAAATCCCAAAAGTACATAAAAGACGACCAAAGGGATCTTACCAGACATATATACCTCCATTTTTTAAATTATAGTAAACTCAAAAACATTTTTCAAGTAAATTTTTAAAAAAAATTTATTCAAAGCAAATAAAATAACTTGACAATTTTTAAAATTTTTTTATATATATCACAAGGGCGTCATCGTCTAGTCTGGTCTAGGACACCTGGTTCTCAGCCAGGAGACCGGGGTTCAAATCCCCGTGGCGCTATTTTTAACTGGGGAGTCGTCCAACTGGCAGGACATTGGACTCTGGATCCAAGAATTGGGGTTCGAATCCCTACTCCCCAGTTTTTAAAAAGAAGGAGATATGCTTGTTCCAAGATTTGTATTTTTAACAAGTGGTGTTGGAGTTCATAAAGAAAAACTTGCATCCCTTGAAGATGCATTGAGAGCCTGTGAAATAGCAGGTTTTAATCTTGTGAAGGTTTCGAGCATTTTTCCTCCAAGATGTAAACTTATCTCAAAAGATGAAGGTCTTAAAATGCTGCAAAAAGGTCAGATTGTTTTTACAGTGATGTCTGAGAATTCAACGAACGAACCTGAAAGGCTTATAACTGCTTCTGTAGGGCTTGCAATACCTAATGACAATGAACAATATGGATACCTTTCTGAACACCATGCCTTTGGTCTTACCGCTGAAAAAGCAGGTGAATATGCAGAAGACCTTGCTGCAAGTATGCTTGCAACAACACTCGGTGTTGAATTTGACCCAAATGCAAACTATGATGAGAAGAAAGAAATATGGAGAATAAGCGGAAAGATTTATTCAACCACGAATATAACCGCTGTCGCAAAAGGTAATAAAGATGGTTTCTGGACAACAGTTGTTGCAGCAGCAGTTTTCATCTTATGAAGAGTTTCTTAAATATATCTGTTGAATACGATAAATGTAGATATGTTATTATACCTGTTCCATACGATAGCACATCCACATTGATTCCTGGAACAAGGTTTGGACCAGAATCAATCATATCTGTTTCTCCTGGTCTTGAAGAATTTGATATGGATTATGGAATTTTTATACCTGATATCTGGACTGAAAGGGAAGAAGAGATGCCAGCAGAACCCTATAAGATGACAGAGATAGTGAAAATGAAGGTTATAAAGGAACTGAATAATAAAAAGATACCTGTTATTCTTGGTGGAGAACATACTATCTCTTTTGGTTCAATAACTGCATTACTTGAATTTTACAATGATTTGATAGTTGTATCTTTTGATGCACATTATGATTTGAGGGATGAATATAGTGGTTTTAAACTATCGCATGCAACAGTTATGAGGAGGGTGATTGAGAAAGCACCTGTTTGTTTCATAGGACAGAGGGTCATTTCAAAAGAAGAGAAAGATTTTATAAATACTTGCAGGAATTTCATACAGGATTTCAGGAAGATAAGTAATAAAAATATATACATAAGTTTTGACCTTGATGCATTTGACCCTTCCGTTTGCCCATCTGTTGGGAATCCAGAGATGGATGGTTTAAAATGGAAGGAGACAATAGAGATTATAGAGTTTCTATGTTCAAGGAATAATGTTGTTGGTTTTGATGTGGTGGAACTCCAGCCTGTTGGTAATCCTTTGTATGGTTCTTATACCGCTGCTTCACTTGTGAAAAAAATAATATTAAATATAGAAAGGAGGAAGTTGAATGGCAAACCTTAAAGCATCAAAAAAAAGTGCAAGAAAAGATGAAAAAAGAAGGGTTCAGAACAAGGCTTTAAAAACAAGGATAAAGAACTTAACAAAAAAAATGTTAGAGGAAAAAGACCCTGAAAAGAAAAAGAGTTATTTAAATCTCCTTTATTCTTTTTACGATAAGGCAGTAAAAAGGAATATAGTAAAAAAGAACACAGCAAGCAGAAAAAAATCAAAATTGACAAAGATTGTTATGAAGCAGTTGCAACCACAAGGGAAATAACCCTTTCGGCACCTGCTTCTTTTAAAGCCCTTGCACAATCATCAAGGGTATGGCCTGTTGTTGAGACATCATCTATTAAAAGGATAGTTCCTTTAAAAGAACCCTTTGATTTAAATGCATTCTTTATATTCTTTTCTCTATCCTTTTCCGAAAGAAGTGTCTGTGTTGTTGTGTACCTTATCCTCTTTAAATTTAAAGATACTGGTATCTTTATTCTATTTGATAATTCCTTTGAAAGTAATAATGATTGATTATAACCCCTTTCCCTTTTTCTTGTTGGATGTAATGGAACTGGAACGATAAATTCTATCTTTTCTCTTGAATAATATGTATTGTAAACAATCTCAAGGAACATACCGAGTTTTTTAGATAATGATATCCTTCCATAGTATTTAAAAAGATGTATAATTTCATCAAGTGGAAAACTATAAATACCATATCCCTTTATATCATCAAGATATTTCAATTTTTTCAGTATCTTATCATGATTTGATGCGGGAATAATTTTTGAGAAACACCTTTCACAAACAACAATCTCTTTAGATGAGAGTCTTCTATCACATATATGGCATAGAGGTGGAAAAAAGAAATCAAAAATCCCTTTAAAAATATTCATAGATATTTTTTCTTATGTTTAAAGCAATGCCTATTAAGATTGTAGATATTAAAAGATTAGTCCCACCATAACTTATGAATGGTAATGGAAGTCCAACAACAGGAAGGATTCCAAGACACATACCCATATTTATAAAAGAATGTGTGAAGAAATAGAAAAATATGCCCGAACTTATAATCTTTGAGAAATTTCCTTTACTTGTATATATAATAGTTAAAAGTCTATAAAGAAGAATAAAAAAAAGTGTAAAAGTGAGTAATGTTCCTAAAAACCCAAATTCCTCGCCTATTACTGAAAAGATGAAATCTGTATTTTTCATAGGGATAAATTTTAATGATTTCAATGTTCCTTTTAGAAAACCTTTCCCAATTATTCCACCTGAACCTATGCTTATCTTTGACTGAAGAATATGCCATCCTGAACCAGAAGGGTCTTTATAAGGGTTCAAAAATATCAAAAGCCTTTCCCTTTGATAAGGTTTCAAAAGATGTAATAGAATTGGTGTTAAAGAGCCAATGAATATATTTAAAAAAAGTATAAGAAGGCTTGCACCAATATTAATCCTTGAGAAATAAAGGGCAAATGAAAGGATAATGAAAAAAATAACTGCACTTAATATATGAAATGATGATATGATACATACAAATGGTGATATTATCAAAAAATAAGTGAAAATGTCTATTCCTGTTGAGAAGATGATACCAGCAAAAATTAAAGATATAACAACAGCAGTCCCAAGGTCAGGCTGGATAACAACAAGGGAAGCAAAGACTAATGTTAATATACCGGTTATTATTATTTCTTTCTTTAAATTTTTTAATGAGATAATCCTTCCCGAAATCAGTATTATTGAGAGTTTTGCAATCTCAGAAGGTTGGAATTGGAAATTACCTATCTCTATCCATCTTTTAACACCACTTCCCTTAAATAATAGTAAAAATAGTAAAAATAAACAGAAAGAATATAATATTGGAGATAAGGCAAAATATAATTTCAATGGAATAGTAATTGCAATGAGAAAAATGGATAAAGATATAATTAAATATACTATGTGTCGTATGAAAACCTTCATATTATCAGGGTAATTTGCAGAATATTGTGCAAGTGTTCCAAGTATTATTAAACCAATGAAAGCAGATAAAAGGATGTGGTCAGCAAGGATTGTATCCTTCAATCTTGAGAAGAAATTTTTTCCATTTTTTCCCTGCACTGAAACCCCCAATTCTCCCATCTTTATAAATAACCCTGTGACAGGGTATTATTATTGGAATTTTATTCATAGAAAGGAGTAGCCCAACTTTTCTTGGATGGATAGCAAGTTTTTTCCCTATTTCGCTGTATGATATCCTTTCACCGAATGGTATTTTTCTTATAAAATTATAGAATTCTTCATTTTTATCAATCTTAACTTTTAATCTTTCAAAAGATACATTTTCACCTTTCAAATATTTTTGAATTAATCTTTTTGTAAAAAGAAGCAATCTGTCTGGTTTATCAATCACTTTACAATCAAATTTTAATTCTGTTATTTTTTCACCATCACTGAATATTGAAATATATCCTGCTTCTGTTTTAATACTGATCTGGTAATTCCCATCTTTTGACATAAAAATTTTCCCCATCTCCTTCAACTAATATGTTATAATAACCATCTTTTGGTATTGCTGTCTCCCATTTTAACTCAATATCTATATTTTCAATAATATTTTTAAATCCTTCCTTTTTTACAAAAACTTTCTTTATAAGAAACAAGGGTTTTTCATTTCCCTTACCAAATGGTTTCATAAGACTTATCAGTTTTAACAAATTTCTGTTCATTTCTTCAATCTTTATCTCAGCATCATATTGTAATTTTGGTTTATACTCTTTAAGAATATTATTTGCTATACTTAAAAAATATGGTAGATACTCAATCTTCTTCATTCTAAATCCACAGGCGGGTTTATGCCCACCATAACTTGAAAGATAATCCTTCGTCTTTTCAAATACTGTTAAAAGATTAAAGTCATCGGGACCTCTTCCTTCTCCAACAATCTCATCATTATTTTTGGTAAGGACAAAAACTGGCATACCTGTTAATTCTTTACCAAGATTTGCTGTGCTTCCTAAGAATTCCACTGGATAATTTTCTATGAAAACAGCATAGTTTCCTTTCATAAATTCAATCTTCGCTTCGTTGAAAATTTTTTCAAGTTTAGATTGATAATTCAAAGATTTTTCTTTTAATGCATTGTAAATATTTAAAGCCTCATCCTTGCTTTTTGTTGTTAAAAATTTTAATGTGAGTTCTTCCCTTCCAGAAAGTAAAGGTCTTATGGATGTTTCTATATCTTCTTTTGGCAAAACATTGAAAGGTATTATATCGGTATTTTTTAACAATTTCTCACCTTCAACAACTATGATCCTGTTTTCATCAAGTCTGGGAACTCTATCAGATATTGTCCCCGTCATTGCGTAAAGGAAGATTTCAGGCATAATTTCAATCACATCTCTTGGTGATATTTTTAATACCCTGTTTAAGTATGTAAGATAAAATTTCAGTGCAACGCCTGCGCCTGCGAGATATCTGTATCCAATATCCGTTAACTTTGGATTAACAATATATGTTTTTGGAACTATCTCTTTTGGCTCATGATGGTCTGTTATAATCACCTCTAATCCAATTTCCTTTGCATAATCAACTTCTTCTATATTTGATATTCCACAATCAACTGTGATAATTAGTGAATATCCGTTGTCCTTAATCTCTTTTATTCCATCCTTATTCAATCCATATCCTTCCTTATTCCTTTTTGGTATATAAAAATCTACATTCGCATTCGCATTTTTCAGCCCATATAAAAGAATGAGCGTTGATGTGATACCATCAACATCTTCATCTCCCCAAATCATTATCTTTTTCCCTTCTCTAATATAATCATTTAAAAGGGATACTATTTCATCCGCATCATTCCCGATTTTTAAATCTTTTACAGAAGGGTATAAAAAAACATCAAGTGTTTTTTGATCAAATATCTCTCTTTTCTTTAAGAAAATTTTTATATTCTCACTCAGTTCATCATATTTTATCTTTTCCTCACCCATATCTCACCAAATCTTTCATGCTGGATTGCCCTTGCAAATCCTTCCCTAATCACTTCAAGAAGACCAAAGAAAGTCCCCACTTTTTCAGGATAGGAGGTTTCCTTCATACTTTTCCATAAAGGAAAAAAATTCAATTTCTCAATCTTCAATTTAAGTTTGTGAATTATCCTTTCAATATGCCATATTATTGAAGTTGGTGGATTAAATTTTTCGTATCTCTTAATCATTTTTAGACAATCAAGAAGTTCATTTATATTTGTATTTATTCTGTGATATTCTTCAAATTTAGGTCTTTTGAACATTAATGAACTTATGTTTTCTTTCTCCTTTAAATATTCAGCCCTTTCAACAAATTTTTTATAAAGTAAGAGATTATTTTTGAACTGATCAAATTCTTCAACTTCTCCGTTGTTTTTTTCGCTTGTAAGAGATTTTGCCTTTAATTCAACAAGTGTTGCTGCAAATTTTATGAAATCTCCGGCATCATCAAAATCTATATTCTCAAGCCCATTTAAAAAATTTAGATATTCTCTCGTAATCTTTGATAGAGGAAAAGAGACAATGTCAACCTCTTCTTTTTTCACAAGGTATAGAAGAAGGTCAACAGGTCCTTCAAATTCTTCTATATTCGTTATAAATTCCATATCATTTCAATTTAAAATAGATTGTCACTATACCTTTTTGTTCTTTCACATCTTTTAAAGGGATGAATACCCATTCTTTCACTGCGTCAATTGCGCTCTTATCAAAATTATATCCACCTGTCTTCACAATATCAATCTTTACAACATTTCCAAGTTCATCAACCGTTATTTCAAGTTTCACCTGTGATGGTTCTTTCTCATCTTTTGGAAATTCAGGCATCCTGAATCTTATGAGTTTCCTCATAGATATTTCACCTGATATTGAATATCCATTTGCAGATTCAAAACCTTTTTCCTTTTTTTCCTCTTCAAATCTTTTTGTTTTTTCTTCAATAAATCCTGACTTTTCTTCATTAATTCTTATCGGAACATCACCATAAGAAGGAATTTCAATTCTCATAGAACCTTCTTTTTCTTCATAGGGAATTCTTGCGATGCTTCCCTCTTTTTCGGTGTAGATACCAAAATTTATAAAATCAACATACTCGGTCTTTACTGAAAATTTAATAAAAATCATAACTACTATAACTATACCATATATGATTATTGCTAATAATAAAGCCTTTTTATCCATCTCAGTCTTCTGGTGTTGTTGCAATAACAAAGTCTTTAAATCCTAATGATCTCACAATATCAATCACTTTTATTACCATTGAAATACTAACATCTCTGTCAGAATTGATAAGAATTATTTTGTTTTCAGCACCTTTCAAAAATAGAGGTATATCAGAAAGAGATGCTGGTTTATCATCTATGAAAATACTTCCTTCTTTTGTGATTGAGATAGTTATCCTTTCCTCAGATACTGCCTCCTTTGTTGCTGACCTGGGAAGCCTAACCCTTACACCTGGTTGAATAACATATGATGATGTAAGAAGGAAGAATATGAGAAGGTTAAGGACTATATCAGCCATTGAGATTACAGCAAATGATTTTTCCCTTTTATATCTGGGTTTTAAATCCATTTATTTCCCTCCAATATAAGGAGATATTTCATCTATAGCGTTGTTCATTTCATGGGTGAAATTGTTTACTTTCTCCGTGAAGATATTATAAAAAATAACGAAGATAATTGCGACTACGAGACCAACTGCTGTTGTGATAAGTGCCTCCCATATCCCACCCGCAAGTTTTGAAGGATTCACACCTCCACCGAACGCCTCTATCTGCATAAATGCCCTTATCATACCCGTTACAGTTCCAAGAAAACCGAGCATAGGTGATATTGTGATTACGGATGATAAAAGACCAAGATTTCTTTCAAGGTTTTTTAATTCCTCTCTTGCCTGAGATTCCATTGAAATCCTGTTGTTATTTAAGAGTCCCTTTGTTATAACCCTTGATACAGGAGAATTACTCGTTCTCAAAAGGTTCATTGCAGAGTTAAAGTCCCTTTCTTCTAAATATGGTTTTATCATTCTTAAAAGGTCTTCTGTTTTTCCCCTTGATTTTCTGTAATAGATAAATCTTTCAATTGTTATGTAAAGTCCAACAAATCCAACAAATCCTATAACCCAAACAATATAACCACCTTTTGAAATGATTTCGAGTAAACTCATTTTACCTCCATTTTAATGTTTACCAAGCACCACCACCTCCTCCTCCGCCACCACCTCCTGAAAATCCACCTCCACCTGAGAATCCACTTGAACTCCCTTTAGGCGGTGACATATACGAGGAGAAATTATTTATTGAATGATTAAAAGAACTCGCAAAATACGCTGCATTGAGCCTTCCAGTATAACCTGATAATACAAACCAATCAGGTGATTTTAAATCAAAGTCAGAAAATTTTGAAGCCCAATCTTCAAGCACACCAAGTGAAACTGCGAATGGAATATAATCAAAAAATAAGAAAGGTCTCTCTTCAAGCATCCTGATTAATCTGTCTTTCTCAACCCTCATAAGAAATTCTCTGAAACCTAATATTTCAGAAAGTTTTCTATTCCCTTCGGGTGTCCTCTTTGGCATAATAGGACTGAATATAAATGAAATTATACTTGTTAAGACAAGAGAAAGACCTAATTTAGGATTGAAAGAAAAAAGGAAGAATCCAGCAACGATAAAAGCAACACCAATACCAAAATAAAGACCTCTTATTTCATCAGGATTTGAGTAAAACAAAGATTTTTTTGTTACTTCAGAATAAATAGAATCTTTCACTGAGGGGATATAATTATATATTGAACCTTTAAGTTTAGACATCATAAAACTTTCTCCTCCAACAGATATCAAGGCATTATAAAATTTCTTATAATAATTAGGGAGTTCATTACCCGGTTCTTTGAGAATTGTTATTCTATAATCAATGGATTTGAAGAGAAAGGATTTTGGATTTTCAACCTCCTCTATTTTTATATAACCTTTCTGAGCAAGGTCAAAGAGTATAGAAATTATATCAACATTGTCAACCCTCTGGTCAAGCAATGTTCCAGCCTCAGCAGGTGTTAAATCCTTTGGTGGTTCGTATCTTACCATTATACTACCCAGTGGAATGTCTTTCCCTTTTTTAAGCCATCTCTGAAAAACAAAGATAAAGAAGATTAAAGGTATAAAGAAATGTAGATTATTTCTTAATCTTAAAATGAAGAAATTGAAAGAGGATGGCTTTTTAAGATAACCTTTTGGGAATTTCACAGCAATAGTGATACCTTCGCCAGCGAACAAATTTTTAAAACCTGCTGAGAGTGATTTCCTACTTAAATAGAAGGATTCAATCATTGAAGATGAACCATAGGAACCATAAAATATCCTTATATCTTTTTGGGTAAGATTTATTTCTTCAGGAAAATAAATATTAAAATGAACAGAATCCATCCTTGATTCCCATTTATTACCGGTTATATTCCAATACAATTCATCATAATCTTTGAAATACCTTGCACCAAGAAGAACTTCATATATGATTGTATAAGTGTGTAAGCCTGTTATTGTTTTATTAGGGTCTCCAATCCTCATTCTCAGATGTTTCCAGTTTCCATATTTTATATTAGATTTTTTAACCTTTGTTTTACATCCATCAACGAGTATATCCTTAATTGTGAAACCAAGTTCGTAATTTCCAACCCTCCCTTCAAGTTCAAGTGGTATATCCCTGTATATTCCATGATAATAACCATCATCAAAATTTACAGTGATATTCTCTTCAATCCTTAAAGAACCATCTTTATTCAAAAAGATATCGGATGTAAAAAGAGAAATATACCATCCTAAAATAATGAATATCATTTAAAATCCACCTTTGGAACACTTCTTTCGCCTTCTTCTATCTCAAAGAATCCCTGTTTCTGGAAATTGAATATCATAGCAACTATTTTAGCAGGGAATGTTTCAACCCTTATATTATAATCTCTCACAACAGCATTATAATACCTTCTTGAATTCTGGATTGCATCTTCAATCTCTGAAAGGGTTTTCTGTAGTTCAAGGAAGTTCACATTTGCTTTTAGTTCAGGATAGTTTTCAGCGACTGCAAACAATTGTCTTAAAGCACCTGTTAATTGATTTTCAGCCTTTCCCTTGTCTTCAGGTGTGATTGCTGCTGTCGCATTAGCCCTTGCTTTTGTAACATTATCAAAAACTTCTTTCTCATGTTTTGCATATTCTTTCACAGTCTCCACAATATTAGGTATAAGGTCGTATCTTCTTTTCAACTGAACATCAATATCACTCCATGCATTCTGAAACATATTTCTCAGCCTTACAAGTCCATTGTAAGTTCCTATTATCCAGAAGATAAAAAAAATAACTATTACAAGGATAATTAAACCTATTATCATATCATCTCCTTTTTTTTATAGTAAATAAAAATAAAAAAAATTCAAGTATTTTTTTAAATTTATTATCCTTGACTTTTTATGGTAAATTTATATCATAAAAATTATGAAACTGAAGAAAATAACACTTTTTGGTTTCAAAAGTTTTCCTCATAAAACTGTGATAGAGTTCAACAATGGTTTCAATGCCATTGTTGGGCCAAATGGTATTGGTAAAAGTAATATAATAGATGCGATAAAATGGGTTGTTGGTGAAAAATCAATAAGGGAATTAAGAGGTGAAAAACTTGAAGATGTTATTTTCTTTGGTTCTGAAGGAAAAAATCCTATGAATCTTGCAGAGGTTGAAATAGTATTTGAGAACAACGGGCTTATACCACTTGAATTTGAAGATGTGGTTGTTAAAAGGAGATATTTCAGGGATGGGACAAGCGAATTTTATATAAATAATACACCTTGCAGATTGAAGGATATTGTTGAAAAATTTGCAAATACAGGTATCTCTTATTGCATCGTTGACGATAATTCCATAAAAAGAATTATTCTATCTGATTCAAAAATAAGGAGAGAACTTTTTGAAAGTATAGCAAACATAGGTAAATACAGGGAAGATAAAAAGGAGGCAGTGGCAAAACTGAATAATGTTGAAGAGGAATTATCAAAGTTGAATGCCATACTTGAAGAGAAAGAGAAAAATGCAAGGATTTTGCAGTATCAGGCAAGAAGGGCTTCTCAATATAAAGATATAATAAAAGAATTAAAAGAAAAAATCTTTCTTGCAGGTTGCAATGAGATTTTTAACATAGAAGAGAATATAAAAAGATTAAATGAATTGAATGAGGAACTTGGAAAGAAAATAAAAAATGTTGCATTAAAGAAAGAAGAATTGTTGAAAGAAAGGGAAGAAACCCAGAGAAAGATAGATGAAAAAAATCTATATTTAAAAGAGATAAATGATAAGATTAAAGATTACGAGAACAAGAATTTAAATATTGTCCAGGAGATAGCAAGGATTGAAGCAATAATTGAAAACATAGAGAAAACCATAAATGAAATAAAGGTTGGTGATATTGATTTAGAAAGGCAAAAAGAACTTCTCGAAGAAAAAAGGAAAATACTCTCACTTAAAGAGGAAGAATATTACAAAAGCAAAGAAAAACAGAATAAACTCGGATCTAATATTAAAGAAATTGAAAGCAAAATAAATTATTTAAATTTTGAAGAGATAAGAAAGAAGGATAGATTAAACGATAGGGAAAAAATACTTAATGAAACATTGATTGAAGATAACGAGATGGAAAAAGATTTCAAATCTCTTGAAGCATCACTTTTTAACCTGATAAAAGAGAAAGAGGATATTGATAAAAAAATTGAAGAAAACACAAGGATATTGAATGAAAAGAATAATGAGAAAGAAGGTCTATTTTTGAAGAAATCTAACTTGTTAAGGATTAAAGAGCAGATAGTAAAGAATAAGATTGAACTTGAAGAGGAATTGCTAAAACTTAAGTCAAATTACGAAGAGAATAAAAGGGAGTTCTGCGAAAGGTTTGGGCTTCGCAGATTATCAGATATTGTTAAGATAAAAGAAGGTTATAGTGCTTTGTTTGAAGGTGCCCTTGATATTTTGGAAGATGCATTAATCGGTTCAAAAGATAAAGTCCTTGAAGCGTATTTTTATGCAAAAGAGAAAAATATAAATGATATCGTATTTATAATTGAAGAAAATCTTAAAGAGAGAATAAAAGAAGGCGAAATTTTTAAATATATTGAAAAAGATGATGAGAATATTCTTGGAAAAATTTTAGATACATTTTCAGTTGCTGAAAAATTAGACGACGAAATTTTGGAGAAAAGCGAAAGGATAGTAACTATTGATGGTGATGTTTACAATGATGGAATTATAAGGATGAAGAGAGGGAAAGGGTTTCTCGTATTAAAAGAAAATATTATGAAAATATCAAGGGATATTGATAAACTTGAAAAAGAAATAGTTTTGAAAGAAATAGAAATTTCTGATATTCATAAAATGGAAAAAAGATTGGATGAAGAGATAAAAGATTTGAAAGAGATTAGAAATGATTTAACCTCAAGAAAATCAAATATAGAATTTGAGATTGCGAGGATTGAAATAAGGAAAGAGAATTATACTCAGGATTTAAAGAAGAAGAAAAGGAATATAGAAGAAATAAAAAAGGAAATTAATGAGATTGAAAATTCGCTTATAGAAATAAATAATAAAAAAATAAAACTTGAAGAAGAAAAAAAGAAAATAATGGAAGAATTTGAGGAGAACGAGAAGATTTTGAAATCCTTGAATGAAAATATTGCAACAATTTCAAACGAAGTTTCCGAGTATAAGAATATAATTAATAATGCTCAAAAGGTTTTGGAGTTAAAAGGGGAAATAGAGGAAAAATTTAATTATCTGAATGAAAAGAAGGGAGAACTCTTAAGGATAAAAAATGAACTTGATGTTCTTATTGAGAGATCAAACAGACTTAATGAAGAGATAAATGGTTTAAGGAAAAAGCTTGAAGAGAACTTCATTCTAATAGAAGAAACAGAAAGAGAAAATCTGAATCTTGTGAGCGAAAACAAATTGATAGTAAAAGAGATTGAAGATAATAAAAAGAAAAAGGAAGAATTGTTCCAGAAAGTTTGGAGAGAGACTGAAAAGACACCAGAACCTTTAAAGATAGATAATATTGAAAATATAGAAGAAGAGATAAAAAGATTGAATGAAAAGAAAGAAAGATTTGGAGAAGTTAATCCACTTGCAGAGGAAGATTACAGGATTGTTAAGGAAGAGATAGATTCTATGAAGGAGAAGATAGATGACCTTGTTAATGCGAGAATTGATATTTTAAATACGATAAAAAAGATTGATTCAAATGCTGAAGGAATTTTTGTTAAGACGATACAGGAGATAAGAAAAAATTTCCAGTTAGTCTTTGAAAGATTTTTTGAAAATGGTTTCTGTGATATAAGACTTGTTGGAACAGATCCATTGTCAGCGGATATAGAGATCATTGCAAGACCACCCGGAAAGAAAATAAGACAACTTGAATCACTATCAGAAGGTGAGAAAACAATCACTGCATTTTCTTTGCTTTTAGGTGTGATACTTACAAAAAAATCAGGAATACTTATACTTGACGAGATAGATGCACCACTTGATGAAAAAAACATAGAGAGATTTATTTCTGTGATAAGAACACTGTTTAACGATGGTCAGATAATTATAATAACACATAACAGAAGAACAATGGATGAAGCAGATTACATCTTTGGTGTTACAATGGAAGAAAAGGGTGTTTCAAAGATTTTAAGTATGAGCAAGGAGGTTCTAAAATGAACATATCAATTATTGGGGTTGGATATGTTGGTCTTGTTACAGGTGCCTGTTTTGCAAAATTAGGCCACAAGGTTATCTGTATGGATGAGGATTTAAGAAAAATAAAGATTTTAAAAAAGGGTGATGTTCCTTTTTATGAACCAGGTCTTAAGGAACTTATAAGCGAGGTTAAAAATAAAGGTTTTATCTCATTCACAACAAATATAAAAGAGGCAATTAATAATTCCGATGTAATTTTTATATGTGTCGGGACACCTGCAACAGATGATGGAAGTGCTGATTTGAGTGCTGTTGAAAAAGTTGCTGCACAGATCGGAATAAATCTCAATAAATACAGATTAATAGTTGAGAAAAGCACTGTTCCTGTTCAAACGGGTGCAAAGATAAAGAGAACTATAGAACTTATGATAAAAAAGAATGTTGATTTTGATGTTGCATCAAATCCAGAGTTTTTAAGGGAAGGCACTGCAATAAAGGATTTCCTTTATCCTGATAGAATAATTATAGGGGTTGAGAATGAAAGGTCGGAGAAGATTTTAAGGGATATTTATAAAGGGATAGATGCACCAATATTAGTGACGAGTGTTCAGAGTGCGGAGATTATTAAACATGCATCAAATTCATTCCTTGCAACAAAGATCTCTTTTATAAATGCGGTTAGCGTGATTTGTGAAAGAACAGGTGCAGATGTGAAGGAGGTTGCTTATGGAATGGGTCTTGATAAAAGGATTGGTCCTGATTTTCTGAATGCAGGTATTGGTTTTGGAGGTTCCTGTTTCCCAAAGGACCTTAAAGCATTTATAAAGATTGCAGAATCACTTGGATACAATTTTGGTCTTTTGAAGGAGGTTTTAAAAATAAATGAAGAGGCGAGAGAAGATTTTGTAAAAAAGATAGAAGATATATTATGGAATTTAAAAGATAAAAAAATTGTTGTTATGGGATTATCATTTAAACCAGATACAGATGATATAAGGGATGCACCTTCAATAACAATAGTAGGGAAATTAATTGAGAAAGGTGCAAAGATATTTGCATATGACCCTCAAGGAATGAGAAAGTTCAAAGAGTTATTCCCAAATATAAATTACATAAAAGATTTTTATAAGGATATTGTTGATGCTGATGCAATCGTTTTTCTCACTGAATGGGAAGAATTCAAAGAGATTGACCTTAAAAGAATAAAAAATCTTATGAAGACACCTGTAATAATAGATGGAAGGAACATCTTTGAGCCTGATAAATTGAAAGAGATGGGTTTTATTTATAAATGTGTTGGGAGGGGATGAGATTTTCATATATTGACTATGATACAAAAATGTCATTGCGAGCACCTGAAAGGTGCGTGGCAATCCCATTTTGACTACAACAGAAAAGCCGTCATTGCGAGCACCTGAAAGGTGCGTGGCAATCCCATTTTGACTACAACAGAAAAGCCGTCATTGCGAGGCAACGAAGTTGCCGTGGCAAACTCATTATTTGCTATTCAAAAATGAATAAATGAGACCCCTCGTTTCACTCGGGGCAACGACTTCGTCGTCGGTTTATGACTGACCCCA
>Ga0123519_10001126_pt1 | contig 46206 bp, 40 predicted proteins | sample YelNatPaOPRAMG02_FD_87396 | JGI IMG/M metagenome (GOLD analysis project Ga0123519, IMG submission 87396) | Hot spring microbial communities from Yellowstone National Park - Yellowstone National Park OP-RAMG-02 (version 2) | ecosystem: Environmental > Aquatic > Thermal springs > Hot (42-90C) ...
TATAGGGATATACATAGCATGGCTCTTTTACATAAAGAATCCAGAATTACCAGAAAAACTCGCGAAGAAATTCAAAGCCCTCTATACTCTTCTATACAGGAAGTATTATGTGGATGAGATATACGATTTTCTATTTGTCAAACCAACATTAAAGGGTTCTGAAGGTTTATGGAAAGGAATTGACCTTTCTACAATTGATGGAATTGCCCATGCATCAGCAAAAGGGGCAAATGCTGGAGGAAGTATCCTTTCAAGGATTCAAACTGGATTGGTAAAAGATTATGGATTTCTTTTCCTCTTAGGAACAATTATAATTCTTGGTTACTGGCTATGGAAATTATAAGGGAACTTCCAGTAATTTCATTAACTATTTTTACTCCTTTAGCAGGAGCTGTTATTCTTCTATTTTTGAGAGGCGAAAGGAAAAATTTAATAAGAGGCTTTTCCCTTTTAATTTCAATCTTAACCCTAATTTTCTCTATTGCCATCTTTATTTCCTTTGAAAGGGGAAAATCAGGTTTCCAGTTCTTGGAGAAGAAGGATTGGCTTGGTATGGGAATAAACTGGAGTGTTGGTCTTGACGGAATAAGCCTCCCCCTTTTCCTTCTTACTTCTTTGATTTTCCCAATATGCATCCTTGCCTCATGGTCTCAAATTGAAAATAAAGTCAAGGAATTTCACATCTTCCTCCTTCTTACTGAAACTGCAATTCTCGGTGTTTTTGCATCCCTAAATCTCTTCCTCTTCTATGTCTTCTGGGAAGGGATGCTAATACCCATGTATTTTATAATTGGAGTTTGGGGGAGTTCAGAGAGAATCTATGCAACAATAAAATTCGTCCTCTTTACAATGGTTGGTAGCTTGATGATGCTCCTTTCCTTTTTTGTCCTTTACTCATACTATTTTAAGGCTTCTGGAATCTATTCCTTCGAATTTTCCGATCTCCTCTCCCTTTCCCTCTCTCCAAAAATTCAGCTCTGGCTTTTCCTTGGATTTTTCCTCTCCTTTGCAATAAAGGTTCCAATGATTCCCTTCCACACATGGCTTCCCGATGCCCACACAGAAGCTCCAACAGCAGGCTCTGTTATTCTTGCTGGAGTTCTTCTAAAAATGGGAGCTTACGGACTCATAAGATTTGCTTTCCCCCTCTTCCCTTCAGCCCTTGAGCAAATGAGAACTCCAATGATCTATCTCAGTATTTCAGCTATTATTTATGGTGGACTGATGGCTCTTGCCCAGAAGGATCTTAAGAGGCTTGTTGCATATTCATCAATAAGTCATATGGGATTTATAACCCTTGGACTTTTAACTCTTAATGATATCGGGGTTCAGGGAGCTGTGATTCAGATGGTAAATCATGGATTGAGCACAGGTGGATTATTCTTAATAGTTGGTGCAATTTATGAGAGAACCCATACGAGGATAATGAGGGAGATGGGTGGGCTTTCAAAGAAACTTCCAATTCTTTCCGCATTCTTTGTAATAATTATGCTCTCTTCCATAGGACTCCCCGGTCTAAATGGTTTTGTCGGAGAATTCTTAATTATTGCTGGAACATTTAAAATAAATATAACCTATTCAGCAATTTCAGCCTTTGGAATTGTTTTATCTGCTGCCTACCTTCTCTGGGCTTTTCAGAGGGTAATGCAGGGGAAAGCGAAAGAGGGAAACGGGATAAGAGATTTAAGAATAAGGGAAATTTTATACTTTATACCAATAATTCTTTTGATTTTCTGGATAGGTCTTTATCCAAAAACATTTTTTGCAAAAATGGAGAAGGATGTGAAAGGAACAATTGAAGTTATAAAAAGTAAAAAATCCTTCGATTTTAAGGAGCTTTTGAAGTGAATCCAATTGTATTTGTTCCAATTGCCTCTGTTACTCTTTCAATTTTGATTATTTTAATTCTTGACCCCCTACTAAAAAGAAAAGAAATTCTCGGTTATATCTCAATTCTTCTCGTTATATTCTCAGTTTCTATTTGCATTTATTTGTTGGGAGACAGAAAAATTATCTATGAAGGTGGCATTTTCCTTGACAATTTTTCCAATTATCTAATTGTTATTAGCTTTTTCATAGTATTTCTAATCCTTTTAATTTCCATAAATTACACCTCAAATCACTCCTCTTCCTTTGATGGATTCTATCCCTTGTTGCTCTTTGCTCTTTCAGGAATGATAATTATGGTCTCATCTTTAAATCTTTTAATTATTTTCCTCGGACTTGAAATTCTTTCAATATCTTCTTATGCTCTTTCTGCAATAGACAAGAAAAATATCTTTTCCGCAGAGGCAGGAACAAAATACTTCCTCCTTGGAGCTTTATCATCAGCCTTTTTGATTTTTGGAATTGCCCTTGTTCTATCAACCTCAAAGGGATTTACTCTTTCAACTTCCACATCAATTCTTGGGATGGCTCTTATCCTTGTTGGATTCTCCTTCAAACTCTCCCTTGTTCCCTTCCATGCCTGGACTCCAGATGTTTACGAAGGTTCTCCAGTTCCATCAACAACCTTCTTTTCCTTAGGACCAAAAATTGCTGGATTTGCTGTCCTTCTAAGAATTTTTGATCTTTACTTCTCAGGGAAATTGCCATCTTTCATCACAAATTCTCTATGGATAATCTCTGCCCTTTCAATGATCTTAGGAAACTTCTCTGCTCTAAGGCAGAGAAACATTAAAAGAATGCTTGCCTACTCTTCCATTGCCCACAGTGGTTACATTTTAATGGGATTTTTATCTATTGGTAAAGGTGGAGAGAAATGGGTTCTTTTCTATCTCCTGAGTTATCTTTTCATAAATGGTGGAGCTTTTGCCTCCCTAACCGCCTTAATAAAAGATGGTAAGGAATATGTTGAGCTTGAAAATCTCTCAGGACTTTCAAAGAGGAGTCCCTGGCTTTCTGCCTTCCTCTCCCTCTTCCTTATCTCCCTTGCAGGTTTTCCTCCAACAGCTGGCCTCCTTGCAAAATTCTATATATTCTCCAATGCAATACAGAATGGATACTTCTGGCTAACATTTATTGCAATAATAACAACTCTGATTTCAGTTTATTATTATCTTAGACCAATTGTTTTTATGTATATGAGGGAGGAGGAAGGGGAAGGGATAGGAATTCCTGGATTTTTAACAATCCTTGCCCTCTTCATATTTGCTCTCGGAGCATTGCATCTTGGAATATTCCCAAAACAGGCTCTTTATTTCATTCTGAAAGCAATAGGTTATTTGGGATAAAATCTTCCTCTTGATTCTTTGTGGGTTATTGATGTATAAAAAAGACGGAAGAAAAGGATATGACACTTATTTTTGAAAAGATTTATGGAGGAGATATTCTTAAAAGATGGAAGGAAAAGAGATAGTTGTTTACATTATTAGAAGAAATACAGTTTGCTCCAAATGTAAAGAAGATTTGAACTCTGGCTCCTTTATATACTTAGAAAAGGGACAACCTCTCTGCCTTTCCTGCGCTGACTTAGATCATTTGGACTTTCTTCCCTCTGGAAACCATGCTTTGACACGAAGAGCTATAAAGTTTTCCAAACTTCATGCAATAGTGGTTCGTTGGAGTCAGACTCGTAAAAGATATGAGAGACAGGGTATTCTTGCAGAACCTGAGGCAATTCAGAAGGCAGAAGAAGCTTGTCTTGCAGATGAGGAATTTAGGAAGATTAGACAGGAAAGGGAGAGAAGAAGGAGAGAGGAATTGGACAAAAAATATATTGCGGAGTTTGCAAGAGAACTTAGAAGGCTATTTCCAAAAATGCCTGAATCAGAAGAAGAAAAGATTAGCATGTATGCATGTAAAAAGTATACAGGTCGTATCGGAAGATCTGAGCTTGCAAAGAAATTTGACAGAATGGCTTTGGAACTTGCTGTTATTTCTCATATTCGTCATAACTATACAGATTACGATGAGCTCCTAATGAATGGCTTAGATAGAAGCCTTGCAAGGGAAGAAGTCAAGGAAAAGGTTGAGAAAATTATGAATAAATGGAGGGGTTAAAAAATTCTGGACATTATTTAACTTGAGATAAAAAAGAAAAGTTGGTAAACTTTTTTCTGATGATAGATTCTTCCAAGAAGGAGGAGAAATGCAAAAAACAAAATTTTCAATCACTCTCTTTAAAGCTTTATTAATTCTTTCCCTATCCTTTGCAGTGGGAATAGCTTATTTAATGGCAATATCAGATAATCTTCCTTCATACCAAAGGGAAACACCTCCTCAACAGAACCCAAAATACAAAGAGATTGACCTTGCAAAGGCAAAGGAGAGATTTGATCAGGGTTGGTTGTTTGTAGATGCGAGATCTCAGCTTTCATGGAAGGAAGCTCATATAAAGGGTGCTATCAGCTTCCCTGCAGGGGAATTCCTCCAGAGAATTAGTGATTTTGAGAAAAATTATCCAAAGGACACGAAGATGGTTGTTTACTGTGCAGGGGTTGGATGTAGCACAAGCTATTTTCTTGCAGAAAGGCTTGCTGAGAGAGGATATAAAAATATAGAAGTTTTCTTTGGTGGATGGAGCCAGTGGGTTCAAGCAGGTTATCCTACTGAAAAAGGACAGTGAAAAAAGGAAAGCTTTTACTATACATTTCAGTATTTTTACTATTTCTAATTTACTTTTCTGCTGGAGTAATAAAGATTCTAACTCCAAGGCAATTCTACGGAGCTGTTATGTCCTATGAAATTATAAAAGATCCCTTCTTTGTAGCAATGATTTCTTCCATTGTTCCTTTCCTCGAGGTCTTTTGTGCTGTCTTCCTCCTAATACCATCATGGAGAAAAAGCTCCTCCCTTCTCCTCCTAATAATTACTTTAATCTTCCTTTTTGCTATCCTCTCAGCCTATCTTCGTGGGATTAATATGGATTGTGGATGCTTTGGCGGAGTTCTTGTTGGAGAAACCGGTCTAAGCTCAATAATAAGAAATATATTTTTGTCGATTCTATCTGCCTTTGTCTTTTTAAAGAGTGATTGAATACAAGAAAATCTCAGTTGGAGCCCTTGAGACAAATTGTTATATAATTTTTAACAAAGAAAAATCAGCGATAATTGTAGATCCAGGAGGGGAAGGAGAGAAAATATCACTTTTTATAGAAGAGAAAAAATTAAAACCATTAATGATAATAAATACCCACGGGCATGCTGATCATTGCGGAGCCAACAAATTTTTGAAGGAAAAATATTCAATTCCCATTTTGATCCATGAAGATGACACCCAAATTTTAAATTCTTTGGAAAACAAGTTTATATTCCCTTTGATGAAAGGAGAACCTTCTCCTGAACCCGATAGTTTTCTGAAAGATGGCGATTTAATTGGTTTAGGGGAAATCACTTTAAAAATCATTCACACTCCAGGCCATACTCCAGGAAGTATTTCTATCCTTATAAATGGGGTATTGATTTCAGGAGATTTAATATTCTCAGGTTCTGTTGGAAGGACTGATCTTCCTGGAGGATCTTGGAGTAAGCTTTTAGAGTCAATAAAAAACAAAATCCTAACTCTCCCTGAAGAGACAATTATACTACCCGGGCATGGACCATCAACAACTGTTGGCGAGGAAAAAAGGAACAATCCTTTTATTAACTATGAAGCATATTGAAAATTTTCTAAATTATCTTGCCCTCGAAAAAGGTTATAGTTCAAATACTATTGACTCGTACAGAAGGGACCTCAAAGGATTTTTTAATTTTATAAAAAAGGATTGGAAGGATTTAAAAAAAGAAGATGTACTTTCATATTTAAGGGAACTCATGAAAAAAGGGATATCCCAGAGATCCTCTTCAAGATTCCTTTCAGCTTTAAAAACTTTTTTCAAATATCTTATCCTTGAAGGAGAGATAAAATCTAATCCCATTTCAGGAATAAAGGGGATGAGGCAGGTAAAATCCCTCCCATCATACCTGACAATGGATGAGGTTGATGAACTTCTTTCCCTTCCCGATCTCTCCACTCCAATCGGGAAAAGGGATAAAGCAATTCTTGAGCTTATGTATGCAACTGGCTTGAGAGCTTCCGAAATAGTTGATTTGAAAATTGAGGATTTAGAAATTGATGGTGGTTTTATATATGTTACTGGAAAGGGAGGAAAGAGAAGAATAGTTCCTATTGGAGAGGTGGCTTTAAAATATTTGAGAATTTATCTTTCCGTTAGAGAAGAACTTCTATCCAGTAATGATTCTCCTATTTTATTCCTCAATTACAAAGGGGAACCATTGACAAGGCAGGGCTTGTGGAAGATAGTGAAAGGATATGGAAAGAAAATTGGAATAGCTGATAAGCTAACCCCCCATACCCTTCGTCACTCCTTTGCAACCCATCTCCTTGAAAGAGGAGCTGATCTAAGATCAATTCAAATAATGCTTGGTCATTCAAGGATCTCTACCACTCAGGTCTACACCCACATTGCCTCTGAAAGATTAAAAAAGATCTGGGAAAAGTATCATCCAAGAGCCTAATATTTCTAAATTGGGTAGATTATCAAGAAAAAGATTTTCATTACTTTGACTATTCAATTCCCACCTGCTAAACTTAGATATTGTTTGGGAACTATTTTTATTTATGTTCGTAATTAGAAATATGGAGTTGGCAAAATGAAAAAGATATTTGGAATTGTTTTTGTTTTAGTTTTAATATTTTTGATAGTTTTCTTGAACCTTCGTTCGAAGCAGAGGGCTGGTGTTTCTGTTGAGGTCGATAGAGTAAAGAGGGGAGAGTTAATTTCAAAGGTTTCAGCATCAGGAGAGGTAAAGCCAAGAAAATATGTAAACATCTCTTCCAATGTTCCTGGAATGATTGAGAAAATATATGTAAAGGAGGGAGAGAAGGTAAAAGAGGGACAAATTCTTATAAAACTTGATTCTGCCCAATATGAAGCATCTGTTGCAAGGGATAAGGCTTACATAGCTTCCCTTGAAGAAGATTTGAAAAACGCTGAGATAAATCTTAAAAAAGCTGAAGCCACTTACAAGAGAAGCCTCGAACTTCACAAAGAGCAACTCATATCTGATGAAGCTCTTGAAAATGCAAAGACTCAATACGAGACAGCTCTCGCTCAGAAAAACTCCCTTCTCCACAGAATCGCTCAGGCAAAGGCATCCTTTCAGAGCACGCTTGACTCCTTAAACAAAACAATAATCCGCTCACCTATAGATGGTGTGGTAACATCCCTTAAAGTTGAGGAGGGAGAGGTTGCTGTTGTTGGAACAATGAACAATCCAGGAACTGTTCTTCTTACAATTGCAGACCTTTCTGTAATGGAGGTGGAAGTTGATGTGGATGAGACTGATGTTATTAATGTTAAATTGGGACAAAAGGCAGAGGTTAAGGTTGATGCCCTACCTGACAAAATTCTTGAGGGAGAGGTTACAGAGATTGGAAGTTCTGCAAAGCAAACCTCTACATTACTTTCCTCATCCTCTTCCACTTCAAAGGAAGCAAAAGACTTTAAAGTTGTGGTAACCCTTAAAAACCCTCCATCTGTTTTAAAACCAGGACTTTCAGCTTCCACTGATATTATAATTGCTGATAAAAAGAATGTTTTAAAAGTTCCAATTTCCTGCCTTGTTGTCAGGGAAGGAGAAAACAAAAAGGAAGAGGAAGGAGTTTTTGTTGTCAAAGATGGGAAGGCTCAGTTTAGAAAAATAGAAAAGGGAGTTATGGGAGAAATGGAGGTTGAGGTTCTATCAGGTTTAAATGAGAATGATGAAATAATAGTTGGTCCATACAAAGCTTTAAGAACTATTAAGGATGGGGATTCTGTAAAGGTTTCAAAGAAGAAATGAACGAGAATCTTATAATAACAAAGGACATCTGGAAGATTTATAAACTTGGAAAGGAAGAAGTTCAGGCTCTAAGAGGAATTTCCCTCCAAATAAGAAAGAATGAATTTGTTGCAATAATGGGTCCATCTGGCTCAGGGAAATCAACCCTTCTAAATATTCTTGGTTGCCTTGACACTCCTACTTCAGGACAGTATTTCCTAAATGGGAAAGAGGTTTCCCAGTTAACCGATGAGGAACTTGCTCTCATAAGAAACAAGGAAATAGGATTTGTTTTTCAGGTTTTCAATCTTCTTCCCAATGTTGATGCCTATCACAATGTGGAGCTTCCCTTAATTTACAATGGAACTCCAAAAAAAGAAAGGAGGGAGAGGGTTATTTCAGCTCTTCAAATGGTTGAGCTCGCTCATAGAATGAAGCATAAACCTTCAGAGCTTTCAGGAGGAGAAAGGCAGAGGGTTGCAATTGCAAGAGCCCTTGTTAATAATCCCTCTATAATCCTTGCTGATGAGCCTACGGGAAATCTTGATTCGAGAGCGGGGGCTGAAATTCTCAATCTTTTCGAGAAATTGCATTCCCTCGGAAACACAATAATAATTGTAACCCATGACCCAAATATTGCAGAGAGGGCAAAAAGGATTATATATTTAAAGGATGGAGAGATTGAAAGAGAAAGAATACTTTGAAGGAGGTTGAAATGGGTTTTATTTCAAGATTTTTAGATGTTTTCGTTTCACCTTCTAAGATTGGTGAAGAAATTAAAGAGAAGCCAAAAATTCTTGAACCTATTATAATTGTCCTTATTTTTGTAATTCTTTTTACCTTTTTAACCGCAAGAATCCAGTCAAGGGATGGTGTTGAGTATATAAAGATGAACCCAAAATGGGCGGATAAGATTCCTCAGGAAAGACTTGAAAAAATGGCAAATCCTTCCCAGGCTTCAATTCTTGTGAGGTCATTCCTTCTTTCTCCATTGACTGTATTTTTCAATTTACTCATCTTTTCTGTAGCTTTGCTCGTTATTGTAAAAATCGCTGGTGGCGCGGGTGAGTTTAAAAATTTCTTCAGCCTTGCCTTCTTCTCAAGTTATATTGACTATGTTCTTGGGAATGGGATTAAAACAATCCTTATTCTACAAAAAGGAACTTCCATCGGAGTTTCCACAGGACTTTCTCTATTTTTCCTCGATATCCAAATTCCCAGCCTTTCTTACAATTTACTTTCTATAATTGATTTCTTCTCAATATGGTCTTACATTTTTGTTGCCGTTGCTCTTTCGAGAATATCAAAATTATCGTTTACAAAAGCTTCTTTTATCTCTGCTATTATTTTTATTCTAAGGATTCTGGTTTTAGCTCTTCCATCAATCTTGTTCTTTAGATTAGGATGATGATAAAATTTTTACTAAAATAAATTTTGGAGGAAAGAATTGAACATAGGAATTATAAGAGAGATTGAAAGAGGAGAAAAAAGGGTTCCTCTAACCCCTGCTACTGCTCAATACCTCATTAAAGAAGGACATACAGTTTACTTCCAGACAGGAGCTGGAAAGGGTTCCAATTTCACCGATGAAGATTACATTAAAGTGGGTGCTGAAAGGGTATACACAGATACAGAGGTATTTGAAAGATCTGACATTCTCCTTAAAATTTCTCCCCTAAATGAAATTGAGGTGGAAAAACTAAAGGAAGAACAATGTGTTTTTGCATTTCACCATCTCGCAGTCCAGAAAAAATCGATTGTGGAAAAGCTTGTCAAAAAGAAAATAACATGTATTGGATATGAAATTATTGAAAAGGAAGATGGTTCAATTCCCTGCCTTGATCTAATGAGTGAGATTGCAGGTCTTCTATCCCCAGTTATTGCTGGACACTATCTGAAAAGTGATGTTGGGGGGAAGGGTCTTCTCCTAAGTGGTGTTACCTCTGTCCCTCCCGCAACTGTTGTAATTATAGGATGCGGGAATGTAGGGAAAAATGCTGCTAAAGCATTTCTTGGAGTTGGCGCCCATGTGATTGCCCTTGACACAAACATAACAAAACTTAAGGAGCTCGAAGAACAAACGGGAAGAAGGGTAATCACCGCTATAGCAAACCCCTACAACATTTCAAAATACATAGAATATGCAGATGTTCTAATAGGAGCTGTCCTTATACCAGGGGAAAGAGCTCCTGTTGTTGTATCAAAGGAGGTTCTTTCAAAGCTCAGGCCTGGTTCTGTTGTTATGGACATTTCCATTGATCAGGGAGGTTGCATTGAGGGAACAAGGCCTACAACAATAGAGAGCCCTATATATTTTGAGATGAAAAAATTTTCTACTGTGTCCCAAACATTCCTTCAACAGTTAGTAGAACTGCTTCCATAGGACTTGCCAATGTTTTTGTCCCCTATCTATTGAATATTCTCAAAAAAGGACTTGAGAATGCATTAAAGGAGGACAGGAGCCTTTATTCTGGAGTCTATATGTTTAAGGGAGAATGCACAAGGGAAGGAATATGCGATGTTTTCGGGCTTGAATACAGGGAGTTAAAGAAGCTTCTAAAGTAAAAGATATTTTAAAATTCAAAAATGGAAAAAAATGGCTAAGATAAATATAAGAGAGATACTTTCAATCTCATTGAAAAGTCTCTGGACCCACAAATTAAGAACAATCCTAACTCTTGTTGGTGTTATAATAGGAGTTTTCACACTTATTGCAGTTGTCTCAATAATTCAAGGCTTGGATAAATATGTAAAGACAAAGCTTTTCAATTATGGAACTAACGACTTTTATATCTCAAAGTATCCTCCATTTATTTCTGATTTCGAAACCTATCTTGAGTATAGAAAGAGGAAGAATTTAACCCTTGAGGATGCCTACTCCATTGAGAAGCTTTGTAAGAATTGCAACCTTGTTGGTGCAGCCCAGTCCTCAGTTTGCAATGTTAAATATGGCAATAACTATGTCAGGGATGTAGAACTTACTGGAGCCACCCACAACTCCCACATGATTGGATGGGTTTTTGAACTGGAAAGTGGAAGACACATTTCAGAGGAAGACGAGAAACATTCAAGGTATGTTTGCATAATTGGGTATGACTTGAAAGAAAAATTATTCCCCAATGATGATCCTATTGGAAAGATTATAAAGATTAACGACAAGTATTTTAATGTAATTGGGGTTGGTAAGAAATCGGGCAAGATTTTTGGAATAAGTAAGGACAACTATGTAAGAATACCTCTAACAACCTTCCTTAAAATAAGAGGGAGAAGGGAAAATGTTGAGATAGAGGTTCACACCCTATCCCAGGCTCATATGAAAGAAGCTATTGATGAAGTGAGAATGATTTTAAGGTCAAGGAGGAAATTGAGTCCAAAACAGGAAGATGATTTTGCAATTGTAACCCAGGATACATTCATAGATTTCTACAGAAGCACAACAACATCCCTTTTTATTGCCATGATAATAGTCTCATCCATTGCTCTGATTGTTGGTGGAATTGGGATAATGAATATAATGCTTGTATCTGTTACAGAAAGGACAAAGGAGATAGGTATAAGAATGTCTGTAGGTGCAAGAAGGGTTGATATTTTGAAGCAATTCCTAATAGAATCCTCTTTCCTTTCGAGTTTAGGAGGACTTATTGGTATTTTTCTTGGATTTTTGATTGCAAAGATAGTTTCTGCTGTATCATCTTTACCCTCAACTGTTGAACCCTGGTCTGTTGTTGCAGGAATTGCCCTCTCCCTTTTTGTAGGGATTTCCTTTGGAATGTATCCAGCAAACAAAGCATCAAAGCTTGACCCAGCAGAGGCTTTGAGGAGGGAAGGATGAACATTGAACTTACAAAGGAGATCTTAAAAATTTCAATTGATTCCCTCAAATCCCACAAGATGCGTTCCTTTTTAACTATCCTCGGAATTATGATAGGTGTTATGACCCTTGTTGCAATGGTTGCAGTTGTTGATGGCTTGAATAAATCTTTCATGAAAAGCTTGAAGAGTATGGGTTCTGATCTTATTTATATCCAGAGATATGAGCCTGTAAGGATGGGTAGATTGTCGGAAGAGGAAAGGCATAGAAAGCCTTTAACCCTTGAAGATGCAATTGCCATAAAGGAGAAGTGCCCATCGGTAGGAAAGGTAACTTATATGAATTTCATCTCTCCCTTCGATTTGGGAGAGATAGTTGTAAAATACAGGGATATGGAGGTTAAAAATCCTGATTTTTACGGTGTAAATCCTGATTACTGGGAGGTTTTTGAAAATCCTATTGAAGATGGGAGATTTTTCACTGAAGAGGAGATGCTCCATAAGGTGAATGTATGTGTTCTTGGAGCTGAGGTTACAGAATCTCTTTTTCCAAGGACAGACCCAATTGGAAAAGAAATTTACATAAATGGAATAAAATTCAAAGTTATCGGGACTCTCGAGAAGAAGGGAAGAATTTTTGGACAGACCCAGGATAAAGTTGTTGCAATACCCTTTCACACATTGAAAAAACTTTATCCTCAAGCAGAAGATGTTTTTATTGCTGTAAAACCAAAGTCTCCAGAGCTTCTTGATAAAGCAATAGAGGAAATTGAAGAACTCTTGAGAAAAAGGAGAGGAGTCCGCTGGGGTAAGCCCAATAATTTTGCGGTCTTTACTCAGGACACTATAGCAACCCTTTACCGTCAATTGACAACAGGAATATACACTGCAATGATTGTCATTGCCTCAATCTCCCTCTTTGTTGGTGGGATTGGTGTTATGAACATAATGCTTGTCTCGGTAAGAGAGAGGATAAGGGAGATTGGTATAAGGAAAGCAATAGGAGCAAGAAACAGAGATATAATGCTTCAGTTTCTTGGAGAATCCTCAATTCTCACGGGTGTTGGAGGGGTCTTTGGAATTTTTCTTGGATGGATCGTCAGTTTCTTTGTCAAAAAATTCTCTCCAATCCCTGCCCAGATTTCATTATGGTCTGTCCTCCTTGGACTATTCATTTCAGTATCAGTTGGTCTTGTATTCGGTGTTTTCCCTGCTCAAAAAGCAGGCTCCCAGAGCCCGATAGAAGCTTTGAGATACGAATAAATTATTACTTTCTCCCCCTTCCATAAATCTCAGTCAAATCTGAGAATTTAATTTTAAACTCTTCCTTAACCTGATCCTTTTCAAATCTCCATCTCCAGTTTCCAGAAGTTGTTGCTGGCTTATTCATTCTTCCCTCCTCCGAAAGCCCTAAGATATCCTGCAAAGGAATTATTGCAATTTCTGCAACCGACTGCATTGCCAATCTTATAAGTTCCCAGTTGACATTTTCCAATGTTATTTCTTTCCCTATATAATCCATCAATTTTTCCCTCCCCTTCCCATCAAGTTCCTTTTCAAACCATCCCTTTGCTGTGTTGTTGTCATGGGTTCCAGTGTAAACCACGCAATTTCTGTCAAAATTATGGGGGAGATAGGGATTATCAGAACCCCCATCAGTAAAACCAAATTGGAGAACTCTGGTTCCTGGAATATTGAAAATTCTCAATAACCTCTGAACCTCATCAGTATAACCTCCGAGATCCTCTGCAATTAGGGAGATTTGGGGTATTTTTTCAAATACTTTTTTTAGAAAAATCTCACCAGGAGCTTTCACCCATTTCCCCTTTTCAGCTGTCTTCTCTCCAAAGGGAACTTCCCAGTAACTTTCAAAACCTCTGAAATGGTCAATCCTTATTATGTCAAAAAGTCTTGAGGAATGGCAAAGTCTTAGAATCCACCAATCAAAATCCCTTTTCAGAAGGTTCTCCCAATCATAAACAGGATGCCCCCAGAGTTGTCCATAGGGACTGAAATTATCGGGAGGAACTCCACTTACAAACTCAGGCTCTATGTTCCCTCTCAATTTGAATATATCCCTGTTAACCCAAGCCTCTACACTATCAAAATTTACATAAATTGGAATATCCCCAATTATTTTTACTCCCTTGCTCTTACAATAATTCCTCAAAAGCTCCCACTGGGTAAAGAAAACAAATTGAAAGAACTTAATCTTTTCAATCTTCAATTTATTTTTTCTTCTAAATTCTTCAAGGGCTGATTCTTTCCTTTCAATTAATTCTTGGCTCCATTTGTTCCATTCTTTGTTTCTGAAAATTCTTTTCAAAACAACAAAATTCGAATAATCCTCAAGCCAGAATTTCTCCCTTTCGCAAAATTCCTCAAACTCCCTCTTTTCTTTATTCTTCAAAAAATTTTCAAAGGAAATTTCAAGAAGCCTCCTCTTATAAACAAACGAATTCTCATAGTCTGTTTTCTCCTTAGAAAAAGAAACAGATGGTTCGAGCTCTTCTTTGGGAATTAACCCCCATTCAAAAAGAAGTTCAGGACTTATTAGTAAAATGTTTCCTGCAAAGGCTGAATAAGAGGAATAGGGAGAAAATTCATAAAACTTTTCCACAGGATTTATTGGAAGGATCTGCCAGTAAGTCTGTTTCATTGAATGGAGAAGGTCGCAAAACCAATAGGATGGGTAGCCAATATCCCCAATTCCGTAGGGAGATGGTAGGGAAGTTATGTGAGCTAGAACTCCACTTCCTCTCATTGGTAAATTTTAATTTTACCAGAGGCTTACCATTTTTTGAAATCTAATTTCTTGAGACATGGGTAGATTTTTGATATATTGAAAATTTATGAGTAATATTATGGTTCCAAAAAAGATATTTTTAACAAAGGGAATGGGAAGGCATAAAGAGAAATTAGCCTCTTTTGAGCAGGCTTTGAGAGCAGCGGGAATAGCTCCCTTCAATCTTGTAAAAACCTCTTCCATATTTCCTCCTGGGTGTGAGCTGATTTCTAAAGAAGAAGGCTTAAAGCTTCTAAAACCAGGACAGATCGTTTTCTGTGTAATGAGCGAAAATTCTACCAATGAACCCCACAGATTGATCTCAGCCTCAATAGGTCTCGCTATTCCCAGGGATAGAAATACTTATGGTTATCTTTCAGAGCACCATAGCTTTGGTGAAAAGGAGGAGGATGTAGGGGATTATGCAGAGGATTTAGCTGCTTCAATGCTTGCCACAACATTAGGTCTTGAATTTGATCCTGAGCAGAGCTGGGATGAAAGAAGGGGACTCTTTAAAATTTCTGGAAAAATAGTTACAACAAAAAACATTACCCAGACTGCTGTCGGGAAAAAAGGTTTTTGGACAACAGTTATTGCGGCAGCTATTTTTATAACATAAGCTTCGAAAATTTTACCACTGAGGAGAATAAATGGAGATTATGACAGACTTCCAGAAAAAACTGATGGATAAGAGAAAATCACCAGTAAAAAAATATATGGAGATTTTTGTAGGGGAAAAAGGATTACTTTATTTTTTAAAATTTGAAATAATAACAACCCTTTTTGGTGGAATAGGCGGTTCTTTAGGTCTTTTTTTAAGAAAAATTTTTTATCCTCTTATATTCAAAAAAGTTGGAAAAAATTGCGTTTTTGGAAAGAACATTACATTGCGTCAACCCCATAAAATAGTTATTGGAGACAATTGTATTATCGATGATTTATGTGTCCTTGATGGGAAGAGCTATCATGAGATTGGTATTAAAATTGGGAATAATGTTTTCTTGAATAGAAATTGTATTCTTTCCTGCCATTTTGAGAAGATAGAAATAGGTGATAATTGTGACATAGGTCCTAACAATGTTTTTCAGGCAGGAGGACCTATTAAAGTTGGAGACAATGTTATAACATCTGCTTACTGCTATTTTGTCGCATCAACAAGAAAAATTGATAGGACTGACATTCCTATAATTGCCCAGGGAACAATTTCTAAGGGGATCGAAATAGGAGACAACTGTTTCATTGGAGCATATGCGATGGTAAATGATGGGGTCAAAATAGGGAGGGATACTGTTATTGGAGCTGGCTCTATTGTATTAAAGGATATCCCTGAATTTAGTGTTGCCTTTGGAACACCAGCAAAAGTTGTCCGTTCAAGACTTGAAGGTGAAGGGGATTGAAGAAACTATTTTCTTTTTTGTTAAGATTTTTTATATCTTCTGCCCTAATTATATTTGTCTTTTCAAAGATTAACCTCAAGCATGTGATAAGCTGTGTAAGGGATGCCAACATTGCTCTCCTTGCCTTTTCCCTCTCCCTCCATTTTTTAGGTGTTCTCATTGGAAGTAGCAGATGGAGTATCCTTCTTAAATCTTATGGAATAAATCTTTCCCAAAAAGACCTTTACAGACTATACATGATTGGCTCCTTTTTCAATACCTTTCTTCCCACATCTATTGGAGGGGATGCAGTGAGAATGTATAAGGTTTCATCCCTCACAGATAAAAGGGCTCAGGCTGTCACTTCAGTTTTTATAGAAAGATTTATAGGAATGCTAATTCTCTACTTAATTTCCTTCTTTTCCTATATCTCTTACTTCAAGTTCAAAGAGGAAAAGGAGTTATTCCTTACAATTCTTTTTCTTCTTCTAACTTCCATTTTCTTTATAGCTTTTATTCTAACTTCTCTCTCTGAAAAATTGGTTAAAAAAATCCCCTCCAGTTTCCTCAGGGAAAAAATTGATAAAATCCATTACTCTTTAAAACACACAGTTAAAGATAAAAAAAGCCTTTTTATGGTTTTTTTATACACAACCCTTCTACAGGTAAATGTTGTAATTTACTTTTTCATTATTTCCATTGCAATCAAAATAAAACTTTCCATTGTCATTTTCTTTCTTTTAATTCCAATAATTCTTACAGTAACAATGCTACCTGTAACAATTGGAGGAATAGGTTTGAGGGAGGGTGGTTTTGTTTTCCTATTCTCAAGGTTTGGGGTTCTTCCAGAAAAAGCTCTAACCCTTTCAATCCTCGGATATTTCATTTCCCTTGTTTTTGCTGGATTTGGGGGGTTAGTTTATATTTTTGAGGGAAGAAAATGAAAAAAATTACTCTCATTTCAATTCTTTTAATTTTAATTATAACTGCTCTGAAATTTATCCATCTTGATGCAGACCCTCCTCCTTTTATGTCTGTTGCTGAGTATGGAGATCCTGCCCAGTATGCTTATAATGCAAGAAATAAAGTCCTTTTTGGAGAATGGGAAATAGATGAGAAATGGAATCTAATGTGGTTGACCATTATTCCCCATTCCTTCACCTACCTTTCCTTTTCAATTCTTGGTGTTAGCTACAAAAGTATGAATCTTGTCCCCCTCCTTTTCAGCTTTTTAATTCTGATTATATGCTATTTAATTCTAAAAGAGAGTTTCAATGAAAAAATTGCCCTATTCGGAACCTTATTTTTTGGAACAAATTTCCTCTTCTTCCTTTACAGCAGAATCGCAGATAGAGTGCCAGAAATGCTATTTTTTGCCCTCTTTTCCATCTATTTTTGGCTCAAGGGTCTAAAAGGCTCAAAACTATCCATGTTCCTTTCTGGCTTTTCCCTCTGGCTCTCTTACAACTCAAAGCCAAAAATCCTCTACTTCATTCCCATCTTCTTTATTGCCCATTTACTTGAACTAATAAGGAGAAGGGAATGTTTAAGAGAAGCCTTTTCAAAGAGCCTGATTCTTTTCTCAGGGCTTCTTTCAGCAATTCTCATATGGCTTCCCTTTATCTACTTACCCCATCATGAAATCTATCAGAGATTCGGCTCCTACAACCAGAGAATTCTATTCGCTGGTTTTCCAGATCTTTCAAAGATTCTTTTTTACTGGTTTTCCAGAGCCCTTTTCTCAATCCATTCAACCCTATCCCTATTCGGAGTCTTTGTCACTTTTATTCTCTTCTACTTTGTAAGAAACTATTTCCAAAGGAAGGATGAAATTTCACCCCTTGAGGTAATGTCCTTATCCTGGGTTGGGATAGGATATTCATCCCATTCAATTCTTTTCTGGAGACCCCTTAGATACTATTTTGACTTTCTCTTTCCAATGGGCTTTTTATTCTTCGGATTTATTTTTAGGATGCTTAAAAAGAAAGAGAATTTAAGTTCGAAAAAAATCAATATTTTTGAAGCTCTCCTTTACTTTTACATATCTCTATTTATCTTCGGTCATTTCCTGAGAAGGCTTTACACCCCTCGAATCTATCAAAATCTTCCAAAATACCTGCTGATTGACATAATTCTTTCTATCATCTCTGTTCTTCTAATTTTTATTTCAATAAAATATTTAAATTTTCTGAGAAAGATTCCGAGGGTTATCTTTGGCTACTTAGGTATTTTAGTTGCGGTAATTACAATTTTTATAAACTCTAAGGAAATATTCTATTATCTTAAAAACCCTAAATTTCAATTAAAGATAATTTCAGAGGATTTTAGGAAGGCATTTGACGGGAGTTCCATGGCAGGGGTTTGGGCTATTTCAACATCCATGAACAACAGAATCAAAGCCTATCACTGCTGGCCAAGAGTAACAAATACTGATCCAGACTTTCTTAAAAATAAGAAGATAAAATTTGCATTTTTGTGGGATGATATAGAGACACCCTTCTACATGGCAAACTTCCCAGATATGAAAAATGCTGTTCTTAGAGCCCGTTATCATATCTATCACTCAATAACTGAGGAACCTTACAACCACAGGAGAAAGTTCTGGAATTTGTTCGAGATAGGGGGTAAGCCAGTTGGAGGAGAGAATCTCTTTGAGGCTGAGCTCCTTACAGGACCCTTTGGTTTTCCAAGATACGATAAGAATGCTTCCAATGAATTCGTCCTTTCTTCCCAGAAAAAATTTGCCTCCTATCCAGTTCTTTCCTCCCCACCCTTTGACCTTAAAAAAGGTCTTAATGAGATTTTTATAAAAATAAAAATTGAGAAAAAAATTGATGGAAAAATTCCTGTCTGTCTTATGGTTCTTGAAAGGGATGATGGGAAAGTAAAAAGAAGAAGGCTTGTTTATTCCGATGAATTAGAAGGGGAAAATTTCAAAGAATTAAATTGGAGGGTAGAAGTTCAGAGAGATTCTAAGTGGAAAATAGAAATTTTCAATTACTCCCAGATTGATTTCTTCATTGATTATGTAAAGATTAATAGATAAAATAGAGAATGCGGGAAATTTTTAAGACAATCTATTACATTCTCAAATCCCTAAGACCAAGGCACTGGACAAAAAACCTCTTTATTTTTGCAGGAATTATATTTTCAAAACATCTTCTTGATTTTTATTACCTAAAAAAAGTAATTTTAGCCTTTCTTATCTTTTCAATCATTTCTGGTTGTGGTTATATAATAAATGATTTAAAGGACAAAGAAAGGGATAAGTTCCATCCTAAAAAATCTAAAAGACCAATTGCTTCAGGAAAAATTTCTTCGACTTCCGCTATAATTTCCGTTTTTATTCTCCTTCCAGTCTCCCTTTTCCTATCCTTTCTCCTTGAAAAAAAATTCTTTATTGCAACCTCTTCCTATATATTGCTTGACATAATTTACACCTTTTATCTCAAAAACATTGTTATTTTGGATGTTCTTTCCCTTTCATTTTTCTTTCTAATCAGGGTTCTTGCTGGAACATGGGTTATAAATGTTGAGACCTCTCCTTGGCTTCTAATTTGTACTGTTCTAATTTCTCTATTTTTAGGGCTTGGGAAAAGGAGGTACGAGGTTCTTACAATCGAAAGAGCTGACGAACATAGAGCCTCTCTTAAAATTTATTCAATTCCCTTCATTGACCAGATGATTGCAATAACAACATCTTCAACCCTCATTGCCTATATAATCTATACCCTTTCTGAGGAGACAGCGAGAAAATTCGGGACAAGAAATCTATTTCTGACTCTCCCCTTTGTAATGTATGGAATTTTCAGGTATCTTCACTTAATATATTCAAAAAATTTAGGAGGGAATCCTGAAGAGGCTCTTTTAAGTGATATTCCCTTCTTTCTCTCTATCCTTCTATGGAGTATAACAGCAATAATAGTAATTTACGGAGGGAAATTATGAGAAGCAAGGTTGTTGTTCTAAAAACTTCTCCTGAAAATGTTTTGGCTGATATTAAAAAAGGAATGGAGCTGGCTGAATATAGGAAAGTAATATCAAAAGATATAGAGACAATAATTAAACTGAATCTCTCCTGGACAAAATTCTTCCCTGCTTGCTCCTCTTCTCCATGGCAGTTAGATGGGGTGATCGGAAAGCTAATAGAGGATGGTTTCAAAGGGGAGAAACTTTTTCCTGTTGAAAATAAAACTGTTGTCACAAATCCTTTGAAGGGGACAAGGAATAACCGATGGATCTCTGTTCTCGAAAAATATGGCTTGAAATTTATCCCCCTTCCTGAGGTCGAGTGGATAAAATATGAATTTAAAGAGAAACTTCTAATCCTTGACAAAATTTTCCCCAAGGGGATTGAGATTCCAAAGATTTTCATTGGAAAAAATGTAATTCATCTTCCAACAGTTAAGACCCATGGACACTCAATAACAACAGGAGCAATAAAGAATGCTTTCGGAGGCCTCTTAAAAGAGGTAAGGCATTTCGCCCACAAATACATCCATGAAGCCCTTGTCGACCTTTTAATAATGCAAAAGGAGATCCATCCTGGAATCTTTGCTGTTATGGATGGGACTGTTTGTGGTGATGGAGCAGGACCAAGGACAATGATTCCGAGGATAAAGGGTTATATTCTTGCAAGCTCTGACTCTGTAGCAATTGATGCTGTATCTGCGAAGATGATGGGCTTTGACCCCCTTTCAATTCCTTACATAAGAATGGCTCATGAAAGGGGTCTGGGAGTTGGAGATCTGAAGGAAATTGAGATCTTAGGAGAGGATATTGAAGGTATAAACTGGGGATTTAAAACAAAAAGAAGCTTTGTAATTTGGGGGGATCAGATGCTAAGGAAAGGTTTTTTGAGATTTTTGGAATGGCTTGCCCTTAGATCTCCTTTATCCTTCTGGGCACCCCTCGCCTCAAACATTTACCACGATCTCCTCTGGTATCCATTAATTGGTAAAAAAAGGATAAGGGAGTTTATGAAGACTGAATGGGGAAAGTTTTTTGAGAAATACAAATAATCCTTTCAATTCTTCCAAATTTAGCTTTTTGAATTCAAAAATGTTCAGGAACTATCTTCTTATTTCAATTCTTTTAAAAATGTAAATTCCAGATAAGGTAAAGACAATAGTAAATGCAATGAATTCAATGAAAAATTTTAAGGGAATAATATTATTGAAGGGAATTTTTCTTCTTCAATTGTTTCAAAAAATAATCTTCTCCCTTCTACTCTGAACCTGAACCCAGTTTCTTTAAGTTTTTCCAAAAGCTCATTACTCAAATCAGAAAGGGTTATCTCTATTTCCTTTTTATTCTGAAGAGAGGAAATTTCAATGGTCTTCTTTAAATTTCCAGCCCTTAAAAAACCTGCCCTATCACAGATTTTCTCCAGTTCAGTTAGATTATGGGAACTTATAAAAATAGTTTTTCCCTCTTTCTTTAAATCCTGAATTATGTTTCTGAACTCTATTATACCTGAAGGGTCAAGTCCATTTGTAGGCTCGTCAAGAATCAAAATTTCTGGATTGTTTATCAGGGCTTGGCCGAGGGAAAGTCGCTGGACCATCCCCTTTGAATAAGTGGAAACCCGCTTTTTTATAACTTTGTCCAAACCAATTTTATAGGATAATTCATGGATTCTTTCTTTCAGGGTTTTTGAATCAATTTTGTAGAGCAAACCCATATATTCGAGGAATTCTTCACCCCTTAGATATGAAGGTAATGATGGACTTTCTGGCAAATATCCTATTAATTTTTTAATTTCTGTGTTTTCATTTTCAAAACCTAAAATCCTAATTTCTCCTTCATCAGCCCGCAATAGTCCGAGGATTAGTTTTATTGTGGTCGTCTTTCCTGCACCATTTGGACCAATAAGTCCGAAAATTTCTCCTTTGCTTACTGTAAATGAAAGATTATCAACAGCTTTATTTAAATCCTTCTTACTTTTATAGATTTTAGTTAAATTACTGATTTTAATTGCTTCCACCGCCATAGGTTAAACTATATTACAATTGTAATGTCGAATCAAGCTTTTTGGATTAAAATATAATTGATATGGTTTCGAAAAATATTGGGCTCTCTGAGCTTGTGAGATTTTCTGAAGAGATATCTTCTATTTCCTCAAACATTGAGAAGATAAAGAGGATAAAGGATTTTCTCGGTAATTGTAAAAAAGAGGAAATCCCCCTTGTCTCAAGTATAATTAGTGGTGAGAAGATAAGCTCTATTTTTATTGGCTATTCAACAATTTCTGAAGCCCTTGAATCTTTAAAAGATGAGGGTTATGGGATTGAGGTAAAAGAACTCTTCGATTTTATTGAAAGAGGTAAAAATTTGAAAGGAGAGGGTACAAGGAAGGAGAGAATCTCTGAACTTTCCAATCTATTCTCCCGCTGTAAAAGGGAAGAAAGAATCTTTCTTGCAAAATATCTTATAGGTGAGTTGAAGCATGGTGCGGGAACAGGGATTGTTCTTAAAGCCCTATCCTCTTTCTTTGGGATTGATGAAGAAAAGATAAAAGTTGAGTATGCAAAAGCAGGAAGTGTTTTTGAGCTTTCAAAAAGGATGATTGAAGGGGTTGAACCTGAAGAATCCCTTCCTTATCTTTCTCCCGTTCATCCAATGCTTGCTTATCAGGAGGAGAGTATTCCTTCTGCTTTAAAGAGAACTGGATTCCCTGTTATATGCGATTTTAAAATTGATGGGGTGAGAATAATTGTAAGCAGAAAGGGTGAGGATTTGAGAATATTTTCAAGAAAGCTTAGGGATTTGAGCGAAGATTTAAAGGAGTTTGCCCGGGAGATAAAAAAGATTCCTTTCAAAGAGTTTATAATTGATGGAGAGCTTATTGCTGAGGATGAATCAGGGAAACCCTATCCCTTTCAGGAAATAATAAGCTATATTTCAAAAACTCCTTCCCTCTTTTCTCCATGGAGGATAAAGCCTTACTTTTTTGATGTTTTAAAGTTGGGAAATGAAGAGGTATGGAAGAAAACTGCATTTGAAAGGAGGGAAATTTTGAAAGAACTTCTCCCTTCTGATTGGATTGTTCCCTATTTAATTGCAAAGGATGAGAAGGATGTTTCTGAATGGATGGAGGAGAGCATAAAAAGAGGGCATGAGGGTCTTGTATTAAAGAAAATTGATTCTCCCTATTATCCTGGAAAGAGAACCTTTGACTGGATAAAATTGAAAAAATTTTTCACCCTTGACCTTGTAATAATTGGAGCTGAATGGGGGCATGGAAGAAGGAAGGGATGGCTTTCTGACTATCACCTTGGAATTAGGAAGGGAGATAAATTTTTAATGGTAGGGAAGACCTTTAAAGGTCTCACTGATGAAGAATTTAAAGAGATGACATCAGCTCTTTTAAATTTAAAGAAAGAGGAGATGGAATGGGGTCTGATTGTTGAGCCAAAAATTGTTGTAGAGGTTGCCTTCGATGAGATTCAGAAAAGCAACCGTTATGACTCTGGATTTTCCTTAAGATTTGCAAGAATAAAAAGAATAAGGTGGGACAAATCCCCTCAAGAAAGTGATGACTTCCAGAATTTAATAAAAATTTTCGAGATTTTCAGAAAGAGAAAGGGCTAAATTTAGATTTTGTTTGGTTTTATTATTACCTTAAGGGATTCTCCTTTCCCCATTAAATCAAATCCTTCCTGGATCTCGTCAATTCCTAAGACATGAGTGATCATTTCTTTCACATTTACTTTTTTAAGGTGAATCAATCTTAGAGCAAGGGAGTAGTCGAAGGGGGATGCTGCATAGGATGTTGTGATAAGGGTATCGTTTCTCCAGAATAGGTCATTTATTGAAATTGATATTTTTGAACCTGGTTCTGAGGGAGCAAATAAGAGAATTTTCCCAGCTCTATTTATAATCCTTAGAGAGAGATCAAAGGCTGATATTGAAGATGCACAAAGGATAACAATGTCTGCAAGCTCACCCCCTAAAACTTTCTTTACTCCCTTCTCAAGCTCATCAGGATGGAAAGTAAAATCAGCTCCAAATTTGGATGCAAGAAACATCCTCCCTTCACTTATATCAGAGGCAATTATTGGTCCTGCTCCATAAAGTCTTGCCATCTGAATGTGGAGAATTCCTGATATTCCACTCCCTATAACAACAACACTATTCCCAGGCATAATACCAATTTTTCTCTGGGCTCTCAAAACGCATCCAAGGGGCTCAGAAAAGGTAGCCTCCTCAAAGGATAAATCCTCTGGAATTAAAAATAGTCCCTTTTCAACATTTATTTCAGGAATCCTTGCAAACTGGGAAAATCCACCAGGATATATGTTGGTTTTTCTAAGAGTCTCACAGACAGTCTCATTTCCATAAATACAATAGTGGCATTTGCCACAGGGAACATGGTGGGCAACAATTACCCTATCACCCTCTTTAAAATTTTTAACTTCCCTTCCAACCTTATCCACAACTCCAGCAATCTCATGACCGAGGACAAGGGGAACCCTGTCCTTCCTGTACCATTCCATCAAGTCTGAGCCACATATACCACAGGCTTCAATTCTTACAACAAGCTCCCTATCTGAAAAATCAGGATAGGGGACCTCAGATATCCTGATGTCAGAATTGCTGTAATATAAAGCAACCTTCATTTTCAGTCAAAATCAGCATAAATTTCACCGAGACTGATATCACCTATGTATTTATCTTTGTATTCCCTTTTTAGGGAAACTATTGCTTCATCGAGCCTTTCATTGGAAACACCATTCCTCTTTGCCAGAAAAGCCTCCACAAAGGCTGAGAGATCATCCATAGCCTTCACAAGCTCTCCATCCTTTGGGTCATATTCATCCCTGTTATACTTTTCCTGAATCTCCTTTGAATTTGTTCTAATGATTTCCCCATTAATTTTAACAATGCTTGAAAATTCATCCTCAGCATAAATTCTCATCTCGCTATGCCATTCTTCTGGAATTAGATTGTATATCTTCTCCCTCATTTCTTTCCTCTCATACTCCTTTATAATCTCCTCAAGACCTGCTATTGATTTTTTTACAGGTGAGATTATATCCCTTGTGAGAACTTCAGGTAAATCATGGAAAAGCCCTGTAAAGAAATTATTTTTCAAGAGGCACCTGCAAGCTTTAAGTTCAAGGGTAAAAAGATAGGAAAGGATTGCAACAATAAGGGTATGACCGAGGACAGAGGTTCTTGGAATCATTGGAAGATGGCTCCACCTCACCTGAAATCTTAGTTGACCACAAAGGTCAATAAAATTTTTAAGGTTTGAAGAACTGACAATTAAATCAAATCCTTTCAAATCTTTAAATTTTTTGCTCCTCTCCTCAAGCTCCTTTCTTATGCTTTCAATCTCATAACCTCCTGGATTTGCCCACTCTATAATTCCAAACTCCCACTTTGTAGATAGGAAATGGGATGCTCCCAAAATCTTTTTGTTTATATCTTCATCATAGGAGGAAAAATACTCCACAAATCTTTCAGAGAAATTGTTTCCTATTGGGGAAATTATTGGTTTAAGCTGTCTGAAAACCCAGTCATTCAATTGTCTCAGTTTCTCAGGATCCCCTTTTATCTTGTGAAAAATCTGGGGTTTAATGTCTGTGACAACAAGTCTCTGGAGAAATTCAAAAATCCCTCCCTCAATTATTTTTATCCAATCAAATCCTCTTTCATTCTCGTTCAACTTTCCGAGAACAAAGGCAAATACCATTTTATGGGCTTGTTTGTCGAGCTCCCTCAATTCAACAGGTCTTATCTTATCATTCCACCTCTGCATATTGGCAGCATCATAGACTTTTAGAAGAAAGGATTTCCTTATCATTTTAATTTTCTACGATGATTTTTCCTTTACACTTTTAAATATCTCAAGAGCTTTCTTGACATCAGCACCTTCATGAACTATAGCTCTAATTGCATTAATCATTGCAACAGGATGGGAGGACTGCCATATATTCCTTCCGAAATCAACTCCCTTTGCTCCCCTTGATATTGCTGAATAGGCAACCTTGAAAACCTCTTCCTCAGAATCCATTTTAGGTCCTCCAGCAATTACAAGGGGAACAGGGCTTGATTCAACAACCTTTTCAAAGTCTTCACAGTAGTAAGTCTTTATAAATCTTGCTCCAAGTTCAGAAGCAATCCTGCATGCAAGGGAAAGATACCTTGCATCCCTTTTCTCAAGCTCCTTTCCAACAGCAGTAACAGCAAGGACAGGAATTCCATAATCCTCACACTCATCGATCAATTTTGCAAGGGAAATAAGGGTCTGATGCTCATACTCTGCTCCCACATAAATTGAAAAGGCAACCGCTGAAACATTCAGTCTAATAGCCTCCCTCACAGAAGTTATTATCTCCTCGTTGGAAAGCTCCTTGCCCACAATACTATTTCCCCCTGAAACTCTCAAAACAATAGGAACATTGAAATCGGGATTTACACAGTTTCTCAGAATTCCTCTTGTTAGCATAATAGCATCTGTATAAGGGATTAGGGGTTCTATTGTTCTTTTAGGATTCTCAAGCTTTGAAATCGGTCCCAAGAAATAACCGTGATCCACTGCAAGCATGACTGTTTTACCCGTCTCAGGCTTAAAAATTCTTGCCATTCTATTTTTCATTCCCCAATCCATAATTACCTCCTGAAAATCAATTTTATAATTTTAAATGGTTTATGGCAATGAAAGCTTCCTGTTAAAAGAAAATAATTTTAAAACACAATTTGATTATTATGGATTAAACATCCTGTTTCTTAAAAATTTTAAAGGCGATGGATAAGGGAATTACTATCCATAATATCAGCAAAAATCCCAGGAAAAGGGAAGAATTTTCCCCTCCCAATTTTGTCAAAAGATATGAGCCTGAGGGACCCAGAAAGGATTCCGCTCCTATCATCTGAAATCCCAATACTCTGGCAATATCAACAGGATTTAGTAGTAGAAAGAAAATTGTAAAAGGAGTTACCTGATTTCCACCCATAATTATAGAAACACCAATTGCTAAAAGATCGTAAATTATTACAAAGAATGCCCAGATAAGAAAGGAAACTCCGAGAGCTTTCGAGCGCTGTATCAGAATAACAGAGAGAAAGGAAGAAAGGGAAAGAAATACAAGAAAAAGAAATATCGAAATTATTATAACCACCAAATAACCTTTTAAACCCTCAAATCCAGTATAGTAGGAAATTATGATTCCAGCACTTCCAAATCCTGTAAGGGTAGAAATAAAAAGAGAAAGGAAAACACCAATATATTTTCCCATAAAAACTTCAAATCTACTTATTGGTTGTGAAAGTAGTAATCCCATGTAAGACCTATCTGTTGTGTAACTAAGAACACCCATTAGTAATGATATTAAAGGGAATGTAATTAGAATCAGATTAAAAAGACTCCCTGATGTTCTCAATAAGCCAAGAAATTCTTTATATCCTGCTCCCACAGAGCCAAAATAGGAAATAAACACAGCTGTAAGAAGGAAAATAATTGATAGGAGTTGAATATACTTACTTCGTAAAAAATTTATAAATTCATATCTCGAAACGATTAGAATTCCCTTCATTGAGGAAATCTAACTATTTCATCGAAAGTCAAGTATTCACAATCATTTTCCTTTGCAAAGGAATCAGCTCTATCTTTGTTATTAAAAATAATTATCCCGCTATCCATAGGAGTGAATATCCGTTTGGTTCTTGAGCGGAGGAAGTAAACTTTGTCTTTCCCTATATTTATCCACTCACTGGTCTCATAATCTCTGACAAATATTGCCTTCACATCTGACCTTTTTATTTTATTTCTGTTAACATATGTGTTCATGCAGTTAATATCATCAAACTTGAAAACTCTTCCATCCTTCATTATGATTTCAGAGGCAAAGTTCAATTTTGTTATATTCATTTTACAAGCAGCACAGATGTCAACCGCAGGATCAACATCTACAGGCTTGATCTCCCTTTTGCAACTTATAGGAAATACAAGGAGAATCATTAAAATAATAAAAAACCTAAATTTCATTGGAACCTCCTTTCAAAGAAATATAATTCCTTAAAACCTCCTCAAGAGAGGGAGTTTCTATTGTAAAATCTGCAATTTCAAGCCCATTAACATCAAGAAGTTTTAATATTTTCCATTTTTCGTCAAGACTTATCTCTATTGTTATTGTGGAGTTCCAAAAATTAACTATATTAAGAGGTAAGGTTTGAAGAAAATCCTTTTTTTCTTGAGAAAAATTGTGAAGGAAGACAGTCATTTTTGACTTCAAGCCTATTTTTTTGCTGAGATTTGGTAAAGAATCAACTTCAATAATTTTTCCTCTATGAAAAATAGCAATTCTACCTGCAAGTTCCTCTATATCACTCAGAATATGGGTTGAAAGAATTATAGTCTTTCCACTTTTGTGAAGTTCAAAAATAAGTTTCTTTACTTGATATGCTCCCTCTGGATCTAAACTTATAGTTGGTTCATCCAGAATAAGAATCGGCGGATCACTTAAGAGAGCCACCGCAATACCCAATCTTTGTACCATTCCTCCTGAATATTCTGTTACTTTTCTCCTTGAATCAGCCGAAAGTCCTACTATAGAAAGGATTTGTTCTACTCTATCTTTATGGACACCCCTAATTCTTGAAAAAAGTTTCAGAACCTCATATCCTGTCATGTTTTCAGGGAAAGCTATTCTTTGGGGAAGATAACCTATTAATCTTTTTATCTCCTTCTCATTTTTACCAATTTCCATTCCCTTTACAGTTATCCTTCCTTTTGTTGGTTTAATGAGTCCCAAAATACACTTAATTGTAGTGGTTTTACCTGCACCATTGGGTCCAAGAAAAGCCATTATTTCTCCCTCTTTTACCTCAAGACTTATCCCATCGACTCCTTTAACTTTTCCATAATATTTGGACAAATTCTCAATCATTATCATTTTTCATTTTTTACTCCAGTAAAAGGTTAAAGAAAGACCAAAAATGGTAAGAGCAAAGGATAATAAAAGAGAAAAAAGTCCTCCTTTGTTTTCTTTCTTTGAAATCTTTTCAATTGGGGTTCTGTCGCATTTAGCCATATCCATCAAGGGATGAGGATCTTCCTGGGCAGGAATGTCAAAAATTGGGAATGCTTTCAAGGATAACTCAAGGGCATTAACAGAAGGACTGTAAAAATAAAGGGAAAGAGTTGGATAATTCTCCATCATAAATGCGAAATAACTTGTCAATCTATGGGGAATATCTCCTACACCATCTCCATTAAGGTCGAATCCCAAATAGTCACTCCAGTAATTCCCCTTCCCATCTTTAAACCATCTATTATTCGAACCTGTCCTCTCTGTCTGAACCTGGACAATATTTCTCACTATATTATTCAGATAGAATTCATTATCTTCGGAAGAAGCTTTTAGAAAAAAACCTATCACATTTTCGGCTATTGTATTATTTTTTAGGACATTTCTCCATGAATTATCCACATAGACCCCCACTGTATTGTTAATTACCCAATTATCTTCTCCAATACTATCTTCAAATTCAACATAGAGGAGACCAAATCCTCTAAAACCTTTGCATTCCGCAAGGACATTTCTCCTGAAGATATTGCCTTTTCCATACATCAATACCGCTCCTGCAATATTTTTCACTGAAATGTTATCTTCGAAAGTGTTATTTTTGGAGAACATAAAATGAATACCATATCTAAGTCCTGTTAGAAAGTTCCTTCTAATGATATTTTTATCTGCATGGTCAAAGTAAATTCCATCCCCGTAGTTCTCAATAGAGTTATCCTCAACTATATTATCAGTGGTATCATATAGATGAATCCCATTTCCTCGATCTGGAGAAGGAAGGTAAGTTCTTCCATAAAACCTGTTATTTACTATTCTATTTTGTTTTGACTTATAAAGATAAATTCCGAATAGAGTATCCTCAAAAATGTTATTCTCTATAATATTCCTGTCTCCTTTTAACTTGAGTCCAGAATCTTCTTTTCTTAACTCAAATCCCCCTCCACGAATGACAACACCTCTTATAACACATTCTCCTTTCTCCACAGTAATGGCATCTCCCTTTTTCTCGCCCTGAATCACTGGATAGCCAATTCCCTCAAGGGTTATTGACTTATCAACAATTATATTACCATAATATTTCCCTGAGTAAACCTTTATTATGTCTCCATCCTTTGCTATTTCTATTGCTTTTTTCAAATCTCCAACTTCCTTATTCCTTCCTACCTCAATTGTCCGGGCAAAAAGGGGGAGCGCAAAAAGGAAGATAAGGAAAAGGGTCAAAAATTCTGAATTATTTTTTATTCTCATCAAAACTCTTTAAGAATGGTTATTACTATACTTCTTCCAGCTTCAGGAATCCTCTCTGTTGTTCCTAATATCTTTCTATTAAGATGCTCATAATAAAGTTTGTTGGTCAGATTCCTTCCTTCTACAATCAAGTGGAAATATTTCATATTTAAGCCAAAGCTTAAATTATACACTGAAAAGCCACTGGTTTCACTTTCATTGAAAATTCTTGAAATCCGTTTCTGGGAAGCTACAAACCTCCCGTGGGCTCGGATCCAAACTCTACCTTTAATTTCATAGTTGATCTTTAAATTCCCCTCAAAGGGAGGAATTTCAGGAAGGTTATCTTCATTTGACATATCATAGCCTATTGTGTGAGATAATATTCCAGTAATTGTTAAATTCTCCATCAAATTAAAACTACCTGCAAACTCACCACCATACTTATAAGCTCTGGCAATATTTATAAATTTCTTAACACCAAGAACTCCAGGAGAACGAGGTTTAATCTCCCTTACCAGTTCTGCAGATATTAAATTGTTAAGATATGAATAGAAAAGGGAAGCACTCCATAAGAACCTTTCTGACTTTCCTTTTATATCAATTTCAACCTGATTGTTGGTTTGAGGCTTTAGGGATGGATTTCCAATGTAATCGTATCTATCCATACCAACTGGAAGGAGGAAAAGATACCTCTGGGAAATATCAGGAGATATTGTCCCTCTTCCTGCTGAGAAAGATAACTCCATGTTGTTGGATGGGTAAAATTTAAAAACAGAAAATAGGGAGAAATTGAGATCAGTTTTTGAAGTTTCAGAACCATAAAGGGAGGAGAAGGAAGAATCCTGGTTTCTTGCCTCAGAATATACCCTGTCAATCCTACCACCAGTTATAAAGATAATGTTATCCATAACAGGTGTAGTAAATTCAGAAAATATCCTTATGGTTCTCTGAATAGCATTGGGCCATATAATATCAACAAAATGTTTCCCTGCCATTGGTCCAGTTTTTATATCCCTCGTTCTTAAACCATCTCTTTTCTCTTCGAAACTGTCTATTCCTGCATCGAGATGGGTTTTACCAAAACTCATTCCTGTTGCAAACCTTCCTCCATAAAACCATGTTTTGACATCGGTCTTTGCTGACATCGTGGCGAAGGTGGGCTTCTTGAAATTGTTCATACTATGGTCAACAGTATCGTAAAAAAGTTTTAATGAGAGCTCATCGAAAAGAGATTTTGATGGTTTATATCGATAATCTAAGGAAATTACATCTGCTCTATCAAAGTCTGCATCCATCGGAAGAGCAGGATAGAGGACATCCCAGTTATACTTATAGTTATAGGAAAGGGTGAACTGATGGTGGGGAAGATTGATTCCTGTTTGTAAAGAAGCATCCTTTGAATTTAAACTCGATGGAATCTCCCTTCCATTCCCATCCTTATAATTTTCATAGGTTCTGTATCCTCCAGAAAAAGAAAAATTATAAATATCTTTTCCACCTGCAAAATGAATCCTTCCATTCTTACCTTTACCATTGGACTCAAAAGCTCCGCTTAACCTTCCATGATATCTAAATTCCTCATCTGCAAATATATGCTCCCTTGGAGACATATTTATTGTTCCAGCAAAATTTGGACCATACTTTACTGTAAAAGGTCCTTTGTAAATCTCAATTTTCTCAAAATCGTGAGCTTCAAAATGAGAGGTAGGAGGATCCATTCTATTGGGACATGCTCCTTCAATTCTAACAAAATCTTTGAATACTATGTTTACCTGTTTGCCTGAAAAACCTCTCCATGCTACATCCAGAGCAGTCCCGCCTTTTTTTATACTTGAAGCTCCTGGAAGTTCTCTGAAGAACTCTCCCACATCTTTTATTGATTGTCTTGTTATCTCTTTATTGGATATTGAAAAGTATGGGATTATTGGAGCTGGAAACGCTGTAACAACAATCTTTTCAGAAATAATTCCTTTTTTGAAAACAATTATATCAACCCTTTTAACTTCATCCTCCTTTAAATCAATAAAAATCTCCATAAATTCATATTTTTCATCTCTAACAATGATTGTGTAAATTCCCTTTGGAATATCAGAAAACTCAAAAAATCCTTTATCATCAGTAAATACCTCCTTTGAGAGCTCCTTTATTGTAACTGAAATATTTGGGACCCCTCTTTTATCAATGCTATCCAAAACATAACCCTTTATCTGGGAACTGAAAAGAAAGGATGAAAAGGTTATTTGGAGAAAAATGAAGAATATAATCTTTTTCATTTTAGCCCTCCAGAAAATTTAAAGGAGAGAAAAGGGGCAGGTTAAAACCTGCCCCTTTCGATCTCATCATTTCCCAACCGTCACTGATTTCTTCAGCATCATGTCGAGAGTAACAAAATTTGTTCCTGCTTTTATGTACCACTGCCATGCCTGGTTAAAATCTGTCTCTATTTGCTTATCACAACCCTTTTGCTCATACGAAGCCTTTGTTTTCTGAAAGATCTCATCTGCCTTCGAAAGCCACATCTCTCCATCCTTCATTTCGTCCTTTTGAAATTCATCAGTCAGGGTAACTGCTTTAAGTTTTTCATACAATCCTTTCACAATATTGGCAGTGGATTGAGCAACATTCATTGCATATTCACAGGGATTCTTTGGAGGTCCTGCAGGAGCTTCAGCTACCGCTGGCTTCTCCTCTTTTGCGGGAGGAGTCTCCTTCTTTTTGCATCCTGAGAGAACGAGCACTCCTCCCAATAAAATCCCAATAATAATTAAAATTAGGATTTTGTTTTTATACATTTTTGTCCTCCTTTACTAATAAATTTACCCCTAAAACAATAGCCATAAGGAGAGTAGAAATCAGAATCAGAAGAGCACCTACATCAAAATAGGCTAAGGTTGTAAATTGGGCAAACTTATTTGTTCCTAAAATGGGTGGGGTAAAAGGAGGAATCTTCATGGCTGCTTTTGGAGAGAGGTTGTGGCCATACTCATATAGCTTCGTGTAGAGGAGATACAATCCATAAACTCCAAATAAAGATGTGAGGCTGATTGGTAAAAGGACAAGAATCTTTTTTCTCACAAAGGCAACAATAAAGGTCAGAATCGCAATGCCTCCAACCCAGAAAGGGAAGATTTTAAACTGGGGAAAATCCTCATTTTTTAACGGCTTCATTCCTATGTAGTGATTTAAGACATTTATCTCCACAAGATCTCTCCCGCCAACCTTGTAAAGATAAACATGCATAACAAGACCTTCGGGATACTGGTAAGATCTAACCCAGAATGTCCATAAAGGAAGGGGGATAGAGCAAGCCATGAAGACGGAGGAGAGGAGAAGGAGAAGGGAACTGAGCTTTTTTAATTTTACCATGAGATTCCTCCCTTCCTCCCTTCCTTATGGCTTCAATGAGGCAAGCAATCCCTTCTCCAGTCTTGCAATTCTCTTGGGTTTTACTACCAAGTACCCCTGCATCTCCTGATGAAGGGCTGAGCAGAAATTGGTGCAGTAGTAGGGAAAAACTCCTGGTTTGTCTGCTATAAACTCTATGTGGAGAGTTTCTCCTGGATCTGGAACAACATTGATGTTGTAGAAACTAATTGCAAAACCATGAATCTCATCCCTCATTTCCTCGATATTTGTAAGGTGAATGATAACTTTATCTCCCTGCTCACATTCAATTTTGTAGGGAGCTATATAACTTCTGACAGCCATTGCCCACACTTCAACAACATTCCCTTTCCTTTCCTGCCTTGCTTCTGCCTCTGACCATATTGCATTCGGATCCTTATTATCCACATTTCTCACATAGACCTCAATGGGTTTCAACAGATCTCTTGGTACCATCACTGCATAATGGGGTTCAGGCTCAGGATATGCCTCAGCAATAATTCTCATTTTTTCCCCTGAAATATCTATTAGCTGGGCGGACTCTGGCTGAGAAGGACCAACAGGTAAATGTCTTCCCTTGGAAAGTTTGTTGCAAGCAACGAGCCATTTTCCATAAGGTTTACCTGTATCACCACCTGCAACTGTTAGATGCCCTACATTGTAAGCAACAGGAATTTTATCAACCACATCCCAGGGTGGTCCAACTCTCCATTTTGCAATAGCTGACTCAACAAATAGGGATGTATAGGCAAAACCCTTGTCATCAAATTGAGTGTGGAGAGGTCCAAGTCCAACTGGAACCTCTGCTTCCCTTACACTTTCAAATTTTACAACAGGAATTCCATCTTCTTCTCCTTCAAAATCTTTGTTCTCTATGGCTTTCATAAATTTTGAAAAGCTATAAACTGTCACAGAAGGGTTTAGTTTTCCGCTTCCAATTATGTATTCTCCTGATGGAGAAACATCAACCCCATGGGGGGATTTACCGCAAGGAATAAAGTAAGCAATTCCTGGAACTTTCGAGGCATCAACCACTTTTGCTCCACCAATCATCTCATACTTACCTTGTTCTATTACCTTCTCCACCTCTTTCCAGTTTACTGCAACTATGTAATCTTTTTCTTTTTGAGAGGCGGTAACTTCAAGTTTTCCAGTTGCCCTTTCAGAATTGTAACAGGTCCAGAATGCCCAACCATAACTAACCTTCCTTCCACCATATCCTAAGTCATAATTGAATGGAGGAAGAAGCACCTGCCATCCCTCACTCATATGGCCAGTTTGGGGGTCAATTTTTACAGCTCCAACAATCCCTTTATATTTTGTTGCATACTCCTCGACTGGGGCGTAAGTTCCTTTTGGGATAGGGATTGAAAATCTCGTGGCAAATAAAGAATACTCTGTGTTGGGTGTTATATAGGCTGAGCCATGGTTTCCAGCAATGTTCGGTATTGGTCCGTAAATCTCTACAGTTTTAAATGTTCTCAGATCAATTCTTGCTATCCTACCATTGGCATTATCGTTTACAAATAGCCATCTTCCGTCGTATTCAGCATTTGTTTGAGAAAGAGCTGGATGATGAACATCTCCCCATGTATACTCACCTAACATCTTCTTGGTTTCAGCATCAAATCCATATCCTGTAGCTGGATAGGGAGAGAAAACTGGTATTGTCCTTATGTGTCTCATTGATGGAACACCATACACATAGACCTGACCAGAATGTCCTCCAGACATAAAGAGATAAAATTCATCCCACTCACCTGGTGGAACATACTGCTTCAGAGCTGCTTCCTCAATCTCTGAGCGACCTTTTCTTCCTTCTTTCTTGCAAGCTGGAAGAAATATCAAACTTGCAGAAAGGAGGAAAACCATTACCCATAGAAACTTTAGATTTTTTGAAACCATACAAACCTCCTAAAATATTTATTTTTTCTCCATCAATTTTTTATACTCCTCATATGCCTTAACAAGTTTTTCATAAGCTAAAATTCTTTCATCGGTTGTAAGGGGAATCTGGACCTCTAAAACCATCTTCATAGTAGAGGTGGGATTTAGAAGAAAGGTTTTAAGATCCATGCTATACCTTCTCCAAACATCTTCATAGGCGTTACTCAAATCAGGACCTATATCTGTTGGAGATTGGATGCCAAAACTTTTTATTGAATGACATATAAAGCAAGTCTTTTGGACGAAAAATGCTCCTTCTCCTGTTCCCATTGCCCTTTCAGCTTCCAATTCCTTTTCTGTTGGCGGCTCATATAACTTAACAGATGGGTAATAATTAATTGGCAAATCAATTTTTTTCCAGCTCATAACAAGAAGGGTTAAAGCCTGAGCTTCCTCTGTTGTAAACTTAAAATCTGGCATTATTGAGTCAGGAAGAATACTTTTTGGATTCTTGAAATGATTTATATGCCATTCAAAGACAGTTTTTACTGAAGAAAGGGAACGGGAATAGTCAAATTGCTCTGGTGATTTATCCCCCTCATAAGTTAAGTCAGGACCTATGGAACCACCTCTTCCATTAATTATATGGCATGCTCTGCACCCTTTCTCTCTAACAATTCTTTTCCCAAGATTTATGAATTCCATTCCCTCTGTCTCCAGATCATATCTGTGGCAAATATTACAGTTCATCTCGATCAAAGATTTTTTCTCCCTTATGAGATGAGCATCCGCCAGCTCCTTTGAAAGGAGGGGGTACTCCCAGTGTTCGGAATATCCATGAGCTTCTTCTTTTTCAAGGGCATAACCCTGTCCACCATGACAGAGAGTACATCCATACTGGGAGAAGGGATGTTTTTTAATTATCTCTTTTGCAGGATGGCTCCTGAACGGTTCTTCCTGATCTTCCAGCCCTTTCCATTCCACTCCAAGATGACATGTTACACAGCGATCAACTCTGTTCAAATCCTTTATCCAAATTTGTTGAATACCGCTTGGAACAAGCTCCGCTTCTTTCTCTCCAAACTTTTTCTTGATAATTTGTTGAAAATCTTTTTGATAGCTTTTCCACTGGGGCAAATTAGAAGTTCCTATTAAATAAAGGGTTAAAAGGAACAAGAAAAAACCAAGGATAAGAAGAAAGGAGATATCCTTTTTTGTTAAACTTTTTATATCAAACATGTTCTTCATAAACCTCTCCTATAAATTAACTGGCTTCTCAGGCCAGCTTTCCCATGGCCAATAAAGCCTCCAGTTAGGACCTCTCATGTAGGTTCCAATGAGGATTAGAATCAATATCAAAAATATAAGAACAAGGAAAACAATAATCTGCTTCCGTCTTTCCTTTGCAAACCAGACCCCTATACTCTTGACAGGACTTTTATCAATGAAGGGGGTTATTATAAGAAGGAAAAGAAGAATTCCAGGAATTATAACACCTCCAACAAGACCTCCGCTTATTGTGAAATCTCCAATTTTTATGGTAGTGTCAGCAACAAGTTCTTGAAGCCACAAAAAATACCATGGTGCTTTTGCAGGATTGGGGGTAACTGATGGATTTGCAGGTTCTTCTAAGGGAGTCTTCAGTAAAAGGGTCATGGAAAAACAGACAAAAAATGTAATAAGAAAAACAATAAGTGCTCGAACTGTCAAATTGGGTGATGATTCAACCATCTCCTCGTCCAACTTATAATCAAAAGTAATTATTGATTTTCCCTTTGTGTATCCTAAGAGGGAATAGGTTTTTGTTGGATTAGGATTTGTCATAACTTTTTTTGAGTTCAGAATAAGATTATCATAACAGGCAAGCCCTCCATCCTTCCTTATCCTCCACATATGGTATGCGATCAATAAAGTGAGAATGGAAGGGAGTAGAGCAACATGAATTGTGTAAAATCTTATAAGGGTATTCTGGCTTATTTCATTCCCTCCAAGGAGAAGAAATCTTATCCATTTGCCTATAAGGGGAATAGAACTTGCAATGTTTGTTCCCACTGTGATAGCCCAATAAGCCAGTTGATCCCAGGGAAGAAGATAACCGGTAAAAGAAAATAGAAGAGTAAGGAGAAGAAGGGCTACACCAACAAGCCAGTTCAACTCTCTAAATCCTAATTCTTTAAAAGCTGAGCGGTAAGCTCCTGTAAGGAAAACTCTAACCATGTGAAAGAAAACCACTGCAACCATTAAATGGGCTGCATTCCTGTGCATTCCTCTTAGAAACCATCCGTAAGATATTACATATTCAATATCTTTCACACTCCAATATGCTCTCTCAACAGAGGGAACATAGAAGAACATAAGAATTATCCCTGTTATAAAAAGAATGATAAAAAGGGAAAGGGAAGCAGTTCCAAGCCATAGAGAATAACCCCAGGACAGGCTTCTCTTCAAAGATTTATTAGGAAACCAATGAAGAAAGAAGTTTTTTATTATAGCCTGACCACTTTCCTTTCCACTGGATGGAGCCCATGTATAAAAAAGTCTTTTAAAAATTTTCTTTATTTTTCCTTCCATTTTGTTACCTCTACACCTTTAATTTTGTTCCTCTTTCCACTTCCTGAGAAATGTCAACAACCAGTTGCCCATCGTCAGGGGATATATAAAGCTTAAACCAAGGAAGAGGTCGAGGAGCAGGACCTGAATAGTTTGTCCCATCACCGTAATATCTGGAGCCATGACAGGCGCAGAAAAATTCAAAAGACTCGGTTATCTCTTCTCCTCTACTCACAACCTTTTTCGCCTGGGCGAACTTGGCAGATTGGACTGTGCAACCAAGATGGGTACAAATTGCAGAAATTGCATGGAAGGAATTTCCTTCCCTGATTATATAGACCCTGTTTTCTGGAATAAAGGTAATTCCCTCAGGATATTTTGAGGGTTCGCCAATCTTTACTCTTCTTGGTGGTTCATAGAGGACATCAGGCTTAAAAGGTCTGAAAAAGGTGTAGATAATTCCTGAAATAGAAGCAAGAAAAGCTCCAATCCCCAGCTTTTTTAAAAATGTTCTCCTCTTTTCATTCATAGAAAATCCTCCTCAAAATGAAATCTTTCCATTGTTATTGCACCGGTTGGACACCTTTTTGCACATAAACCACATCTTATACATTCATCATCATCCTTTATAAAAAGAACAACATCATCCTCTATTGGAATTTTATTTTCTCCAGTAAATTCAGCTTCATTAAAAGGTATAAATTTAATGCAGTTCTTAGGACATATATCCACACAACCTCCACACAGAACACACTTTTCTCCATCATAAATTGTATAGATATGACAGGAGAGACATCTTTTTGCCTGCTCAATCGCCTCATCTTCAGGATATGCCTTTTCCACTTCTACTATTCCAACCCTTTTATCTAATGAAATTGTTGGGGGTTTCTTTCTTTTTATGAATTCATAATTATCAGGAAGAGTATAAAGCTCGGTAAGTATTAATTCTATTTTTACATTCAACATCCTTTCCCTTTCTTCTGGCTTTATGAAAAATATTTCTTTCTTTCCCTTTGTTCTAAGATATTCATCAATAGAAAGAGCTGCCTTTTTCCCATCAGCTACTGCCTGTATAAGAGTCCTTGGACCATAAACAGCGTCTCCTCCTGCAAAAACTCCAGGGGATGTTGTGGAATTAGTTGCTATATCAACCTTTATCGTCCCAAAAGGTGTAAGCTCTATACCATCCTCCTTAGAAATGAAAGGGAAGTGAGGTTTTTGTCCAATTGCAAGAATAACCGAATCGCATTCGAAGAATACCTCTGTCCCTTCTTTCAAAAGAGGATTAAACATCCCCTTTTCATCAAAAACTCTTTCACATCTTAGAAACTCAACTCCTTTAACTCTCTTTCCATCACCTATAAATCTTTTAGGACCATAGGAAGGATAAAATTTTATCCCCTCCATCAATGCTTCTTCAAACTCCTCTTTACCCTGAATTGTTTTTCTTGCTGGCATCTCTTCAAAACTTTCTAAGCTGAACACCATTACCTCCCTTGCTCCAGTTCTTAGGGCTGAGCGGGCAACATCAATTGCAGTTATTGTATCTTGAGCAATGGCATGCAAATCAGTGCTTTCCAGTTTTAACATTTCCCTTATAGCGGTTCTTGCAGCATCAAGTGCCACACTACCACCTCCAATTACTATTACTTTTTTGCCTAAATCAAGGCGATAACCCTTGTTGACATTTAAAAGAAAATCAACTGCTGTTGTTATCCCGTCAAGCTCTGCCCCTTCTATTTTCAATTTATCAGCTTTCCATGTTCCAGAGGCAATAAAAATAGCATCAAATTCCTCTTTCAGTTTTTTTATTCCATATTTCTCATCTAAATAAACCCCTTTCTTAACCTCTACCCCAAGAGACACAATCTCATCGGAAATTTTATCAAGGACACCTTTGTCTAATCTATGACCTGGAACTCCATGTCTTATCATTCCTCCGAGACTTTCCGTTGCTTCAAAAACTACAACCTTGTAGCCTACTAAGGCAAGATCATGGGCACAGGATAGCCCTGCCGGTCCTCCTCCGATTATAGCAATTCTTTTATCCTTATTCTTCAAATCTCTTCTTTTCAAGAGTTTTGGAATATGCCATAAAGTTTTAAAACCCTTATCTTCAACTCCACCTTCGAGAAAAAATGGGATAAGGGAATCAGAGGATTCTACCCCTTATTTTTCTGTTAGAAATCTTTTAAGAGCTCTTATTGATACTGGGCTATCAACTCTTCCCCTTCTGCAGGCATCCTCGCATGGAGCAGAACATATTCTCCCACATATAGAGGAAAAGGGATTTGGTGAATGGGCAATTAAAAAAGCCTCTGTATAATTTTGTTCTGCTATTAACTGAACATATCTTCCGCTATCTGTGTGAACAGGACAAGCATAATAACAAGGAACATTATCCCTGAACCATTCTATATCTTTTACTTCTACAATAAAATCTTTCATATAAAAAAATTTTCAAATTACATGCCAAACAGGAATTTTATTTTTAGAAAAGGTTTTTAAAACTGATAAATGATTAAAACTGAGGCATTCTTTCCACAATTGTGGCAATTATGCCCCATTTATTCCCTTATCCTGAATCTCTTTATCAATCTATACAAAGTCTTCCTATCTATCCCTGCTTTTTTTGAAGCCTCAGTTAAAGTATTGCTCTCCCCTAAAAGAGATTTTATATAATTCTTATGAAATTCTTCCATTGCAATTTTTAGAGCCTCTTTATAAGGAAGGGATGAGGATGGGATAAAAGTTGTCCCTTTATAATTAACAATATGCTCAGGAAGTTCTGCACAGCTTATAAGCTCTTTATCACAGAGAGATACTGCTCGTTCTATAGTATTCATAAGTTCTCTCACATTTCCTGGCCAGTCATATCTTTCCAAAATCTCCATACAATCTGGTTTCACACCCAATACATTCTTTTGATTTTTCCCCGAAAAAATTTTTATGAAGTGATTTACTAATAAAGGAATATCCTCTTTCCTCTCTCTCAATGGAGGTATTTCAATCTCTATTACATTAATCCTGTAATAAAGTTCTTCCAGGAAAACTCCCTTTTTGATTAATTCTTTAAGATCTAAATTGGTTGCTGAAATGACTCTTATATCCACATCAATTAACTCTCTCCCACCTAATCTCCTTATCTGCTTCTCCTGTAAAGCCCTTAAAAATTTTGCTTGAATAGGGAGGTAAAGCCTGGAAATTTCATCCAAAAATAGAGTACCTCCATTAGCCATCTCAATCAAGCCTTTTTTAGTTTGGTATGCTCCAGTAAAAGCTCCTTTCTCGTGACCAAAAAGTTCTGATTCAGCAAGATTCTCTGGAATTGTAGAACAATCAACAGGGATTAGAGGTTTTTTACTTCTATAACTTAATTTGTGAATGAAGCGGGCTATTAATTCTTTTCCAGTTCCGCTTTCTCCGTAAAGAAGGACATTACTGTCTGTCTTTGCTATCTTCTCTGCCAAATCTAAAACTTTTCGAATTTTTACTGAATTGCCAACGATTTTTTCCCTTTCCCTCAACTCACTAATGCAGGTATGTAACCTAATATTTTCATCTTTTAATCTTTTGAATTCCATTGCTTTTTTGATTACAGTAAGAAGATGATCTGTTGAGAAGGGCTTTGGCAAATAGTCGAAAGCTCCTTCTTTTATTGCCCTAACAGCGTCCTCAATATTGGCATAGGCTGTGAAAAGTATTACTATTGCGTCTGAATTTATCTCTTTAGCTCTTTTCAAAATTTCAAATCCATCTTTTCCTTCCATTCTGATGTCAGTAAGAATAATATCAGGAGATGTCTTCTTCAAGAAATCTTCAAAAAGATCCGAATCATAAAGAGGAAAGCATTCGTAACCATAAAAAGAAAGAATCCTAGTGCAATTATCAACCATATCTTTCTCATCATCGATGATAAGAATCTTCCCTTCTGTCATTTATGCCCTATATCAATAAAAGGAATTTTGACTATAACCCTTGTCCCTTTTCCCTCTTCACTTTGAATTTCAATCTCACCGCCATGGGATCTTATAATGTTATAACAAAGGAACAATCCCAATCCGGTTCCGCTCTTTTTTGTTGTGAAGAAAGGTTCGAATATTTTCTTAATTTTTTCTTTTGGAATACCTTCCCCATTATCTGATATGATTACCTTTATAAATCTTTCATCAAATAGGGGTGCCTGAGTCTCGATGAGAATCTTCCCACCTTCTGGAAGAGCCTCCTTTGCATTGTTTATAATATTAAGAAAAACCTGTTGCAATTGGGTCTCGTTACCAAAAACCTTTGGCAATCCAAACATTAATCTTTTCTCAATTTCTATTTTATCCTTTTTAAACTGAGAATCAACAAATAGTAAAACAGTTTCAATAATCTCGTTTATATTACATTCCTTCTTCTCATCAGAAGTGAGCTTCGAAAAGTTAATAAGGCTATATATCAGATTTGAGATTCTTTTGGCATGGAATTTTATAGTCTTTATGTCCTCTATTATTTCGGCAGGGTAATTTTTTTTACTACCTTCAAGAAGAAGGCAATCACATCTACTTACTATAGTTCCAACAGGATTATTTATTTCATGGCTTAAACCAGCAAGCAAGGTACCAAGCGAGGCAAGTCTTTCAGATTGGAAGAGCTTTTCATAGGTCTCATTTAGCTCATTCTTTATTTCAGAAATCTTTTGTTTAAAAAATGAAAGTTCGATTTTCTGAAGTTCAGTTTTCTCTTCGAGGAATTTTGCATAATCTATGATATTTTTTATTCCTTTCAAGCTTTGATCGGACAAATCTTCTATTTCTCTACCCTTTAAACTTTTTAAGGGCTTAATTATACTTTTTCTAAAAATAAATAAACTCATTATTGGGAGAAATGTTGAAAAAATTAATATAGGTAATATCAAATAAGAATTTTCTCCTTTGCCAAGCTCCTCAGAAATCAAAAAATTCAATAGAATTGCCCCTGAATTTTCCTTTTTCATTTCATGACATTTGTAACAGGACGAAATTGGCTTTAAAGGGACAATGGATAGATATCTGAAAGTATCCTTTTTCTTTTTAAGCTGGATTCTATCACCCTTCCCCTTTCTCAAGGCTGTTAAAATTCTTTCATCCTGGATCTGAGACTGGAGATCTTCTTTTTGAGTAGAAGATACAATCATTCCGGAAGAATTTATTATGTTTATCTTTTCCAACTTTATTTTAGAACTAATTTCATTTTTCAAATCCGTCAATTCCTTTTTCATTCCATGAAAATTGAGATAATCAACTATCACTCTTTTTACAAACTCCTCTTCAATTTCTATAAAACTTTCTATATTAGAAATCCTAATTTTCTTTACAGTAATGTAATTGGTTGCGAGGGAAAGAGCGATAAGAAAGTAAAGAAAAAATGGAACTAAAATAATAAATTTTATATCATAAAAATCGATTTTTCTCCCTTTCACAATTTTTAATTTAGATTAAAAATTTATCAAAGTCAAACCCCCTTCAAAAGTCTTAGATACAGGTTTTCTTGAGAAGTCACCATTTTTTCAATTTTAAATTCATCCAATTTCACTCTTCCACCCATCACAAATCTAATCCTTAATTCATAGTTATCAAGGAGCTTCTCAATTCCCTCCACTGCCCTTTGAAGGTCATGGGGTTTGAAGGTGAATCCATTTACTCCATCTTCTACAAATTCTCTATTCCCATCAACATCAGTAACAACCATAGGAACTCCAGAGGCATATGCCTGGGGAATCACTTGTGGAAGACCTTCCCATAAAGAGGTTAAAACAAAGAGATCAACTATTTTGAATATCTCCTCAACATCCTTCCTCCATCCCAAAATAGAAAAATTATCCTTTAATCCCAATCTTAGAATTTCTTCCTCTATTCTTTCTCTCAGTTCTCCATCACCGATCATAACAAAATGAAGGTCATCCCTTTTATCTTTTAAAATCCTTGCAATTCTTACAAAATCAAGGGGGGCTTTCTGGGGTTTGAAGCAGGCAACCATCCCTATTATTTTCTTATCAAGAGGTATCCCAAGCTCTCTCTTTTTCTTCTCAACTTCTACATTGGCATTCATAAATTTTTCAATCTCAACCCCACTCCTTATAATCTCTGCCTTCCCTTCTTTTATTATTCCCCATCTAATCCCCTCCTTTAGATTATTTTCTGAAACACAAATGAAATAGGTTGTAACTAAGGATGTGATTCTTTCAAGGAAAATGAAAAGCCATCTAATAGGAAGAGAATGGAAGGGACTGAAGCCAAATCCATGAATTGTGTGAATTCTAACCTTTACTCCTGCGAAGAATCCTGCCCATCTCCCAAGAATCCCTGCCTTTGAACTGTGGGTGTGAATTATATGGGGTTTTATTTTTTTAAGAACAATTGTAAGCTTTATAAGGGCAATTAAATCAAAGAGTGGATTTATGCTCCTCTTCATCTCCCTTACAAAAATTACCCTCTCTCCAAGCTTTTCCATAGCCTCAAAATCAAGAATCCCCTCCTCTCCTGAAATTAAAAAAGTCTCAAATTTTGAAGAGTCAAGATGGGAGACAGTGTACAATGTATTTTTCTGAGCTCCTCCCAACTCAAGCTTTGTGATAATATGACATACTCGAATCTTCATAAAATCGTTTATCTTTTTTTACTCAAAATTAATTCTCTTTTAAGGCCAAGATTAATTCTTTGACACTTCTAAATCTATATTTCTCAAAATCTTCCTGATCTATCCGTTTGAAAGACCACTTACTCTTAGTTAGGTTAGTAGCATCTTCACACCACAATTTTATCCTTTTATCTTTATGTTGAACATCTACATCTTCCCTGCCTTTTGCTTCAATTATAAAATGCTCGTTGCTATCTGTTAACATAACGAAATCTGGATAGTATAACCTGAGGTTTCCATCCGAATCTCTGTATTCCACAAAGAAACCTATTTTTGGAACAATCTTAGAGAATGCAGATACATCCTCAGCTCTATCTAAAAATTTAGCAATCTCTACTTCAAAATCGTTATCGCATGGAACATAATTAAAGATACATCTATTAGCTGGGTAAACCATTTTTGACCAGACGAAGGGTCTTGTATCCGACAACTTGATAAAATCCCTTCTTTCAGGTTCCCTTTCAATGAAAGTCATGTCTCTGAATGTCTCTACAAATAGTTTTGTTAATTGTTCCTGAACCTCTGGCAAGCTTAATTTATAGAGAACCCTCGGGTCATCAAGGTTTACCCGCTCACTGAATAATTTTTCTATAACATATTTTTTCACAAGAGGATAGAAAGTAGCAAAAGCGCCGCTTATTTTTAATTGTTTGAGAATCTGGTCTGTATAATAGGCAATCACACTTTTTGAGTCCTGAGGAACTGGTAGGTCCCATTTCCTTTTAATTACCTCCATTCCTTTCAACATATCTATTGCAACATATTCCATTTCCAAGACTTTATTTTCTAACGGAATTGAGAGAGAGGGGAATTTATCAATTTCAACATCTTCTAAAGAAAATTCCCTTATAAAAATTCTCGGAGACAGAATAGGTATCTCTATATCCTTATCTAATTTATTTTCATCCACAAATATTGTTGTCAGATTAAGTGGTTTTCCCGTATCAAACTCAGCAAATTTAATTCCCTCCTGTGCCTCTAATTCCTCAAGAATATCTATCAAGCCAGGAGGTCCGATAACCTCAAGGACGTTTATTGACTTGTCAACATTTGCATCTTCTTCAGGGAACATTTTTCTTAAACCTCTACCTATAACCTGTTCCGGAAGAACCTTCCTTTTTGAAGTATATGACCTAAGCCCAACAATTACATTCACATTTCTAACGTCCCATCCCTCGTTTAGCATCAACGTGCTTACTATTGCTTCGTAAGGATTTTTCCCGGGGTCTGGGTCATCAATATTTTTTGCAAATTCTCTCGCTCTGGGTAAATCTGCTTTTTTTACTTCACCAGTGCTATCTGTATGTATCAACAATACTTTGTCTTTAAGATCTGGCATTGAATTCACATACTCGTATATCTCGTCTGCCTCTTTATTCTCAGGACACTGGAAGAACAAAACAGGTTTCCTATTCAATGCCTTTAGTTTCTCTTTATACTCCCGCCATCTTCTTATTCCTGCATCAATCCATGCCCTATATCTTTCAACTGTTTTTTTAGAAGCAATTTCTTCAGCACCTTTCACTATACCTTTTAGCGGTAGCTTTACAATATTCATCTCAATAGCTTCTTTCAATGAAAAGTCCGTAATAATCCATGGAAATAATGCTCCTGTCTCGGTTTTTGGTGTGGCGGTAAAGTCAAGTTCCATATTAATGCCTTTGCCATATTGAGATGCCAGATTTTTATTGAGTTCTAAGAGTATCTTTTTCCATGCCTTTTCAAAA
>Ga0123519_10001128_pt1 | contig 46189 bp, 48 predicted proteins | sample YelNatPaOPRAMG02_FD_87396 | JGI IMG/M metagenome (GOLD analysis project Ga0123519, IMG submission 87396) | Hot spring microbial communities from Yellowstone National Park - Yellowstone National Park OP-RAMG-02 (version 2) | ecosystem: Environmental > Aquatic > Thermal springs > Hot (42-90C) ...
GTTGTCCAATCATTTACCGCTGCTGACAATTTTTGCGGCAACAACACAATTATCACCCAGGTAACCAGGGCGGCAAAAAGATGAACTACCGAAATACCTAAGTGTTTAAACCCCTTCAGAAAAGAAAAAAGAGCCAGTTTCAGGTAGGAAAAACCATCTTGAAAATTCCGCTGGGATATTTGCCAGTTATCTCTGGCTATCCGCCGATATCTGTCCCTCGGTTGATATTTTTCCCCGTCTTCAATCTTCATTTTCCGCCTTCTCTATCATCATTCCGCAAGTTTCCCACACTTTCCCATATCTTTCACATTTCCTGCATTTTCCCCATTTCCCGTAATCGGCACTTAAGTGCCGATTGGCTATTTCTACCATTTTCCGACAATATTTCCCATTTTTCACCCTGGAATTTCCCATCCCGGTAATCGGCACTTAAGTATGGGCTACCGGTTATTTGACTTTTTATCTGGATTTTGTAACTGCTTTTTCTTTTCATTTCCTTCATTTTTTTCGTCTTATCACTTTATTTCCTGTCATTTAAACATTTAAATATTTAATTAAATATTTAAATATCAAAACCACCGTCGGACGCCCGAACGCGCACGCCCGCGCACACGCGCACAACACGCGCACAAATAAAACCAATAAACTACTGACTTACACCACTAATCTGGAGGATTTCGGCTCTTTTTTCTCACTATTTATTATAGCAGAAAATAGTAAAAAAACAGTTAAATTTTGGTAAATTTTTGGTAAATTTTTTTACCATTAAAAACCCCGGCAAATCCCCGGTAGTTGTTTTTTTTAGAATTAAAAGATATAATTAAGTAAGAATAGAATAAAAATGGGTAAAATCAAACATAGTCAACAACCAGAACAGCCAAAAAACGCAACTCCCGTCAAATACCGAAAGACCATCTTATTTTTAATTGTTTGTGTTGCCCTCTGGATACGAGTTGGCCCGGTCTTAAAAAATGTTTTTATTGGCGACCAGATTATTTTCTATGACCAGGATGGTTATTATCATCTCCGCCGGGTTTTTCTGGCATTGTCCAATTCTTTCAAAATCAGCGAGACCGACTCTTATCTTTCTCCGACATTTAATCTTTGTTACTGGCCAGAACTTTTTGACCAGACCATTGCGGCAGTGTCCTATATTTTAAGCGCTGGGAAAACCAATATTCATACCACTGAACTGGTTGCCGCCTGGTTCTCCCCGGTTATTGGAGCCCTCTCGGTAATTCTGGCCTATCTCATTGCCGGATTTTTTCTGAAAGGATATTTTCCCCTTCTGACCGCCTTAATTTTTGCTCTTCAGCCAGGCCACATATCTTATTCCCGGCTGGGCAACCCTGACCATCATGCAACCGAAGTGTTTGTCTGTCTTTTCTTCCTGTACTGCCTGTTGCGAATGGCTAATTCCGAAGAACCTCGTCAGCAAATTTTCTGGACTATTATCACCGGCATTTCCATCTATCTGGTCTATTCAATTTTCCCGGCGGCGACCATTTATATTGGACCGGTATTCGTCGGAATTATTGTATCAGTTTTTATATCCGAAAGATTGCCGGAAACTAAAAAAATTTTATCCGGATGGATTTTATCTCTGCTGGTTGCTTTTCTTTTCCTGCTTTATCCCTGTCTTAACTCCTGGTGGGGTAAAAACAAGGCTATCTTCTATGGCGCCTTATCTGCTTTTCAACTTTATCTGCTGCTTCTCTTTATTATTGTTTCTTCCGCAATATATTTAGTAACTTTACTCACTAAAAACTTATCCGGCCAAACCAGACGCATCTGGATACTTCTGGCAATTTTTACCTCCAGCGCCATCTTCACTGTCTCTTTTCCTGAATTCAGTTCTTCATTTGTCCACGGTTTTCGGGCCTTGGCCAAACTGGAAACTGCTGCCACCGGAACTGCCGAAAAATGGGCGCTGGCTATCCATGAATCCCAGCCCCTTTTTTACAGCGACGAACATTTCAATCCAATCAAACCAACTGTCGGTTTAGGACTGTCTTTCCTTTTAGCCCCATTCGGTATACTATTTTTCGGCAAGGATATTCTGAAACAAAAGTATCCATCAACCAGTGTGGTTTTTCTCATCTGGTCATTGTTTATTACGGGAATCAGTTTCCATCAATGGCGCTATTGTTATCTCTCCGGTTTTGTCATTTCTTTCCTGGCAGTTTATCTGATACTTCATCATTCCCGGATACCCAAAAATATTTTCCTCGGCTTTTTGACAATTTTTCTTGCATTACAAATCTATCTGGATATTTATCGACTTCGGTCTACTGCCTTTATTATCAGTTACGACCTGCAGCAAACCTTGCTCTGGATAAGACTCAACACCCCGGAAACCGGGCATTATCTCAGTCCCCGGGATGGATTTCCCGAATATCGGATAATGACTATCACTGACGATGGACACTATCTAATCTATCTCGCCCGCAGAGGTGCTATTGCCAATCCTTTTGGGGTCGGTACCGAAGCAATGGTTAAATTTTATCTCACCAACAACGAAAACGATGCCAACAAAATTATGGAAGCAAACAATGCCCGCTATGTAATTACTACGGAACCGCTGTATTTTGTTGAGCAGTTAAGGTTTTTAAAGTATGATATAAGCGAAGAATATAAAATCCTTCAACCCTACGGAAATTATTTTAAAATATCTAACTCCAAACTGCTACCCACTATGTCGGCCCGACTTCATCTTTTTGATGGCAGTCGTCCGGAAATTCCCGGGATAGAAATACCTGGTATTGGCCATTACCGTCTGGTATATGAGTCCCCCAATTATTGTGGAATCAGTTACTTCGGTGGTATTGCCAAGCGGGAGAAGATTAACAAAGTATTTGAATATGTCCGCGGCGCTCGCTGCCGTGGTTTCACCCGACCCAAAACCCTGATTACGGTTTCTTTACCTCTGGTTAGTAATCAAGGGCGAGAGTTTATTTACCAGAACAAAATAGTAGCCGACCAGAATGGTTCTTTTGAAATTATCCTGCCCTACTCTACCGATGGTAATCCTTACCCGGTAAAACCAACCGGAAAATATGAAATAAGCATCGGCCCCAGGAAATATAATTTAGCGATCTCTGAAGACCAGGTATTGCACGGGAAAATAATTCATCTCTAATTTTATTTTCCGAACCGATAGCCAATTCCGCTGACTGGCAAAATCAGGCGGGAAACTGTCGGGCCAAGACGCTTGCGCAGTCGGGAAATATAGACATCCAGGGTCTTGGTGTTCATCTCCGCGGTATAGCCCCAGACCACATCCAGAATTTCCTCCCGGCTTACCACCCTTCCCGGATGACGCATAAAAAAATATAGCAGGTCAAACTCTTTTCTGGTTAGCCGCACCACTTTGTTTTTAACCCGGACAGTTCGCTTATTTTCATCAAGTTTTATCTCGCCATGCAGCAAAATATTTTTTTGTTCGCGATATTCCCGGCGCCGGATAATCGCCTTTAGCCGGGCAATAATTTCCGAAACGCCATCCGAAAAATTTTTACCAGTAATTATATATTCATCCGCTCCAGCATTCAGTGTGTCTATAACTTCCTGATTATTCCCCGGCTGGCCAACCACTACCAGCGGTATATAAAAGATATTACCACTTTCCCGGAAACTCCGACAAAAATCAACCAGCGCCATATCCTTTAATTTGGAAGAAACAATCAGCAAATCACCGCTTACCCGCGAATAATCAAAAATAGTCCGGCCCTCGGAAAAACTCACCATTCCCCAGTCATTAATCTTAAATTCGCGAGATAAAATATCTAAATCGCTCTTATCAAAGCCAACAACAATAATTTTATAACGCATAATTATTTTTTCCGCAAATAATATTTGTTCATAAGATTATTAAATGATTCTCCAGTTAATCTACTTAAGGAGGTGGCCATCTCTACACCTACTGAATTATTGGTTTCTCTGGTTAAGTATTTTATTAACAACTTAGCTGATTTTTTTGGATAATTGTTTACCTGCCCCAATACTAAAGCAGCTAAACCGCGAATATCTTCCTTTTCACTCTTTAACATTTTTTCTGCTTCCTGCCAGCCATAGGTCCAGTTACGCTGAAGCATTCCCCAGAGCAATGTTCGAACCATTTCCAGAGACATACTGTCCGGAAAACAGCCACCAGGAGCGACCGGCGTAGATACTTCTATATCTTTCCAGGTCATCAACCACTCCTGTTTCAAAATCTTTCTTACCCACCGATTATTTTCTTTCTGGGCAGCAAACAGTTGTAATGCCCGCAAACGAACTAACTGGGAATGTCAGGTAAAATAATCCGGCATTAGTTTGACCAGAACCGGTGATTTCCACTGCTCAATAACCAATGCGGAAAAAATTGGAACTACTGCTTTATCACTTAATTTTGGTAAATCAGCAATCACCTGAACAAACGCGTCTGAATACGAAGATAAATAGACCTTAAACAAATTTATCAGGTCATAAGCCAATGGCTGCCCCAAATGATCAGCACAGTGAAGTGCAAAAAAGAATTCTTCCCAGTGTGGTTTCTGAAAGGCCCGATAAAACTCCGGCAGAGCCTTTTCTGGGGGCAGGCTCAGCATTCTCTCTTTGTCTCCAGAATTAATCACTTCTTCTAAAGAATACTCGGCCAGATCCTTTGCCAGTAAATTCCCTGCCCAGCAAAAACTCCCTATCAAAACAACTGCAAAGGTCAGTATTACCCCCAGATTTTTATTTTGACTGTTTCTCATCCGATTTTTTCTCAATTGCATTATCATTATCTATTCTCCACTTCCGACGCCATTTTCATTTAAACATTTAAATATTTAATTAAATATTTAAATGTTTAAATATCAATCAAGCAAAATTTCCAGTAAGAGTTTTTCGTGTCGGTTTTCTAAATCCTTACAACTTTATGGAGGACAGATATTTTTTTATCGCCTGAAAAACTTCTTCCGGCAACCGACGCTCGCGCTCCGGGGAAGCCAGAACATAATAAACATTGCGGCCTTCTCTTTTGCGAACGAGGATATAAGCCGAAGCCAGAAACCGCAAATGTTGAGAGACCAGAGGATAAGACCTTTCTAACTTCTCCACCAGTGAATTGACGCTAATCTTTCCTTCCTTAATCACCAGACAAAGAATCTTCAAACGCAATGGCGAACTTAATGCCTTACAAAGATGAACCAGATTGTTGATGCTGCGCAACTCCATAATTATTTCTCCTTTAAAATTAAAAAACCGTCTAATTCCTGGTGGCCGTAGCCAGTCCTGTTTATGGCAGGACGGTAGAAACTTCCAAAGCCCTATTCCCTGGAATTATACGGCTCTGAGATTTATTTTAGTAAAAATTTTTACCAAAAGTCAAGTTCTGGTAAAAAAATTTACCACCGCAGCAACGCTCAGGTCGGTGCTTTGCTCTTCTGACCGTTTCTTCAATTCAACCAGCCCCCGGGATATTTTCTTTTCACCGACCGTTATCCGATAAGGTATACCGATTAAATCCGCATCTTTAAACTTTACCCCAACCCGTTCATCACGGTCGTCTAAAATAACCTCCTGACCAGCCTTTAATAACTTCTCATAAATTTCTTCGGCTACTGGAGTAACTGGTGAGTCATTTTTCCCGGCCGGAATTATTATTATCTTATAGGGAGCAATATTTTCCGGCCAGATAATTCCGTCACTATCATGCGATTGTTCTACCGCGGCCGCCACAATTCGGGAAACCCCGATACCATAACAACCCATCACAATTAATCTTTCTTTGCCCTCGCCATCCAGATAGGTCGCTTGCATCGCCCGGGAATATTTTGTTCCTAACTTAAAGGTGTGTCCAACTTCAATTCCCCGATAAAATTTTAATTCCCGGCCACAATGTGGACAACTGTCTCCGGGCTTTACTTTGCGAATATCGGCAACTATCTCAGCCTGATAGTCCCGATTATAATTGATATTTTTCAGATGATAATCAGTCTGATTGGCTCCGGAAATTCCATTGACTATATCCGGCACCAAATAGTCCGCAATAATTTTTAATCCCGATAAATTTATTGGACCGGCAAAACCAACTTCGGCACCGGTAAATTTTTTTACCGTTTCTTCATCGGCCAGGATTAATCGTTCGGCCCCCAGAACATTCGCTAATTTATTTTCGTTTATTTCACAATCGCCCCGCACCAGAGCCACCACCGGTTTGTCGTCCACTAGATAGATAAGCGTTTTGATAAACTTTTCAGGTTTTTCCTGTAAGAAATTACTGACCTCCTCTACGCTTTTTTTCCCGGGGGTATGGACAGGCTGGCGGGCCAGCGGTTTTTCTTTTTCTGATTTATCGGCTTCTGGTCTGGGGCATTCCGCTTTGTCCACATTCGCTCCGTAGCCGCATTCGCAGGCAACTATTTCTTCTTCCCCGGCTTCGGCCAGAACCATAAACTCGTGAGAGAATGAACCGCCAATTGCTCCGCTACTCGCTTCCACCGCCCGAAATTCAAAGCCGCAGCGTTGACATATCTTCTCATACGCCGCAAAAACTTTCTGGTAATATCTTTCAGCATCTGGCTCATCACTATGAAAGGAATAGGCATCTTTCATATAAAACTCCCGGGCGCGCATTATCCCGAACCGCGGCCTTATCTCATCGCGGTATTTTAATCCAAATTGATAAAACATTATCGGCAACTGCCGCCAGGAGCGAATTTCTTTACGCACCAGGTCAGTGATACACTCTTCATGAGTCGGGCCCAGACAAAAATCCTGGCCTTTGCGGTCCGTGAGACGAAATAATTCTTCACCATAAACCTGCCAGCGTCCGGTTTCCTCCCAGAGTCCCCGCGGCAAAAGCAACGGCAAAGAAACCTCCAGTCCACCAATAGCATTCATTTCCTGGCGGACAATCTCTTCTACTTTTTTCAGAACCCGCAGGCCCAGCGGCAACCACTCATAAAGTCCGGAAGAAAGTTTGCGAATAAAACCTGCCCGGATAAGTAATTGTCCCGAGACGGTATCGGCATCCGCCGGATTTTCCCGCAAAGTTGGTAAAAACATTTTACTCATCAACATTTTAACTCTCCCGGTATATTTCAATAACCTTCAGGGTAATTTTTCCAGACGGTAAATTTATCTCAGCAATTTCTCCCACCTTTTTTCCCAGCAACCCCTGAGCCATTGGTGAATTAACTGAAATTTTTCCTTCCTGCGGACAGGCTTCGGCAATATCAACAATGGTATATTTATATTCTTCGCCATCACTTAAGTCCTTGAGCCGGACCGTTGAGCCGATATAAATCCGATCAACAGGAATATCCTGTTCTTCAATAATTTTTGCGGAACTGAGTTTTGCGGTAATCTGACTTATCCTTTTCTGAATCTGGGCCAGGGTTTCTTTGGCCGCGTGGTATTCGGCATTTTCCCGCAAATCCCCGAGTTCGCGCGCCGCGGCAATTTCTCTGGACAACTCGGGAACTCGCTTTTTCAAATTCTCCAATTCTTCCACCAGCCGGTGATAACCCTTTCGGCTCAAAAATGTTCTTTCTTTCATTTCAGTTCCTGGTCTATTACCTTCTCCAGAATACTCAACCACTCATTTTCCCTGGCCCGACCGACTATCTTTCCCTGACGAAAAATCAGGCCATAACCTTTCCCGCCGGCAATTCCAATATCAGCATCGCGGGCCTCGCCCGGACCATTGACCACGCAACCCATCACCGCTACTTTCAAATTTTTCTTTTGTTGTCCGGCCGGATATTTTTTCCATAACCATTTTTCTAATTTATCCACAACCCCTATTATATCAAACTCACAACGGCCGCAGGTTGGACAGGAAATTAAGTCCACGCCCTTCCGCAAGCCAGCCGCCACCAGCAAATCCCGGGCCACCCGCACTTCCCAGACCGGGTCAGCCGTCAGGGATATCCGGATAGTGCTGCCAATCCCTTTTAATAACAAAGTTCCCAGGGCCAGCACCGACTTGACCGTTCCGGTAATCAACGGCCCGGCTTCGGTTATTCCCAGATGTAAGGGATAGGAAAAATTTTCCGCCAGCAGTTCATAGGCCAGAATGGTTGAATGCACTTCCGGAGTTTTGAGAGAAATCACCAGATCAAAAAAATTCTCTTTCTCAAAAATCTGGATATACTTTCGGACACTGGCAATTATACTCCGAATCTTTTTTTCCGCGGCGATATCCTGGCGATATTCGGCCCACGAGCCGGTATTAAATCCCAGGCGAATTGGAACCGAATGTTTTTTAGCCGTTTCTATTATTCTTTGCAGTTTATCTGTTGAACCGATATTTCCCGGATTTATCCGGATTTTATCTGCCCCGGCTTCTATGGCTTTTATCGCCAGTCGCCAATCAAAATGAATGTCGGCAATCAACGGGACAGGAGAATGTTTTTTATAAAATCTTAAATTATTTGCTGCTTCTTCATCGGGTACCGCCAGCCGAATTAACTCGGCTCCGGCTGCCGCCAGTTCCTTTATCTGTTTCCGCGTCCGGCGCCGGTCGTTGGTATCGGTGGAAGTCATTGTCTGAATGCGGACCGGATTATTACCGCCAATCTTCACACCGCCGATATTTACTACCCGGGAAAGATACTTTTTATTGACCAATTTTATTGACTCCAAAGATTAATCTCATGATATCGCTATAGGTGGCAAAAAGGAATATCCCGATAATAATAGAGAGACCCAGAAGATTAGCCAGTCGGACCATTTTTTTATCCAGCGGCCGGCGAATAATACCTTCCAGCAGTGAGAGCAGAATATGGCCGCCGTCCAGCAGGGGAATCGGAAAAAGATTAAAGAGCCCAAGCGCCGTGGAAATTACCCCTAAAACATAGACAATATCCGCCAAAGAACTCCGGGCGGCTTTTGCCAGAACACTGACTACTCCGATTGGACCGGCAATTTCCGGGGTTGTTCTCGTCCGGATTTTATTGACAAGATACTGAATGGTGAATACCGACTGAAAAACCGCGGCATTAAACCCGCCAATCAGGGCTTTGAATGCTGGCAACTTTTCTTCCACTATCAACGGAGTAATCCCGATAAGTCCATAGCCACTGACCGGATCACGAATGGTCTTTAACTTAAAATTGTAAAGAACCTGTTGCCGTCGGACAGTTAACTCAACATTTTTCTCGGCCAGATTATGAATAATTCTTACCACCGACTCCCAGCTATCTACCGGCACCCGGTTAATCTGAACAATTTCATCGCCATTTTTGAGCCCGGCCCGCGCCGCCGGCTTTTCCGCCAGCACCTCTCCGATAACTGGACGGGAACTCGGCCGGGGAACTCCGACGGTAATAAATAATCCAGCAAAAAGAAGCACCGCCAGCAAATAATTCATTAACGGGCCAAAAAGAGCAATCAATAACTTTTTATACCACGGCTGGGAAAGAAATTCATCAGCCGAGCCGGTAGCACTATCAATATCTTCTCCGGGCATTTTTACCATTCCGCCGAAGGGAATAGCCCGCAGGGAATAAAGCGTTTCGCCATACTTAAATCCGAAAATTTTTAAGCCAAAACCAAAAGCAAATTCTTCCACTTTCACCTTAAACTTTTTTGCCATCAAAAAATGTCCGAGTTCGTGGACAAAAATCAATAAACCAAAACCAAAGATTACCGCCAGAATATTGCCCAATGTATAATGATAACCGGATAAACTAATCATATCTTGTGACCTTGTTTCTGGCCCAGCGGTCAATCTGATAGATATCGTCCAGATTATTTATCTTTACCACCTGATGAGCGTTCATTGTTTTTTCAATAAGGGGGACAATCTCCGTAAACTTTATCTTTCCTTCCAGAAATTTTTTCACCGCCTCATCATTGGCGGCATTAAAGACCACTGGCATACTCCGACCAATTCTTCCGGCATTCATCGCCAGCGGTAAACCCGGAAATTTTTTTTCATCGGGTAAAAAAAATTCCAGTTTTCGGATTGTTGCCAGATTCAGGGCCGGGACAAGTGCGGGCAACCGCCGGGGCCAGGTTAAGGCATACTGGATTGGCAAACGCATATCCGGATAAGCCAGCTGGGCCAAAATACTATTATCGGTAAATTCTACCAGCGAATGAACTATTGACTGGGGATGAATCAGGACTGAAATGTCTTCCACCGGCAACCGGAAAAGATAGTGGGCTTCAATAACCTCCAGACCCTTATTTATCAGGGTTGCTGAATCCACGGTAATCTTTTTTCCCATCTGCCAGACTGGATGTTTTAAGGTCATCGCGGCCGTAACATTATCCAGTTTTTTTCGTCGGTAAAATGGCCCGCCGGAAGCCGTCAGAATAATTTTTTTCGGCCGATTTGGACTGCCGGCCAGACACTGAAATATCGCGGAATGTTCGCTGTCCACCGGAATAATTTTACCCGGAAGTTTAGTTAATAATTCTCCAGCAACCACCAGGGCTTCTTTATTGGCCAGGGCCACGGTTATTCCGCGCTTTAACAACTGATAAACTGGCACCAGCGCCTTGATACCGACTATCGCCATCAGGGCTAAATCAATTTTCTGCCGGGTTAAAGTCAGCAGACCGGCTTCGCCCCAGAGTATCTTACAATTGATTTTTTTTGACCGCAGGTGCTCTTTCAGGTTTTTCTGGGACTCCTGACTGCCAGTAACGGCAAATTGTGGACGAAAAACTTCTATCTGACGAAACAAAACTTCTTCCCGCTGATAACCAGAAATACCAACAACCTGAAATTGGCCGGACAAACTCTTTAAAACCTCCATCGTCTGTTGGCCAATTGAACCGGTGGAACCAAAGACAACTATTCTTTTCATTAAACTCAATGGATAAACAAAATGTAATAATAAAACACCGGCGCGGTTAACAGGAAGGAATCAAAACGGTCAAAAACCCCACCATGCCCGGGAAAAATATTGCCCGAGTCCTTTACTGCGGCATCCCGTTTTAGCAATGACTCGGCCAGGTCAGAAATCTGGGAGGTTGTGGCAATAATCACTCCCAGTATTAGCGATTCTCTGACGGAAAACACCGTTGATAGCCAGAAATATCGCAAAATCACCGCGGCCACACCAGCCACCACCAGAGCACCCAAAAAACCTTCCACTGACTTTTTGGGACTTATTTCCGGAGCCAGCCGACGTTTTCCCAGAGTCAGCCCAACCGCATAAGCCGCCGTATCCAGAAGCCAGATTAAAACAAACAAAAATAAGGTATACTCCCGCCCGAAAGGCCGAATATCCCGCAACAGCAAAAGATGACTGAAACTCCAGCCAATAAAAATGATTGGCCAGAAAGCCAGAGAAAGACGTTCAATACTATTTTCGGGTTTTTGCCGGACAATCTCAATTAGCAAAAAAATCCAGAGAATAAAAATCACTGACAGCGGACTTAACCAGCTGGTGCGACTCGCCAGATAAGCACTATTACTCAAAAAAATTACCAGTGATAAAAAAACCCCGAGAACCGGAGAAAGATATCGGCTGGCGGGATAGCCCTTAATCCTGGCCAAAAAATAAAATTCCCGCAAAGAGAAAAAAATCACCCCGCCGATTAAAATAAGGTAGGGGATTCCGCCATACCAGATGGCCAGCAGGACCAGAGGAATTCCGACAATTGCGGTAATGACCCGGGGAAGTAACATTAAATACCTCCAAATCTCCGTTGTCTTTTTGGATATTCGCGCAGGGCCTTAAGTAATTGCTGACGCCGGAAATCCGGCCAGAGAGTTCTGGTAAAGTATAATTCCGAATAGGCCGATTGCCATAAAAGAAAATTGGACAGACGCATCTCACCGGAGGTCCGGATAATCAAATCCGGGTCCGGCAGATCAGCCGTATCCAGATAGCGAGAAAAAGTTTCCTGATTCAGGACTTCTTTTTGACCACTATTGAGATAACGGTTGATTGCCGAAATTATTTCCTGCCGACCGCCATAGTTGAGAGCCAGATTAACAATCAAACCACTATTGCTGGATGTTTCCTGGACCAGTTCTTTAAGCATTTTCTGAATATCTCCGGGAAGTTTATCAATCTCTCCAATAGTTCGGACCACGATATTATTCCGGATCAGGCGGGCCTTTTCCCGACGGAGATATCCTTTCAGCAGACGAAAAAGAAACTGCACCTCACTGGACGGCCGCGACCAGTTCTCGGTGGAAAAGGCATAGAGGGTCAAGACCTTAATCCCCAGGCGCGCGCATTCTTCAATAACCTGACGGACACTGACCATTCCCGCCCGATGCCCGAAGACGCGGGGAAGATGGCGTTTTTTGGCCCAGCGGCCGTTGCCATCCATAATAATTGCCAGGTGCCGGGGAAGGTCTTTCACTTTAAACTTCTTTAATCTCTTTCTCTTTTTGCTGGAGAATGGAATCTATCTGTTTGATATAATTCTCGGTCAATTTCTGGAGTTCCTGCTCGCCTTTCCGGCGATCATCTTCACTGATCTGTTTATCCTTTTCGGCTTTCTTGATTTGTTCCAGTATTTGCCGACGTTCATTACGAACCGATACCCGATAATCCTCAGCGATTTTGTTAATTGTCCGGATTAGTTCCTGGCGCCGTTCCTCAGTAAGCGGCGGTATTGTAAGTTTAAGAGATTTGCCATCATTTAACGGAGTCAGACCGAGATTGGATTTAAGGATGGCTTTTTCCACCTCAGCAATCTGCGAAGTATCCCAGGGTTTTATTTCCAGAGTGCGCGAATCCAGAAGATTTACTGTCGCCAACTGCTTCAGCGGCATCGCCGTGCCATAGGCCTCTACCTTTATTGTATCCAGAATTGCCGGATTGGCCCGGCCAGCCCGAATGGTGGTTAAATGCTGACGGAAACTTTCCGTTGTCTTTTTCATTTTTTCTTCCGCCGCGAGTAAAATCTGTTTGCTAATCATAAAAAATCACCATCCTTTTTGCGTCAACTCTTTAGCAGTGTTCCCGGAATTTCTCCATTGGCCAATTTCTGAAAATTTTCCTTCTGATAAAAATCAAAAACTGCCACTGCTAAATTATATTCCTGACAAAGAGAAAATGCGGTCTGGTCCATTATCGCCAGTTTTTTCTCCATGGCCTCGCCAAAAGTAAGTTGCCGATAGCGACGAGCCTTTTTATTTAATTTCGGGTCAGAATCATAAACCCCATCTACCTGAGTGGCTTTCAGCAAAATATCCGCGCCAATCTCCAGCGCCCGAATTACTGCGGCTGTATCCGTGGTCAAAAAAGGCAATCCCGTTCCTCCGCCATAGACCACTATCTTATCCGCCCGTCGGGCTTGCCGGGCATTTTTTTCATCGGCATATTGACTTATTCCCGAAATTTCCGGAACACTTAATAACTCGGCCGGAATGCGGGAATTTTCCAGAGCCGTTTTCAAGGTTAGCGCATTGACCAGGGTGGCGGCCATTCCTATTCTATCGGCAGCCGCCCGGCTAAGCGCAGTCTGCCGTCCGCCGCGAAAGATATTTCCTCCACCGATGACTATCGCCAGATCCAGCCCGGCCTTTTTGAGAATCTGGCACCTTTCAACCACCCGGGATAAATTTTCCGGAGCAATTGCCTCATCGCCTTTTTTAAGAACTTCTCCACTTAACTTTAACAACAGGCAGTGAAATTTTTGTCCCATTACTCCTCTCCCAGACGAAATCGGGCAAATCTTCTCACCACGATATTTTCCCCCAGTTTGGCGATTGCTTCCTTGATGATATCGGCAATCTTTTGTTTACCACTGGTATCGCGGATATAGGCCTGTTCCAGCAAACACACCTGGGCATAAAATTTCTCCAGTTTGCCGACAATAATCTTTTCCCAGACATTTTCCGGTTTTTTCTCTTTCTTTAACTGGGCCCGGTAAATCTCTTTTTCTTTCTCCACAATATCCGCCGGAACATCTTCGCGCTTTATCCACTGCGGACTCATCGCGGCAATCTGGAGTAATATCTCCTTTGCCAGATTATTAAATTCATCAGTCCGGGCGACAAAATCCGTCTCGCAATTGAGTTCCAGCAGCACCCCGACTTTGCCTCCGGCATGGATGTAAGAAGCAATTATCCCTTCCGTGGCCGGCCGCACCGCTTTTTTGGCCGCCACCAGTAAACCCTCTTCCCGTAAAATCTGGATTGCCTTTTCCATATCCCCATCGGCTTTGACCAGCGCCTTTTTACAATCCATCATTCCGGCCCCGGTCTGCTGACGCAATTTCTGAATTAATTCGGTGGTAATCACTTTAATTCCTCACTTTCTACCGTTGCCCCGTCTTTTTCAACTATTTCCGGTTTTTTCTCTTCGGTTTCTTCTTCCTGTTGTTTAACCAATAATCCCTTACCTTCTAAAACCGCATCAGCAATCAGACCACAAAATGCCTTGATTGAGCGAATCGCATCATCGTTGCCCGGAATTGGATAATCAATGATGTCCGGGTCAGCATTAGTATCACAAATGGCCACCAGTGGAATATTTAATTTTCTGGCTTCGGCAACCGCAGTGGATTCTTCTTCTATATCCACCACAAAAAGTATATCCGGAATTTTATCCATATCAACAATTCCTTCCAGAATTTTCTGAAGACGGTTTAACTCTTTCTGTTTCCGGGCGACCTCTTTTTTAGAAAGTTTTTCAAAGACCCCGGTTTCCTTCATCTTCTGAAGTTCCTGCAGATGAAAAACCGTATTCCGGATAGTAGCAAAATTGGTCAGGGTACCACCCAGCCAGCGCTCCACCACAAAATAGGCTCCGCATCTCTGGGCCTCCGTCTTTACCACATCCTGGGCCTGCTTTTTGGTGCCGACGAAAAGAATGGTTTTGCCCTCGGCAACTGAATCGCGGACAAACTTGACTGCCTTTTTCAGTTCTTTAACTGTTTTTTGCAAATCAACGATGTGAATTCCATTGCGGCTCCCAAAAATGTATTTAGCCATCTTGGGATTCCAGCGACGGGTCTGGTGGCCAAAATGCGCCCCGGCCTCCAGCAGGACTTTCATTGAAATGTTTACCATAAATACTCCTTCTGGTTTTTTTCCGCCACTTTCCTCATCTTTCTTCTGGCCAGAGACAAAACCCTGGACCCCAGAAGAAATCAGAAAGTGTGTGTATTAAACTCCGACCAACTGGCGAATCTTTATCGTTTTCGTCGGACACTTTGCCTCACAAAGCCCGCAGTTATCACAGGTGTCGTATTTCATCTTCGCCAGATTATTTTCCATTATTATATCATTTTTTGGACAAACTTTTACACATAGCCCGCAGCCAATACAGCCCGGTGGACAAATCTGGCGGACGCGCGCTCCCCGGTCAGTGGAAGCACAGCGAATATGGACCCGGTAGCGACAATCCACCAGATGAATAATATTTTTCGGACAGGCACTAACACACAACCCACAACCAGTACACTTTTCCCAGTCAATTATCGGCACCTCTCCCGGTTTTTCCCACTTTATCGCCCCAAACGGGCAGGCCCGGAAACAATCACCAAGCCCCAGACAGCCGAACTCACATTCTTTCGGTCCGCCAAAATATTTACTGGCCAGGGCGCAGCTTTCTACTCCCTTCCATTCATATTTATCCTTACATTTACTGCCCCCGTCGCAAAAAATCACGGCCACCTTCGGCGCGGAAAATTCGGATAATTCCTGGCCCATAATCCGGGCAATTTTTGCCGTGGCTTCTCCCCCGGCCACCGGACACTGGCCAACTTTTGCTTTTCCGGCCAGTAACGCCTCGGCATAGGCCCGACAGCCAGTAAAACCACAGGCACCGCAGTTGGCATTGGGCAGGACATTGAGCAATTCTTCTTCCCGGGGATCAACCTGAATAGCAAATTTTTTTGCCGCCAGCCCCAGACCAATTCCGAACACAAACCCCAGCCCACCGACCACCGCCACACTGTTTGCCAGCAAAACCAGATTTTCCATTAATGTAATCCGAATAGTCCACTAAATCCCATAAAGGCTAAGGACATCAGCGCCGCGGTAAAAAACACCAGGGGATAGCCCCGGATAAAATCCGGCACCGGAGCCAGTTTCAGTCGCTCGCGAAGACTGGAGAAAAGGATAATTGCCAGAGAATAACCACCAGCCACTCCGACGGTATAAACCAGCATCTGGACAAAATTGTAATTATAGTCAATGTTTAAAAAAGCCACTGCCAGAATCGCACAGTTAGTAGTAATCAGCGGCAGATAAATCCCCAGCGCCCGGTAAAGAGCAATCAGATATTTTTTCATAAACAATTCCACCAGTTGAACCAGAGAAGCAATCACCAGAATAAAAATCAGGGTTCTTAAGAAAACCAACCCCAGGGGGAGAAGCAGATAGTGATAAACCAGCCAGGTAACCGAAGAGGCCAGCACCATCACAAATATCACCGCCCCACTCATCCCGAAAGAATTTTCCATTTTATCCGAGACGCCGAAGAACGAGCAGAGCCCAATAAAGCGCATCAATATTATGTTGTTGATAATCAGGGCGCTAAAAAATATTCCCACCAGTTCGGTGATATTCATAACTCGCCTTTCCCTTCCGGATAACAGATTTTAGCCAGCGCACAATTGTGACAGGGACTGACCTCTTTTTTCTTTTTAGTAATTATCTGCCAGATGCTGATTAAAATTCCAATCCCGATAAAGGCCCCCGGCGGTAAAATCATTATTGCGGCCGGCTCAAAATGGTTCAGGGGATAGCCGAAAATTGTTCCGGCTCCGATTGTCTCACGCATTATCCCCAGTAAAACAATTGCCAGGGTAAACCCCAGACCCATTCCCAGTCCATCAAAAAATGAACGAATGAGATTATTCCGATAAGCAAACGCTTCCGCCCGCGCCAGAATTATACAGTTGACTACAATCAACGGCAGAAACACCCCGAGCGAAGTGGCTAACTGGGGAAAATAGGCCTGCATGGTATAATCAGTGATAGTAACAAAGGTGGCAATGATTACAATAAAAACGGGAATGCGGATTTCCGACGGCACAATCCTTCTTATCATACTCACCAGCAGATTGGAACAGACCAGCACAAAAGTGGCGGCCAATCCCATTCCCAGAGCCGAGCCGGCATCGCCCGAACAGGCCAGAGTCGGGCACAGGCCAATCATCAACATCAAAATTGGGTTTTCGGTAAATATCCCGTTGAGCAAAATTTTAATCAAAGACATTCTAATTAACCCGGGAACTAAGAATTAACTGATGCGACTGTAAATACCGACCAAGCTCCTGGACGGCTCCGGTCACGGCCCGAGAGGAACGCGAGGCCCCGGTGAGCGACTCAATCTCTCCTTTATCTTTTCGCAATTTCACTACCGACCAGTCCTTTCCGGAAAACTGACCCAAAAAATCATCACGAACAATTCCCTTGCCCAGCCCCGGGGTTTCGTTTTCTTTTAAGATGCGCACCTTTTCCACTATGCCGGCGGGAGTAATCCCGACCAGAACCAGCACCTCGCCCCCATATCCGGAACTACTGACCTGGCCAATAAATCCAACCGGCTTATTCTGCTGGACTGCCTGAAACAACCGGACAACTTTCGTCTGGACATTTGGTTCAATTTTTATCTCGGAAAAATCGGTGGCTTCGGGAAAAATTTCTTTTTGCTGACGGATTAAATTCTCTTTTTGTCTTGCGGCAATGATTTTTTGCGTAGTCATATACACATAGCCCAGTAAAACACTGGAAATAAATCCGACCACCAGTAATAATAAACCCAGACGAAAAATTTTCATTTGCCAAAAACCTTCTTAAGGGTCATCCGGTCAATTAGCGGGACAAGCGCATTCATTATCAGGATAGAAAAACATACCCCCTCGGGAAACCCCCCCTTCAGGCGAATAAGTACGGTCAATATCCCGCAACCAACTCCAAAAACCAATCGTCCCTTTTCCGTCACCGGCGAGGTCACCGGGTCAGTTGCCATAAAAATCGCTCCCAGCAAAAGCCCACCCGCCAGAATATGAAAAAGCGGATTTTTTCCGAAAAGCCAGCTAACCAGAGCCACGGTAAAGATATAACTTAAAGGAATAGTCAAAGTAATCTGCCGACGGATTAAAAGATAAAGTCCACCAAGAAGCAGAGCCAGAGCCGCGGTCTCGCCCAGCGAACCAGCCCGATTACCCAAAAACATATTCCCGAGGTCCGGTAGCTGACCGACGGCTTCTCCTTTATCTATCATCAAAGGAGTGGCGGTGGTGGTAGCCGAGGTAATGGTCAGTTGTCCGGCCTGGGGCAAAAACCAGCTGCCCATTGCCCGCGGCCAGGAAATTTGTAAAAATGCCCGACCAACCAGCGCCGGATTGAATGGATTATAGCCCAGCCCACCAAAAATACACTTGCCAAACAAAATTGTAAAAACCGCTCCCAGAAAAACCAGAAACAAACTTATTCGTGGCGGTAAGGTTAAGGCCAGAAGCAGTCCACTGACCAGCGCACTCAAATCGCCAATAGTATTTTCCCGACGGACAATTTTTTGCCAGAGATATTCAGTCAAAACCGCAGAGAGTACCGCCACCAGAATTATTGCTCCGGCATAATAACCATAAAAATAAATTGCCGCTCCACTGGCCGGTAAAAGCGCCAGCAAAACATCACCCATTACCTCACTGATACTGCTGCCGGAATGAATATGCGGAGATGATTTCACCAGTAAAGTATTCATTATTTTGCCTCAACAGTACAGAGCATTTTTGCCTGACGAATTTGCTGGACAATTGGCCTTTTGGCTGGACAGACATAGGCACAGCAACCACATTCAATACAATCCAGCGGAGAAAAATTTGCCGCCTCCTTAATCATTTCCTTTTCCATCAATACGGAAAGTATATTGGGCATCAGGTTCATCGGACAGACCCGAACACAGCGTCCGCAGCGAATACACTGACGAAAATCCTCATCATTGATTTCTTCCCGGCTCAGAAAAAGCACCCCGGAAGTATTTTTGACCACCGGCGCATCCAGAGAACTCTGGGCCAGGCCCATCATCGGACCACCCATCACCACCATGGCCAGTTCCTCCGTCACTCCTCCACAAAATTCGGCCACCTCACTTAACAATGTCCCCAGTCGCACTTTCCGGTTCGCCGGCTCTTTAACCGCCCGACCACTGACGGTAATTATCCGTTCCATCAACGGTTCCCCAAAAATTATCGCCCGATTAATCGCATAAGCCGTAGCCACATTTTGCACCACAACTCCGACCTGATAAGGCAGTCCGCCACTGGGAACGACCCGTCCCAGCACAGCTTTAATCAATTGTTTTTCCCCGCCCTGCGGATAGCGAGTTGGCAGAACCGCCAGAGAGATATTGGGCTGCTGACGAATTGCCTCTTCCATACTCTTTATTGCCAGCGGTTTATTATCTTCTATGGCCACTACTGCCCGGTCGGCATTGAGGATATGTAAAATAATTTTTATTCCGCTAACTATCTCACTGGCTTTTTCCTGCATAAGGCAGTCATCGGCAGTCAGATATGGCTCACACTCGGCGCCATTAATCAAAACCACATCTACCTCGGCAGTGGCCGGGGGATTGAGTTTTACGGCGGTGGGAAAGCCCGCTCCCCCTAAACCAACAATTCCCATCTTTTTGATTTCCTCAACCAATTCCTGACGGCTATAACGATAATATTCGGCATAGCGCGGAGAAAAATTAACTGAACTATCCTGCCCATCATTTTCAATTACCACGGCCTCTACTGGTCTGGTTAAGAGCGGATGGTTGATAAGGGCAATCTCTTTAACTATTCCCGAAACACTGCTGTGAACCGGCACGGAAATTGCCCCACTGGCCTCGCCAATCATCTGGCCACGCAAAACATAATCCTGTACTTTTACTATTGCCCGGGCCGGCTGACCGAAATGCTGAATCAGGGGAAGAATTACTTTCTTCGGCTGCGGACTATCTTTAACCGGCAATCCGGCAGTATATTTATTGGAACGGGGGTGAACTCCGCCGGGAAAAAGTCGCCCGGAAAAAATTTTTTTCTTAAACATGACGGTCAACTATTATACAAATAATAAAAACTAATGTCAATAGCACTGGTAGTTGGCAAATCCCACCAGGGAACGACAATTTTTCCTATGTCATCCCGAGCGTAGCGAGGGATCTGTAGCGAAGGATCTTAGGAATAACAAAAAGAAACTTTCGGGAATGACCAATACCGCACCTTGATTTTTGGACTAAAATATGCTATACTATTTAAGGATATGGGCACAGACAAAAACAGACTATTATTACTTTTCCTGGTTACTTCTATCTTCTTTGTTTTGCTTATCAGCAACAAAGAACTGGAAATAGAAAGTATCTATCCCCCGATATCGCCAGTAACCGACGATTCTATCTCTGATAGCGGCGTCATCAATCCTAAATTGGATATTCCCGTTTCGGCAACAATCCCCCTTATGGTGTTCAATTTTGATACCATTTCCATCAGGAGACATTTCGTAGAAGAAATAGACACTAACGGCAAAGAGTTTGCTATCCTTTATTTGAGTAGTATAATTCCCCCGCCGCGAAGTGATATCATCCCTATTTGTTGAATTATCGTTTGGAAATTTCCCAAAAGAATTTAGTAACTAAAGGATAATATAAGTCTCCGGATTTAATCGGAGATAATCTAATCAGAGGAGGTAGTAAGATGAAGAAGTTATTTGCTTTACTGGTTTTGGTCAGTTTGTTAGCCGGTGTTGGTATGATTTATGCCGAAGGAACAGCCGCCCAGCCGGCCACTCCAGCGACTCCGGCCCAGCCCGCCGCAACCCCGGCCGCTAAACCCGCGGTAGCGAAGAAGGTAGTAAAGAAAGCGGTAAAAAAAGCGGCAAAAAAAGTAGCAGCAGAAAAAAAGACCGAAGCGAAAGAGGGTGCGGCCACTCCAGCAACCCCAGCGACTCCGGCTCAGCCGGCAGGAAAATAAGTATCCGGTAGGCATATCGGATTAGGTTAGATAACCCCCGCTACTCAGTATATTTACTGGATGGCGGGGGTTTTTATTTTGCTATAATTCTTACTTATGAAAAAATATTTTTACCTTTTGCTTGCTGGCAGCTTATTTTTGACCGCCTGCGCCAGAAATAGTTTATCCAGTCGTTATGACTATCTGGCCGATACTTTTGTAGAAATAAAAGTTATCCCGGAAACCAACCAGCCTAATGACCGGATTATTGAAGAAACATTAAAACTTATGAAAGATGCGGCCAGCCGTTTTGATATCTATTCCCCGAAAAGTGAAATTAGCAAAATCAATCAGACAAACGCCAGCCGAATTTCCCTGAGTAAGGAAATGGCTTATGTCCTGGAGACCGCCCAGAAAATTGCTCAACTTTCCAGTGGCGCCTTTGACGCAACAATTTATCCCCTGACCATTCTCTGGGATATTAACCGACGGAAAATCCCCCCATCGCCGGAAGAGATAAAAGAAAAACTTCCCCTGGTGGACTATCGCCAGATAAAACTGGATGGCCAGTATCTGGTTAAACTCAATCCCGGAAGTAAAATTGACCTGAACGGAATTGCCAAGGGCTATCTGGTTGATCTGGCCGCGGAATATTTACAGGAAAAAGGTATTAGAACTGGACTGGTCAATGCCGGCGGTAATATTCGCTGTTTCGGCAATAAAGTATTTTCCATTGGGGTGCGTCATCCCCGCTCATTAAATGATATCCTCACCGTAATAAAATTAAAAAATCAGAGTATTGCCACTTCCGGCGACTATGAAAACTATTTTTTCTACCAGGGAAAACGCTATCACCATCTTCTCCAGCCCGACACCGGCTATCCCGCCGCTACCTGTATCAGCGTCAGTATCATTAGTAAAAAAGCAATTATTGCCGACGCCCTTTCCACCGCGGTTTTTGTTGCCGGAGCAGAAAAGGGATTAAAACTAATTCAGAAATTTCCCGATACAGCCGGACTGATTGTCACCAGCGAAGGAAAAATAATTGCCAGCCGGAACTGGCCAGAGCGAGAAAAACTTCCCCGCCAGATTAAACCCTAAAGCGAATTGAACAAATCCAGCACCAGATCCACAATCTTCTTCGGATTTCGGCTTCGTCCCTGAGCCACCTTTTCCCAGATAGCCGGGACAAAACTAAAGGAACGCGAAAATAATTCCGGAACCTCCCGAAGAAAAGGGATAATCCGCAATGGACCCAGAAAGTAATTAATCTGCCAGGATAGATGTTTCTGCCCCATCTGACTTACCCAGAAACTCAAAGCAATTAAAAAAAACATCCGGCTGATGACCAGCAGCGCCAGCGGCAGGGACTGAACCGAAAATGGCCAGCGGGAAAACAGCGGCATTAAAAAACTGAACAAGAGAAAAAAATTCAGGTGCCAGTAGTGTCGGATAATTGGCCAGAATGAGCGTAATTCTATAGCCGTAGCCAGAACCAAACCGGCCGTCAGGATAAAATAAACCAGCCAGTTCCGACAAAAAAGAGAAAAAAACAGGCCCAGCAATCCCAGCAAAAACCGGAAAGTATCAGAAAAAATTATCGGCAGAGAAGCAACTTCCGTATCCGCAAATCCCGAAATCTCCAGGCGAATGCTCCCAAGCCGCTGTCGGACATAATCGGTTATCCGGGCATTCAGGAGTCCACTGACCAGGGCCAGCAAAAGTAATATCGGCCAGAGGGAAAGTAAATTTTTCGTCGGGATAATCCAGAAATAAGCCAGAAACAATTGCCCGAAATTGTTGCCGATTGCCCCAAAAATACTTATTCCCGAATTACTGAAAATTGGCCATTTCCGGTTGAACAAAAAAATTACCGACATTACCAGCCAGCCACTGATTGAACCAGCGAAACTTAAAAAAAAGGTCGGGGAAAGAAAACTACCCTGAAAGAGCGCTCCGATAATCGGCCGGAAAAAAGCCACTTCTCCCGCTACCCGTATTCCATAAAGATTGAGGCAAACCAGGACAATCATATTGGCCAGACCGAGCCGGGCTCCCGGAAAAAAATAAGGAATAAACGATTCGGCCAATTGGAGGGAAACCGCCGCGGCAATCAGAAAGGCTCGCTGGCGCAGGGTTATCTTTATCATCTAATAACTCACCGAATCAAGAGAACTTTCTGGAGCAACAATCGTGATAAGAATTTTATTGGGAATACAGACGATATTCTGACCGGGATATTTAATCGCCCCGGTATGGACACATAACTGATTGGGACAGTTATTCTTTACTATCCTTATTTTTCCATCGGCAATCAGCACCTCGGCTGGTCCGACGAAAAACCGCCGGGAAACACTCAAAGGATAAGTTGCCACCAATTTATTCTGATAAAAAATCCCAGCATAAGCCGGACTGGATTTTAAGATATTTTTTGCCAGCAGGGGATAAAAATTTTTTAGCAGACCAAAAATCCCAATTATTCCAATGATAAAAATCAGAAATTTATCGGCGCGGGTCATCTAAAAATTTTACCAGGAAAAGTATTTTACCAGTTGACCTTTTTTCACCCGGCAGACATTTTTCGGAAAGTCAATCAAGACATCCGACCGGCTCAATGATTTAATCATATTAGACCCATGGGGCCCGACCGGTTGTAAATAGACCTTTCCCTGACGGATAATCTTTTTCGCCCGGACAAAATTCCGCCGGTCAGTGGACTTACGAAAATCTTTAAGGATATACCCCGTTTCCCGCCTTAAAGCAGTTTCCCCTGGGCGACCGGTCATCCGGTTAATCGCCGGCCGAACAAATAGACGAAAAGCTACCACAGTGGAAGCCGGATTTCCCGGAATACCGAAAATTATTTTCCGATGCCACCTGGCCAGCAACAAAGGTCTGGCCGGTTTTATCGCCAGGCGGTGAAAAAGAATTTTTGCCCCCAGTTTTTCCAGCACCCGACAGGTATAGTCGTATTTTCCCACTGACACCCCGGCGGAAATTAAAATCAAATCCACTGACCGCAAGGCCCGCCGTAAAACCCGGGATAACTCCCGGGGATTATCTCCAGAATGAAAAAACATCTCCGGCACTGCCCCGGCCTGAGCCGTCAGTAAAGAGAGGGTATAGGCATTGACATTGTAAATCTGACCCGGTAATAATTTTTTGGTCGGCAGAATTACCTCTTTACCACTGGTAATCAGGGCCACCTTCGGTCGACGGTAAAGATAAATCTTTTTTCGGCCCATTGCTACCAGTAAAGCCAGAGTCAAGGGAGTAATTTCCTGCCCGGCGGAAATAACCTTTTCCCCTTTTTTGATATCCTCTCCGGCAAAACGGACATTAGCATAGCGCGAAAAACTGCTAGCAATTTTTATCTGGCCATCCGGCCGGGTTTTGCCATATTCTTGGGGAATAACCAAATCACAACCATCCGGAAGGGGAGCGCCGGTCATCACCCGCCAGAGATAATTTTTCTTTAACTTTTTATGGGGAGGCAAATCTCCAGCCGAAATTGTCCGGGGATAGACAAAAAATATTTTCTGGGGAGAGTTCTGCCACCGGGCAAAAGATAGGGCAAAGCCATCCATGGCCGAATTGTTAAATGGCGGAATATTGACTGGACTAAAAATATCTTCGGCGATTACCCGTCCAGACAAATCGGCAACTTTTTCCCCAATCGGCTGGTGCCAGGCGCTGGCCAAATCTACCAGTTCCCGCCCCAGGGGTTTAATTTCGCTGGTAATAATCTGCCAGGCCTTAGCTGCTGGCAGTAAAGGCATTAGTTATAAATCTTCTTTGCCCAGAGTTTTCTTTCCGCCGGCCTGCTTGACCTTTTCTATTGAGGCCTTGACCATTTCTTCTACCTTAGCGGAAAGCCCTTCAATGTAGTCCGCCCCGGTGCGAAATCCTGCATCCTTAACCAGCTTTTTCACTTTACTTACCACTACCAGAATCTCCGACATCTTCTCCTCCTTTTCTGGCCACAAATTTTTTCCGACCTTCTGATTATACTTTTTTTGGAAGGCTAATTTCAACTCCCCGGGAATCAATAGCCGAGTTCCTCGCCAACCAGCAAAACCCAATATTCGGTATTTGCCGGTTTTTTTTCCAATTTCAGATACGCCCGACAAATCCTTTCCGAACTCTTACAATCAGTACAATAACCAACCGAGGTGCAGGGGGTATTTAACTTTAGTCTTTTGGCATTAGCAACTGCGGCAATATTTTTTGCCCGCCACCATCCGCTTTCCTCATCAGGAGCAATTTTATTTATCCCGGCGACGGCAATAACCTTCTTCGGGCCAAAACACATTCCGGCAATTCTATTGCCAATATGGTCAATAAAAAGCAATTTTCCATCTATTGTTACCGCCTGCGGCGAACCCAGATAGACATCGGCCTGAACCGCCTGATAGCGCAATCTTTTTCTTTCCTCCCGCTCGGCCACCAGCGAATGAGATAATACCTTTATCCCCCGGGAAAGCAACTCGGGAATTATCTCCAGCCTCTCAATGGTCATTGAACCACCAACTCCCACTTTTTCCGACGGTGAAATTAATTCCTTAATCATTTTCTTTGCCGCCAGACAATCCCCAGCAATCATTACCTCAAAACCATTTTCCCGCAGACCTTTGGCGGCCCGTTCCAGCATCAACTTCCTTTGCCAGAAAAGATTTTCATCAAACATATTAACCTCGCAATAAATCTCCGGCCATTACTTCATATCTTTTGCCGGCGGATTTAATAATAAGATGACCTTTCTCATTTACTCCGAGCATTTTCCCGGTTATTGTCCGGGTGAATTGTTTTACGGTAACTATTTCATTCTTAAAAAGCAAAAATTTTTTATAGTCCTGGAGAAACTGGCTGAAGCCGTCTTTCAAAAATCTGGAATAATCCGAAAAAAACTCCCGCAGAATTCTGGCCAGGAGTGCGGTGCGATCCGCCGGTTTTTCTAAAATATCTGATATACTTATCGCAATATCCTTAATCTCCGAGGGGATATTGTTGTTAACATTGAGACCAGTGCCAATAATCACCCAGTGGACAATATCCGCTTCAGCCGACATCTCGGTAAGAATCCCGCCAATTTTTTTCCCGGCGACCAGAACATCATTCGGCCACTTAATCCCGGCCCGGATATTATTCTGACGCAAACAACGACTGACCGCCAGAGACATCAGCAGGGTCAGCCGGGACACTTCCTCCGGCAAAATTTTCGGTCGCAACAACAGAGAAAACCATAAACCACCGGCTGGCGACAACCATTTTCTCTGAACACGCCCGTATCCCGCCGACTGCTGTTCGGCCACAACCAGAAACTGACCGGAAAACTGCTCGCTATATTTCCTGGCTAAAATCTGGGTGGAGGAACATTCTTTTCTATAGATAATTTTTAAGTCGGTAAAATTGGATTTTAAGCAATTGCTGAGACGAAAAACATCTATGACATCGGCCTTTTCCTTAAGACAATATCCCCGGTTTTTTCTGGCCTCAATGACAAAACCCCGGGAAATTAATCGGCGGATTTGTTTGTTTACTGCATTGCGACTTATGCCCAGTTTTTTGGCCAGAAAACTTCCGGAGACAAATTTTGTCGGCGTCAACCAGGAGAGAATGTCAGTCTTCATATTCCAGAGAAATATCCAGCGCACCGGCCGAATGGGTAATAAACCCGCAGGAAATTCTTTCCGGACGAAGCCGGGCAATCTCCCGGATATTGGCAAACCGCACCCGGCCGGAAATTTCAATTTTTACTGGACTCTTTCGCCGGATATAGCGGATAAATTTTTTTAATCTTGGCGAAGATAGATTGTCCAGTAAGATTATGTCCACCCCGGCATTAATTGCCTGATCAATCTGCGACTGATTTTCACACTCCACCTCAATAAGTTTTGCCGGATATTGGTGGCGCATTTTTCTCACCACCGCTGTTAAATCCTTAATAAATCTCCAGTGATTATCCTTTATGAGAAAATGCTCGGCCAAATCCCATCGGTGATTAAAACCGCCACCACACTTTACCGCGTATTTTTCCAGTTGTCGCAGCCCGGGCAAAGTTTTTCTGGTATCGTAAATTTTTGCTTTATATCCCGCGGCCTTTCGCAACCGATAAACCGTAGTGGCAATCCCGGAAAGATGCTGTAAGAGATTTAAAGCAATTCTTTCCCGGCTAAGAATATCCTGAACCTTTCCCGATACCCGGGCAATTTTATCGCCAGATTTTATCAACTCACCGTCGCCCGAATAAGCCTGAAAACGGCAACCCGCTAAACTAAAAATTTCTTTTACTACCTTCAGTCCACAGACCACGCCATTTTCCCGTGCGTAAAATCCAAAACTACCCCGGGCCGAATCTGGCACGACCATTCTGGTAGTAATATCCTGCTCAACCCGGTCCTCTTTCACCGCCAGCCCAATAATTTTCTTTAAGTTGTTTTTCATCGCAATTTAGTTTTTATTATACCATTTTTGAATTCGGAAATTTTTCCGGAAATTTTCGGCGACCGGTGAGAGCGATTATTTTGTCCCGCAGGCTGGCGGCCAGTTCAAAATCCAGATTATCCGCGGCTTCTTTCATCTGCCTTTCCAGTTCTTTTAGCAAACGACCGATATTTTTCTTATCCCCATATTCCGCAAAACTTTCGGCCACCATCATTTTTACTCCCTCCTGATGACTGCTGAGCAGAAAATCCTCTAATTCTCGCACGGCCTTAACTATAGAACGCGGCTGAATATGATGCCTCCGGTTATACTCCAGTTGTTTCTGCCGCCGCCGACTCATCTCGGCCAGGGCCCGCTTCATTGAGCCGGTGATATTGTCAGCATAAAAAATAACCTTGCCGGAAATATTGCGCGCCGCCCGTCCCGCCACCTGAATAAGCGATGTTTCCGAACGCAAAAAACCTTCTTTGTCGGCATCCAGCACCGCGACCAGCGATACCTCCGGCAAATCCAGACCCTCTCGCAATAAATTTATGCCCACCAGCACCGCAAATTCTCCGAGCCGCAAATCGCGCAAAATTTTTATCCGGGTAATGGCATCAATATCCGAATGTAAATAGCGCACCGGATAACCCTTTTCGGCTAAATAGCCGGTCAAATCTTCCGCCGTTCTCTTGGTCAAAGTAGTCACCAGAACTCGTTGTTTCCTGGCAACAATTTTATCAATCTCCTGCATCAGGTCCGCAATCTGATTGCTGGTTGGACGAATTTCCACTTCCGGGTCAACCAGCCCGGTTGGCCGAACAATCAACTCCACCACCCGGCCGCCGGATTTTTTCAATTCATAATCACCAGGGGTTGCCGAAACATATATCACCTGATTAATCATCAACTCAAACTCATCAAAACGCAATGGCCGGTTGTCCAGGGCTGACGGCAGACGAAAACCAAACTCTACCAGCGTGTCCTTTCGCGATTTATCACCTTCATACATTCCCCGAATCTGACCAATAGTCAGATGGGATTCATCAATCACCATCAGATAATCCGCCGGAAAATAATCCAGAAGACAGGCCGGCCGCTCTCCCGGTTTTCGGCCGGAAAGATGCCGGGAATAATTCTCAATCCCATGGCAGGTCCCGGTTTCGGCAATCATTTCCAGGTCATAAAGGGTGCGCTGCTCAAGCCGCTGGGCTTCCAGGAGACGATTCCGGCTCCGGAAATATCTCACCCGCTCGGCTAATTCCTGACGGATATTTTCCAGGGCAATCTCCAGCCGACTGGGTGGGGTAAGAAAATGTTTGGCCGGATAGATATAGAGTTTTTCCAGTTCCCGAATTGTCCGGCCGGTAATCAGATTAAACTCTTTAATTGATATCAGTTGATTATCCCGAATTTCCAGACGGAACGGATGGTCCCGATAGGGTAAGAAAATATCCAGGAACTCCCCTCGCCGGCGGAAGCGTCGGGGCTGAAAATCATAATCGTTGCGTTCATATTGAATCGCCACCAGTTGTAATGGCAAATCTATTACTGAAGAATTTGTCTCCAGAAATATCCCCATTTGCCGGTATTCCTGGGGAGAGCCAAGATTATAAATACAGGAAACCGAAGCCACAATAATTACATCCCGGCGTTCCAGCAGGGCGGTTGTTGCCCGCAGACGCAGGGCATCTAATTGTTCGTTAATGGAAGCATCCTTGGCAATATAAGTATCGGTCGTCGGTAAATAGGCCTCCGGTTGATAATAATCATAATAGGAAACAAAATATTCCACAGCATTATTCGGAAAGAATTGTTTAAACTCCTGATAAAGCTGGGCGGCCAAAATTTTATTGGGGGCAATCACCAGGGTGGGCCTTTGCAAATTTTCTATTGTCCTGGCGATGACATAGGTCTTGCCGGAACCAGTTACCCCCAGCAAAACATTATGCCGTTGTCCGGAAACAATATTCTTGGTGAGTTCTTTTATCGCCAGCGGCTGGTCGCCGGTCGGCTGAAAATCGGAAACGACTACAAATTTTTGAACCACTTCTTTAATTGGGCAAAATTATCAAATACCGGATTAAGATGCAGCGGAGTCACCGAGATATAGCCATTTTTTACTGCGCCGATATCCGTCCCCGGAATGGCCTTACCTTTGAGTACCCCGGCCAGCCAGTATCCCGGTTTCCCCCGAATGTCTTTATGGACTTCCACCTTATCACCATAAAGCCGCTGGCCGAGAGAGACCAGTTGCCAGCCCTGCGGTTTCACTGGAACATTGATATTAAAATACAGCCCCGAAGGAAAATGAGAATTTCGTCGCAAAAGTATCCGGACAAATTTAGCCGCAAAATCCGCGGCCACCGGATAATTATTCTGTCCGACTTCACTTAAAGAAATTGCTACTGCGGGAACTTCCAGAAGTGCGCCTTCCCGGGCGGCCGCCACTGTCCCTGAATAGTAAATATCCTGACCGAGATTTGGTCCGGAATTAATCCCGGAAACTACCACCCGCACCCGGTTTCTGGCCAACTTCAATACCCCCAGGCGAACACAATCAACCGGTGTACCGTCAACAATTATCGTATCCTGGTCAACCCGGTGAATCCGCAATGGTTTATCCAGAGTAATCGCATGAGCCGAGCCGGAGCGTTCCTGGTCCGGGACAATCACCCGGACCGGAGCCACTTTTTTCAGAGCCCGGACCAGATGGGGCAGGCCCGGGCCAAAAATTCCATCGTCATTGGTAATCAGGATAGTCATTTTTCAGTAATATTTTTCACAATTATTTCTTCCGGTATTTCTGGCAACTCCTTAATTTTTCTATTATACCATAATTTCTGGTCCAAAACAAATTCTTTCACTTTTCTGGCCAATCTTTCGGTCCAGTTTCCGGTCTCTTCCAGAATATAACCTGGACCAACCGCAGTCAACAACCGGGCATTAAGGGTCTGGTGTCTGGCAGTTGCTGATGGATAGGGAATAAGAATTGCCGGCAGGGATAAAAAGAATAATTCGGCAACCGTTCCCGCGCCAGCCCGGCTGATAACCAGGTCACTGCGACGGTAAAGTTCAGCAATATTTTCAAAATACGGATAGACCTCGGCAGTAATATTATGCTCTCGGTAAAAATTTTCCATAACTGAAAAATCCTTTTCGCCGGTGAGATGGATGATTTTTACCTTCGGACCAATTGATTTTTCCTGGATAAAAACCTGCTGAATTGCCTGATTAATACTGCTCGCCCCCTGACTGCCGCCAAGGATAAGGATATTTAGCCAGGTTTTTGGCTCTGGCTCGCTGGCTGACCGGCTGATTGCCCGAATCTCCGGCCGAATTGGATAACCGGAAAGAATAGTTTTTCGTCGGGGAAAATAGTCAGATGAGGCCGCAAAACTTATGAATATCTTTTTGGCCAGTACTGCCAGGCAGCGGTTAGCCAATCCGGGAAGACAATTCTGTTCATGTAAATATATCGGAATCCGGGAAAAAAACCCGGCCAGAACAACCGGAAAGGAAAGATAACTGCCAAAACCGATTAGATAGTCCGGTTGAAATTTATGAATTATCCGCCAGGACTCAATCAGCGCCCGCAAAATGATAAATGGATAAGAAAATAACTGAAAGGAAATTTTTCGCTTCAATCCAGTGATGGTAAGCGCCGAAGCCGATATCTTTTTCTCCGTCAGTAACCGGCGAAAATGCTCATTCTGGCGGAAGACCAGATGGACCGAACCCGGCCCGTATTTTTTCTGCCAGTAATCGGCCAGGACCAGCGCCGGATAAAAATGCCCACCAGTTCCTCCAGCCGCTATTAATAACTTTTTTGGTTTATTGTTCATCAGCCATCCGGCCAATTATTCCTACGGCCATCATATCTACCAGCAATTCCGAACCACTGAACGAAATAAACGGCAAAGGCAAACCTTTGGTTGGCAAAAGACCGCAACTCATCATAATGTTAAACACCGCCTGAAAAAATACGATAAAGACCACTCCGGCCACAACCAGCTGGGAAAAAAAGTCCGGAGCGCCACTGGCAATTTTTAACCCCCACCAGGCCCAGACAATAAATAAAATAACCACGGATGAACTGCCCAGCCAGCCAAGTTCCTCGCCGATAACCGCAAAAATAAAATCAGTATGCGGCGCCGGCAGATAGCGCAATTTTATCTGTCCCTGGCCGAGCCCTTTACCAAACCAGCCACCCGAACCAATCGCCAGAATTGACTGGTTAACCTGCCAGGAAACCGGAGCCGTGCCTTCAGAAATTTGTTCCCAGAACATTGCCAGACGCCGGAGACGATAACTATGCATCTTTACTTCTACCACCAGCAAGGGCAAAATAAGCAGAAAGAATAAAAAGAGATAACGCAGCCGGACACCCGCCCAGAAAAGCAAAACCAGCATCACCAGAAATAATAATGCGGGAATACCAATATCCGGTTGCCGGGCAATCAGAATAATCGGAATAAAAGTTAGCAAGAGAGGAAAAAATAAAGCCGAAAAATTTTTCAGACGGCTGCGTTTGCGGTCAAGATAATTTGCCAGAACCAGAATCAAAACCAGTTTCATCAATTGCGACGGTTGAAAATTAAAAAATCCCAAATCCAGCCAGCGGCGCGCCCCGCCAATTTTACTGCCCCGAACCAGAACCACCAGCAACAACAAAAGCAGAAGGATATAAAGATAGAATGAAAATTTCCGCCAGAACTTTACCGGCAACTGATAAGCAAGCCATAAGACCCCCAGTCCGATTAAAATATAAATAAACTGACGGATGAAATAATAAAAAATTCCGTACTTCTGCACCCGAACCGCCACACTGGCCGAAGGGACCATTAGCAAACCAATCCCCAGCAGGATTATGGTAATCGTCAGAAAACGACGCCAGTAATAACCGCCGCGATTGCCGGAAGTCATCGGACACCTAACTGCCGGGCCAATCTCGCAAATACCTGGCCACGCTCTTCAAAATTTCTAAACTGGTCAAAAGAAGCACAGGCCGGAGAGAGTAAAACAATATCACCTTTTTCGGCCTGGCTGGCCGCCAGGGAAACCGCCCGCTTCAGGGTTTGACATTTATAGATTGTTGCGGTTCCATCTAAATCATTTTCTATTCTTGGACTGTCCTGGCCAATCAACAAAATTCCTTTTACTTTCTGACGAATAAGCGGCCGCAATGGACGATAAGAGGAGCCCTTGCCCAGGCCGCCTAAAATCAGCCAGATATTTTTTCCCGGAAATGAGTTCAGGGCAACGATTGTTGAGGCAACATTGGTTGCTTTGGAATCATTAATATAAGTTACTCCCCGATAACTGCCAATATTCTGGAGACGATGTTCTACCCCGGAAAAACTTCGCAGGTGCCGGCTGATTAATCCCGGATGGACTTTACAGAGATTGACCGCCAGAATTGCCGCCATAGCATTTTCCTGATTATGTTGTCCGGGAAGTTTCAGACAATCCCCCGGCAATCTGGCCTGAACCTGCCCGTTCTTCACCAGGACAAAATTATTTTCTTTCCAGTATATCCCGTTGAATGGTCGCCGGCAAACCGAAAAATAATATTTTTTGGCCTGCGTTCTAATTTCTCGGACAATTTTATCATCGGCATTTAAGATAAGATAGTCCCGCTGGTCCTGATTGGCCGTGATTAATTTTTTTGCCTGAACATATTCGGAAAAACTGCGATGATGCTGGAGATGATCCGGGGTGATATTCAATACCACCGCAATATCCGGATGAAAATCGGTGGTATCAGACAATTGATAACTGGAAACTTCCAGCACCAGAATGGTGGTGGCAGAAATTTTTTCTACCAGTCCGGTCAATGGTTGTCCGATATTTCCGGCCAGGACTGCGGGCAACCCCGCCCGGGTCAAAAGATGGCTGATGAGCGATGCGGTGGTGGTTTTTCCGTTGGTTCCGGTTACGGCGATAATCTTTGCCGGCCGACAAAATTGTAATCCCAGAGATAACTCGCTGAAAATTTCTTTGCCTTTTTTACGGGCAAACTGTAAAAGAATATTGTCCGGCGGTACTCCCGGGCTTTTAATTAGAAAATCAACCCCGGCTATCCGGCCAAGAAATTTTTCTTCCGGGCCAAAGAAAAACTTAACTTTCCTGACCGGTCTTAAACCTTTTATCCGTCGGCAGTCAACCCCATAAACTTCCCGAACTCCTTTTTTTAATAAAAGCCTTATTGCGGCCTGTCCGGACTTTCCCAGTCCGAGAACTCCAACGATTTTATCTTTTACGGTTAACATTTTTAGCGCAATTTTAAACTGCCCAATGCCAGCAGGGCCAGAATTATTCCGACAATCCAGAAACGAACAACCACCTTGGGCTCTGCCAGACCCTGCAACTCAAAATGATGGTGTAAGGGTGCCATCCGGAATATCCGACGCTTATAGTGGCGGAAGGAATACACCTGTAATAGGACGGAAAGCGCCTCAATTACAAAAATCCCACCAATAATTATCAACAATAATTCCTGACGGACAAACAGGGCAATCATTCCTAAACTACCGCCCAGAAAAAGCGACCCGGTATCGCCCATGAAAACCTCGGCGGGATGCGAGTTATACCACAAAAATCCCAGACCCGCTCCGACCATCGCCGCCAAAAAAATTGTCAGTTCACCGACTCCCGGCACCGGAATTATTCGCAAATACTGGGAAAATCGGGCGTGTCCGGCCAGATAGACAAAAATTGCATAGGTCGCTCCGGCAATAATCAGATTGCCAATCGCCAGACCGTCCAGACCGTCAGTAAGATTGACCGCATTGGACGAACCAACAATCACCAGCACTACCAATAAAATATAAAATGAGCCGAGATTGAGATAACATTCTTTCAGATAAGGTATATTAATCCGGCCGGCATACTGGGGATTAGCCGGATAAAGCCACAAATATATCCCCAGGGCCAGACCGAGAATTAACTGGGCGATAATTTTGACAGTGGCCGAAAGACCGGCTGGATTATTTTTAATCAACTTTTGGTAGTCGTCCATAAATCCCCAGAAACCCAGCCAGCCAGTGCCAATCAGCGTAGCGATAACAAACCGATTATCCAGACGAGCCCAGAGAACTGTGGTCATAATCAAAGACCAGAGGATTAAAATTCCTCCCATTGTCGGCGTTCCGCTCTTGGCCAGATGGGTTGGTGGCCCGTCCGGCCGAACCACCTGACTGATTCGGTACTGGCGTAATTCTTTCAGGAGAACTATCCCGCCGAAAACCGTCAGTAAGAAACTGGTGACAATTGCTCCGCCAGTCCGAAAGGTTATATACTGAAAAACATTTAACGGAGAAAAAAGAAAACGATAATAATAAAGATAATAGAGCATCCCGACCTCCACCAGTTAGCCGGCGGCAAAATAATTAAAAACCTCAGACAATCCGACGACATGTGAGGCCTTAAAAAATACCGCCTGGCCCGGTTGTAAGACCTCGGCCAAACTCAGCCGTAATTCATCTTTATTTGAACAGTAAAACAATCTCTTCTTGCCGGTTTCCGAAAGGGAATACAACCGGTCGTAAGTATAGCGCATCAGTTCGCCAGTAAAAAATATCATTTCCCACGGCTTATCCAGGAGATAATCCGCCAGAGAAATATGCTCGGCAATTTCCCTTTCCCCCAGTTCTTTCATATCACCGAGGACAAAAATCTTTTCCCGGTTTATTGCCAGATTGATAAAACTATCAATGGCCGCCCGCAGAGAAGTCGGATTGGAATTATAGGCATCGTTCACCAGTAAAATATCTTCCGTAGTTTTGTGGACCTGCATTCGTTCCGGCACCCCGGGAAAATCTTTAACCTTGCCCGAAAGTTTTTTCACCTCCAGCCCCAGCGCCCAGACCACGGCCAGAGACGCCAGAACATTTTTTATATTAAACTCGCCGGGAACCGACAGGGTGAGCAAGATATTTTCTTTATCCGGCAGAACCACTACGGCTTTAATTGCATCCGGCAGCACCTCAATATTCCGGGCAAAAAAATCATTTTCCGATGATAATCCGAAAGTTATTAGTTTTGTTTCCGGCGGTTTTTTTTCTTTGACCAATGCCACCAATCCGGGATCATCGCCGCCAACAATAATTGTCCCGTTCGGACGAATATGCCGGGCCAGATCGCTTTTTTCTTTTCGCACCCCCTCAATATCTTTCAGACCCAGCAAATGTCCTTTACCGACATTGGTAATCACCGCAATATCCGGAGAAACCATCTTTCCCAGACGGTCAATCTCGCCCGGAGCCGAGGTGCCCAGTTCGGTAACGAGATACTTCGCTGTCGGACTGACGGCCAGAACGGTCAACGATGCCCCAATATAATTATTAAAATTGGCGATATTTGATACCACTGAATAATCCGATAACAAATGCCGAATCATTTCCTTGGTGGTTGTTTTTCCGGATGTCCCGGTAATTGCTACCACCGGCCCGCTAAATTTATTCCGGAGATAACCAGCAATATCCAGCAATGCCTCCACCGTATTTTCCACCCGCACCACGGCTGGTAAAACCGTATTTTCTTCCGGAAACTGCCAATCACTCCGGGAAACCACAATGCCACTGGCCCCTTTTTGAATGGCCGAGAAAACAAACTGATGACCATCATAATTTTTCCCGGGAATCGCCAGAAAAAATTCCCCCGGAAGAATCGTGCGCGAGTCAATACTCAAACCCGGAACTTCCTGATGGGGATTGCCCAGCCATAATTCCCCCCGACTTACTCGCACCAGTTCCCGCAGATTCAGCGGATAATTAATTTTCATTTTTCAATTATGACGCAGGGAACGCAAAATTTTTCTGGCTATCTGTTGATCACTGAACAGGATTTTTTTATCGCCGACTATCTGGTAATTCTCATGGCCTTTGCCCGCCAGAAGAACAATATCGCCCCGTCGGGCCATGGTTAAGGCCATGGCAATTGCCTGCTGTCGGTCAATAATCACCTGATAATTGGTTCGTCCCTTGCGACGAATTCCCAGTTCTATATCCAGAGTAATCCGTTCCGGATCTTCCCCGCGGGGATTGTCGCTGGTAACAATCACCCAATCGCTGTATTCACTGGCCACCTCACCCATCAATGGACGCTTGGTCCGGTCCCGCTCACCGCCGCAACCGAAAACAGTAATAATCCTATCCGGAGCAATCTGCCGGAGGGTTTTTAAGACATTAGCGAGAGCATCGTCGGTATGGGCATAGTCCACAAAAATTGTAAAGGGCTGTCCAGCCTCCACCCGTTCCAGCCGCCCGGGGATATTGGAAAAATCTTCCACCGCCGCCAGAATTTTTTCCCGGCTGACTCCCTGACAAAAACTGGCGGCCATTGCGGCGACGACATTATAGACATTATACTGACCGATTAACGGGCTGCGCACAATAAAATTTCCCCAGGGACATTCTAAATAAAATCTGGTCAAATGAGGACTGAACTTTATGTCCCGAAAATAAAAATCGCATCTCTTACTGCGTCCGTAAGTTAAAACCGAGACCGGAGACAATTTAACCATTTTTTGTCCCCACTCATCATCAGTATTAATAATAGCAAATCGGGGATATTTTTTATTCCCGAAATCAGCCAGCCGACGAAAAAGTAAACTTTTTGCCTGAAAATAATTTTCAAAACTCCCGTGAAAATCCAGATGGTCCCGGGTCAAATTGGTAAAGATTGCTACATCAAACTCACAGCCATCCACCCGATGCTGGACCAGCGAATGCGAGGATACCTCCATCGCCACCACCGCCGCCTGCTGGCGTTTCATCTGCCAGAGAACCTTCTGTAAAATATCCGGAAACGGGGTGGTATTGCCCAGCGGATAAAATTTTTTCCCCAGATGGGCTCCGATTGTTCCAATTACTCCACAAGGCCGGCCAGCCCGACGAAAAATTGCCTCCAGCAAATAGGAAATTGAAGTTTTGCCATTCGTTCCGGTAATCCCGTAAAGCAAAAAACTGCGACTGGGATGTCCGTAAAAATTATTGGCTATTGCTGCCAGGGCCTGATAAGTATCATCAACCACAATCTGGACAATCCCGCCGGCCTCCACCGGACGTTCAACCACTGCCGCGACCGCGCCGAGTGAATAAGCCGCGGCCACGAATTGATGACCATCATAATGCAAACCACTCAGGGCGATAAAAATATCTCCGGGTCGGACCTTCTGCGAATTGGTGGTTAATCCCCGAACATCGGGATTTTCTTTCTGACCCGAGCCAATTCGGCGATAGTTAATTCCCGAAAGAATTTTGTCCAATAACATAAGAAATTATTTTATAATATTTCGCACCAGCTGCCAGTAGTCGTCCGAAGAATTCAAGGCCAGATATTGCAGGGACTCTTTCATTATCCGGGCCACCGCCGGCGCCGCGACTTCGCCGCCGTAATAATTCCTACCCGGATTATCCACCACCACCAGACAGACCAGGCGGGGTTCGGATAACGGGGCAATTCCACAAAAAGATGCCAGATAATCCGTTGAGGAATATTGTCCACGCCCAAGTTGAATTTTTCGGGCAGTTCCGGTTTTGCCACCGAGAACAAAATCGTCTATCCTGGCCCGCTGACCAGTCCCACTCTCAACCACTTCCCGCAGCAGGTCCTTCATCTGTTCAGCCACCGCCACCGGTACCACCCGCCGCAACACCCGGGGCGCCGCACCAAAAATCTTTTTGCCGTCGGGATTAATCACCTTCAGGACAATTTGTGGCTCCAGAAGTTGTCCGCCATTGGCAATCGTTGAATAACAATTTATCAATTGTAAGGGAGTCACCCCAACCCCGTAACCGTAGGCGACAATCGCCGGAGTAATTGGATACCAGTAGCGGGGAAGTTGTCCCCGGGACTCGCCGGGAAGGCCAATTCCGGTAAAACTCCCCAGACCGAAATTTCTTAAATAAGTTTCCAGCACCCGGGCACCGATCTTCTGACCGATTTTGGCCGCAGCGATATTGGATGAGTGAGCAAACGCCTGACGCCAGGAAACAATTCCCAGCGGTTCGTGGTCAGTAATCGTCCGGTCATAAATCTGATAACGACCGTTTTCACAATTGACCGGCTCATCTAACTTAATCAAATTAGTGGCCAGAGCCGCGGAATAGGTAATCAACTTCAGGGTGGAGCCTGGTTCATAGACATTGGTCACCAGAAAATTACTCCCGGGCAGAATATCTTCTCCAACATTGGCCATTGCCAGAATCTGACCGGTATTCGGGTCCTGAACCACCCCCATTGCCCGACGGGCGCCGTGAGTTTTGATAATATCCCAGAGACTATTTTCCAGATTATACTGGATATTGCGGTCAATCGTCAAATAGATATCATTGCCGGCAAGATTTTGCGGAGAATAAAACTCCAGTGGCAGTTCCTGACCGAGGGCGTCCCGCTCAACTTTCTGAGTCATTGTTCGTCCGCGCAAATATTTATCCAGCGCCAATTCCAGGCCGCAATTAACATTTTCATTATATATCCCGAGAATATTTTTGGCCAGATCGCCCTCCGGATAATATCGCTCGGTCTCAGTGACAATCCCCAGGCCCGGACATCTCCAGCGAATAATCTCCTGGATTTCGTCCGCGGTTAGATTATCTTTCAAAATGATATAACGACTTTTTCTGGCCAGCTGGTTTAAAACCCAGGATGAAGATAAATTAGTGAGCCGGGATATTTTTTCAGCAATCTCTTCAGGATTATCAATCATCCGGGCATCGGCAAAAAGTTTTTTCACCTGCCGGTTGCCAACCAGAAGACGGCCATGCCGGTCAAAAATTCTTCCCCGCCATCCCTGACGGACATTTTCCCGCACCACCTGATTGCTGACCTTCGCAATATATTCTTCCCGCTGCCAGATTTGTAAATATCCCAGATAGCCAAACGCCAGAAACAGGGCAACAAATACCGGAATAAAAGGCAAGAAGAGTCGGGACTTTTTAATCATTACTTTTCCTCATCGTTCAGATAAATAATTTCCGTGACTTTCGGCGCGGTCATCTTTTTTTGTCGGGCAAAATCGTTGAGAGATTTCAAAGAAACCAGTTGACTGTATTCCTGACGATAGTTATAGTTATCCACCTGAAGTTGCCCCAGCTGGCGGTTTAAGAAATTCAGATAATATCCCAGCCGGACCGCCGTTATCTGTTCCACCAGATAGAGAAACAAAAAGGCCACACCCGCTATCAGATAACTGCTGAATTCTTTGCGAGAATAAAAATACCTACTCCGACCTCTCCAGTAGGTTTTCATATCTTTTCTACCGAGCGTAACCGGGCACTGCGCGCCCGGGAATTATTTTTTATCTCTTCCGGTGAAGGACGCACTGGAAACGGCGGAATTATCCGATAGTAGTTATTCTCAACACCTTCCCGAAAACTTAATTTCACCAGCCGGTCCTCTCCGGAATGATAACTGATAATCACTGCCCGGCCACCCGGCACTAAAATGTCCGCCAAATTTTTTAGAAACTGACTTAAAGATTCCAACTCATCATTAACCTTAATCCGCAGGGCCTGAAAAACCCGCCGGGCCGGATGGAGTCGCCGGTGATATTTTGGCACGGCTTTCTCAATTATTCCGGCCAATTGCCGGGTGGTGGCGATGAATGTTTTTTGACGATATTGAACAATCTTCTGGGCCAGCCGTCCGGCAAATCTTTCATCCCCAAAATCCTGAAAAATTTTTCGCAAAAGATCGGCCGGGTATTCGTTAACTATTTTTTGGGCGGTCAATGATTGCTGCCGGTCAAAACGCATATCCAGTGGTCCATCCAGACGATAACTAAATCCTCTTTCGGCGGTCTCAATCTGTTGCCGGGAAACCCCCAGGTCTAACAAGACCCCGGAGACCCGCTCTATTCCCAGTTCGTTCAGAATTTTTTTGGCCTCCCGGAAATTATTTTTATACACCTTAAACCTTGAACCGTATTGCGCCAAATTTTCCTCCGTCCACCTGAGCGCTTCTTCATCCCGGTCCAGACCGATTATCCGAATATTCGCAAATCTCTGCAACAAGAACTCACTATGGCCACCAGATCCAACTGTCCCATCAAGATAAATGCCCGACGGCTGACTTACTAATCTTTCGGCAACTTCCCGGACTAAAACCGGAACATGTCTTTCCATTAAATATCCAGTTTTCTGGCCAGTTCGCGGAAAGACTTTTCCGCCACCCGGTGATAATATCTATCCCAGATTTCCCTGGCCCAGATTTCCAGGCGCTTACCGACACCAATAATTATCAGACGATGCTTGATCTGACAATATTTTTGCAAATCGGCTTCCAGCCGCAATCGGCCCAATTTATCCAGTGATACTTCCCGGGCCGCGGAAAGCCAGGCCCGCTTAAATCCCCTTTCCGCAGTTTTATCCGGCCAGGAGATGGTGGAGATTTTTTGCAGGGTATTTTCCCATTCATTTCGCGGATAAAGATAGAGACACTGTTCCAGCCCCCGGGTAAGAATATAGTGCGAACCGTTTTTGCGAAAACGCACCGGCAGAAAGAAACGACCCTTGGAGTCAATACTCAATCCGGTTTGTCCAATTAACATTTTCCCTTTTCCGTTTAACTCCACATATATCCACTATTAACCACTATACACCACGGATATTCTAACAATAAAAAAGCCCCTTGTCAAGTCCTTAGAGATTTTTTTAAAAAATAAAAAACTGGATTGGTTTATACCCCGAATTCTGTTTCAAGGATATTTCCTTGACGAGAACCATTAATCTGGTCAGGGTATTACTACCCTGATCTAGCGACCTACCTATCAGGGACAAATCCCTGATAAATTTTTGGTCTTGCTTCCCGGTAAGGATTTAGCCGTTTCACTTCCGAGGTTACCCCCGGAACTCATCCAGTCCAGTCCAGTATGCATACTGGACTGGATGTTCGTCGGCTTTCGCTTCCGAACGTCTCTGTTCGCACCTCTATCCAGTAAGCTTACTGGATACTGGACGATGGGAATTACCCACTACCGTTTTTCCAGGATTAATATCCAGGATAATATCCTGGATGAAGTTCGGAATTTCCTCCCATACTCAAAAATGAGCTGGGCGGTTCTCCAACCAATCCAGTTATCTGATTAAAGAGAATTCAAATTTATTGCCCGGTTAGCCAATTTATCAGCCAGACGATTTTCTTCGCGGGAAATATGGCAAAAGTTAACCAGCAAAAATTTTTTCAGCAGGTTTCGGACATCCTGTAGCAGTTTTTTCATCCGGCTCTCCCGGACCCGATATTCTCCGATTATTTGTTTATAGACCAGTTCGGAATCTAATTTTACCGTAACCTTTTTGGCCTGCATCTCATCGGCACTGGCCAGCCCAAAAAGCAAGGCCTGATATTCAGCTTCGTTGTTGGTCACCTGACCCAAAAATTTAAACTTTTCCTCCACCGGATTATTCCGGTCGTCGCAAATTACCACTCCGGCGCCACCTGGGCCAGGATTGCCCCGGGCCGCTCCATCCACATAAATTATCACTTCTTTAACTTTGCGAACTTCCATCATCTTTGAGAAGTATCTCTTCGGTATACACGATCCGGGAACAATTAAAACATTCCACCAGATCCTCAGCCCGATAGATATCATTTATTTTCTGGGGCGGCAAAGTCATCCGACAACCACCACAACTTTCTCCCATCAATTTCACCAGCACCGGCACCCCACGGTTTTCCCGGATATAATTATATCGTTCCAGGACATCCTGATTGACTATGCCTTTTTCCTGCTGGCCCCGAAAATTTTCTTTTTCCTGTAACTGTTGCTGGAGATTTTTTTCCTCTTCTCGTTTTGTGGCTATCTGTTGATTTATCTCTACCTCGTCCTTTTTAAATTCGTTTTCTTCTAACTTTAGCCTTTGCTGTTCTTTTTCTATCTCTTCCATTGTCACCAGAATTGCCTCTTCCAGCCGACTACAATCTTCTTTGAGTGAACTGATTTCCTGTAACATCGCCCGATACTGCTCATTGGTTTTAATCTGATTTAACTCAATATTGCGCTTGCGGAGATTTTCTTCTTTCTGGCCAAGTTCTATCTCCCGATTTTTATTATCCAGTTGTAATTTTTTTAGATTTTGTTGTCGCTCATTTAACAGTCTTTTCTTTTCATTCAAGGAATTTTCCAGCCGCGAAATTTCTTCCGGTATCTGGGCCAGCCGCTCCTGAATCCGTTCAATCGTCAGATCAGTTTCCTGGAGAGCCAGCAGTTGTCTTAAAATTTCTCTGATATTTTTATCTTTTCCATCCATAAATAACCCGCTAAACTGGGCGGTGCAGGATTTGAACCTACGACCTCCCCGATGTGAACGGGGCGCTCTTCCATCTGAGCTAACCGCCCGATTTCAATAATTATATCAATTTAGCCGGAATTAAATCAAACTAATTCAGCAAGATGAGATAACCGACAGGTTTCAGGGTAACCTTTACGGATTGGTTTTTTACTGGATAAACTTTACTGGTAAGTCCATCTTTAAGAAGTTTAATACCATCGCTAACTGGAAGGTTTATCGTCTCCGGTTTATCCGAATTATTCAGCAGTATAAGTGCTATTTGCTGACCAAGTTTTCGCTCAAACGCAAAAATATTTTTTTCGTTATCAATAAGTATCGGACGATAACTGCCCAGACGAAAAACCGGGTATTTCTTTCGTAAATTTATTATCTGGCGATAGTAATTAAACAACTCTGAATCAATTTCGGCTCCCGGCTCATCGTAAGGCATCAGTTCTTTCCAGAGCATCGGCTTGCGGTTAAATGGGTCATCGCTACCCCACATTCCCACCTCATCACCATACCAGATAGATGGCGAACCGACAAAAGTGAATTGAAAGGCAATCAATTGTTTGAGCCGAGTATAAACCTCTTTTGGTGGTTTAGTATTTTTGTAATTAGGATTGAAATCACCGTCACGGGGATTAAGCCGATTTTTTTTATCAAACTCTCGTCCGGGATTATATATCTGGGAAGCAATCCGGTCAGTGTCATGACTATCCAGTAAATTCATCTGAACCAGATTTACCGAATAAGGATAAAGGGCCAGTAAATGATTCAGGGATTTCTCCAGTTGCCCGGGCGAAATGCTCCGGTCAACAAAAAATTTTATCAGCAGTTTAGTCAGCGGATAATTCATCTGGGCATCAAACATCCCCTGACCCAGCCAGGCCGGCGCTTCACTCCAGAGTTCGCCGACGATATAGGCCTGTGGATTAATTTTTTTTACCAGAGCACACCATTCTTTCCAGAAATTGATATTAATACAGTCCGGAACATCCAGCCGCCAGCCATCAATCCCATCCGACGGGTCGCCATCGCCATTGGGGTCCATCCATCTTCGGGTGATATTGAAAATATGCTCTTTCACCGGCGCGACCAGCCCATTGGCATCTTCCCGAAACTCCGGTAATCCTCCAAATCCCGCCCAGCCGACATAGCCCCGGCCCAGATTGGCCTGAGTGCGAAAGACATTCCAGTCGGTAACAGTATACCAGTCCCTGTATTTAGATTTTTCCTGATTTTTTTTCAAATCCTGAAAGGCCCAGAAATTTTCTCCCGAGTGATTGAACACCCCATCAATTATCACCCGGATATTTCGTCGGTGGGCCTCTTTTAGAAATTCCAGAAATAGTTTATCGGTTTCAGTCCATTTCCAGGTTTTTGGGTCTTCACTCTCAGCCAGTTGCGAGTAATCCGTCAGATAGCCAAAGTGCTGGTCAATATGCCGATAGTCGCTGGTATTATATTTATGCATTGAAGGTGCTTCAAAAACCGGATTCAGATAAATCGCCTCTATCCCCAATTCCTGTAAATAATCTAACTTCTTAAGCAACCCCATTAAATCCCCACCGAATTGCCGGCTCCAGACAAAACTATAAAAATCACCTTTCTCCGTCTGGTATGGTCGGGAAAAATTCCACTGCCAGGGCAAAACATTCGGCGGGTCATTGGCCTTTTCTCCATTATTAAAAACATCCAGCATTATTTGATACCAGACACACCCTTTGGCCCAATCCGGAGTAGAAAATTCCGGCTTAAGGGTAAAGGAAATATTTTTCTCTCCCGGAAAAGTTATCCGGGTTTTGCCATCGGTTAGTTCCAGATAACCAGTACTCGGCGGGGCGGATATTTCCAGAATCCCTGAATAATAATCAAAACCAAAGGCGGTATAGGACTTATCCAGTTTCTGCCGGAGATTGTCAAAAACAACTGTAACCGAATTAACATCATCTTTCAATGTCCGCAGCCGAACCTCCACTAACCGTGGCGAGATGACATTGACTTCATACTTCAGGGCCGATTGATTAATGTTATCCGGCTTAGCCGGACCAAAACTTGCCGCATTTTCGCCAACGAAAACTGCTGAATTATATCCCCCATAGCCATCAGGCTGGCGCAAGGACTTATCAGCCAGCGGGTCCTCAATCCAGCGACTCCCATCCAGAACGAATTTATAGTAGTGGACACCTTCGTTTAACAATATCTCGGTGGCAAATTTTCCATCACTTAAACGAGTTAGCGGATTAGCCTCTTTATTCCATTGATTAAAACTGCCGGCTATAGACACCGAATTAACTGACTGTCCCTGTGGGTCATAAACAAATTTTACTTTTTGCTCTCTGGCAACCAGCGACCACCAGCCAGTCAGCAATATCAGGCCAACCAAAATTTTTTTCTTCATTGGTAACCTCTCTTTTTAAGCAAACAAAACTGGGCCTGGTAGGATTTGAACCTACGACCCTCCCGTTATGAGCGGGACGCTCTGACCACTGAGCTACAGGCCCGACTTCTCGCCAGTTCTGAAGCGGCATCTATGGATGATTTATACCTCCGCAGTAACCGGAAAAAGTTTATTGTTGCGAATCTTATACCGCAATTTCTTCTCGGCTTTGGTCTGAATCTGGCGAACCCGTTCCCGGGTGATATTAAAATAAGCCCCGACCTCTTCCAGCGTATGTTCCCGACCGGTACCAATCCCATAACGCATCCGCATAATATCCGCTTCCCGGGGAGTAAGCACCGAAAGTAATTTTTCTATCTGCATATAGCGGCGCTGCCTTTCTATCGACTCCACCGGCGACGCCCCATTGTTATCTTTAATTATATCGGCAAAGGTGGAATCATCGTTGTCATCCAGTGGCTGAGAAAGTAAAATCGGATCCTGCATGCTGGCAATTACATCCCGGATTTCTTCTACCGGCTTCTTGAGGATTTGACTGTATTCTATCAATTCTGGATCGTGATTATATTCCTGTAAAAATTGCCGCTTGATTTTTAACATCTTGGACATCAACTCTTTTTTATGCACCGGAATACGGATGGTTCGGCCCTGGTCAGCAATTGCCCGACTGATTGACTGTTTTATCCACCAGGTCGCGTAGGTGGAAAATTTATAGCCCCGACTGTAATCAAACTTTTCCACCGCCCGCATCAGCCCCTGATTGCCTTCCTGAATCAAATCCATCAACTCCAGAGAAGAAATCCCGACCATCTTTTTGGCCGTGCTGACCACCAAACGAAGGTTAGCCTCCACCAGGCGCTGTTTATAATAGTGAATTTCATTTTCTATTCGGTTGATTTCCTCAACGAGATTAAATAACTCCGAACGGCTCACTGGCAGTAAATTTTCTATCCGACGAATTTTTTCTTCATTATGGTAATAGCGTTCCAGTAACTCAGAGACATTTTCCAGCGGAATCCGGCGAATCCCGGTTTTTTTCCGAAACTCCGCTCCGGTAATTTTTCCCGCCTGATATTGTTGCCATAATTCCCTCACCCGACTCATTGCCACCTGGAAATTAGCCTGGATATTTTTTTGCTCATTATCCCGAAGATGTATTTCCTGCCCCTGAAACCGAACCCGATTGGCCAGACGCCGAACCTTGTCGCGATTGAGGTCCAGGGCCAGAATATGTTCAAAA
>Ga0123519_10001130_pt1 | contig 46154 bp, 51 predicted proteins | sample YelNatPaOPRAMG02_FD_87396 | JGI IMG/M metagenome (GOLD analysis project Ga0123519, IMG submission 87396) | Hot spring microbial communities from Yellowstone National Park - Yellowstone National Park OP-RAMG-02 (version 2) | ecosystem: Environmental > Aquatic > Thermal springs > Hot (42-90C) ...
AGGCTTGCGGTATGGAGAACCTTGTTCCTATAGATTATGCTGGACCAGACGCAGGTGAACAGATGCTCAAGTGGGTGAATGGAGAAATAGAATACTATAATATGAGAGTCTTACAACTGTCTTTTGATGGAAAGCTTCAGAATATTCCCACACCGTGCATGCATTGTGATAAACCTCCTTGTGTAGAATGGTGCCCGACAGGCGCATCTTACAAGAGACCTGACGGTATAGTGATGATAGATTCCGAAAGGTGCATTGGATGCAAAACCTGTATAACAGTTTGTCCATACGGTGCAAGATACGTTAGAAAAAGCGGTGTAAGCGGCTCCTCTATTGGTGTAGTAGACAAATGTAAGTTTTGCTTCCATCTAATTGAGAAAGGGGAGTTACCTGCCTGCGCCAGAGTCTGCCTAAGTAAGGCCATAACATTTGGCGATATGGACAACCCAAGAAGTGAAGTAAGAAAGTTACTAGCTTCGGTTGACCCTACTAAGGTGAAAGTCTTGAAAAAAGAACTGGGAACTGGGCCCAATGTTTTCTACATTAATCTATGAGGTGAATAAGAATGGTTGATCTATTATCCGGAATCATAAGTTCTCTTGGACAGGAACAAGGAGTTCCATTGCCTTGGGGCTGGGGGACTGTAATCTATTACTGGCTTGCCTCTATAGCCTCTTTCACTTTCATCACCGCCTTTGTAGCTTCTTTCCTTGGGCGTGGTGGTAGCTGGACCGTGAAATGGAGTATACGCTTAGCAAGCCCTATAGCTATCCTTTCACTTATAGCAGAGGCAACCGAGTTAGGAAATCCCGCCGCAATCTACTGGATCTTCTCCAATATGTCATCGTATCTTGCTATTGACGCAGCTTCTGCGGTCGTCTTCATATTGGCTTTGCTGATCTACGCCTTTGTGCCTAGATTACACAGATATGTGAGGGGGGCTCTAGGGTGGATCGTTGCTGCAGCTGCTAGTGTTTGGCTTGTGGGTAGAACTGGGCTACTCATCTCAGCCAGCACGCGCCCTTTTCTAGCCATGTCATCTATGCCTGTGATACTACTAATTTCATCGGTCATGCTTGGTATGGCTACACTAGCACTCATATGGTCCTTAGGAGCCTTTACAGGCAGAAAGGATACATTAGACGATTTGGTTAGGTTAAACTCCTTGATAGCATCATCTATACCAGTATTCGCATTTATCTTAGGCTTCCAAATTGTAGGAGCGCTTTATGGAGGAGAGACCTTAACCAAATCTGCTACCATACTTATATCCGGAGCGTCTTCTTCAATCTTCTGGACAGGTGTGCTCTTAGGTTTCACCATACCTGGCGTTGTATACATTATAATGTACGGATTTAAGCGCAGAATGACTGAAAGAGCCAAGTATGTAGCTTTCGTACTCGTTGCTACCTTTATGGTTGTAGGTATGCTCATCTTATTCGGAGCCCTATTCTCAGCTGGTCTCAGAACCCCTCTGCCAGGTGAAGCATAAGGCATCCTTAGAGAAGCTATAGACCTCGGCAACTTGCCCTCATAACTGTGGTGGAAGATACCATAAGACTTGGTCTTAACGTCCCTCTCTTTGTAGCTAGCTTGATATCTATTGCTGCTGGGATTTTCTTTGGGATGGTCGGCGTTTGGGGTTACATTGTTCAGAAGCTTGTAGTACCAGAGTGGGTGAAGGTGGGCGATGCTCATGACGCTTGGTGGAGTGTGCCTATCTTAATTGCATAGCCTAGTCTGGGTGGTGCCAGCAGCCATATATTATATACTGCCAATACTTGCATTCCTAGCAGCCCTAGGGCACTACCTAAAGCTTCTACGGAAGAGTTGCCTTACACACCAGCTATAAGAGTTTCACTTGCATTCGTGTACGCTCTAATCCTAATACTTGTAGCCCAAGGAGCGTACATAGCGTTGGTATGGGATACAAGCCCCAACATAACGGTTACCTTCAAACAACCAGAGGGTGTAAGCTACCCTGGTCCATACCCAGCTAACTTCCTAGGTACAGCTCCGGTTAAAGACACACCTAGAGGGCTAGAGAATGCTCACTTAAGCCCAGACTCATGGTCTCACGTGGCAGCAACATGGCTTATAACGTTAGCTCTCGTAGGCTCAAGCTTCACAACAATCTTAGTTGAGAAGCTTAAGAAACCCGGATTACTATACCTATTCCTCGTAACAATTCCGATGGCTCCCGTTTACAACATGGTAGGAAGATACTTAGCTTGGTGGGCTGGTTTTCCAGCTGGAGCACCTGGCGGTATTGGAGCAATGTATTATGCCGGACACCCAATAAAAGGATTCAACATAATCTCACTGTTCATAATAGGGCTTGTTCTACTCTACACCGTGAGTAGAATTACAACTGAAACCAAGCAATAATTGATAGTGTAGCCTAACATGTTTGGGGTGAAGTGGTTATGATAGTCTTCTATGACGCGCTTTATCCTCTCATTCTTGACCGCAGGCATGAGGAATTTGACTTTGAGCCTGTTGAGTGTGTTTATCACATCTATTGAGTAGAAGCCTCTATCCATGATGAGGGTGTCTATCCTGACACCTTTCTCAAGGCAGGATTTGACCGCTTCTTCAACTATGTATGCCTGTTCATCTAGGGGCTTGACGTGTTTTGTGAAGAGGGTTATCCTCCTACCCTCTTCAATGATGTGTAGTGATGCGTAGGTGTAGAAGAGGTTGGCTCCAAGCTCTCTCTTGCTTCTGAGAAGCATGTTATTATATTCACCATAGTAAGGCTCTCGAGTATAGTCTATAGCTGCTATAACCGGTTTGCTGAGCACCCCCATATCCTTCAGGTCTTCGAGGACTGAATCATTCGCCTGTGTGAGCATCCTATACGCATCCTGGCTCTCAATCCTCTTCAACCTGTAGAGGAGAGTATCAGCTGAAGGGGCTTCACGTGTGGATGCCAGATCCTCCAACCCGCTTTCAGCATACCTCTTCTCCACAGGTAGGTAGAGCAGACTCTCTATCAGATCCCTGCCCTTGAAGTGAGAGTCTGATGCACCGGGTATGATGAGATGCTCAGTCAAAGTTGACAAAGCTCGATCATAAGCTAGAGAGTTAACCCTATCCTTTGGTGGCATGCACTCCGACGTTCGTTCAAACCTTCTCATCTAACTACAAGGACACAAAGTGCATACACACCTATCACCATAAGAATCAAGGCAAATAGGCTAAAAGGTCACTTTCGGATGTACTGTGATAGTAGAAAAATTCTTTAGCAACCCTAGTATTTTCTTCAGCTAGGGTTTGGCAGCACCTTTCCACATCACGTATGCTCTGTATAAAGGCAAATGCATTCTAGTTAATATCTTCAGAAATGTGGTGATATCACATTGTGAGAATTTTAGTGGTGACGAGCTTGTTGGTAGGTTCATTGGTGTTAGGACGGATATGGATGAGGGGGCTCTTGAAGGATGCCTTAGGGTTAGTTTTAACCATAGTAAGTTGCTAGACGGGCTTTTAACAAGTTTAATGAGGCATAGGATATTATACAGAATTGTTTACAGGGGTAAGGGTAACTTCGTTCTATGGTTCAAGTGTTGTGGGACGTGTAAGCTATGCCCTGTGGTGCACGCTACTAGCGGAGTTACACCAAAGGCTATGCTTGTAACACCCCTCGGCCTCCTTTTTGAGTTCATTTCACATGATAGAAGTAATCCAGATGGAAACTTATTTTATACCCTTATTTCGGGTAGCGCTGAAAAGATGATGGATTACATGCTAACAGCTAGAGAGCAGGATGCCCTCTACTACGCGTATTCCAGGGGTTACTATAGCCAACCTCGAAGTGCAACACTACACCAACTCGCTTTTGAACTAGATCTTAGCAAGTCTACTCTAAATGAGATTCTCAGGAGCGCTGAAAAGAAGATCGTAACAGCTTATATGAGGCATGACCTACCACATCTAATTGTGAATAAGATCTTAGCTAGAAAAGCTATAGAACACTCTACTACTCCAGCATAATATAAAAGCTAGGTGCTGTTGTCCGTTCTGATCTTCTTCTAGAATACCAGATGAATAAGATAAGTATGATTGCAACCAAGATCAGCCACGAATAGACATTCCAGTAAACCAGAGATGTAAAGAGAAGTAAAATAATCGATATCGAAGTTAATATATCCTCATCCCTTCTATCCATAAGAATCAGGATGCAGTTAAAATCAATTAAATATTATCTGCTTGTGCACCTAAGCGACGCAAATGGGGAGGACCACATCCTCGCGTCCCTCCCCTACTACCATCTGCTTTATTACACCGCCTTTGTATGAATATTCCTCAACATACCCTTGAGCAACTACCGCCTCTCCCTCACACGCCTGCTCAGCAAACCTACCTCGCCAAGTGATCAGCCTATCGACCGTGAGCCAACTCTGCCCTGAGAGCACGCGAACATTCTTCAGACGGTAGATTGCAGGTGTAAGATGCGCTTGACTTGCATCAAGTACCTCTGCTGATATCTTTACGTAGCCTAATCTTCTAATCTGATACTCTCCGTATCTTTCATCTACTTCAGCCCAGTCTTTAAGGTATCTGATGAAGAAGGGTACGTCCTCGAAAAGACCTTGGTTACTTTTTCTCCCTTCTACTCTTCTGAAGTCTTCGTAGCTCATCTGCGTATCTTTGGATCTTGATAGGTAGAGGTCTTTCAGATGCTTCTCTGTGAGTCTTCGTATGAATTTTTCCTCAGCCATGGCTTTAAGTATCACCGCTTTAACCTTCTGAGCCTCTCTTAAGCCGTAGACTATAAGGTCTATGTCAGAGCCCTCATCCTCTAATCCAAGCATTATGGAGCCTGAGATGCCGAGTCTCTCTAGTGGGATATCTGCTATATCGGCTACGTATCTGACGAACTGCAGTGCCTTTAACCTCAAACCAGCCAAGTTGTGTACTGCTAAGAGTTCGGTGACGGCGTGTTGAGGTGTGTAGTGTTTGCGTACTCTGCTCCAAGGTACGATGGGCAGCATCCTCTGGTAATAGGGGTTGAAGGTGTAGTATTCTGGGAATCGGCTCTTAAGAAACTCTTCTTTCTCCGCTAGGGTGTGGAGCTTATAGTATCTTCTGCCTTCTTTTGACCGCTCACCCCTTTTGTCTGGCATGTAGCGCGGGTACGCTATTACGCCCTGAAGTGGGTGACTTAGCCCCTTGATTTCAAATATAGAGCCGTCATCTAACTCTATGAAGTCGCCTTCTCTGCCTCTAGGCATAGTTCTTTCTTCAGCTGACCACTATCTCTTTGAGCCGCATAGTTAATCCTTCGATCGCCTTGACCGCTTCTGAATGAGGCGCATAATCTATAGGTGATAGCCCAGCCATTTCAGCTTCAGGCACGGCTGGGTCTAGGGGGATTGCTGCTAATAGGTCAAGCCCAGCCTTCTCAGCCTCTCTTCTGATAAAGAGCTCTTCTTCAGCACGCCCTATCTTATTCCCAACAGCACATATCCGCTTCACGCCGAGGTCTTGCGCGAGCTTCTTCACCCTAGCAGCAGTTTCTATAGATCGGTAGCTCGGCTCAACGACCGCTAGAAGAGCGTCGACACCCTTAACCACCCCTCTACCAAGGTGCTCTAAACCAGCCTCCATATCTAAAACTACAACATCCCTCCTGTCTAGTAGTAGATGGCGTAGCAGCGCTTTTAGTAGAGCGTTAGCTGGGCACATACATCCGCCTCCAGCTGACTTGACTGTCCCAAGGACTAGGAGGGTAACACCATCAGGGCCTTTGACACCGTATCTTTCTGCTATGTCGCTCACTTTGGGTGTTAGGCTGAAGACCCCTCCTATCGAGTCCGGTCTTGCTCCTGTCCGCTCCTCTATGAGATCCTCGTTTTCAGAGAGCGGTATGACGTTCGCTAAAGCCTCTTTAGGTACGCTGAGTGATAGCCAAAGGTTCATCGCTGGGTCAGCATCTATAGCAAGAACCTTAGATCCTTGGCGCGCCATAGATCTCGCTAGCACACCGCTTATCGTGGTCTTGCCTACGCCGCCTTTACCCGCAACCGCTACCTTCAAATCTTCTGCCACCAGAGTGTCTGCTCGGCTTCTTTAAGCGGGAGCTTCTTAATTAATGAGGCTATGGCTTTGTATGCCCTAGATTCTTTGGGGAGTTGTATGAACGGTCTGCCTTCCAGATCGAACTTTGCGAGTAAATCATCTTCAGGTATTAGTGCTATACATTCTATCCCGACCTTGGAGACCTCCTCAGCCACTTTCTCGGCCAACCCCTCTGGCATACGGTTTACTACCAAATACATTCTGCCGAACTTTGTGTTCAGCTCTGCAACGAGTTCCTTAACCCTCTTAGCGGTCATAAATCCTCTTGCTGTAGGGTCTGAGACTACTAGCAGAATATCCACATCCCTTGTTGTTCTTCTGCTGAAGTGCTCCAACCCAGCTTCAGCATCTATAACTACGAACCTATACCGCCCAGTCAGCTTATCTAAGACCTTTCTTAGGAGGTGATTGACGTAGCAGTAGCAGCCTGGTCCTTCAGGCCTACCCATGCTGATGAGGTCGAAGCCTTCTCCCTCTACGATTACGCTTTCTATTAACCCCTCGAGGTAGTCTGCTCTACCTTGCTCAGGGGGTATCTGGTCACCTAGTTTCAGCATTTCTTCGCGTATCTCACCTATGCTCTTACCTGCTTATATACCCAGCGCCTCGTGAAGATTTGAGTTTGGGTCCGCATCTACAGCTAAAATTACTTCACCGGTTTCTTCGTGTAAGACTTTGATGAGTAGGGCTGCCACGATTGTCTTACCAACCCCTCCTTTCCCCGTTACCGCTATCGAGATGGTCAACGCTTACTACCTAGTTTTGCCCAAGCCTCTATAATACATCTATCGCCTTCTGCCTTGACCTCCTCCCAGGCTGCTTCTATCCTCTGATCGTACTTTCCTGAAGATAGCGCTGCGTTATAGAGGCTTAGGAACTTCGCCGCTTTGGTTAGTAGGGGTGCTTTAACAAGTGTTAGGCTCTCCTTTGATATGTCGAGCTCCTCAAATAAAGCGTCTTCGACGATCTTCGATCTTCCTAACACATCTTTTAGTACCAGATTCTGCTCCGATAGCTTAACATATATCACATCTTCAGCAACTTCAGTTAGTTTGCTGTTTTCCTTCAGCGTCACTTTTAGTTCACACATACACATATCACCTCCTTTCCTCGCTATCACTTTGTGGTAAGAGTAGGTCTGCCAAGCTCTCCTCCTTCTTCCTTATCCTCAACCCCTCCTTTTCCCTCAACTCTATATACTGCGTAATTATCTTCTTTAACATTTGCGGGTCTAGCTTACCGATAGGTGTGTCTAACTCGCGCAGACGCTTGGGTATATATTCCTTCTCTAAATCAAAGCCCTCCTGCATCTTGAACCGATAGAGAGTGTGAAAGATCTCTCGCCCTATCCTCTCCAGATCCTCCTTACTCACCTTTATCCCAACAGTCGCTAAAGCCTCTGCTACAACGTCGGGGGTATAGATGCCTCTGGAGAAGTAGCAGGCTACAAGAGAGTAAAACACATAGAGCCAATTCTCCTGCTTCACGAGAAACTCAGCGATATCTTCCACCTTAGCCTTACCAGCTATTATCTGCTGGTCTATCGAATAACCTGAGTTACTTAGATGGGAATGTCTAGCGCCAACTAGTGCGCCCACGATGTGCCCGTAGCCTGTAGCGTATCCTGCTGGGCTGTTACCGCCTAACGAGGCTGCAAAGCCCCTCCCTCCATATCTCTCTGAAGCCCTCGCCACACCCTGCGCGAGTCTAGCGTAGAAGGGGTTCTTGGCTTCTGCTATGTTCTTGATAATCTGTGGGTAGACGTTATCTGGGTCGCCCCACTTCGGCTTCAACTCTAACGTCTTCTCATCTAATACCCCGCTCTCGAACGCTTCGGTCACCCAAGCCAGAACCGCGCCCGTCATCAGAGCGTCCAACCCAAGGTCTTCACATAGGTCGATAAGCTCAAGTATGCGGCTGGGGGGGCTTATCCCAAGGTTGGAACCTAGTGCGAACATGGGTTCATAGTTGTATGCAACCAGCCTCTCTTCCTTGACGATCTCCGTCCTACCCCTCTCGTGGTCGGGTGCGAAGGTCTTTGTCAAAGAGCCGAGGTGAATACACGCGACCGGGCAGTTGGCGCAGCTAACCTTCCTCCTAAACACGGTTTCAGCGAATCTTTCACCAGACATCTCCTCCGCGCCCTCGAATCTCCTCTCTCTGAAGTTTCGGGTAGGTAGAGCTCCTAAGGCATTCAGTTCCAGCACGTTGACTGGTGTACCCAAGTTATGGTATTTTACCATCTTGTCAGTAGCTACAACCTCGTGCTCTATCTTCTCATAGAACGCTTTAACAGCTTGCGGATTGGCTAGGGGTATGCTCTTCGTGCCTATTATGCTGATGGCTTTGAGCTTCTTCGCACCCCAAACAGCACCTAACCCAAGCCTACCGAAATGACGGTGAACATCCACGATCACATTAGCATAAAGCCCCATATGCTCACCAGCAGGGCCTATCGATGCGATGCTCTGCAAACCATTCTTAATGGGCTCAGCCAGCGCCTCATCCACAGCCCTTGTACCTAAACCCCAGAGTGAGGAAGCGGTCTTAACCTCAACCTTATCGTCACGTATCTTCAGCACAACAGGATGTAGTGAGCCTCCTTTGATCACCAACGCGCCGTAGCATGCTGTGGCAAGCGCTATCGCGAAGTGCCCGCCAGCGTGCGTTTCACCTAAGTTTCTTGTGAGAGGTGATTTGAAGAGGCAGACGGCCTTAGCCATGCAGGGGTAGATGCCTGTTAAAGGGCCTATTGCAAATATGATGGGTGCCTCTGGGGAGAAGGGATCAATTTTGGGTTTGCACTCCTCTAACAGAAGTTGTGAGGCAACACCTGCGCCTCCTAGCATCTTCTCGAATACATCACGTCTATCTTTAACCCAGCTCTTGCGCTCCGATAGATCTACGTAGAGTACTTTGGTGTTCATATCGCAGGCGCCTCCGTGTACCAGAAGACGTTATGAGGACAGTACTTTGCGCAATCGCCGCATCTATCGCACAATACAGGCACCTTCTTCTCCTCATCGAGCACCAAAACCTTATACTGGCAAGCCTCTATACAATCGTAGGTCTTGCAGACAGCACATTTAGACGGTGTAAGAGTTACTCCACCCTCTGGAAGAGGTTGAAGCGCACCGTGGGGGCAGGCGTAAGCACACTCAGGCTCTTTACAGAATCTACACATACTGACCTTAGGAGATCTACTCCCGCTTCTATCCGCCTCTACAAACACAGCGGTACGCTTAGGGTCAACCGCGTTAAATAGGTGCCTTGAGCAGGCAAATACGCAGCTATAGCACCCTATACACCTAGCTGGGTTCCTTATCTCCACCCTATACCTTAAGCTCATGCCTTACTCCTAATTCTTTTGGGGCGGCCAGATCTTATTAAGGAAATCCCGAATCTGTGAGGAGTCTCTTGGTCCTACTATTACCTCCCACTGTGTCGTATCCTCTATGTCACCCTTCAGCCTAGCCGCGAGCTGGGGTATGATCAGTTTACGATGCTTCACCTTGTCCCCGATCTTAGTGTCATCAAGGAGGCTCTTGACTACGGAAGCATTAAACTGACCTCCGGCAACACTACACTCAACAGCCAGGCCTCCGGTATTCGCTACTAGAAGATAGCAGGTGTTTCCTTGAGCCTCTATATCATTTGCAACAGTATAGTAGGTTAAGGCAAAGTTAGTCGTTACCAGCACAGGTGATTCCTCAGTTGGCTGACCGAAGGTTCTAAGACCAGGCTCAACTGCAACAGGCTTGCGTGGGTCTGAGTAGATGTTCTGCCTCAGAGTTGTGAGAGCAAGTAGAGCGTAAGGCTGCAATGTATGCAGAATAAGGATATCAGCCGACCTCGCCATCATAACTGCAGCAATGTAAGTCTCTTCGTAGGTTTTCACAGGATCTTCACCGCCATCCAGCCACGTAACAGCAGGTACACCAAGAATAGGATAACCCAATCCCTCATCTTCAGCCTTAATCGCAGCACGCCTAACCATAACGAATTTATTAAGTGTCTCCTTCAGACCAGAACCTTCGGTATATGAGCCGGGGTCGAGCACGATATCCTCCACACCAGCCTTCTTAATTGTAAGGGTAAGCGACTTCAGATCAGCAAGGTTGTCTTGTGCGAACGCAACCAAGGGACAGTTATACTTCTTCGCCAACACCACCATTTCACGCCAATTATCCTTAGTAGCTGCATAGAGGAGAGGTCTTGAGTCGGCAACCTCTGGTTTACGTAAGGCAGCTGCAAGCACCGTGGGGTCAAATGAGCATAGGATCATAGGGTAACTGCAACTCTTCTTAACAATCTCAACAGCTTTCTCGAAGCGATTAGGGTCGCCTGACGCTGCTCTAACAGCTACCAAGTTGAGCTTGAGCTCATCACCTATTCTCACAATCTTAAATCCTTCGATCTTTTTGCATCTATCTTCTATCGTCTCAGGAGCATCTAGATCAGAAACATCAACCGCTAAGGCAGTTGGGTTATGTAAGGTAAGTTCGTGCCTATAAAGAACTTCTTTTCCGCCTATCGTTACTGCTTTGCTACCATTACCAATCACAACAGCCCTTACTGGTGGAGAAACGAGCTTATTCAGCGCCTGGAGCTTATCCTTATACTTCTCATCCTTCACCAAAGGTGGGCAGTCTGTTGGCTTATACTTACGTTCAAGCAGCTTAGATGCAAAAGACATACAATTAACTTCGCCGCACTCACCGCAGTTTGTCTGAGGAAGGAACTTATACACATCCAGCAGAGTCGGTTTAGCCAAAGCCTTCCCCCTACTTTAAGCTCGTCACCCAGCTCTCAACCTTCTGCTCACACGAACCTTCTCCGAAGAGGCTGTCAGCAAGCTTCTTAGCCACCCTAACCGTAGCAGGGTGGCTTATCATGAATAGGTCAGCGCCAGCCATCATAAGCGAAACACAGGTTACGGTCTCCCAGAGAGGTCCTCTTATTTCACGTGGCCCCCATTCATCCACTTTCATCCAAGACTCACGTGCACCCCAAGCATTGCTCGCAGCGGCCAAGATAGGCATCTGAAGGTCTTCATCACCCATAAGACCAGCCAGTTTGATGCGCTCCTCTAAGCTAAAGGCGTACTCTAATCCATAGCCTAAAGCAGCGGTTGTAGGGTCTTGAATTATCTGATTCTTAGGTAGCCCTTCATCTAAAAGTAGACGGTTAAGCCTCTTCTGGTTATTCACATCCATCGGTGTAAAAGAAACAACTGTATGACCATGCTCCTTAGCAGCTTTAACCACCTTCTTATAGTCCATATCAACTGTAACCGAGTTCAGAATCACCTTTTCTCCATGGGCAACTTCAGCAGCCGCTGAGAGCACCAGAGGATCCTTCTGAGGGTTACCTGAACCGCCAATTATTATAGGCACATCCACCGCTTGCAAAACATTCTCCACATTCTTCATCGCCTGCTGAATAGGTCGATCTTCAAGCAGAGGGTCGGTGCTCACAAGGTTGAGCGAAACTATCTGTGCACCATATTTATTGACACACTTCTTCGCCCACTCAGCGGGGTCGTACATAACATCCTCAACCATCTGTTTAACAGGTTTGGTTAGAGAGATGGGCATATCAAAGACGTCCATAGCAAAAGCTGGTTTATTGGGGTTAGACGCCTCAAAGCTATAGAAGGGCATCGTCCTCTCTCCGCCGATCTTCACCACCTTTCCCCTAGTCCCTCCCTCAGATTTCGTAGCACCTATCTGAATCTCAACTATCTGACCAGAAAACTTCTCCAAATACGGTGTGAAAGTCGCTTTGACAAGTTCAAGCGGCTTCTCCTCAACCTTTTGCACAACCTCTGAACGCCTAGCAGCAGCTTGTACAACAGGTTGAATCATTAGTCTCAGCTCTTCAGTCGTCAGCTCAACGTTCTCTATCTCTATCTCGCCGAAATCCTGCAGAAGATTCATCATCTTCTTAATGAACTCATTAACAGAATCTTCCTTCGACTTCAAACATCAACACCCTACTTTACCTGGCGCTTTATGATAACCTTCTCAGCTATGATCTTAGCGTTCTTGAAGATTATGACGAAACCTCCTCCAATAGGAACAGATAGGCCTTCAGGTACGATAGCAGCCGGAGCCATTTCCGCAGGCGCCTCTTCAACAGCTTCTGTCTCCACCTTCGCCTCAGCAGGCTTCTCCTCAGCAGCTTGCTTCCACCGTTTAGTAACCGGATGGTTCTTTGCTTGAAGCCAAGCCTTAAGCTCCTCTACATTCTTGACCTCCTGCTCCGTAGGTATGAGGTCAAGCATATGCGGAGGGATGCTGTCTCCTACCCTCTCCTTTATCGCCTTGGGAACCCAAACTATCCTCTCCCAGCCGCCATCTGCTTGTAAGAACTTGGGTGATCTCAGATACTCTATCGCTATGCCATTGAATCCAGGGTTCTGAGTGCCTCCGCTCGTATGCTCAGCCATGTTACCGAAGGTCAAACCGTTTACCGTAGGTCCCTTAAAGTCTCTATGCACTAACGCTATACCATCGACCTCAGGTATGTAGAAGGCTATCCCCTCAAAGCAGCCGCAGGACGTGTGCGGGGTTTCGAATGAAGTGTATAAGGCGACTTGCTTAATGCTCCCAAGCGACTTCTTTGCTACGACCTCATTCACACCACTGTAGATGCCTTTGATCGGGTCGAGGCATTGGCCCTTTGGTATGGGGAAGTTTGGTCCTTTGGGGTCAACTCTTGAAGCTGCTCTTGCATCAAACCAGCTTATAGAGCCGCAGGAGGCTATGCGGTTAGGTGTGATTACGCAGACGTGAGTGGGTGCGAATGACTGGCACATAACGCAGCCGTAGAATTCCTCCACATCTTCATCTCTAAGCTCCCTAGCCCGCTTGTCTCTAGCAGCCCAAACCTCCATAGCATAGGGGTAGAATTTTTCAATTGTTTCAGGGTCGGTTGTTAAGGTTACCTGAATCTTCTCTATTACTGGGAAGCTCTGTCTGTAGAGCCAGATGAGCGCTTTACCTAACCAAATCAGTGAATTCAGCCCCTTCTGGTAGATCTTCTTGTTTATTCTGATCCATATGTCGTATCTCTGGTTTAGGTGCATCACGCCCTCTACATAGTTAAGGAAGTAGTGTATTCGCCTTTCCAGCACGCCTTCAAGATCCTTCTCGACCTTCTCACCAGCTACCTCTACGAGAATTCCAAGCGGGTAAGTGCCGCCTTGCTTCAACTCATTTAAATCGGGGCCGATAAGAATAACCTTGCCATCATCGATTTCATTCATGCTTCTGGTCAGAACTATCTCCCACTTCTTTGGTACTTCTACCCCTCCGAATTCAACCTGCATATCCGGACGGCGTACACGTTCTCCTTCGTACATTTCACCTATATCCATAGGGAAGTTTGGTTTCTCTGAACCGAGCGTCTCTATCCTGAGTTTATTTGGGTCACATTCAATACGCATGTTCTAAATATCACCTCTTAGGGTTAAGCTGCTTTGTCCTAGCTTCTCTATGCATCTACAACCTCACCCTCTTTTCAACCTTTTTTAAAGGTTCTTCTAATCTTGTATGCAGTTCATCGAGCGCATCTTTGATCACGTGCCCAAACTGTGTCAATGTGTAGAGGTTGTAGGGATAAGATTTAGCGATGATCTTATTTTCTATCAATATGTTAATGTGGTCGTTTAGGACTTTAGGGTTTAATGAAAGGGTCTTCATTAGGCTAGTGAAGGTTCGCGCTTCCTTATCAAGTAAGAGAAGTATCTTGTATCTTGTTGGATTACCAAATATTCTGCATATCTTTGGTATAACATCCTCGAAGTCTGCTAGGACCTCTGCAGCGCCCATATGTAATTACCCCGGATAAAGTTATAATAAGCATATGGTATATACAAACGATACTAATATAGCTGAAAAAGCTGGTAGAGCTCTATGAGGATATACGAAAACTACAAATACGAGAGGGTGAAGATGAATATTTCCAGACACCGCTAGATAATAACTCTCCTCATCATTTGCTAATGCAAATCTGGGTCTAAAGTAACATTTTATATACAGTTAGTGAGGAACCCGTATAAGATGGGTAAGATAAAGGTTGGACTAATTGGTGTAGGGAACTGTGCAAGTGCGCTGGTTCAAGGTATAGAATACTACAAGACTACGGGTGAATCAGAGATCGGATTGATGCATCAGGAGATTGGTGGGTATAGGCTTGAAGATATCACTTTCTCTAGCGCTTTCGATGTCGGTGAGAATAAGATAGGGCAGCCTCTTTCCGTCGCGATATATAAAGAGCCGAATTTAGTGACATGGGTCTCTAAAGTCTCAGACTGCGATGTTATTATCAAAGAGTCACCTGTACTGGACGGTGTGGGAATATATGTCGAGAACAAGATAAGGCCTGTAGTGAATCAACGCTCCATAGATGCCCTAAGAAGCGAGATCATAGATGAGATAAGAAGAAGTGGAACTGAGGTGCTCGTAAACTATCTACCTGTGGGAAGCCAGCTAGCGACAGAGTTTTGGGCTGATGTGGCTTTAGCGACAGGATGCGGCTTCGTGAACTGCATACCTGTGTTCATAGCATCTAACAAGATTTGGGCTGACCGCTTCGCTGAGAGAGGTTTGCCTGTCATCGGTGATGACATAAAGGCCGTGGTCGGTGCAACCATAGTCCATAGAGCCTTAGCTAAGCTCTGTGCAGACAGAGGTACAGTAGTCGATCAGACATACCAGATAAATGTTGGAGGTAACACTGATTTCCTGAACCTGAAAGAAGTTGAGAGGCTGGAGTCAAAGAAGATCTCTAAGACAGAGGCGGTTCAGAGCTTGCTTCCGAAGAGGTTGCCTGAAGATAAGATCTATGTTGGGCCAAGTGACTTTATACCGCAGCTGGGCAACACCAAGATTGCTTTTATAAGGATTCAGGGAAGAATGTTCGCTAACATACCTTTCACGATAGAACTTAGGTTAGAGGTGGATGATAAAGCCAACTCAGCTGGTATAGCTGTAGATGCTATACGGTGCTGTAAACTGGCATTAGATAGACGAGTAGGTGGTTCACTTGTCGAAGCAAGTGCTTGGTTGATGAAGCATCCACCGAAGCAGATGGATGACAGCGAAGCTAAGAAGATGCTTGAACTTTGGATCTCGTCACACAGTAAGTAGTTCTAAAAATAGTCCTCGAATTTCTTAAGATCTTGTATGCTTCTGACCTTACCGCGCATTACGCTTCTAAGCTCTTTGCGAAAGAATAAATCTACTCGAATGTTCTTGCTTTGAAGTGTTTCAGCTACTTTTGCTGCTAAGGCCCCGCCTTTGCGGTCTAGATCTGTCAAGATTACCGTCTTCTTAAATGTCTGTGAGACCGTAAGAAGGTGTTTGATACCGCTGCCACGGCATAAAAGGAAGACTGCGCCTGAGAAACCAAGGCTTCGAAGCGCTTCTTCATCCCTTATCCCTTCTACTACTACAAGTGCACCATTGTTCGCTTCGTCTGTAAGTTTCTTCACGAAAGATCTGAGCGCATAGACCACCTTATCCACTGCGTATCTTTCAGACATCACCATTAAATAAGGTAAAATATTTATTAAGACTTCTTCCCAGTAATTCATGATGACCGTTTTAAAGGATGATACCAGAACCAAGATCTCTCGAATCTTCAGCCAGAATCTGGAGGGGGATGTTAAGATACGCTACTTTACGCAGGAGTTCGAATGCGAATTCTGCAAGGAGACTCGAATGCTGTTGGAGGAGTTAGCCGCTCTCTCCCAGAAGATCAATCTAGAGGTCTACGATTTCGTAGCTAACCAAGGAAAGGCTCAGGAGTTTGGTGTAGATAAGATTCCAGCCACCATAATCAGCGGTAAAGAAGAGTATAGGGTCAGATACTTCGGTATCCCTGCAGGCTACGAATTTACATCTTTGGTCGAAGATATAGTCGATGTCTCGAAAGGTAAATCGAGGCTTCCGCCTCCACTTATAGATAAAGTGAAGAGCATAACAAAGCCTCTGCACATACAAGTCTTCGTTACACCCACTTGCCCCTACTGCCCTAAAGTGGTACGCACGGCCCACCAGCTCGCGATCGAAAACCCCAATATAACTGCCGACACGGTGGAGTCGATAGAGTTCCCTCACCTAGCGAACCGATATTCGGTTATGGCTGTGCCGAAGACAGTTATCAACGATAAGGTTGAGTTTGTAGGTGCGCTTCCAGAAGGGCAGGTCATAGAATACGTGTTGAAAGCTTGAGTGTGTGGTGCTGAAGGTTTTGGATGAGGTTCAGAAGGCTCTACAATATCGTACAGTAGCTATAGTTGGGTTATCAAGAAGCCCTGAGAAGGACAGCTACAAGGTTGCTGAGTTTCTGAAGTCGAAGGGGTACCGTATCGTACCTATAAACCCGAGCGTGGAAGAAATCCTTGGTGAGAGAGCCTACCCGTCGCTGAAAGATCTGCCTGAGAACCTTAAAGCAAGTGTAGAGGTTGTCGACATATTTCGGAGATCTGAATATGTACTACCGGTCGTCAAAGAGGCGCTTGAGATCCATAAGAAGTATGGTAGGCTTAAGGCGATCTGGATGCAGGAAGGTGTGGTAAACGAGGAGGCTGCGCAAGCAGCGGAAGAAGCTGGGTTAATTGTAATCATGGATAGGTGCATGATGAAGGAGAGGCTTAAGCGAGAAGAGATGCTTGAATTCAAATTATAGGTAACTCTTTAAAATAGTGAGCGGAGGAGGCTAACTAGGCGACAGAGGTTGGATGAACTAGAAGATTTAAAGAGGAAGAAGATGTTTGATTTGATGAAGAAGGCTGCTGAGCAAGAGTCTAAGAAGAATTACCCTACCAAGCCAGTTGAGGTTACTGACACAACATTCTCTGACTTCGTCAACCAGTTTCCCGCTGTCGTTGTAGATTGCTGGGCTCCTTGGTGCGGACCTTGCCGAATGATTTCGCCTGTGATCGAAGAGCTAGCTTCCGACTACGCGGGTAAAGTAGTCTTCGGAAAGCTGAATGTTGATGAAAATCCAGCTGTAGCGTCGGAATACGGCATAATGAGCATACCTACACTCCTCTTCGCTCGTAAAGGCGAAGTGATCGATAGGCTGATAGGCGCTGTACCCCGCCAGATAATAGAAGCTAAGATAAAGCAGATACTAACTCAATGATGCTTCCCAGCCATTCTGTCTTCCAATGTTTTAAGCACTCTTGCTCTAACCGTTGCTACATCACCTGAACCATCAATATCCAAAACCTTGTTCTTTGACTTGTAGTAGTTGAGCACAGGGGCGCTCATCTTCACATAAGTTTGAAGCCTATTCTTCACTACCTCAGGCTTGTCATCATCTCTGAGAATGAGGGGACTGCCACAGCGATCACATATACCTTCAGCCTTCGAGGGGTTAGTTACCACATTATAGACCGCCCCACATACCTTGCACACTCTCCTAGTAGAGAGCCTCCTCACTACCTCCTCATCAGAAACACTCAAGTTAATTACCCAATCGATATGTAACCCTAGCTTACTTAGGATCTTCTCCAACTCTTCAGCTTGAGTTACAGTCCTCGGGTAGCCATCAAGTATAAACCCTTTCTTACATTCACTTCTAGACAAAGCCTCCCCAAGAACCTCGTTCACCAAACTGTCTGGCACAAGCTCCCCTCTATCCATAAACTCCTTAGCTCTTATCCCAAGCGAGGTCTTCTTCGACACGTGCTCTCTAAGCAGATCCCCCGTAGATATATGCGGGATGCCATACACCTTTGCGACCTCCTCTGAAACCGTACCTTTCCCAGAACCAGGCGGACCAAAGATTATCAAATGCTTCAATCTTAACACCAACGGTAAAGCTTCTGACCAAGCCTTATTTATGCTCTAGGTTAAAACAGCCATCTCTGAAGGATAGTTAATACTTAAGGCACAATGTTAAGCTTATGCCCACAAGAGGGGCATTGGTTACCGTTTTTTAGGCGGTTACTAACTAGCCAGAACCCTCTCCGCTCTATGCAGAGCGCTCCGCAAAAGGGGCAAGTAGTATTTTCATACTCCCCATCAGGCACATTTCCAAGATACACGTGTTTCAAACCGGCTTCTTTAGCAGCCTTCAAGCCTTTCTTTAAGACTTCAAAGGGTGTGGAGGGTATGTCAAGCATCCTATAGTCTGGGTGGAACCTGAGCAGATGGAAAGGTGTTTCTTCACCTAGGTTGGCAGCGATCCAAGCAGCGAGCTTTGTAATATCTTCGATCTCAGCGCCTGTTGGAACAGGAACGATTAGATCTGTAACCTCTATGTGAACACCTTTCATCTTAAGGAGCTTGAGGGTTTCGAAGATCGGTTCAGCTGAGGGGACTAGAATGTATCTACGGTAGAAGTCTTCATTCCCAGAGCCTTTAAAGTCTACGGTTATAGCATCAAGATGGGGTGCTATTAGATCCACAGCTTCTGGTGTTAAGTAGCCGTTTGAGACCCAGGTTGTGAAATAACCTTTCTTCTTCGCTTCCTTCATCAGATCGATGAGGTACTCCGCTTCGATGGTGGGTTCGTTATATGTGCCAGTTATGCCTTGACAGTGGTACGCACGTGTGAACTCTAAGATCCGTTGTATAGGTGTGTAGGGTTCTTGCACTATCCTTCTTTGGCTGATATCATAGTTCTGGCAGTATTGGCAAGCGAAGTTACAGCCCACAGTTGCTATCGAGAACACGTATGAGCCTGTGTGGAAGTGGTTAAGAGGCTTCTTCTCTATAGGGTCTGCGTGCATAGCAACTAATCTGCCATAGTTCAATGAATAGAGCCTACCTTTTTTGTTGATTCTTACCCCGCAGTAGCCTACTTTACCTTCTGGTAGGCTGCATAGTCTAGCGCATAATCTACATCTGACCCTTCCTCCAGCCTCAGCCTCACCTAGTAGAGCAGGGTACAGGGCGGTTGAATCCTGTTCAGACAACCGTATCGCCAGCCTACCAAACATGCAATGGTCGACGCATCTATTAAGTCTTACAAATCAAGGTAAGATTTACTAACAAGATAGGGTAGAGTGGTTGATGTTGGCTTGGCGGTTCTTAGATACTGGTGAAGGAGATGCATACTGGAATATGGCGCTTGACGAAGCTATACTTATGTTACGAAGCGAAGAAATCGTTCCAGCTACGCTGAGAGTCTACACCTGGAAACCCTCTGCTGTCTCGATAGGCTACTTTCAGAGCCTAGAGCAGGAGGTTGATCTAGAATCTTGCAAGAATCTTGGTGTTGATGTTGTTCGAAGGATAACAGGAGGAGGCGCCGTGTACCACGAACGCGACGGGGAGTTAACATACAGCCTTGTTGTGTCCGAAGAGGAGCTTAGGGCGAAGCGCTACTTCAATGATATTCAAGGTTCTTATCGGGTTATATGTGAGGCGCTTGTTGAGGGGTTAAGGAAACTTGGTGTAAACGCCGAATTTAGACCTGTAAATGACATTATAGTGAATGGTAGGAAGATCTCTGGGAACGCGCAGACACGTAGACGCGGGGTTATTCTTCAACATGGCACGCTACTGCTTAGGACTGATATTCCCACTATGTTTAAGGTTCTAAAGGTGAGTAGGGAGAAGGTAAGTGATAAAGTGATAAAGGCGGTTGAGGATAGAGTTACAACCATATATCGCGAGGTATCAAGCAATATAACCTTAGGTGATATCAAGGATGCTCTTCGAAGAGGCTTCACAGAGTATTTCAATGCTCAAATGAAATCTACTACACCAACTCAAGCTGAGCTTGATCTTGCTTTAGAGTATCGTAAGCGCTTCGCATCTTGGAGTTGGATAGCAAAGAGGTGATCCATCTGCAGCTCAGATCCGAATACAAGGTGAAAGGTGGCAAACTGATCAAAGTTACACTTGAAGTGGAGAACGATATCATCAAAAAAGCTGTGATAGCTGGGGACTTCTTCCTCTACCCAGAGGATGCGATAGAGCGTATCGAGCGGGCACTTATCGGTGCTAACTTAAATTCATCAAACCTAAAGCAGATGATTGCAGAAGCAGTGAGGGAGAGTGGTGCGCAACTCCTGGGCTTTTCAGTTGAGGATGTGGCTGAGGCTTTGAAACTTGCTTCTCAAAGTAGGGTGTGATGGGTTATGCGCAAAGCTTAATTGCGAAGGGATGGTGTTAGATGTGATGTGATAGGTTTGTCTGAGGAGCCTAAAGTTAGTGTCACAATCACACTTGGCGAGCTGAGGGTGGAATTTTCAGGGAGGGCTGAGGTGGTTGCCGCACAAGTAGATGAGTTTCTCCATAAGCAGATACCCACCATAGACCTTGCTAGGCGAATCTATCTAAACTACTCTACGAAGGATCTCGTTGAAAAGCTTGAGGGGGTGATTAAGATCACTCCGGAAGGGCCTAGGATCTGGTTTGAAGGTGGAAAACTGAGTGATAAGGAGAAGGTCGCGCTCCAGCTGGTCGCTGCTAAGATAGGTCATCAGACCGCTAAGTCACCTTCTGAATCGCTCCTCGTAAGCGAGATACAGCAGAGCACTAGCTTGAATCCGAAGTCTGTAAGCTCAAGGCTCAGCGAGCTTGTAAAAGGCGGCTTGGTGGAGAGGGTTCAGACCGATCAAGGCATAAAATATAGGATAACGACTCAAGGTATAAGCTGGCTTATAGAGACGCTCTCTAAAAGGACTATAGCAAAAGGTTAACCCTAAACCTTCGCTTCTATATCTTTTGAGGGGCTCTGAGCCAAACAGAAGCGTGCTTCCATTTGATCTTCGGGCTAGCCCTTAATGTCGGGGAGGGTTTGGATGAAGCCAGAAAGATCACCTCACTTACGGTTGATAGTAAAATCAGCAGGGTTTGGGTTTCATATTCGCTGAGGGGCAGAGACCCTTTTGATGCGGCTTCTATAGTAGCTGCGGCTAACGGGAATTTGAGGATCGGCATCGGAACATTAAGCCCATACATCTTCACAGCCGATGAGATCAAAAATAGGATGTTAGAGTTGGTTGAGCGCTTTGGCGAGCGCTTCGACCTATGCTTAGGCCTTGGTGATAGGAGGGTGCTAGAGGATCTTGGACATAAGATATCGCATAGCGCCTTCTTGACCCTTCTGGTATACACTCTTAGATCGCTTAAGAACGATCTTTCTAGGCGAAGTGTTAAGATCTGGTTGGGTGCTCAAGGTTCAAGAACCCTCGCCTTGACTGAGCATTTTGATGGTGTGCTACTTAACCACTGTAGTTCAGATGCTGTCAAATGGGCTTTAGGGAAGATAGGACCAGCTAAAGAGCATAAGGAGATAGGGGTCTCTGCGCCTTCATACGTCTATGAAGATTTTGAGTCTGAAATATTTGCTGGCGTTAGGAGGGCTGCTCTAAAAATACTGTTAGGCTCAACAAGAGCGCTTGCAAGAGAATTTAATCTTGAGGCGGAATACGATCAAGCCCTAAAGAGCATCAAAGAAGTGTACCAAAAGGAAGATGAGGCGAGCTTCGTATCTGAGGATTTGATTAAGGTTCTGACAATAACTATGCACATCAATTCTCTGCCTGATTACATACGATCTATTGGAGAGCTTGGGGTAGGTGAAGTGGTCTTTGGGTACCCTCTTAGTGTAAACAGTAATCTGGTAAAGATGCTCAAATCAGCTTTAGACGTAATATCTTAACTCTTCCTACCCTTCCTTACACGAACCTGTGGTGCAAGATCACCCAGAAGCCTCCACATCTCATCATACTGATCACGACCAAGCCTAATGGACATAGAGCGCTTGCCACCCTCTCTCTCAAGATTAAAAGTAACTACTCTACCAAGGAAACCGCTGCTAAAGACAACATTTGATAAAGCAGCATATGGCACTTCAAGCACACACTCCTTTTCTTCAGCAATCTGTTCTGGAGTTAAGTGCATAAGCTTTTCACGCCTTTCTGAAGCTATCTGATACCTTCTGATCGCTTCTGATCGCCTTATACCAGAAGAACCTATAAAGAGGCTAAGTAGAGTTGGTGCAGCTCTTAAATCTCTTCCATCTCTAGGGCTTAGAATCTGAAGGATCAAGAGTCGTTTTGTTGTAAAGAGAAGATCGAGGATGGTATCATAAGTTCTACCCTGAACATCATTAAATATCTTTATTATGCTCTCCATACACTAAACCGAACAAACAAGACAATTTTAAACCTTAGCCTAAAGCGTCTCGAGTAAAATTTATTATTTACCTCAATCCCTAGTTAAACATAGAAGACTTTGATTCAGGTAACTGAAAACCGCCAGATCACCTGTAGATGGTGTGGTAGAGACCTCTCCACCTCCTACTACTACAGGTGCTCGAAATGCGGCGCAACATACTGCTTCATACATAAAGATAGGCATAAATGCTGAGAAGCTATTCAGTAGCCTTCCAGCCCGGCTTAACGATCAGCACAGGGCACTTTGCAAGTCTGCTTAACTTTTCGGAGACGCTCCCAAGGAGAAAAGCTCTAACCGTGCTCAATCCTCTACTTCCAACTACAAGTAGATCAAAACCCTCTTCATTAGCAACCTTCGCTATCTCTTCTGCAGGATGCCCAACAACAAGCCTAGTCTTAACCTGCACACTACTCTTCTCAGCTAAAGCTTTGCTTCTATCTAGAACCTCTCTACCAGCTTTCTCAAGCTGTTCAAGGGGTGGACTGAGCATAATCCCCTCATATGTATACATCGGATTAACTACTGCGTGTATGATAACTACTTCTGAGCCAAACTTCTTGGCTAGCATGGCAGAATATTCTACTGCGTGTTCAGCGTAGGTCGAGCCATCAACAGCTACAAGTATCTTCTTGAACACCCTTTGCTACACCACCTTACTATAAGTATGCACTTACATATATCTTTAGATACACTTGCCTCTTAGCGGAGCTGTTTTATTTGGATAAAGATTGTCGACATATGAGTTTTTATACTACATCTTGGTTGGTATAGGTAGGATGTCGGGTTGCCTAAAGCTATAGTGCTGATAAACGCAGATGTGGGTACAGAAACCTACCTTCTGCAGAAACTAAGAAGTACGCCTAATGTGAAAGAAGCTTACTTTGTCTTCGGCGTATATGATTTGGTTGTGGTTCTTGAGGCTGATAGTATTGAAGCTCTGAAGGAGACTATAACTGTTAAGATTAGAGGTCTTCCAGAGGTTCGCTCAACACTCACGATGACTGTGATAGAGTGAACAGTTCTTCTTCACCCATCCATTTTTTTACGCTTCTGCCCAGCTTCAAGTATTCTTGCTTCCGGTGCGTTGAGTGGTATAAATCCATTGCAGTCGATGCAAATCCAACCTACTTTACGCCAACGCTTACCCTTTGGTGTGATCTCCCGTATATACACTACGTGGAATCTCCCTACCCTTCTTCCGCTTTTATCTGATATCGCCGGGTTTGGGCAGCCTATATGTGATTTATAATAGACCACAGGTGGTGTATACCTCTTACCATTATATAATCTATACTCACCCTACTTCCATGATCTAGCTGCTGCGATGCTGTTCGCTATGAGTGCTGCTAGTGCCCCTCCTCCCACACCGTTGTCTATGTTAACAACGCCAACGCCTAGGGAGCAAGATTGAAGCATAGCCATCAAAGCAGCTAAACCCTTTTCTCCAAATCCGTAGCTTGATGAAGTAGGCACACCGATAACAGGCACAGAGACTAATCCAGCGACTACTGATGGTAGTGCACCCTCGCGCCCCGCTATAACTAGCAGCACATCAACGCGCTTATTGAGCATATTTCTAAGGGCTGGGATAAGTCTATGCACACCAGCCACGCCTACGTCAGCTTCAAGATAAACTTCGCACCCCATCTCTTCCGCGACCACCTTGGCTTCCTCAGCCACCCTCAAGTCGCTTGTTCCAGCGGTTAATATGCCAACCCTTCCACCTGTTCTTTCTACATCATACCCTAATCTACCCACTACTAGAATTCCCGCCCTAACGAAGGTCTTCACATTCCTATCCTTACAGATGCGTCTAAGCTGCTTGATCTTATCTTCACTCAACTTACTTACAATGACTCTATCACTAACCTCAAGCATCTTGTTGATGATCTGCCGTATCTCTTTGACTGGCTTATCTTCTCCGTAAACTATCTCAGGCACGCCCACTCTAGCTTCTCTACCAGCATCTAGATTCGCTAACCCACTAACTTCAGCTAATAAAGTCTGATCAATCAGCTTCTCTGCCTCCTCAACCGAAACCTTACCTTCAGCCAAATCTCTCAGAACACGCCTACAAGTAGGGTTCATCCACTAACTTACCCTCAAACACTATCTTAAAAAATAATCGTAAAGGCTTATCCCTCAGCAAAGGGGATAATAAAGGTAGCTAAGGAAGTATATGGGATATGAAGAAAAGGAAGGTCTTAGTGGTTGACGCAAGCTCAGCAGGGATATCAGGAGATATGTTCGTTTCCTCGCTCATTGACCTCGGTGCACCACAAGAGAATGTGCTAGGAGCGATGAAGACTGCCGCTCAAATTGTGGATAGATCTGATGTTGACATTTCTATAGAGGAGATTAAGATGGGAGGGTTTAGATGCAAGCGACTGTCTGCAAGATACAGAGAGGGATATCTTGATTGTGATGCGTCAAAGCTTCTTGAAGACGTGAAAGCGGCTGCTAAATCAGCACTACGCACAAGGGATGCAGTAGACTATGCTTACAGTGCTGTTAAGCTGCTAGTAGAAGTAGAAGCGCTGCTACATGGCACGAAAATTGACGAGCTTCATCTGCACGAAACAGGGTCAGTTGATACTATCCTTGAGGTCATAGGCGCAGCATCGGCACTAGAACGCCTACAGCTATTTGGCGCAAAAGTATATGTAACACCAGTCGCAGTAGGCGGGGGGCTTGTAAGATTCTCACACGGCGTAACTCCAGCACCAGCGCCAGCAGCCCTACAGATACTAACATCAAAGAAGATAGCTTTCCACGGAGGACCTGTTGAACAAGAACTTACCACACCAACCGGCGCTACTCTATTGGCAGCCCTAGACCCCACTCCTACACGCTTCTATCCACCGATCATACCTCTTAGGATAGGTTTCGGCGCGGGGTTAAAGGAGATAGAGAACACGCCAAATATTTTGCGTGTGATCCTTGGTGAGGATCTCTACGATGCGGCAGGTGACATAATAGTCCAGTTGGAATCAATCGTTGACGATGCGTCTGGTGAGATAATAGGTAGGGCTACTCAAACCCTCCTAAAAAAGGGGGCTCTTGATGTTGCGGTCATACCCGCATATACAAAAAAAGATAGACCTGCTTGGATTATAGAGGCGCTTTGTAACCCCGAAGATTCGGCGAAACTTAGCAGCATACTTATGGTTGAAGCGGGTACGCTAGGTGTAAGGTATTTTACGGTACCCCGATATTTAGCGAAGAGAAGAATCGAAACCAAAACTCTAAAGATAGGTGAAGTGGAGTATAAGGTGAGGGTGAAGGTTTCAGAAACACCTGAAGGTAAGGTGATAAGAGCGAAGCCAGAGTATAAGGATCTAGAGGATATCTCTGATAAAACTGGGCTTTCATTAAGGAGGCTGCAAAGGATGGTGGAGGAGGATTGGGGCGAGAGGAAACCTTGAGGGCGCTCTCTAATCAGATAATAGGCTGTACCCTCTGTCCAAGATTAACAGAATATAGAGTGAAAGTTGCTCTTAACCCTCCTAAACGGCATAAAGGAGAAGAATACTGGGCAAAACCTCTACCTGGTTTCGGCGATCCTTATGCTCGGCTTCTTATCCTCGGTCTAGCACCAGCAGCTCACGGAGGCAATCGAACAGGACGTATGTTTACAGGAGACAGCTCAGGGGAACAGCTTATGAAAGCACTTTACGAAACAGGCTTTGCAAATAAACCTACCAGTCTTTCGCGTGAAGATGGCTTGACACTGAAGGATGCGTATGTGACTGCGGTTGTTAGATGCGTTCCCCCAGCGAACAAACCTCTAAGAAGTGAGGTCGAGAACTGCTTGAAGTATCTTACGGCAGAAGTCGAAGTTATGAGAGATGTTAAAGTAGTCTTGGCTTTAGGTAGGTTAGCTCACGAAACCTATCTTAAGCTCATTGGTTTAAGAGGCAATGCTTTCAAACATGGGCAGATAATTAGGTTAGGTGAACACAACCCTATACTTATCGACTCCTATCACCCAAGCCGACAGAATACCCAAACAGGTAGGCTAACTTGGGATATGTGGATCGATGTATTTAGGAGAGCTAGAGCTCTTATTGACGGAGCCGAACAATAAATCGCGCCACCGCTGTCACCTCCCATTTGATAAGATATGTGATTAAGTGTGCTTACAGCCAGTTATTGTGTATGCAGCTGTCCTTCCGTTATGTCAGATCCTACTATTTCTGGCTAGCAATGTGCAGCTACTGCACGCCATCTCTACGTGATTTCCCACAAATACAATATCGTCACTCCTTTTTACATACAATAAAGTAGTTGCATTATGGGCAGAAGCTTACACCTGGCTTACGCGGTATTCATGAGTGGAAGCATCTAGGGCATTTCAGTTGTGGTAAAGTGAAATTTAACTCGGTCCACAGGTACACCTAGAGGATTTATCAGATATTTCTACATAGATGATTTGACATCTGTTAAAACCCTTCTACTTTATCTTAATGCCTTACGTTTCCGCACAATGGATAGTGATAGTTCTTTTTGATGCTAAGCTTATATAACACGGTTATGGAACTATCCTATGAGAACGCGATATGCGGAGCGACAAAATTGCTGTATCCAGCCAGCCTAAACAGATAAAACATACTAAAACCAAGAGGAGCTAGCAGATGTTTCCAAACCTTGATCCAGAAATAGTGAAGCAAGACTTCCCTATATTCAAGAGAAAGGTCTACGGTAAACCACTCACTTACCTCGATAACGCAGCAACTACACAAAAACCCCGTCAAGTAGTTGATGCCATACGTGAATTCTATCAGAGCTACAATGCCAACATACATCGCGGCGTCTATCGACTGAGTATAGAGGCGACAGAAGCCTTCGAGAACTCTAGAGCAAAGGTAGCGAAGTTCATAAACGCTAAAGATTCAGAAGTTGTCTTTACAAAGAACGCCACGGAAGCTCTCAACTTAGTTGCATATAGCTGGGGGTTGTCTAACTTAAAGGAAGGTGACCGAATAGTCTTAACAGAGATGGAGCATCACAGTAATATTGTGCCCTGGCAGCTGGTATCGAAGTATACAGGGGTGGTTGTTGACTATATCCCAATAGATGAGGAGGGCTTGCTTGTTTGCGAGGAATTAGATAGGTTGCTTAGCCTGGAGCCTAAGGTTGTTAGTATAACCCACGTATCTAATGTGCTTGGTACGATAAACGATGTGAAAGAAATCGTCGCAAAGGCGCATAAAGTCGGCGCCCTTACTGTTGTAGATGCTGCTCAATCTGTACCGCATATGCATGTAGATGTTAAAGAGTTGGATTGTGACTTTTTAGCTTTTTCTGGGCATAAGGCTTTAGGTCCACTAGGTGTTGGGGTGCTTTACGGTAAAAGAGATCTGCTGAAAGAAATGTCCCCCTTCTTAGGTGGTGGGGATATGATAAGCAGAGTGTGGTTGTCTGGGGCTGAATGGAACGAGCTCCCTTGGAAGTTCGAAGCGGGCACATCCTCTGTGGCTGATGTTATAGGCTTAGGCGCTGCAATAGATTATTTGAACTCAATAGGCATGAGCAGAATTAGATCTCACGAGGTTAAGTTGACCATGTACGCTCTAAGAAGATTATCTGAACTAAAAGATCTTAAGGTCTACGGACCAAAAAATCTGGATAAAAGGAGTGCTGTTATCTCCTTTAATTTATCCAACATACATCCTCACGACTTGGCAACCATACTTGATGAAGAGGGCATCGCTATCAGAGCTGGTCATCACTGTGCTATGCCTCTAATGACTAAACTCGGTGTCGCAGCTACAGCTAGAGCAAGCTTCTACCTTTATAATAGCGAGAATGATGTGGATATTTTGATGGAAGGGCTGAATAAGGCGGGGCGGATATTCAAAATATGAGCTCAGACTTCTACCGTGATATGATACTTGACTACTATCGCAATCCCAGAAACTACGGTAGCATAGACGATGCCGAGATAAAAGTGCATGAATCCAACCCTCTCTGTGGCGATGACATTGAACTATACATCAAGTTGGATAAAGATAGGGAGGTAGAAGATATAAAGTTCAAAGGTAGAGGATGTGCCATAAGCATAGCATCAGCATCGTTGATGACAGAACTCCTAAAAGGAAAGAAGGTAGATGAACTTCTCTTCTTCACTAAGAAAGATCTACTAGATGCACTTGGTATAGAGACTTTAGGTCTTAACCCTGTTAGAATCAAATGTGCACTTTTGCCTTACAAAGCATTAAAGATCGCAGTTTACAATCATCTTGGTAAAGAGATGTCTGAGGAAGAAGCGCATCTACTGGACTACGAAGGCGGAGTAGAGCAAGGTTAATAGATTAATCTTACCCTATTGGTGCACCGTGTCCTGGCACATCTCTCCAAATCATATCCCAGATTTCGTCCTCCATCAGCGTCCTTTTGACTACGCTATCTAGAAGGGTCTGCATCAGCTTATGGTGCCTAATTTCGTCTTGATGGATCTCTCTTAAGATGTGCTTAACCCTTGTATCATCTATTGTCTCAAGCAACTCTTCTGCAGCCTGCTGCATCCTAGCTTCAACTTGGATATGAGACCTAATTATGTTCTCAAGCCTCATATACTCATCCTCTATTATAGGTTGGTTCTCACCTAAAAGTAGGCTGTGGATTGCTCTGTAGAAGCCAGCATGCTCCTTCGAATCGAGGGCGACAGCATTTAGAGTCTCCTTAACTATGGTATGTGTCAACGTCTTGATGTTAGCAGACAGATGTTGTGATTGCGCCTCTTCAATTATTATCATCTCTTCTATCTTCTTTCTTAAATCTGAGCTATTCAACTTCTAGGAGATGATATAATAAAGGAGCTATTAAAACGTGATGTGGAAGTTTACTCTAAAAGTTCATAAATGGATGGATATGGTAGATAGGTAGGGAGTAAATCGGCTCACCTTCTTGCGACTAATCTTCTGATCCCTTCTGTCAACCCTTCTATCGTAAGGTGATACATCGGGAAGATTCTTCTTATCATACTTACAGTTGTATGATCCCAGAAATAGGGTTCAACCGGATTAAGCCAGATTGAGTAGGGGAATTTTTCCGCTATCTTCTTCAACCAAACAATACCAGGGGTCTCATTATAATCGCTGTAGCTAATAGCACCGTAAGGTGTTAATAGCTCGCTTGTAGCCATCATGGCGTCTCCGATGATTATAGTCTTGTAATCGTGATCAAGTGTTTTAAGCACAAGATCCGTGTTAATCCACTCGTGCCTCTCAATATCGGTATAGAGTTTATCATATATGCAATTGTGAAAGTAAAAGTATCTAAAGTCTTTAAAGTGTGTGGCTGAGTTAGCCGCAGTAAATAACCTACTGCACAGCCCAGCGTAGGGATCCATTGAGCCACCAACATCTAAGAGCAGAAGAAGCTTAACAGTGTTGCGGCGGCTACGCCTCCACTTTAACTCCAGCTCACCAGCGTTTTTCGCGGTTGCGTCTATGGTGCCTTCTAGGTCTAGCTCATCCGCTGGCCCTACTCTACTTAAGATTCTAAGGGATTTGAGAGCGATCTCCATCTGCCTTACATCCAAGGTTATATCACGTCGCAAGTTTCTGAAGCGCCTTTCCCCAGCTATTTTTATCGCCCTAAGATTTCTTGATTCTCCACCAACCCTGATGCCGGCTGGATGATACCCTGAATGTCCAAATGGGCTTGTGCCGCCTGTACCGATCCAATACGAGCCTCCATCGTGCCTTGACATCTGCTCTCTAAGCCGCTTCTCAAACTCCTTCATCAACTCCTCTAGGCTCATATTAGACATAGCCTCTATTTCATCTTCTCGAAATAGATTTCTTACGATTGGATTCTGCAGCCATTCCCAGATTTCGCTTCTAATCTCCGATCTACCTTCGAGCCTATGGAAATACTCTTGAAAAGCTTCGTCATAAGCGTCGTATAACGCCTCGTTCTTGACCAGTATTGCTCTTGCAAGATAGTAGAAGTTTTCTAAACTTGATTCAGCCAAACCTTTAGATAAGGCATCCATAAGAGTCATCCATTCGGTTATGGTGACGGGTATCTTGTGCCGCCTAAGTGTGTAGAAGAAGCCTGTGAACAAGGTTCAGCGCCTTGGGAATCCGCTCTTGCCAAAATAGTAGTTTACAAAGTAATGGTAATCGGTCTCCTTCTTCAGTAGCACGTTGACAAAAGGAACCTCCTTCGAAATCTTCTCCGGCAAGACATCTGCCTGCAAGAGAACATATATCCAATCAAGCAATTCGCTTGTGGATGGCTTCTTCTTTAAATCATCGATGTCTCTAATCTTATAGAACGTTCTGATAGCTTCCTTAAGCAAGTCTTCACGTAAACTTGGAAAGTGAACCTTGACGATTTTCTCCATAGTCTCGGGGTCTGGAAACTCAATGTAGTGAAAAATACACCTTCTTAGAAAGGCGTCTGGAAGCTCCTTCTCCGCATTACTTGTTATTATGACTATTGGTCGATGTTTAGCCTTGATAGTTTCACCTGTCTCTGGTATGTAGAAGGACATCTCATCCAGCTCATTTAAGAGATCGTTAGGGAATTCCGGATCGGCCTTATCAATTTCATCTATCAAAAGAACAACTTGCTCCGGCGAAGCAAACGCTTCACCTAGCTTACCCAGCTTAATATACTGCTTTATGTCAGAAACATCTCTATCTCCAAATCTCGCATCATTCAACCTTCTAACAGTATCATATACATACAGTGCTTCCTGAGCCTTGGTCGTCGACTTAACATTGAACACAATTAGCTTTTTCCCGAGCGACTTAGCTATGCTATGTGCTAATAACGTCTTACCAGTACCTGGCTCCCCACGTACAAGTAAGGGTCGACCTAAGGCTATGGCAGCGTTAACCGCATTCTTAAGCGACTCAGACGCCACATAGTCACTTGAGCCCTTGTATACTTCAAACATCACTAAGGTCCCACCGAATACCTCTTATCTACTCTTATAAAATTTCTACCTTTCGGAAATCAGTTATTTACCCAGTAACATTGATTAAACGTGATAAAGTTTATGGTATGCTTGACTTTATACCTAAAGCAGCATTCGTCTTCTGGATCGATTTTTCGCTAGATGCGAGGTCAAACATAGCCCTTATTGCATCAACGTTTTCTGGCACAACGATGGCTTCTTGGTGCACACCCATGAAGAAATAGAGTTCAGAATCCTCTAGTGTGAGCGAATCCTCCCAGATTATGTTTTCAAATATGTCGCTTCTTTCTCGCCCTATTTCACGACCGATATCATACGCGTGTGCTGTAGACTTTACCCCCATCTTGCTATTAACTAGCAGTATCCTAGGAGTGTGACGTAGCACTTCCCTAACTTTATCTACAGTGATGCTTCTATCTTTCAGCCTAACGATTAAACTGTGCAGATGCATGTGTGTTGTAGGAACCTTTAGAGCCATCGTAGTTATATTAATGTGTGGAAGAACGGTCTTCACGTCTGGCCCATGGTGAGAAGGGAGGGTGACGGGATCCAATACAACTGCATCAATAGGTCCACGCCCTACTTCATCAGGGTCAGCAGCTCTTCTAGCTATAACAACTATAACCTTCTGAACACCGAAGGCTGTATCCAAAGCATTCAGAGATCTACATAACCCAGTTGTATTGCAAGAGACGACTCGCACAAACTGTCTACCTAAAGCTTGATTATAGTTGCATTGCGCGACAAAAGAGAAGCCTGTTAACTCGTGCTCTTCACCACCTTGAAAGATCGCCTTTTTAGATGCATTAGCATACATCTCTTTATTCTGAGGACCCACGTCTCCGGGTGTTGCGTCTACGATGATGTCAGCCTCTTTCACCATATCTGCTACTGTGCCTGAGACATCGAGCCCCATCTTTCTGAACTTCTCTACACCTTTCTCATCAGCTGCAAAAAGCTTGTAACCTTTCTTTAGAGCGAAGAGTGCTTTGTAATCCGGACTTACCTTACACACACCTAGAAGCTCCAAATCGTCTTGCTTCGCTACCGCATCAGCGACTCTACGCCCAATTACGCCATAGCCATTTACCGCAACCTTAATCTTCAAGTAAAGCACCTCACTTACTAGAACGCCAGCGCTTCGCAGCCTTATATAAGGCTTCTATCAAGGGAAGCCTCCTACCAGCGAGATAAAGCACCAAGGCACCCCCAGAAGTACTTACGTGATCGATCCACTCTTTTATCCCGAACTTTTGTAAAGCGGCGCTCAAGTGACCTCCGCTAACGATAGTCGTTGCAAAGGACGAAGCCATAGCTCTAAGAAGCATTTCGGTACCGTAGCCGAAGCCTTCACGTTCAAAAAATCCCGGCGGTCCACTCATGAAAACTGTGCCTGCTCCCCTAATAATCTTGGAGTAGTTATCCACTGTCTTATGTCCGACATCGTAAACTGAATCGTCTTCCCCAAGGTCTTCTACTTTAATCTCGACCCTTTCTCCATTTCTTTCAACAGCAACATCCGCAGGGAATTCAAAGACATCTGGGTATTCTTCCAGTAAGCTGTTTGCCTTCTTCACGTACTGCTCCTCTTTATCTATCCCAAGCGGCTTCTTTAACCTCGCCCTTGCACGCAAGAAGACATTTGCCAACAATCCACAAAGAAGAACCTTATCGGCCCTCTTATTTGTTATAAGTGTCTCTATAGCCTCGATGCGATCAGATACCTTTGCGCCACCTAAAACAGCCACATATGGCCCCTTGGCAACGGTAAGTATCCTATTAAGCGTCTTCAGTTCTTTGACTATAAGACGACCGCCGCAAGTTGGTAAAACTTCGGCGAAGCCTACTATTGAGGGTGATGAGCGATGCGCAGTTGGGAAAGCATCCAAAACACACGCATCCAAAAGCGGCGCAAGCTTCTTAACCAAAAACGTGTTAGCAGCAGCCTCAGGTGAATACTCCACATTCTCCTCAGCGGTAAACCGAAGGTTATCCAGCAGAAGAACCTGACCGTTATGAAGCGAATCTATGGCTTCTCGAGCCGCAGGGCCGAACACATCATCAATAAATTTAACTTCTTTACCGAGCACTTTAGATAAAGCTTGAGCGTGCTGATCTAACGGTATGTAATCATACCTACCTACTCTACCCTGATGGGACGCAACAACAACCTTAGAGTTAGAGAGGTCCCTGATAGTGACCGCCGCCTCTGTTATCCTATTAAGCTCAAGAAGCTGCAAGGTCTTGGGATCGATAGGGGTATTGATATCAACCCTTAGAATGACTGTTTTACCTCCAAGATCAAGGTCCTCTATCGTAAGAAGGGTATCACCAGACTCAGATAAATTATATTCACGGAAGGAAGACAGCACACATCCCTCCACACCCTTTATAACCTTTTGACCATATTAAAAAGTATCGATATACTTCAACACGATACTTTTAGCCCTATGACACCATGCCCTCTAACCCAATAAAACCCTTTGCTTGAACAACCCGCAACCAACACACACCTTAGTGATAGATCCATATAATCAAACCTTAACCAAGCACTTAATCACTAATGCATAGATAAGTATCACTTAACACCATAAGCATCTAGCGATCACCATCTTTTAATCAAGTATTATCCAAACGACCCGTGTTTTAGAAAAGCATCAATTGTATAACATAGCTGATTATACCCAATAAAGCACTCAGGAGCAGATATCAAGAGAACCGCTAGTATGCCTGACAGGATAATGCACTAATGCACCAAAAATCTGAATCATCAAACATCCTAACAACACCTAAAGACCCATTGCAGTTTGGTTCCAGAATGGTGTATATATCTTGTTTGCTTCCATAAGGTATACTCTTTGAGCGCGACCTATTTCAATTTACAAATAGGAAATGTAAAATAAATAGCCTCTCAAGGTTCTAGCTAATCGGGGATGATTTCGCTTCCGGAAGTGGTTTCCATAAAGCCTCGTTTTACGTCAATGGGGCTTGGCAGATATATGAGGTAGATTTTGTATTCACAGGCAGCTTTCACTTCTTAGTCTCAAATAAACTTCTGGTTGATACAAAGGTTGTCAAAAGCACCATCTTATCCTTTAAGCCCTGCTCAAGCTTCCAGATACTACTTGAAGAATTTGTGAAACCTACTGAGGTCTTATCCTACTACATACCTTCCATTGACCCAAATGTCGAAATGGGGTCTCAATCTCCTGGGGTTGTTGTGATAACCTAGCTTTCTTACCGATTCCGAGCGTCTTTCTCAGACCGTTGTATGCCAAATAGATTACTGTGAACGCCGCTAGGATGATCCCTGCATATATGCTGATAGCGGCTAATATTGCTGCGGGTTCCATAACTTCTTTAACGAAGGTTAGTAGGAAGAATATCACGAACCATATGACGCCAAAGATGGCCCAGATATTCCGTATCGTTGAGAACTTCACTTTCACCACTTCTTCTTAACCCTCCAAGCGAGCAGCAGAGCTATGACGACGCTGTAGGCTACGTAATATGGTGTTAGGTCCCCAAGTCCGCCTATGAATATAGGTATAAGTCCCCAACGCATAACGACGACACTCAACTGCTCCTGCAGCTTAAGAATTTCGACGGTACCACCAGCGGGCTTACCTACTTCTGAGACACCGATGAACATAGAAAAGATTGTGGGTGCCATTAGCAGAATGAAGTACCAGAGTAAAATAAACAAGATAAAAGCAATGATAAATATCACGACGGAGCATATTATTAGATTAGTGTGCTTGCTAGAGTTGGTCATTTACTCTCTGGACACCTTGGGGTCACATATATCTTTTACCCGCCTTGTTCATATCGTTAATTTATATTTCAGCATCGAGATCTAAATCTTCAGATTTAGTGGTAGAACTTTTCTTCTTTAAGGCTCTAACTAAGAGGACGCAAACAACAATCAACGCCGCCACGAAGGGAGTGACAAAGGGATTCTTTTGCCAGAAGGATAGTGTAGTGATAGATTGGAAGAGAGGTAGCGGAAGGATCTTTATGGTAGTTGCGCCCATTCCTGAACTATATCCCTTCTTTGCTGCTACAACACTTATGTACACCGCATCGGCATCTTCATCACTCTTGAGGGTTAGTCGCCCTATTCCTTGCTTGTCACTATAGTTAGCCATATTGAGTACGAGCCCGCCCATTACATCCCATTTGAGCGTTGCGTTGTCAATGGGTTTGTCACCGCTTGTTACTAAAGCAGCGACTTCTAAAATATTTCCAGCATCAATCACTGATGCATTAGTGGATAGCGCTACAGAAATCGGCTGAGGCTTAATGTTAAAGGTTAGGCTTCCGTTGGATACAGTATAGCCAGCCTTCTTAACCGTATAGTAGATCGTTGCTTTAGGGGGTTCGTCACACCGAAAGGCCGCTTGGATCGTTCCATTTACATCTGTATAACTACCCCTTGTTACTATGTTACCTTGTGAGGGCTTGAGGGTAACCAGTGCGCCTTCTATAGGCTTACCGTCTTCTGTAACTTTAACCAAGATGTTAACTTCTTCAAATGTTCTTACCTCTAAAGGCGCTTTGGTTGCGATACTCAACTGACGAGGTTTAACTAAAATGCTAAGGCTAGCTTCAGCCGCATTGAATCCAGGCTTAGAGAGTATCGCTTTTATCGTGTACTCGCCTTCAACTGATGAGGTGAATACCGCATTAGCTACGCCTTGAGCATCACTCTTTGGTGATGCTTCTAATAGGTGTTCACTTGGTGACCATATGATATCTACTCCGCTGAGAGGTTGACCTTCAAACTGTGTGGTAATGTGTATGGTAAGCTGATCGTATGTGTAGATCTTAGTAGTTAATGCACTTATTGTGGCTTCTTGCTCAAGTAGTATAGAAGATAGGGTCTTAGCGGATGATTGTAGCCCCTTAGAATGTGCTGTTATTTGTGTAGTTCCTTCCTTTCCGCTCTTATGGAAGGAGGTATAAGCAAATGTTTCGTTTTTGGGGATGGTTAGACTTGCTGGAAGCGAGCCGATTTCACTATTAGAAGAGGATAGCACAATATGGGTATCATAGGGGGCTTTAGCGGGGTATCCATACATATCTTGCAGCGTTACAAATATGTTCTGTAGAGTCGCTATGTCTGCGATGACTGTTGACGGTTCTATATTTAAAGAGATCTTGGAAGCTCCGGCTCTAAATATTGCAATGTTAGCTGTTGCTGAAGCAAAGTTAGATGCTGTGGCTGTAATGGTGGCATTCCCTAGTTCTGATGAGATATGATAAGATGATAAACCATAGTATTCAGATTGATTAATGTAGACAGACCCTTCTACTCTACCAACTTTGGTGTTTGATAGGTAGAGATGTACCTCCACGTCAGCTGAAGCTAGGATTGGTTCACCATATTCGTTCTGCGCTTGAACAACAATTATGGGCTCATAAGGAGAGTTTACTGGTATAATGGGTGGGCATATGCATAAGCTCAAGTTAAGTTTGGGTTGTTCGACGACAGAAACAGTAATTTTTGAGGCGTTGAAATCATCCGCCAGTGCTGTAATAGTAGTGTCACCAATTGTCAAACTCCTGAAGTTGGCATAGGCATATTCTTTGCTACTGAACACTAGTTCGGTTACTTCGCCAACTCTTGTATTACTTGATGAGAAGTAAATCCTTATTGGGTTAGGTGGTCTAACAAGGCTGGTTGAGTTATCATCCAGCATAACTACAGCCAGAACCGAATGCATCTGACCATCTGCTAAGATAGTAGGTACAGCAAATAGCTTAAGAGCACCGCCCTTAGCATCCAGCGTTTCGCTAACAGAAACTGTTGCGTTCGCGCTTTCATATCCGTGTGCAGCTGCATATACTGCAGTGGAAGCTGAAAAGTTCCCAGTTGTTAGTTCCGCTCTGCCGTAGCTCTCCCCTTTATTTATGATTAAGATGTTTGTATTAAACGCTGCAATAGATGTATTACTTGAGGCTAGGGTAACCTTAATATCTGCGGTAGCAACTATAGGTCGTCCTTTGGAGTCTTGGATCTGTACTATTACACTGCCCTTGCTTTGTTTAGGAAGTATCTCTGGGAGCACATAGAGAGCCAGTTTATTTGGATTATAAGATATGGTTGTGATCTTGATCGTCGTTGACTTGAATCCTGAAGCAGAAACAGTGACTTCTGTATGGCTTGGTTGGTTTGTAGGGTAAAAATAGGCAACGGCGAACGTGCTATTCTTACGTATAGTTATCAGTGGGTCAACTATGCCTACGCTTGTCACACTTGAGGATAGGAACACTGTTAGATCCTCTGGAGCGTGGGCAGGAAAGCCGTTCGCATCTTGAAGCTCAACAACAATTAACGCTCTTGTACCATTTTTCGCTAAGACTTTGCTTGGTAGGATGTACCCTACGAGTTTAGTTGGCGCACCGCTGATTCCTACGGTTTTTACAACGATAGTGCAGCTTGTTAGACCACTTGCTGAGGCTGTGAGGTTAGTGGAGCCGACAATAAAGGTTGATTTAAAGGTCGTTACAGTAGACGATTCCCCAGCCTTAAGCAGTATCGATGGCTCAGTGTAGCCGACGGTGGGATCAGACGATGATAGAGTGATTATGACATCTTTTGAGAGGAACCTAGGTTGCCCTCCTTTGTTTACTACTTGTACGACTAAAGGGTAGGCTTTGCTATCAGCTGGCACGTATGACATTGGAAGTTTAAGATCGAGCATATACAGATTTCCAACAGTGGAGGTTTCACTCTGAGCAGTTATCTTATCATTTAAGATCGTCAAAAACAGAAGACTGATAAGTAACGTTAAGGATAAGATCAATAGGCTCCTTCGGTAGAAGCTCCTCAAGCCTCTCAAAAGATATTCTAGTTTGAGTAAAATTAAGGTTTATGAATTCAAGATATTGAGTGGTGTTCTAGCTTTGTCCTCTTAACTCCTTCTTGATGTGCTCTAACTGTCTATAATACTCCATCGCTATTTTATCTCGTTCTTGTTCGCTTATCATCGTAGTTGCAGCATATGAGACAATTTCAAGGATCTCATGCTCAGTTCTAAGGTGTTCAATCAAAGCACCCTTACCCTGAAACTCTTTCAAACATATCCTGCACTCATAGATAGGATCCATTCGACGCTCTACCTATTTAATTCGCGTAGAAGATTATATAATATTTGTGTATCGAAAATTGGTTCTGAGGTTCTAAATTTTAAATTTTTTTGATGTCTATAGAGTGGCAATTTATATTCGCAGTACCAATTTTCCCTTAAAATGCTCTTACGACTCAACGGTCTGCATCGCCTCCTGTGGGCTCACTATCTGCGTGGTAATAAGAAGTTTCGGTCCAGGCGAGGGGATATTTAAAGAGCAGCATAGGAGGTATAAAGTAGGATAGATCTTCTGATAAATTAACATAAATATTCTTGGCGGTTTTCCTTCTTGCGCTTCGATTAGTGCCATAATTTCTTCCGCATCTCCTTGTAGGGTTGCTAAACCTGCGACGGAAAGCTTGGCGAAAGAAGGCTCCGGCTCTAGACTTATATTAAATTTTATAACTATCTTATCTGTTGATCGCTTAACTTCGGTTAGCGTTGCATCCACTTCAAAAGATACTTCGGTGTGTTCATTAAATTCTTCGGAGAGCTTGGTGGCTTGTATGGCGGTTAGCAAGACATTGCTTTCCATCGTCTTCTTAACGGCTTGGAGTGGTTAAAAGTTAGACGGATTTTGACTATAGATCCTAGATTCATAAAAGTTTAATCTAGTAGTATGCTTCGTTTGTTAGAGAGCGTTGAGCTTTGGGAGGATAGTTAGGGCTGACGGTGCTAATGTGAGGCTTCGAGTGAAACTTGATTTCAAACAAAAGATTGGTGAAGAGAGGCTCAAAGAAAAATATGGTGTAACACAATATGATCTAAGTAGCGGCTATGTCCTTCACGATTCATTTAAAAGCCTAGTTCCAAAAGATGTTCCTGATTTTGTAGATACTGAGAGGTATGTTCAGCGAGTGATGCGTGCATTATATCACTTTAAGCAGTGTGCACTTATCGGTCCAAGTGGCACAGGTAAGACACATGTGGTTTATTTGGTTGCTAAGATAGCTGGCTTGCCTCTTTGGGAGATTAACTGTAGTCTCCAGACATCTGTATATGACTTATTTGGGCGGTTTGTCGGCTTAGGTAAGGAGAACTGGGTTGATGGTTTGATTGTTTCGTGGTGTAGGCACGGTGGTATATTGTATCTTGATGAAGCCAACATGATGAAGCAGGATGTGGCTACCCGACTTAATCCCCTTCTGGATACCAGGGGACATTTGGTTCTAGCGGAGAAGGATAACGAGATCATACCTCGGCATAGATATAGTTATGTTATCATTAGCATGAACCCTTACTCGGTTGAATTCGCAGGTACTAAACCTCTTAACGTAGCCTTTAGAAGGAGAATGAGCGTATGGATAAATTTTGACTACCTAAGTGTCGGCTCGAATATTTCGTCACAAGAGATCGATCTCATATGCGAAAGGACAAAGATCTCACGGGAATTAGCTGAGAATATTGTAAGAACAGCGGCAGAATTAAGAAGGCGTTATAAAAGCGGCGATCTACCGTACGCACCTTCTGTAGGGGATCTGATTAATTGGGCGACCCTCATAGCTGACGGTATCCCGCCGCTCGTGAGTGCTGAAGAGACTATCGTCGGTGTCTCTTCAGACGATATCGAGGTGCAAAATAATATTAGAACAGTATTACGTATGATCCTAGGTTCTAACAAATAAGGAAGCATCTGACATATGAACTTAATCAATTTTGTTTGGCAGACCTTTGTGGGTATAGCGCAAAAGGACTTTGATAAAGTAAGGCTTATCCTGGATGAACGCCTATCTTATCCTGTATTATCTTGTGACGAAGTCGGATATGTTGTGATGCTGCCTCTTCCAAAGCGACTTAGGGGTCACCTTTACACACTGCACGGAGAGTATTACGACGCTAATGAGAATAGTTGGTCTATTTTGTGGAGGAACTTTAAGGCCTCAATTTACCATGCCGCTTTACATGTGGCCTATTCGGATTTTAATCTATACAAAGCTTGGGCTAAAGCGAAAGATATCAAGACCGCAATATTTTGCGTTTCTCTTGTTGAAGATTTGTATGCAACTTTCAAGGGAGTGAAGAACCATCCAGGTATTCTCTATGATATAGCGTACTCCAACTACACATCTGCTCTACGATTGAACAGTTCTACCTTTATTTCTAACGCTTCACTGCGGTATGCAACCCTTCTTCTACTTAGTGCCTGGGGGCTGGAGCGTGTAGCAGGTCCTCTTGCTCAAAGCGAGGGAGACGTAGTTAGGATAACTCAGAAGATTAAGACACTAGTATTTGAAGCTATTAGAGGCAAGGATACAAGTAAGTTAATTGAGGGTGCTCAACTTGCCTATTCATCCATCACAAGGCGGGGTTTGCTTACAGAGATACCTTCACTTCCATATACTGATGCGCACAGCGAAAGGAGCGTATTTTCTAGTACGATCTTGGCTGAATCTGATGATCTCTTACGAAGTAGCTACAGCTGCTTGGGCTTGGAAGTAGATCATACATCTTTGGATGATTTGAATGAGAGCTTTAGTATGTTTGAATCGGCAGAATCCAAGCTGGATAAAATGAAGGAGCATTATAGAAAAATCGTCTCGGCTACAAGATTTGAAGATTTACAGATACCCATAGAAGATTACTCTCTGTTTCTCCGCCTAAGAGCAGACTTAGCTGGAACCATCGCAAGTATAAAGAATCAACTCAAGCTGGTAAAGACAGAAGAAGATGAAGTGTTTGGCGATGAAAGCGGGCAGCTTGATGTGCAGACCGCTATACAGGTAATCGCTTCAAGAAGCGTAAGGAATGATGTGTTTACAAGAGATGAGAAGATACATAAACTGGAAGCTTGGGCTATTCTGCTTGATGCAAGCAAAAGCATCAAAACCGCGGCACCCGAAGTCAAGAAGGTAGCCGTATGTTTGGCTGAAGTCGCTAAGGATCTTATACCTGCACATAATCTGTGGGGTTTATTTGCATTCAACAAATCATTCATAATACTTAAAGATTTCAATGAGCCGTATTCTATGGATACCAAAGCAAGGATAGGAGGGCTCTCGCAAAGCGATTCAACCTTTCTACCGGATGCTATGTTAGCCTGTTCAAAAGCTTTAAGTCTTCTACCTGCTGAACCAAAAATATTAATGGTTGTATCAGACGGGTATCCAGTTGGCTACAGAAACATAGAAAAAGAACTAGTTCGCAAAGTACACAAAATAGCGAAGTCTGGAATTCTTATGTTTGGCATTGGCATAAAGAACCAAGCTATACGCGGATATTTTACCGCCAACTGCATCCTAAGAGAGCCTTACGAGATGATGAAGTTCTTTATAAGATCGTACTACGAACTCTCTAGCCTCTTCTAGTCTGCAATCACCTGAAATCTTGCTGAGTATTTGAAGGTACTGTTATGTTTAGATTCTTCAATAACGATTCTCTCCGGGACACCATTTCTTAGGTAAATGTGGTAAGTGGAATCCTTTTTTCCACCTAGGTTTAGGATATTATCTAAGGAGTCCAGAAAGGCTTTAGTCGCAACCATTTTTAACTTGCATTCTTCTTTCATCTTGAATAGCAGCTCACTCATGGCTTGCGCAGGGTTACTTACATTAACAAACAAGGCGCCAACCTTTATCCAGCCTTTAGAGACTGGGGGCTCGGTTCTGTTTGCCACAGTATTATTTCCTTGCTGTCTGAGAAGTGTATCTAGTTTTTGGTTATAGTAGTCTACTTTCGCCTCGTAGTGACCTAGTAGATTGCTTCCGAAGGTTCTTACTTCATCAATTCCAGAGAAGGTTCTTAACCCATCCAGTGAGTGTACTTTCTCTGGTGTCAAGCTTTACCTCTTTATGTTTCAGTAAGTGCTTTCTGTACAGCATCTCCACTTAGATTAGGGTTGTCTATTGGATTTAGGGTGTCGCTTATCTTCCTGAACTCTTTTATGAGCTGCTCTAGTAGACCGACTCTTTCCTCTAGCATCTGCTTCTTCATAGCCATGATTTGATTGATTGCAGGCAAGCTTTCTTCTAATACAGCGATTACCTTGTTAGGCTCTAAATTTAAAAGAGATTGTGATATCATTTTACCTTCTTCATCCACCATTACTAGCTGGGCTTCTCCAACTAGGTACGCTTTTTTTATGTTATGATAGGGGCATCCTAGTTTGATCGGATCTATTGGGATGATTTCTTTGATGTATGCTAGGAGATTTCTTAATCCGTCTACGAGCCTAGTAACATAGTTTGCTTGGAGGTCCTGTAGCTCAGTAAGCTGAGCAAGTGTGCCCTGCGTCTCCTCTATCAATCCTAGGACAGATGCGTTTTCAACAGATGTGGTTACGGTATCCATCCCAGGCTCAAAACAGATTACGGAGAATTTTAAATCTTATGAACTCTGATTCTATAGTTAGAAGATAAACTTGAAATCCACAATGATTTTAAATTAAGTTTAAACTATATCCGCTTATGCCAAGGAGCAAGAATCAAAGAAAAGGGATCTCACCCATAATAGCCACATTGACACTCGTAGCAGTCACACTTGTTGCAGCAGTAGCTGTAGGAGGATTCGTATTCGGTATTTTCAGCTCACAGACATCAACCGCACAAGTCTCTGTAACATACGCTCAGATCACTGCCACCACAGGTAATAACACATTAACATTCCAAGTTGGAGGCAGCCCGTCGAACCCTGTTGGAACCATTAGGTTAGTCAACTCTGGCACTAGTAGCATAGGTATCACTGGTCTTTCGCTAACCTATGGTGGTTCAACAGCATATGCCTCAGGCAGCGGTACAATCACAAGCGGTTCTACACAAACCATCTACATAATGAGTCTCAAAACCACACCAACATCAGGGCAACAGTACACAGGGTCAATTGTCCTATCCAACGGCGCGCAAATACCGTTTGTAGGGAACTTCGCCTAGAGTGGGTGAAACTCAGTAGAACAAGCGCCTAAAGGCGGGGCGCCCCATTTAAAATATTTTTTGTCTTTTATTATTTATTGACGATCTATATTTGAATTACATAAATGATATAATATCTTGCAGCTCTTGAAGCATATTGATATGTGCGCGGCTTGTGCCAAACGTAGGAGGGCAGGGTTATCTGAGCTTTTGGCTACGATGTTGACACTTACTTTAACAATCGTAGCAGGCTCAGCTGTCTTCTACTATGTTGGTGCAAGAAGTGTAGAGAGCACTTCTTTATACGGTGATAGTGTGAATGATGTCATCAGCTTTCTGCAAGAGAAAGCGAGTATAGTAGATATGAATTATACTTCAAGCTCGGTTACAGTTTGGATATATAATCGCGGGAGATTGGATTTAGAGATTGCTCAGGTTTTAATCTATAACTATTCGAGATCGATGTACTACCTCTACAACGCTTCACACGTCGTCGACTTGAATAATCCTAGCACTTACGTTTTGTTAGATAACAATCCTAATCTAGAGAAGCCGAGGTTCTCCGGCTTCAAACTCAGCCCAGAGAGAGCTGCGACAATAACTTTGACGATACCAGACAATTGGACCACCTTCGCTAACGGTAGAACATACTACATCAGCATAACAGCGAAACATGGCAATGTCTTTACTTATTACCAGAGGTGGTAGATGTGTCAAAGAAACGAGGGGTTTCAGGTATAGTTGCATCTGTAATTCTCTTCACTATGCTCTTCACGATAGGCACAGGCTACCTGATCGCCATAAACCGGATTAACAATCTTTACGTTAAAACGTACGTCGAGAACAGTGAGCAGACGCAGGATCTATTAAGGGAAAACCTCGAGCTTCTAGCGATGGTAGTAAATGATAAGATAACTCTCTTAACCACGAATAAAGGTGAGTTACCACTAGCCATTATCGCCATTATCGTAAGAAATGAAGATGGGGGTGTGTTAGGATATTATAATGTAAGCAGCACATCCATCACTCCAAGGCTACCTATCTTCTTAAACCCCCTTGACACAGAGAGTATAACCACAGATATCGAACCTAGCAGCCTTCAAAAATATGAAATGAAACTTCTAACCAATAGGGGGAATATCTATTCTACCACATATCCACCTGTAAGGAATGAGTTGGCAGCCAGGGCGCTTTCAAGCGGCGCATTAGGCGACATCTACTTGGAATTTAACTCATACTCGTACTATCGTGTTTCGTCAAACACGTTATATTATCAAGGGCAAGCCTTCACTATCCCCGTAAGCTTCATAACCAATTACTACTCAGCCTTCTCTCTCACCATAACAAACCTGAATAGTGAGCAGAAGAACATAATCCTTGATGGTTACACGAGAATATTCCAGTTCTGGGGGGTAGGCTCAAGCATGAGAAGAGTAACATGGTATATTGTCTCAAACCAATCGAACACAATACTAAATAACTACACACCGATCGAACTAGAATACGATAAACCGAAGGTACTCGTCTTTGCATCAAGGGCCCCCAACACCTTCCAACCAGTTAGATTATCAGGCGATGAAGTCCCTCCGCAAGGCACGTTAGCTGGTGTACTGATTCTTTCACACGGATGGGTTGGCGTAGATTATAGCCAGATTGGGGGGACAACAGCCAACTATGGGCAAAGCTCACCTTACGTTACAACACTATATACAGGGTGATGGGTTGTGTTGCAGGTCTTCAGAAGACCTAAGAATAAATCAGGCTTCGAAAAATTTCAAGTAAGGTTTCCTACTATTGGTGAACCTATACATACCTCGCATAAGATACTGGAACGATACCCTCTAAACCCACCCTTTGCCTACGCAGCAATCGCTGAAGAGCCTGCTTCCTCAACAAAGATCTACTTTTTAGACGAGGTACCCTTGAACCACCTAGAAGCAAGCATCTACACCTACCTGATAGATATTCTGGAAAACGAGCTTACAATACCTAGAGATAAGACCGACCCAAGAGAGTACTTCACACAGCAAGCCAAGAGGATACTGCTGAAGTATAAGAGAAGCGTTTCCACCGTTTCGTGGAAGAAGATACTCTACTATGCGGAAAGAGATCTAGTCGGCTTTAGTGTAATAGATGGTCTCATGAGAGACTCAAATATAGAAGATATTTCGCTAGATGGTGTTGGAAGACCAATATTCGTCTTCCATCGCAGATACGAGAGTCTCGCAACAAATATTCACTTACGTGATGAGGAGGAAGTAGATAACATCATAACACGATTGTGCCACCTATCGGGGAGGCATATGTCGACAGCCTTCCCCATCATTCAAGGCACTTTACCAGGAGGGCATAGGCTTTCAGCGACCTTTAGGCGTGAAATCTCACCTAACGGGGGAACCTTCACCATAAGAAAGTTCAGAGAAGATCCAATAACCATAATAGACATGCTTAACCTAAATGTACTCAACCACACCTTAGCAGCATATACTTGGCTCTTAATGGAGAATAGAGCCACCGCAATAGTAGTAGGAACCACTGGGTCAGGCAAAACAACTCTGCTCAATGCTCTCCTAACCTTGACAAGGATGAACTCAAAGGTAGTTACAATCGAAGAGGTTAGAGAAATAAACATAGCGCACTCTAACTGGGTAGCCCTGACAGCAAGACCAGTATACTACACTAGTGGCGAAAAGTCGAATGAAATAGGTTTGTTCGATTTAGTGAAGGTTGCGATGAGAATGAGACCAGATATTCTTGTGGTTGGTGAGGTCCGTGGAGAAGAAGCCTACGTGCTCTTCCAAGCAATAGGGACAGGGCACGGAGGGTTATGCACTTTGCATGCTGATGATGCAGCCTCAGCCATACAGCGTCTAACATCAAAGCCAATGGATGTAGCTCCATCCTTCATACCCTTCCTAGACCTCGTATTTGTCGTCAAGAGGATAGCACAGTCTAATCAGCAAATGGGCTCAAGAGTCATAAGGCGGATAGTATCTGTAGAAGA
>Ga0123519_10001131_pt1 | contig 46150 bp, 38 predicted proteins | sample YelNatPaOPRAMG02_FD_87396 | JGI IMG/M metagenome (GOLD analysis project Ga0123519, IMG submission 87396) | Hot spring microbial communities from Yellowstone National Park - Yellowstone National Park OP-RAMG-02 (version 2) | ecosystem: Environmental > Aquatic > Thermal springs > Hot (42-90C) ...
ACCCACAAGTTAGCCCGTGGCAGGCAGCACATTCAATTTTTTTCATTTAAAATCAGAAAATGCCTGAACTTGCTATTAACAAGGGGTTGGATTTTTAGTGGCACAAAAACAAAGCGGGACACTCGGCTAACGCGGAAACCTATGCACTTGAAATTTCCGCTTGAACTTTAATAACATGACTCAAGAATATATTCCCAAAACGTCCTGATTTTATTCAAAAAATTGCCTGGCTGCCAGCCACGGGCTAAAACTAAAGATGTGGGTAATGGACAGTTATGGGAGAGAGGGAAGGTGAGAAATGGCGATTTTAATTATCAATTATCAATTCTTAATTTTCATTCATCATTTTTTTATTTCAATTGAAAATTTTTAATTAATAATTTTTAATTTTTAAATCACCCTCTCTCATCAAAGGAAGAGGGGATAAAAGAATTTTCTTCTTTTAATTTCTTCCTTTTCTAAAGGGAGATACAGAGGGATTTATCTCTTTGCTTTTCTTTCTTGCATAAAAATTCCTCCTATTTTTTAAAAATAGAGAAGAATTAAAAACATTTATTTTTATTTTTTCTTTCTACCCAACTTGGGAACCAATATTACTCACAGGTTAGAACGTGTTATGCAGCACATTCAAATTTTTCTACATTATTTACGAATCGAATGCCAAAAGAATTCTTTTATCTCAATTTTTAATTATTTTCTTACTTTAAATAAAACAAAAAAACCAAAGAAAATAAAAATAATATTTGCAAGCCAAGCGGCAAGGAATGGGGGAAAAGTTGATATTTTTCCCAGAGATAAACCAATTGTCATAAATCCCATATAAAAAAATGAAGTTACAACTGTAAATATGAAACCAAGAGCTGCATTTAAAATTGATTTCTGGGTTGAAAAAATAAATGGAATTGAAACACCGAGCAAAGATAAAATAAAAGTTGCAAAAGGAAAAGCAAATTTTATATGAAAATTAACCAGTTCTTCACTGTATTTAAAACCACTTTCTTTTAAAATTTGAATAAGTTTTAACAATCTAAAAATATTTATTGTTAAAGTATCTTCAGGAGAACGTTTGCGGATAATAAAATCATCCGGAGTATCTCTTATAAAAAGTTCGTAACTATCAAATTCTGATTTGCTGACTTCCTGGTTGTTCAAAAAATTCCTTATAACACCTTGCTTTAATACCCATCTATCTTTATTCCATACAGCTTCTTTTGCATCAAGACGTTCAATGATATTAAAGTCCTTATCAATTTTTATAATACAAATTGATTTCATTATTCCGAGCATTCCATCAAAGTATTTTATATAAAAAACCCTGCCTTCTGTTCCAAGTTTTGCCAGGTGCGATTTTATTTTCCAGGTTGCTTCGCTTTTCTTTTCTATTATATTTTCTTTTATAAAATTTGCCTTTTCAGCAGTATATGAAACAAATGTTTCATTAAAAATTATAGATAAAAAACTGATAAGTACAGAAAGTAATAAGACAGGTTTTATAATATTATAAAAACTGATACCTAATGTTTTCATAGCAGTAAGTTCATTAAACCTATTAAACTGACTGAAAACAAAAAGTATTGAGAGCAGCATTGCAAAAGGAGTTGCTTCAGCAATAAGAAAAGGAATTTTATATAAAAAATAATTAAAAATAATTAAAATAGATGGCTTATGCCGGATTATTGTTGGAATTTCATCAAGAAAAGTGGAAATAAGAATAAAAATAACAATACCTGATAAAATAATAAAATAAAATTTAATAATTTCTTTTAAAATATATTTATAAATTATTTTCATTTTCTTTTTATCGCTTTCAGTTCAGGATATAAAATAAAAGCAAAAAGAATAAAGCCGGTAAAAAGCATAAAAAAATTCGGAAGCCAGGCAGCTATAAAATGGTTCATTTTGCCATCATAACCATAATTTTGTCCTAAAGATAATAAAACATAATAAATAAAAATTAATACAATTGAAAAACTTATGCCTGAAATTCTTCCGCCTTTTTTAGTTAAAAGTCCAAGAGGTATGCCAATGATGGCAAATGCCAGGGTGGCAAATGGAATTGAGAATTTTTTATTAAATTCAATATATAACCAGTTTTTATCCTGATTGCTTTTTTCACCTTTTTTTATTTCTGCCCATAATTCTTCTGCGGTCATTTCCCTTGTTCCTTTTAATTCGGCAAGATTTTGATTTTGCCGCAAAACGCCCTTTACATCAAGGTCAATATAATTTGTATCAAAAAACGCAAAATTCATTTTAGTCGGATTTAAATACGATGCAATTTGAATAATGCCATCATTTAGTTTTAATGCAATTCTTAAACTTTTTTCATCTGAAATTATTTCTCCTGTTTTTGCCAGAATAACCTTTGGCGGGTCTTTTTCATCTGTCTGTGATTTAACAAAAACAATAATATTTTTCAGCAAATCATTTTTGTTATCTTTTTCACCTATATAAAATATGTAATTATCAAATTCATTTATAAACATATGTTCCTGTATTAATATAGAAGCTCTTTTTTTAACAATATCATAATATAATTTTTTATATGATAAATTAGCTTTTGGTAGTACATAGTTGTTGAATAAAATCATTATAAGCATAATTATGATTGAAAGATTGATTGTAGGCATTGTTATTTTTTTTATGCTTATACCACCTGCCTGCATTGCAATATATTCATTATCCTGAACAAGTCGGGAATAGGTGAGTAAAACCCCTACAAGAAAAGCCATTGGAACAGTTATTGCAACCGTGGATGGTAAGAGTAAAAATAAAAGTTTGATAATTCTAATTAAATTAACCCCGTATTTAATAAATAAATCGCTTAAAACAAATAATGAATTCATAATTAAAAAAAATGTAAATATAAAAAATCCTATAATTGTAGTTGTAAGCGTCTCTTTTGAAATGTATTTTGAAATTATTTTCATATTTACAGTCCATTATATTTTATAAAATAATCCACAAAAAATTTCCTATTGTTAATATCAATTACTTTTATTTCTTTTTTGCAATCACTGAAAAATTTACTCATTTCATTTCTTTCCCATTCTTCTTCATAAATAAAGATGCAATTGTAGTCATTGAATTTTTTATAGTCATTCCAGAATCTGTAATTTTTTGCCGCTTCATTTTCAATTAAAATGTAAACCATTGGCTGTCTCGGTAAATAAAAAGAAAGCAAACTTGCAATCTGGTAATGCCTTGCAGCAATAAATACTCTGTCAGTTTGTTTTACATTATTATATAAATTATTTATTTCCAAAGCAAGTTTATTATATCCAATAGATTTGGCAAGGGCATTACTTGCGGGTAAATTTAGTTTTGGATATATAAGAATAATTATGAATATTATTATGGATATAAAAAAGCCAAAACCATAGATTAAGTGAACAAATTTTTTTAAAATGCCTTTTATATTAATTAAATAATCGGTCGCCAGAAAAAAAACAGGCATATAGGAAAATGCAGGCCAGTTTGCTTCGATTTTGTTTTTTAAACTTAAATAAATAAAAATAATCTGCGGGATGATAAAAATAAATGATAAAAATTTTTTTTGTTCATTCTGATATAAATTTTTAAAAGCAGAAAAAATTAAGAAAAAATAAAGAAGTGGATTTAAAAGCACAATCTGTCCGGCAAAATATTCAAATAGATATTTAAAGGTAAAAATTTTATTGTCGCCACTTCTTATAATTAAATATTTTATATTTGCCCAGTTATGAGTGTAATTCCATATAAAAACAGGGGCAATGGAAATTAGAGTTATTAATGTGAAAATTATAAAACCCGAAATATATTTTTTAAAGTTTTTTCTTAATAAAAAAAATAAGAAAAGTGCAGGGTAAATTAAAATGATTGTAAATTTACTCATAATTGCAATGCCATAAATAATTGCTGCAAAAATCCAATTTTTAGTATTTTCCGGTTTTTCAATTACAAAAAGAAAAACATAGATAAGTAAGGTATAAAAAAATACCATAACAGTGTCATGCATCATCAAAATTGCACCGGCGCTGAAAATAAGTGTGGAAGTTATAAATAAAAGGTTAAAAAAAGAGCCCTTATTATTTTCTGGAAAAATTTTATTATAAATTAAAACGCATAAAAACATTGTTAACATAGATAAAATAACAGCACCAAGCCGGATTGTGAAAAGTGTATTTATTTTATTAAAAAATGTAAATAAATAAATTATAATTGAAAGAACAGGACCCTGTTCATAATAACTTAAATCAAGATGACGTGACCATTGCCAGTAATATGCTTCATCGCCTAACAGGGGAATAAAATTAATATACAATAATCTAAAAAATGTTACTGCAATGATAAAATAAAAAATAAATTTTTTATAATCCATTTTTCACCTTTTTATTAAATTTGTATAAATAATAACATAAAAAATAAATAAACCGCAACCATTTTAAAAATATTTTGTCAAAAACAGTAAATAGATAATAAAGTTAAAGTTAATTGAAAAATAACCGAAAATATGATTAAATAAATATATCTCGCAAAAATGCGAGAAATGGGATCTTTATGCTATTTTCCCTGAAAAGCCCCTATTAAATGGGGCTTTTCTTTATAAAATTTTCAAAACGTTTAAATGCAATTTGACATTTGAATTTTTAAAGTGTATAATTATTTACAGAATAAAAGATAAGGATTTAAAAATGAAAAATAAAATAAAAAAATTATTAATTTTATTTTTAATTTTTATACAAATATCTTTAATCAATGCCGCTCCGATATCTGAACAAATAGTTGTAGATCAAATAGGTTACAGGACAAATTCCGTAAAATGGTTTATGATAAAAAATCCTATTACAGGATATGATTCTGCAATTACTTATGTGCCTGGAACAACTGTGCAACTTAGACGTTCTTCAGATAATGCGGTTATGCAAACAATAAATCTTATTCAATGGAACGGTGGGAATGAAGATACTACTTTTTCCGGGGATCAGGTCTGGCAGGGAGAATTTACTTCATTTATTACACCCGGAACATATCATATTTATGACCCAACTAATGATAGACAGTCATATAATTTTGAAATTGGAGATAACATATATAATAGCGCTCTTGTCGCAAGTGTTAAGATGTTTTTTTATAACAGATCAAATATAACAATAACTGCTTCTACCGGTGGCACATGGATACATGCATATGACCATGGTCAGCAGGGTGCAGCATTACTTTATGATAATTCACTTGGCGGAGTTCAACAAGGCACACAAAGAGATATAACTAAAGGCTGGTTTGATGCTGGTGACTATAGAAAATATACATCATGGATGGCAAATGTAATTTGGCATTTAGGATATGCTTTTGAATGGAATTCAAATAAATTCGGTGATAACACTGGAATTAATGAATCAGGCAATGGGGTTCCCGATATACTTGATGAGATAAAATGGGAATTAGATTGGATGCTGAAAATGCAGGAGACAAATACTTCTTCTCCAATTTTTGGAGCTTTATATTCAGGATGTTTTGTGGTAAATGGTTATTCTGGGTCGTATTCAGATGGGGACCCTTCACTTGATCAAAATCCGTATTTTTATGCTAATTATTCAACTGGAGCAACAGCTTCAGGTGCTGCTGCTTTTGCTATTGGTGCTCGGCTATTTGCTCCATACGAAGTAGCATATCCTGGATATTCAGCTCAACTTAGAACAGCAGCAGTAAATGCCTGGAATTTTTTGGTAGCACATCCTTCAAATATACAATATGACCATACAAATTTTAATAATGCAAATGCCAATGTAAGTGATGTTGAGGAAAAGCAATTGCGTTTTATGGCTGCTGCAGAATTATATAGATTAACAGGGGATTCAACATATAAAGAATATTGTGATGCAAATTACAATAATCCCAATACAGGGGATTGGCATCAACCAATAATTAATAATTATTTTGAAACAGGAGCATCTGGAACAATGCAAAGAGGTCTTATTTCCTATTGCATGGCACCTGGTGCTACATTATCGGTTGTAAATGCAATTAAAACTTCATTACAAAATGGGATTGAATGGAATATAACATCAAGAATTAATAATTGTCCATATAAAGCCCATATGTGGCAGGGACATTACTGCTGGGGTTCAAATGCCATGAAAGCAGGGTGGGCAAATATGTGTCTTTATGGTGCTTACTTAAATGTTAATCCGAGTATGACTTCAAAGTATCTTGAAACTGCTGAGGAATATTTACATTATTATTTTGGTAGAAATGCCACAGCATATTGTTATCTTACACAATCCCAGATTTTCGGCGCAGATAAACCAATAACTCAAATTTTTCATGGCTGGTTTTGTGATGGAACTATATGGGATACCAATCCCGCGCCAGGGTATTTATCCGGTGGCCCAAATTACTATTATAGTGTGAATTCTATAATTCCACCTTATGGTCAGCCACCTATGAAATCATACAGAGATTGGAATTCTGTATGGCCAGATAGTTCATGGGAAATAACAGAACCTTCAACAGGATATCAAGCAGCTTTTGTTATGCTTTTAGCAGCATTTGCTGGCACAGTTGCAACGCCAACAAATACGCCAACCTTTACTTCAACAATAACACCAGGTGGTCCTACTTTTACTTTTACACCAACACGAACAAATACAGGAACTTTTACACCAACATTTACGGCAACAACGCCACCACCTTTTGATTTAATTTATGATGGTGATACAACTGGCTATAGAATCTCAGATGGAACTGTCCATAATGGCGGAACAGGAACAATGACAGAGGCAACCGGCGGGCAGACAGGAAATGGAATGCAATTGTACTATACAAATCCTGGCTGGTGGCAGGAACACTGGTGGGATTTGAATACAAATAAAAATATTGGTTCAAATACGCATTTAGTATTTAATGTAAAAGCAGTATCTGGAAGTGTGAGTCAGTTTTTGGTAAGAATAAACTGGTCAAATAATTATCCAGATGTTGCAAATTACCTTGTAGAAGGCGGGGTTATTGATACAACATGGAAAACAGCAAGAATTCCTTTATCTGCCTTGCTGGAGTCAGGACAGACAGCAATTGATTTTATAGATTTTATAAATAACTGGAATGCAGATTATACGGTTATGGTTGATAATATACGACTTGAAGGCGCTGCTCCAACAGCAACAAATACAAATACGGCAACTGCAACCAGAACTCATACCCCTACAAATACGGCAACAATGACTAATACAGGAACCCCGACAAATACGATAACAAATACAGGGACAAACACAGCAACAAATACAATGACAAATACGAGAACCAGCACAGCAACATATACAATTACAAATACGGCTACAAATACGAATACTTCAATATTTACAAACACACCAACAAATACATTTACATTTACGAATACTAAAACTTACACAGAGACGGTTACAGGGACACAACCACCAACATGGACAAATACGAATACGCCGACAAATACTTTAACTTCCACGAACACTTCAACCCCTACAAATACAGACACGCAAATAAATACGAATACTCCGACAAATACAAATACATTTTCATCAACTGCAACTCAAATTTTTACAAATACTGAAACAAATACAGCCACATTTACAGCAACAGATACAATAACAAATACACCAACAAATACTTTATCACCGACAGAAACAGTGACAGGAAGCCAGCCACCGACATGGACAAATACTGATACGCCTTCTTTTACAGCAACTGCAACACATACTGCAACGCCTTCTTGTTCATCAACTGCAACGGAAAGTAGCACGAGTATTGCAACAGGCACATTTACAGGAACAAATACGGCAACAGGAACGCCAACATATACACCAACTTTTACCTTTTCATATACGCCAACAAATACGAGGACAAATACACCTGTAAATACTTCAACAAACACACAAGTAAATACTTTTACTCAGACGCCAACAGCAACATATTCATTTACATCAACATTTACTCCGACTTTTACACAACAGATGACGAATACGCCGGTTCCTACAAATACACCGGAACAGGGCGAATTCAAATTTGATGAGACCTTTAAAATAATAAATTTTCCAAATCCGGTAAATACAGATACTGATATTAAAATAAAATACAGGATAAAAGGACAGGAAGAGCAGGTAACGGTAAGAATATACACGAATGCTTTCAGGTTAGTATTTGAAATAGTTTGTGTCAGGTCAAAAATAATAAGTGATAACAATGGCATAAGGGAAATAACTCTTAAAAAAGATTATATAAAGAATCTGGCAAAAGGAACATATTATTATGTAATAATAGCAAAGGATAAACAAAACAAGGAAATCAAAAGCAAAATAAATAAGATAATTATTATAAAATAAAATTTCAGAATGACAAAAAAATAAGTAATTTTGAAGCGCTGATAGTTTCTTTATAAAATATAAAAAATTTTTTTACTTTTCTTACAATGTACTAATAAGCAACCAGGGACAAAAACATGGCTGATGCCAGAGCAATTTTTTCATTAAAATCAGAAAATGCCTGAACTTGCTAATAACAAGGGGTTGGAATTTTAGTGGCACAAAAATAAAGCGGAGCACTCGGCTAACGCGGGAAAGCCGGCACACTTGAACTCCCCGTTTGAACTTTAATAACAGGGCACAGGGATATAGCCCCTAATAGTCCTGATTTTATTCAAAAATTGTCTGGCACCAGCCATGTTTTTTTGAGATGCAACATTGATAGCAAGCAACCGGGGATAAAAACATGGCAAGTGCCAGAGCAATTTTTTCATTAAAATCAGAAAATGCCGTAACTTGCTAATAACAAGGGGTTGGAATTTTAGTGGCACAAAAATAAAGCGGAGCACTCGGCTAACGCGGGAAAGCCGGCACACTTGAAATCCCCGCTTGAACTTTAATAACAGTGCGCAGGAATATAGCCCCTAATAGTCCTGATTTTATTCAAAAATTGTCTGGCACCAGCCATGTTTTTTTGAGATGCAACATTGATAGCAAGCAACCGGGGATAAAAACATGGCTGCCAGCCACGGGTTAAATCCAGAGATATGGGTAATGAATAGCCCATAACCATAAAAAGGGAGAAAATTAAGTAAAATAAAAAATTGTTGACATAAAATATAATTTTAGTATAATTAAAATATGAATTTAATAATATTAGCAAGCAGGAGATATGTCTTCTCACCTGAGGAGGAATAAACTGCTCGGGTTTATAATAAAAATTTTTTTAGAGAAGATGGCTTTTGCCATCTTTTAATTTTTTAGGAGGTGAAGTAAAATTTCATCACAGGAATTAAGAATTAATGAGCAAATTAAGGCAGGTCAGGTAAGAGTAATTGATGCTGAAGGAAAATCGCTTGGTATTTTAAATTTGGAGCAAGCTCTTAAAATGGCAGAAGATTTAAATTTAGATTTAGTTGAGGTAAGCCCAAATTCGCAGCCGCCTGTTTGCAAAATAATGAATTATAGTAAATACAAATACAATCAAATAAAAAAAGAAAAACAAGCAAAAAAACATCAACACGTAATTGTTGTTAAGCAAATTCAAATTGAACCGTATATAAAGGACCATGACCTTGAAATAAAATTAAAACATGCTTTGGAATTTTTAGAAAAGGATTATAAAGTAGAGTTCTTAATAAAATATAAAGGAAGAGATTTGGAACATAAGGATAAAACAGGGCCGGAACTTTTAAATAAAATAGTTAAGTATTTAAATGGAAAGGGACAGATGGAAAAAGAACCGGTTTACGAAGGAAAAGAAATTTATTTTTCAATTATAAAAAGGAAAAATTAGTTCAGAAAGAGAGGAGAAAATAAACAATGCCAAAATTAAAAACAAATTCCTGTGCAAAGAAGAGATTTAAAATAACAGCAAAAGGTAAAATTAAATTCAAACATGCGGGTTTAAGGCATCTTTTATCGCATGAAAGCAGCAATGTAAAAAGACCAAAAAGAAAACCGGGTTATGTAGATTCAACGCAAGTAAAGGATATGTTAAAGTTATTGCCTTACAGATAAATTAAAAAAATTTGTTAATAACGGAGGTTCTATAAAATGGCAAGAGTAAAAAGAGGAGTGATGACGAAAAAACGTCATAAAAAATTTATCAAACTTGCAAAGGGTTATTATGCAAGAAAAAAGAATGTATGGTCAAAAGCAGTTGAACAGGTAAGAAAAGGATGGGAATACGCTTATTTTGGTAGAAAACAGAAAAAAAGAGATTTTAGAAAATTATGGATAATACGAATAAATGCAGCGTGCAGGTTAAATAATATTTCCTATTCAAAATTTATTTCTGGATTGAAAAAAGCAAATGTTAACATAAACAGAAAACAACTTGCAGAACTTGCAGTAAATGATCCTGTTGCTTTTTCAAAACTCGTTGAAGTTTCGAAAGGGAATAGTTTAGTAACAGCTGGTTAATAATGGGGGTTTTATCGTTAAATGGTTGAACGCTTGAGGTCTATTCAAAGAAAAGTAATAATTGAAAAAGAAAAATTAAAAAGACAAATAGGAGTGCTTGGACTTTTTAGCACTGCCTACGGGAATGTGGGTTCTTCCATATATTATGCTCTGGGTGCTACTGCATTTTTTGCTCTTGGAGCTACTCCAATTGCAATTGCGGTAGCAGGTATTTTTTTTGTTTTTAATGTTTTTAGTTTTTCTGAAGGTTCCTGTATGCTTCCTTATGCAGGTGGTGCTTCATCATTTGCAAGAAAGGGTTTTAATGAGGTTATAAGTTTTTTTACCGGATGGGTTGATTTGCTTTCGTATGTTGCAACAATAGCAATTTCTTCTGTAACTGCTGTCTATTATGCTGCATATTTTTTTCCTTTATTAAAAGAACCAATCCCGATAACTATAGGCAAAACAATTAGTTTTTCTACTGACCCTAATTTTTTTGTGATTTTATTTGCAATTTTTATTGTCCTTGCATTGATGGTTTTAAATATAATCGGTGTCAAAGAAACAATGAAATTTAATATTTTATTTGCAGTAATAGACATCTTAACCCAGATTCTAATAGTAATAATTGGTGCAATTTTACTATTAAATATAAAAGAATTATTGAGTTATCCGACAAGGGGACCTGATTTCTGGCCTGATTTAAAAAATCTGATTTATGGTTTTGCGGTAGCAATTGTTGCATACACAGGCATTGATACTGTTTCGCAGATGGCAGAAGAAACATCTGACTATAAGGTAAAAATACCAAAGGCATATAATTTACTTATAATTGTTGTTTTATTTATGTATCTCACAATTCCGGTAATTGGCTTGAGTGCTGTAGGACCAAAAGAACTTGCAACAACATGGCATACTGACCCGATTGCAGGAATTGCTTATTATATGCCGGAAGTAAAAATTTTTGGATACGCAATAAATTTAAAGATGATTTTTGGACCATGGATTGCTTTTCTTGCTATTTCCATTTTACTTATTGCAACAAATGCTGGTATAATAGGTGCATCACGGCTTGCATATTCAATGGGACAGTACAGGCAATTACCTTCATTTATTTTTAAATTGCACAGAAAATTTAATACTCCATATAAAGGAATTATCTTTTTTTGTATGGTTGCAATTGGGCTGCTTTTATCAGGACTTGTATATAAAGACATATTTATTAAACTTGCAATTTTATACAGTTTCGCTACAATAATAATATTTACAGTTGCGGATTTTGCAATTATTGCAATGAGAATAAAATTTCCAGAGATGGAAAGACCTTTTAAAATACCTTTAAATTTTAAATTTAATGGCAGGGAAATACCTATACCAGTAATTATTGGTATTATATTTAAAATTTTTATTTGGTTGATATTAACAGCAGGAAATTCATGGGCGAGTTTTTTAGGTTTTTTATGGATAATTGTTGGATTGGTTTTATATGTTGCTTATAGAAAAAAGTATAAATTACCTGTTTTTGAAGAAGTAAGCATTGAACGCGTTGTAGAGGCGGCCTATTTGCCAATTGAATATGAAGGAATTCTGGTTCCAACAGTTGGTGAACTTGATGCAGAAATGATACAGGCAGCATGCAAGATGGCTTTAAAAGATAAATCAAATGTAACAGCATTGTATGTTATTGAAGTTCCTATGACATTGCCCATAGATGCAAAGATTCCTTCCGAAATAGAAAAAGCCCAGAAGGTAATGGACCAGGCTGACTTGATAGGTAAGGAATATGGAGTTCAGGTAAATACACGTATAATTCAAACAAGGTCAGCAGGAAAAGCAATAGTTGAAGAGGCGGAAAAAATGAAGGCGAGTTTGATATTGCTTGGCAAGGGAGAGCGTGAAAAAAGAGTGGAAGAGTTAATTAGCGGCAAGACGATAAATTATGTTGCAAAAAATGCGTCATGTCCTGTTTGGACAAACATAGCAGAAAACACATAAAACTTTTAGGAGGCGATTTTAATGAAAGTTGTAATTTTAGGTTGTGGAAGATTGGGATGCCGAATTGCTTTAAAACTTATTAAAAATGAAAAAAATTCCGTCATTGTAATTGATAAAAATCCAGATGCATTTTCTTTACTTGGAAAGGATTTTACAGGAAAGGTTTTGCAGGGAGATGGAGCAAATATGGAAACCTATGAAGAGGTAATGAAAGAAACTGTGGATGTTTTCCTTGCTTTAACAAATTCGGATAACACTAATATTATGGCAGCAGAAATAGCGAATCAAAAATATAAAGTGGAAAAAGCAATTGCAAAAGTTGATGACCCTATAAGAGCAAAAGCATTTGAAGAACTCGGGATTCAAACAATATGCCCAACTTTGCTCTGTGAAAAGCGACTTTCCAAAATGATTGAAAAAACAAAGACAAAAGAGGGTGAGGTGGACGAAGATGCCTAATGATACAGTAAAACAGGATAATAAAAAGTTTATAATTGTGGTTGGTGCCGGGAAAATGGGTTATAATCTAACAAAACTTTTGATTTCAGAAGGGCACGAGGTCTTGCTTGTTGAAAAAGACAAAGTTAGGTTTAATGAATTAAGTCCTGAACTTGGAGAAAATATTTACCTTGGAGATGCAGCAGAATCCGATGTTTTAAAGCAGATAGGGACAAACAGGGCAAATGTGGTTGTAACTGTTACAGGCGATGATGAAACCAATTTAATAATCTGTCAGATGGCAAAAATAATGTATATGACCCCAAGAACCATTGCGAGAATTTCAAATCCAAAAAATGAAGCCATTTTTTCTTCTCTTGGCGTTGATAATATAGTTAATACAACCCAAATAATAAATTCTTTAATAGAAAAAGAAGTGGATGCTGGTATGTTAGTTCCCATACTTGATATAAAAGGTAGCAATGCTGAAATTGTTGAGACGGAAATTGCTTCCAATTCGCCATTAAACAATAAAGCAATAAAAGACATTAAATTGCCGGAAGAAAGTTTAATTGTTTCAGTTGTAAGAGAAGGAAAAGTTATTTTTCCGCATGGGAACACTGTGATTCAAAATGGCGATACAATTATGATTTTAATTTCAAAAGAAAAAAGAGATATTTTAAGACAGATAATATGATAAATGAACTGATGAGGGATTTAAAAAGGGAAAAATCACTGATAAATTTTTTAATATCTTACAGTATACTTATATGTCTTGCATTTTTATTTACCATGCTTTTTTATTGTAGGATGAATCTGGCTGCCCCTCTTGATGATGCTTACATTTATTTTCAATATGCCAGGAATACTGCGTATGGGCATTTCTTTGAATACGTAAAAGGTGATGGCTATTCCACCGGGGCAACAAGTTTTTTATATGTGTTTTTATTGGTGCCATTTATTTATATTTTAAAAGGCAGCTATATAGTAATTGCAACTTATATAATCGGCACAATTTGTCTTTTTATTTCCGGTTATTTTCTTTATAGATTTATTTTTGAATTAACACTTAATAAAAAATTTTCTCTTTTTGGGCTTTTATTATTTTTAACAAATGGGAATATAATATGGGGATTTTTTTCCGGGATGGAAATTTGCTTATTTTTTACTTTGCTTATTATTTCCCTGTATTATATTTTAAAAAATAAAATATTAAATCAAATAATTGCATTATCATTATTGTCTCTGGTAAGACCAGAAGCATATATGGTAGTTTTTATTTTTTTAATTATAAAAATGGTAAATAAATTTTTCAATAAAAAAGAATTAATTTTACCATTTTTCATTCCTGTTTTTATTGGTGCTTTTTATTTTTTTATAAATAAAATTTTTACCGGCGATTTTATGCCAAATACTATGAGGGCAAAATCAAATTTTTCACTTTATTATTTTGATTATACTGAAATGTTAAAACACGGCTTGGTTTATTATTTGCAATTTTTAAATAATATTTTTAATGGTGAAAAAGAACACTGGTTTTTGCATTATTCTTTTTTAGTTTTTTTATTCGGTATTTTATCAGGGGTTGTTTATGAAATAAAAAATAAAAAAATGAATATTTTTACAGTTTCTTTTTTATGGTTTTTTTGGGGTGTTATGTCAACAATGTTTTCAAGTTTTGCTTTGGTTCACAATTACAGATATACAATACCATTTACCATAATTTTTATTCCTTTTCTGGTCTATGGCATAAAATTTATTTTTGATTGTTTAAAAGTAAAAAATGAACCACTTGTTTTTGCAATTTTAAGCGTTTTCTTATTTTTTAATTTTTTTACGCTATCTGCAAATTTAATAAATTTTGGCAGGGACTGCAATGCAATTTATTCACAATCAATTAAAGCAGGTAAGTGGTTAAAAGAAAATATAAAAGATAAAAGTTTAGTTGCAATTAATGATGTTGGAGCCATTCAGTATTTTTTTAATGGGAAAATTTTTGATTTAGTTGGACTTGTTTCCAATGGGCAGGCAATAAATTTCAGGAATGGACTCCCAGGGGTTTTTGAAGCACTTGAAAGAATAAGACCGGATTATTATATGATTCACATCGGATGGTTTAATTATGAAAGATATACGGTATTCAGCAAACCAAAACTTGTTGAATTTAGCATTGAAAAAGAGCCGCCGTATTATGTTATTGGTTCACCAGAAATATGCTTTAAGGCGGATTTTTCCTTATTTAACAGCGGTGATGAAATGAATGAGGACTTTACTGAAAATGGATTATTTGTTTTAAAGGACAAACTTGATATATGTGACATTATTGATGAAAAAAAACATTCGTATAAAATTTGGGTAAAATGGCATGGTGAATATCCAGGGACTGAACTTTATGAAGAAAATTATAAAGAAAAAGGGAGACGTATATTAGATGGAGGAAGAATAACAAGTGGTGGAGAAAAATTTACTGTTGAAAATTTAACCCCGGGCAAGGACTTAAAAATTGTTATAAGAACTTATGATAATCCGGTGAATGTATTAAATGTTTATATTGACAATGAAAAAGTCGGAGAGTGGGTTATAAATGCAAATAAAAATTTTTCTGAAAGTAGTTATTTAATAAAAGGTGATTTCATAAAAAAGAATAAAGTAAATATCAAACTTGAAGTAAAATCAAAAAACAGATATAATAGTTTTTATTACTGGTTTTTACAGGAAAAGGAATAAAAAAATGAAAAACTATTTTAAAAATTTTGAAAATTTGCCTGTTAATTTATTGCTTTTTATTTTGCTTGCGGTATTCATAGTACAGATTGCTATTACAATGTTTTACAGTAACGGTATAATTACTTTTACAACCAAATATGGATTTTATTCGCTTGATAGGGCTGCTGAATTTGCGGATTCAAATTTTTCTTCAATGAGATTTGATACAAATTACAAAAAGGAAATGAACGGCTTTTTATATCCTTTTTTACTTTCAATAATTTATAAAATAGCAGGTAAAACAAATATGGTGCCAATTATATATGTATTTTCTTTTGTTGCATTTTTTATAATAACTGCTATTTTTTTTAAAATGTCCTCTGATATTTTTGGTAAAGAAATTGCTTTATTTGCAACCATTGTTTTTATTACAGCGGCACCTGTTATTTTATCAATTTACAGCGGTGCAGATGTTGTGATGGTTTTTTTGCTGCTTGCCATTGATATTTATTTTCTTTATTATAATGTTGAAAAAAAGGATTACACACCAGCCATTATTGTTTCAATAATTCTTTTGATTTGCAATTTTACTTCTGCGATTTTCGGTTTAGCCGCCTTAACCTATATTTTTTGCATAATTTTCAGCAAAAAAATTAAACAGAATTATTATAAGGTATTAATTTTTGTTTTTCTTGCATTTGTTATAGCTGTTTCAGTATTGTTGTTTTTTATTTTTGTTCCGGATTTTTCTTTTGAAAATTTACAAAAATTAAAAATTTTTGAAGAAAAAACATTTTATGTTGATACATTTTTTGCAGATGGGTTTTTATGGTCAAAGGTATTCGCCCCATTTCTTGCTTTATTTTTTTATGTTGGTTTATTTATTAAAATTTATAATGAATTTAAAAATAAACAGATAACTTTTAATTTTTTTGTTTTATTATTAACAATTTCCGCAATGCTTATTGAATTTTTTTCAACATTTGCCCATGAAACAGATACACTATTTTTCATTTCACCATTTTATTTTGTTTTTATTTTATATGCCTGTTATGGTATTATGTATTTTACTGACTTACTTTTAAAAAATAAAGTCGCCAATAAAAATTTATTATTTACAGGACTATTTATTTTTATTATTTTATATAATATAATAATTTCATTTAATAAAACCATTGAGCAAAATAACAATATACGGTTTATAATTAATGAAAGTTATGTTCAAAAATTTTTGGAGAAATAATATGGAAAAAATAATGAAACTATTAAAAGGACCTTTTAATATTGCTGTTGTTTCAATTGTGCTTGCAACTCTGGGCCAGTATTTTTTAAATATAAGAAAAAATTTATTAGCAGGGCTTATTATTTCAATAATTGCAATAATTTTATTCTGGCTTGCAGACAGGGCTTCAAAAATAAGAAAAGAATCATTTGAAGAGATTTTATACTATGAAAATAAAGAAAAATTTGATAGAAAATTAGAGATTTTATTATTTTCCTTAATTGTGATTGTCGGGATTTTTTTCAGAACCTATTTAATAACAGAAATACCTTCTGGCTGTTACCGGGATGAAGGGCAAAATGGTAATGAGGCATTAAATATAATAGATGAAATTGAACTTGATGGAACTAAATTGCCGGTTTACATTGATAGAAACACACAGAATGCGGCAATGTATATTTATTTTATTGCTGCATTTTTTAAACTTTTTGGGATAGGGGTTTTACAGATACGGCTTGTTTCGGTTCTGCTTGGCATTCTTACCATCCCTGCATTTTATTTTTTATTGCGTTATCTTTTTGGTGTGAGAATTGCTTTGATAGGGGCTTTTTTACTTGCTGTATTAAGATGGCATGTGAATTTTAGCAGAATTGGTTTTCTTGGCGTATTTACGGTTTTTATGTTAGTCCTTATACTTTATTTTTTATATAGAGCATATAAAGAAGGAAGAACAGGTGATTTTTTATTACTTGGTTTTACAACCGCGTTTTCACTTTATTCATATATTGCTGCAAGATTAATTCCAGCAGGACTTTTATTATTTTTTATTTATCTGTTTTTTAGAAACGCAGGATTTTTTAAATATAATTTAAAAAAATTAATTTTATCATTTATTGTTTTTATTGTAGTTTTTGCTCCTCTGGGAAATTACATTATAAAAAATCCGCAGGTGTTTATGCGGCGAACTGCCACGGTTTCAATTTTTAATAAAGGCATACTTGAAGCAATGGGTGGTGTTTATGTAAATAAGGATGGAAAAGCAAAGCATCCACTTGAACTTTATACAAAAAATTTCATAAATACGATTTTAATGTTTAATTATTTTGGTGATGGGAACCCGCGGCATAATTATGGTAGAAAACCAATGCTTGATTTTATCACCGGCATATTTTTCATTCTTGGATTTGGTTTAAGTTTAATTAAATTTTATAAACCATTTTATTTTGTTTTGTTTTCTTTATTTTTTGCATTATTTCAGGCAGGGCTTTTTTCAATAGAATCGCCGCAGGCATACAGGACAATACCCATAATACCCATAGTTATAATATTTGTTTCAATTAGTATTGCAAAAATATGGGAATATTGTAGGGAACAGTATAAAGTGAATTTGAATCATATTATTATTGGAATAACCGCTGCACTTTTAGTTTACATTGCTTATGACAATTATGACCAGTATTTTATAAAATGGGCAAATGACCATGGTGCCTGGGCTGAATTTTCAACAGATGAATGGCATATGGGAAAATACGTGCATTCACTGGGACCTGACTGGACAGCCATTGTTGTTCCAGGATGGGCAGAGAGTTATACTTTTGAATTTATGACATATCCTTATAGAAACTATGTGAAATTTGACCCATCAGAATGGATTCCCATAAAAGCAAAAATTTTTAAAAATTTTGTTTATGTTCTTGATACTTCTTATTTACCACTTGTTTCTGTTTTACAAAAAATGTATCCGGGTGGTAGATATGTTGATTTCAAACATAAGTTTCAAAACAGGATACTGTATTTTGCTTACGAAGTTCCTTATGAAGAAGTAAAAAGGTATCAAAACAAGGAAATAAAAAATGGTTTAACCGGATATTATTACAGGGATGACCATACAAAGAATTTAAAAGATGTGAATAATCACTGGGTAACAAATCCGCTTTTTGTCCGGCTTGACCCTTTCATTTTATTTAACTGGACTGTTGACCCTATTTTAGGACCTTTTTCTGTTAAATGGGTTGGGAAGATAAAAATTGAAAAAGATGGCGAATATCTTTTTATGACAAAATCAAACGATTATTCAGACCTTTTTATAGATAATAAACAGATACTCGTAAATCCTGGCGGAGCAGGTAGTTTAACAGAAGCAAGGGGAACAGTTCATCTTAAAAAAGGATTTCATAATATTGTTGTAAGATATTATGAAAGTGTTCAATATTCAAAAATGCAATTGTGGTGGAAACCACCGGATTCAGATTCAATTGACATAATTCCGAGTGAAATTTTATTCCCTGAAAAATAAATAGGTGAAATTTTATGGCAAAGAAAAAAAAGAAAAAAGTTGTTGTCATAATGCCTGCATATAATGCCGCCAAAACACTGGAGAAAACATACAGGGATATACCAAAGGATGTTGTTGATGAAATAATTCTCGTGGATGATGTGAGTAAGGACCAGACGGTGGAAATTGCAAAGCGGCTTGGAATAAAAGTTTTTGTTCATATCCAGAACCGCGGGTACGGTGGCAATCAGAAGACCTGTTATATAGAAGCATTAAAAAGCGGAGCGGATATTATTGTTATGTTGCATCCCGATTATCAATACGATTCTCGGTTAATTCCTTTTATGATTTCGCCAATAGAACTCGGTTATGCAGATTTTGTAATTGGCTCAAGAATGCTCGGGCATGGAGCAATGCAAGGCGGAATGCCATTTTATAAATACTGGGCAAATAAATTTTTAACCTTTATTGAAAATTTATGCTTCAGAAAACATTATTCTGAATTACATAGCGGTTTCAGAGCATACAGCAGAAAAGTCCTTATGACAATTCCTTTTATTTTAAATTCTGATGATTTTGTTTTTGACACAGAAGTTATTGCCCAGATAGAAATGTTTAAATTTCCAACTTCTGAAATTCCGGTCCCAACCAGGTATTTTAAAGAAGCATCTTCCATAAATTTTAAAAGAAGCGTTATTTATGGATTGCAAACGTTATTGGTAATGTTGCAATTTTTATTGCATAAATTTGGAATAAAAAAGTATGATAAATTTGAAAAAAAGTTGCTTGATGTAATAAGTCCTTATTATGCTGAACAAATAAAAAAGGCGGAGAAAAAGAAAAAATGATAAAGAAAAAAAGATTTTATATTGGTTTAATAGTCACTTTAATATGTCTTTATTTTGTTTTTCGTGGGCTTGACTTTAAACAGTTGATTGGTATTTTAAAAAAGATAAATATGAATATACTTGTTTTAACAATTTTGATTTATATTTTTGGTTATTATATAAGGGCAATCAGATGGCATTTTATTTTAAAACATATAAAAGAAATAAAAGCGATTGAACTTTTCCCGTATCTTGTTATGGGTTTTATGTTTAACAACATACTTCCTGCAAGGGCAGGCGAATTCATACGCGCATATATTACTGGGGAACGGAAAGGCATATCAAAGTCATCAACTTTTGCAACAATTGTTATTGAAAGAGTATTTGACGGTCTTGTTATGATTTTTTATTTTATACTCGGTTACACAGCATTTCATTTTGTAAAAGAACAAGTAAAAAATCCTGTTTCATTTAATTTATTTGGAAAAGAGATGACGATAAAAGAAGCGGTGCTGCTGTTTGCTATTGGGGGTTGCGTTGTTTTCCTTGGCATTTTTATTTTAAGTTTTTTCTTATTGTACAAAAAAGAACCAACTGTTAATTTTTTACATTCAATAACTAAAAAAATACCAGGTGGTTTTTCAAATACATTTTTAAAATTAATTGATACATTTATAGAAGGGCTCGGAGTTTTAAGAAACAAAAAGGATTTATTTATAGTATTTTTTTATTCTTTTTTGGCATGGACTGTGGAGGTTTTTACATATTATCTTATGGCATATGCGATGAATATAAAAATTAGTTTTTTTATCGTATGCCTTATAATGGCAGTTGCAAATTTTGCTATTATGACACCATCAACATCGGGTGGGGTTGGACCATTTGAATTTTTTGGGGTGGCTATAATGCTGTTATTTTCTTTTCAAAAAGAAATTGCAGTAACCTATATCATTCTTATTCATTCAATGATTCTTTTACCTATAATTTTTCTCGGAATTATTTTTGTATTTACAGAAGGACTTAATTTTAATAAATTAATAAAAACAGAAAAGGAGGAATGAAAATGGGAAAAAGTAAAGTTTTTTTATCTATGTTTATTGTGTTCGGGCTTTTTTTCGTTGCAATGAATGTCTCTGCAAAAGAAGTCACGAAAGCAAAAAAGAAAGCAAAAGGCAAGCCGATTGCAGTAATAGTTACAGATAAAGGTATTATTAAATTTGAATTTTTTGAAAAAGATGCGCCGAATACTGTAAAGAATTTTATTAAACTCGCAGAAAAAAAATTTTATGATGGACTAACATTTCACAGGGTTGAACCCGGTTTTGTTATTCAGGGTGGAGACCCGAATGGTAATGGGACAGGCGGGCCCGGTTATACAATAAAGGCAGAATTTAATAAAAGACCACATTTAGAAGGCACTGTGGCAATGGCTCGGGCAGCAGATCCTGACTCTGCCGGTAGTCAGTTTTATATATGCCTTGCTCCACAGCCATTTTTAGATGGAAAATACACTGTTTTTGGCCAGGTTATAGAAGGGCTGGACGTTGTTCATAAAATTCAGGTTGGCGATGTAATGAAAAAAGTATATATTGAATATAAATAAAATTGGTTTCAAATGTTTTATACAGGCAATGAACATATTTGCCTTATAAATATTGAAAATGATTTAACAATCAATGGATTAACTTTTTTACATTATGGATTAAATGGAAATTTGTTTCTTGATTGTGCACTTAAGCAGAAATTTTTATTTGACGAAAATGAAATAAAATTTGATAAAATAAAGTCCGACTATAAAAATTATTGGGTTCCGGAAGCAATTTTTGAAAATCAGGACTTTTGTATAAATAATTGTTTGTTTTCGCCCTGCGGTATACGTGGATTTGTTACTGAAATAAAAATAAAGAATAAATCAGATGAAAATAAAAAAATAAAATTAATAAGGCAATTTAATTTAAAAAATATCTTTTTAAATATAAACTCATCATATATTTTAAATCCGGAAATAAAAATAAAATACAGTGATTGGTTTAAAAATATAACAGTTACTGCAACAGGTAATGGAATTATTTTTTCGCTTGCTTTTGGCACGGATGTCCCATTTGAATATAAAATAACAAATAATAAAAATTTTATTATGATAATAGAACTTGAATTAAAAGCAGGCGAAAACAAAGCAATCAATTTATTTACTGGTATAGGAACAGAAGATATGGGAGCAATCTCATCAAATGTTTATTTTCAAAGAATAGGGGTTGAAAATATATATCTGCAGTATGAAAAATGGCTTATTGATAATACAGAAAGATTTAAAAATAGCCATATTGAAAGAATATACAATCTTAATAAATTTTTTTGTTATTTTTTTACAAATGGGATAACAATTGATACCTGTGAACCTGTTGCAGTTACATCAAGGTCACCAGGGTATTATGTAAGCGGGGCATACTGGGACAGGGATATTTTTCTATGGGCATTTCCATTAATCCTTGATATGGATACAAAAAAGGCAAAAGAAATTCTTGATTATGGATTTAAGATTCAGGCAAAAAATTTCGGCATTCATTCAAGACATATAAATGGCAATATTCTTGAATGTGGTTTTGAACTTGATGAACTTTGCGCACCTTTTATAGGTCTTGGAAACTATATAAGAAAAACAAAAGATATCAATTTTTTAAAAAAACAATATGTGCTTGATGCGCTTTTAACTGCGGAAAAAAAATTTAATAAATATAAACATAAAAAGTATTATTTGTATGCAACTGAACTGAATCCATCAGATGACCCTGCTGTTTATCCTTTTAATACGTATGATAATGTATTAACTTGGGTTGCATTCAAAAAAATTTCTTATTTGTTTAAATTATTAAAAAATAAAAATAAATCAAGTTATTTTAATAAAATTGCAAATATGGTATGTAGGGATATAAAAAAATTTGCCTTTTTAAAAGATGAAAAAATTATTGTTTATGAATTTGACACCTATGGAAATTACAGATTATATGAGGAGCCGGCAGGAAGTTTAAAATTATTAAATTTTTATGGGTTTATTCAAAAAAACAATGTTTACTACAGGAATACATTAAAATGGATTTATTCAGAAAAAAATGAATTTTTCTTTGGCAGTTCTTTAATAAAAGAAACCGGTTGTGCCCATGCAAAATATCCATGGGTTTTATCAGCTGCAAATTCACTTTTTACACCAGGTTATGAAAAATTTGGCAGTAATTTTTTAAAAAATTCAAAAATGGATGATTTTATTGTCTGTGAAAGTGTTGATGCAAATACAGGTGAAGTAAAAACAGGCAAAAGTTTTGCAACTGCGTCTGGTTTTGTTGCTTTTGCAATTAAAAAGAATAAAAAATTATTATAGTGCTTTTTTACAAAGGGGGATTTTTAATTTTTTATGCTTTTTTATTATGGTGTCATATCCTATAACTGATGGGTTACTTGAGATAAGAAAAATTATTTGACTTTTAGTTTTTATTATGATAATTTAATATAAAATTTATATTATTTAGGAGGAATTTAATGAAAAATAAAGTAATTTCATTTTTTTTAATAATAATTTTCTTGTTTATCATACTGGAACCGTGTTTTTCTCAGCAATCTGATGTTGTCATTGATGAAGCGATTCTTGAACCAAAAGACCCAATACTTGCAACTGTAGTAGCAATAGGACCAGGACTTTTGGCACACGGGTTTGGACATTTTTATGCTGAGGATTACAAAATGGGGCTTATGCTTTTTGGTTCAGAAGTAGTATCCCTGGTTGTAATTGGGGTTGGTTATGTAATCACAGTTGCTCCGAATAATTTTACTGTGATTGGCGGCAATGAGGATACTGTTAAAAGAGGTGGGCTAATCACTCTGTTTTCTGGCGTTGCTTTATTTGCTGCTGGATGGCTTGTAGACATAACAACAGCTGGAAGAGCGGCAGATCAATATAATATAGAACATAATCTCGAATTTAAGGTTCAACAGGAATCAAATAATATATTACTACCTTCTTTAGCTTACAATTTTAGATTCTAAAAATCAAAATTATTTAAACTAACTCAAAAGAGGGAAAATGTTAATACGCACAAAATATTGTGGTCAAATAAATAAAAATGATTTAGAAAAAGAAGTTGTTATTAATGGATGGCTTGCAACAAGAAGAGACCATGGGGGAATTATTTTTCTTGATATCAGGGATAGAAGCGGCATTGTTCAGGTAGTTTTTGACCCTGCAGTGAATAAAGAACTTCATGAAAATGCTCATAAGTTAAGGAATGAATTTGTTGTTGGTATAAAAGGAAAAGTTCGTAAACGTCCCGAAGGAACAGAAAATACAAAAATTAGCACAGGCGAAGTTGAGATTGTGGCGCAGGAACTTGAAGTATACAATGAAGCAGACACCCCGCCTTTTATGATAGAAGATGATATTGATGTAAATGAAGATGTAAGGTTAAAATACAGATATCTTGATTTAAGAAGACCAAAAATTTTAAATAATTTTTTGATAAGGCATAAAGTATATGAAATAACGCGTAATTTTTTAAATGCAAATGGTTTTATTGAAGTTGAAACCCCCTTTTTAATTAAAAGTACACCTGAGGGGGCGAGAGATTATTTAGTCCCGAGCAGAGTAAATCCTGGAAAATTTTATGCTCTACCACAATCCCCGCAAACAATGAAGCAGTTATTAATGGTTTCTGGTTTTGATAGATACTATCAAATAGCGAGATGTTTCAGGGATGAGGATTTAAGGGCAGACAGACAACCGGAATTTACTCAGATTGATTTAGAAATGTCATTTGTTGATGTTGATCAGGTGGTTGGGCTTGTAGAGGGATTGGTAAAAGAAATTTTTTCAAAAACACTTAATATAAAATTTAATGAGAATTTTCCACAGATGAAATATAAAGATGCAATGGATTTATATGGCTCGGATAAGCCGGATACGAGATTTGAAATGAAACTTGTAAATGTTTCTGATATTTTTGTAAATTCTAATTTTAAAGTATTTGCAGGTGTAATACATAATGGTGGAATTATTAAAGCTTTAAATTTTAAAGGTGCGGCAAAAATTTTATCAAGAAAAGACATTGATGATCTGGTTGCCTTTGCCCAATCAAATGGCGCCTCAGGTATGGCATGGATTAAATTTACAGAAAAAGCAGAATCTCCAATAGTTAAGTTCATTGATGTTGATAATTTAGAAAAACTAAAACAGAAAATGAATGTGGAAAAAGATGACATTGTATTTTTTATAGCTGATAAGGAAAAGGCAGCAAATGAAATTTTAGGCAGGGTTCGTTTACATATAGGAGAAAAATATAAATTAATTGATAAAAATAAATTGAATTTTTTATGGGTTAAAGAATTTCCACTTTTGGAATGGAGTGAAGAAGAAAAAAGATTTGTTGCAATGCATCACCCATTTACATCTGTAATGGATGAAGATATTGGTTTACTTGATGCTGCGCCTGAAAAAGCAAGGGCAAAAGCTTATGACCTTGTATTGAATGGAGTTGAACTTGGAGGGGGAAGTATAAGGATTCATAAAAAGGACTTACAGAAAAAGATGTTTTCAATATTAAAAATAGGTGAGGAAGAAGCAAAATTAAAATTTGGATTTTTGTTGGAAGCATTTCAATATGGTGCTCCGCCACATGGCGGTTTTGCCATTGGTCTTGATAGATTGGTAATGATACTTACTAAAAGCACTTCAATACGTGATGTAATTGCTTTTCCAAAAACACAGAGAGCGCAATGTCCTTTGACCGGCGCACCTTCAGAAGTAGAACCAAGGCAATTAAAAGAATTAAATATAAAATTGGACATATAATAATAAATATCTCCTGCTATTTAAGGGCTTTTGAATAGGATTATTAATTGTCATTAATCATTTTTTTATTTTAATTGAAAATTTTTAATTAATAATTTTTAATTTTTTAAATCACCATCTCCCATTAAAGGGCGAGAGCATAAAAGAATTTTCTTCTTTTAATCTCTCCTTTTTCTAAAGAGAGATACAGAGGGATTTTTAATTTTTATTATCTACTCCCATAAATGAGATATTGCATTGAATTGTAACCCCTTAGTCACGATAGGTAGAATTAGAATAAAAAAATACATAAAATACATAAAGAATTAAAAATGCCTTTTTAATCTGACTTAAGAAAATAACCATTACCCACAATTTATCTCGTGGCAGGCAGCACATTCAATTTTTTTTATGGGAAATCAGAAAATGCCCTAACTTGCTAATAATATGGGTTGGATTTTTAGTGGCACAAAAACAAAGCGGAGCACTCGGCTGACGCGGAAACCTATGCACTTGAAATTACCGCTTGAACTTTAATAACAGGTCGCAAGAATACAGTTTCAAAACGTCCTGATTTTATTCAAAAAATTGCCTGGCTGCCAGCCACGGGATAAAACTAAAAATATGGGTGATTGTCAGATTTAGAAAAGGGAGAGATAAAAATGAAAATTTTTTTAATTTCCCCTCGCCCTTTGATGGGAGAGGGGGAAGGGGAGAGGGTGAAGGAATGCAAGAAGCGACTTGAATGCAATCACCCCCTCTCTCTAACTCTCTCCCACGCAGGGGAGAGAGGAAAAAACAAATCCCACTGTTTCCCATTTTTTTATTTTCCATCTTTTTTAAAGATAGGAGATTTTATTTATGTAAAAAAAAGTAAAGCAAAAAAAATTTATTTTATATTTTTTAAAAACCTGCTATCACTGAGGGGATGCATTTAATTGTGTAAAGTGCTTGACATTTAAATTATATTTGCTATAATTTTAAAAAATTTAGTTATAAGGGTTATAAGTATGAAAAAATTTGTAATATTTTTGTGTATAGTTTTAATAACAAATTTGATTTATGCAGAAGAAAAAAAAGGAACAGTAAATTCTATTGATGAAAAAATAAAAGAAAAACTGCAAAAAATAGAAAAAGCAGATATTAAAAATAAGGTCTTTGAAAAAGAAATAAAAAAAGAGGATATAAAAAGGACAGAAGTAATAGAAGAAAAAAAGTTACCTGAAGAAAATCAGATGCTAAATTTGTCAATTTTAAATATAACAGCCGGTATTTTTGAAGGGGCAATAATAGGTGGTGGTTGTGGTTTAATTGGTTATTCGCAATTAAAAAATAAGAATATTGCACCACTGATTAATGGCGCAATTATTGGAACCGTAACAGGCGTTGTTTTGGCATCTTCTTTGTCGTTATTTGAGAATTTTTCAAAAAAATACACTGCATCAGAGGATTTTGGTTTAAATTTAATTTATTATTCATTTATTGGCGGTTTACTTGGCTGTGCTGGTGGTGTGATATCTTACGGTAAAACCAGCGATACAGAAAATATATCAGAAGGTATTGGCTATGGCATAGCAATAGGTTCTTTTTGTGGTTTAATAATGAGTTTTGTTGAGGTTTTCGGTCCTGAGCAATTAAGACAGAGAAAATTTGAAAGCCAGAGCCAGAATAGGGCATTCAATATATTTTTTAATGATGAAAAAATATATGCAATGATTAATTTGTGAGGAAATTTATGAGAAAGTTAATTGTAATAATTTTTTTAATTTGCTTTTTGACATCAATTATAAAAGCAGGTGATGCAGGCAATACAATGGCATCTGATATTTTGCTTGGAACTTTTGTTTGTGCTGGCTTTGGGACTTTGTTGTCATTGCCATCTTATATGCAGGGTGGCAGCCAAAATACAACAGTTCTTTCAGTTGGCGCCAGTTATGGAGCATTGATAGGGGCTGGCTTGGGTTTTTGTTATGGCATATATGATTTAATTCAAAAAAAGCAAACTCAAAAAGAATTGCCAAAGAAAGCAATGATTTTTCAGGAAAAAGATGATATGATATTAGATATAGATTTTTTGAAATTAGCAATAATTAAAAAATTTTAAAAAGGAGGTGTATTTATGAAGTTTTTTAGATGGTTTTTGTCAGTAATTTTTGTTCTTTCTTTTTTATTTAGCATTGGATGCGCGGCAAGACAGACAGTAAAGCAGGAAGCGGTGGCAGAACCAACAACAACCGGTGTTGTTGAAGAACAACCAACACCAGAACCGGTAAAACAAGCAGGGAAAAAGTATGTGGTTAAAAAAGGAGATACTTTGTGGGATATATCCGCAAAGGATTCTATTTACTCTGATCCTTTTAAATGGCCACTTTTGTTTAAAGGAAACAGGGACCAGATAGAAGACCCTGATATCATTGAAGTAAATCAGGAACTGGATGTAAAAACTGATTGGAGTAAGACGGAAGTTAATGATGCTGTCCAGAAAGCAAAAGATACTCCACCTTATGTGCCTCATACTACACCAAGAAAAAAGTTACCGCTTCGTTATTAATTAAAAAAATATTAAAAAATTGAGGTTAATGAAAATTAGTGAAAAAGCGACTGTATCTTGATTTAAGTGAAAATTCCATTGTCAGTTTATATGGAATTGCAGATGAAAATTTACGTTTAATTGAGAGAATTTTAAGAGTAAGTATAATTGGTAAAGATAATAAAATACTAATTAAAGGGAAGAAAAAAGACATACAGGATGCACAGTTTGTTCTTAAGAATTTAATTCAACAGGTTGAATCGGGCTTGCCGGTATCCAAATTGCTTGTAGAAGAAATTATTGAATATGTAAGAAGTGGTAAAAAGTTTTATGAAGAAAAAAAAGAAGAAAAATTTGATATAGAAGAAGGGCTTCTTGTTTCTTCAAAAAGAGAACTGGTAAAACCAAAGACAAAAAATCAAAAAATTTACATTAAAGCAATTTTAGAAAATCAGATAGTTTTTGGTATAGGGCCTGCGGGAACAGGTAAAACATATCTTGCCACAGCCGCAGGCCTTTATTTTTTAAGGGAAAAATTTGTTGAAAGAATTGTCCTTGTCAGGCCTGTTGTTGAAGCAGGTGAAAGTTTGGGCTTTTTGCCTGGCGATATGAAGGAAAAAATAGACCCCTATTTAAGGCCTCTTTATGATGCAATTTATGATATGATTGAACCAAGAGTTTTTAAAGAACTTATGCAAAATGAAATAATTGAAATAGCACCGCTTGCATATATGCGAGGGAGAACCTTAAATAAAGCATTTATTATCCTTGATGAAGCACAGAATACAACCATTGATCAGATGAAAATGTTTTTAACACGGACCGGAAATGACTCAAAGGTCGTAATAACAGGGGACATAACTCAGATTGATTTGCCTGTTGGGAAAAAATCAGGTTTAATACATGCACGGGAAATTTTTGAAAAAACAGAAGGAATGAAATTTGTTTATTTTACAGCAGAAGATGTATCGCGTGCGGAAATTGTTAAAAAAATTTTAGAAGCGTATGAAAGGTATGAAAAAAATAAATAATAATATAAATATCTATTTTGAAAAAAAAATTAAAACAGGACTGAATATTAAAAAATTAATTGAAAAGATATTAGAAAAAGAAAAAAAACAACACCTTGATATAAATATTATTTTTACAGATAATTCTAAAATAAAACAGATTAATTTAGAATACAGAAACAGGAATTACCCGACAGATGTTATTTCTTTTCCTGTAAAAATAAAAAATGGATTAATAGGTGGTGATATTTATATTTCAATGGATAAAATAAAAGAAAACGCAAAAGAATATAAAACCGCATTTAATAAAGAATTTTTAAGAATAATAATTCATGGTATTTTACATATCTTGGGATATGACCATATTAAATTAAAAGATAAATTAAAAATGTTTAGAAAACAAGAAAATTATCTAAAAATTTTTTATAAGGGAAATTAAAAATGAATCTATTGATGCAGGTTGAAATGTGGATTTTATTTATTTTATTTTTTTTGGCTGCATTTTTGTCTATAGCAGAAACATCATTAATAGGAATGAGTCGTATAAGGATTGTAGCCAATATAAAAAATAATCATCCTAAAGCAAAATACTTAAACGTGTGGATGAAGGAACCAAATAAAATTCTTGCAACACTATCAATTTTAATAAATGCAGTTGCAATTTCTGCATCAACGATAGGCGCTTTTTTGTCAATTCAAATTTCAAAATTATATAAATTACCAGAACCATTTATTGCTACAATTGTTGCAATTTTAATAACAATTATAATAATAATTTTTGGTGAAATTTCTCCAAAGATATTTGCAATAAGAAATACTGAAAAGATGGGACTTCTTCTTATACAACCTGTTGTCTATATTTTTTATGTTATAAAACCAATAACTGAAATTTTTGTAAAAATCAGTAATTTAACTGTTAAATTATTTGGTGGGACACCAACAGCAAGCATTCCGGTAATTACAGCAAAAGATATAACATCGGTTCTGGATGCAGGATTTGAAGAAGGTTATATTAATGCTCAGGAAAAAGCAATGATGAGCAGCATATTAAGATTTAAGGATTTAACTGTAAAAGATGTTATGGTTCCAAGAACCTCAATTGTAGCAATTGATATAACCTGGGAACCAGATAAAATTATTGATTTTATTGTTGAAGAGGGTTATACAAGGATGCCGGTTTATAAAAATAATCTGGACAATATAGTCGGTATTATAAATACGAAGGATATGTTAAGTATGATTAAAAATAGGGGACTAATAATATTTCAGGACTTATTACGAATACCATTTTTCATTCCGGAAACAACAAAACTCACAGATATTTTAAAAGAATTTAAAAAAGGCAAATTGCATATGGCAATTGTAGTGGATGAATTTGGTGGCACGTCAGGGATTGTCACGCTTGAAGATATTTTAGAAGAAATTGTTGGTGAAATAAAAGATGAGTATGATATAGAAGAAAAAGAAATTGAAAAAATTGACGATAAAAATTTTATTGCAAAAGCAAATGTTGAAATTATTAAATTGCGAAATGATTATAAACTTGATATTCCTGAAGATAATGAAGTAATAACTCTTGGCGGTTTTTTACTCGCGTTATTTAACAGAGTTCCAAAAGAAGGGGAACAAATCCGATTTGATAAATTGTTGTTTACGGTTTTAAAAGCAGATGCCAAAAGAATACATAAAATAAAAATAACAATTGAAAAATAAAATATAAGTATAACGCGATTTATAAGCAACGCAAAATTAATTTATTTTGCGTTACTTTTTTTGCATGCATAAAATTTCCCAACACGCCTTTTTAAAAAAAGGGGAATTAAAAAATTTTTTATTTTTATCTCTCCTTTTTCTAAAGGAGATACAGTGGGATTTGTTTTTTCCTCTCTCAATTTTTTAGACAGAGTTAGAGAGACGTGGGCGGTTGCATTCAATTTGACTCTTGCATACTTTCACCCTCTCCCATCAAAGGGCGAGGGGATAAAAAATTTCTCTTCTTTTAATTTCTCCCTTTTCTAAAGTGAGATACAGAGGGATTTATTTTTTCCTCTCGCCCCAATTTGTTGGAGAGAGGGGGCGATTGTATTCAAGTCGCTTCTTGCATTCCTTCCCCCTCTCCAATATCCCTCTCCTATCAAAAGGCGAGGGAAAATAAAAAATTTTTTTCTTTAAATTTCCTACTTTTCTAAATGCGAAAACAAGGGGATTTGCAATTTTTTATGCATTTTTTATTATAATGTTACATCCTGTAACTAATATTTAATTTATTTGACAAATGCCTTATATTGTGTTATGTTTAAAATGTAAATTTTAATAAAACTTATAGGATATGGATATTATTTAGGAGAAATTTATGAATAAATTTATAATATTTTTGTTATCTTTTGTTATACTTTCATTCAATCTTTTTTCTCAAAATGAACCAGACCCATTTGCTTGGGATAATAATAGGATATCGGCTCCGGATATAAATTCTGATTCAGAAAATTTAAAAAATGTTCCAGATATTGAGACATTACCGGATGATAATCTTTTACCTGCAATGCAGGAGGCATCTCAACCGGAAGAAAAAAAAGAAATTTCTGAAGGCAAGCAAACTTTACCAACCCCCACTCCAACACCAACTTCTGTGATTGAAAAAGAAAGTATGTTTAAAGAACCAATCTCTATAGAAGAAAAAGAAAAAACAAAAGAACAGATCGAAAAGGATGTTCAGGATTTATATAAAGAAGGTAAGAAATATTATGATATAGAAGATTATGAAGGAGCTGCTGATATATGGGCAAGGATTATACAGAATTATCCAACCTCCAAACAACTTTATGATATTCGTTATGCTCTTGCAAATGCCTATGAATACAGCAGAAATTATGACAAAGCAATAGTTGAATATCAAAAAGTTCTTGCGGAAAAACCAAATTTTTCATTATCGCAGGAAGCAACATACCGACTTGCCGGCTGCTATGAAAAATTAGAAAAATGGCCTTATGCAATAGAAATTTATAAAGAAATTATAAGAAAAAATAAGGGCAAAGATGATGCAATAAGAGCTTATTTTCGTCTTGCAATGATTTATATGAAAAAAGAGGACTTTAAAAAAACAGAAACAATTTATAAAAATGTTATGAGATATTATCCGGGGACATTATGGGAAATTCAAGCAAGATTTCAACTTGCATCCACCTATGCGCAAACGCATAGATATAAAAGTGCCATAAAAGAATATAAACTTATTAAATATAAATTTAAAGATACTGAATGGGCACCCATTGCAGCTATGCATATAGGGGACACCTATAAACTTTCTGGTGATTATAAAAATGCAAAAGAAGCATACAGCAGAGTTATTTATGAATATTTTTCCAATGAAAAATATGTTCAACAGGCAGAAGAAAGGATTAAAGCACTTCAAAATATAAAGGAAATTGAAAAAAAGGTTTATGAAGAGTAAAGTTTTATCGGGAATAGTAATTTTCCTATTTTTTTTAATAACCACTTTAAGTTCTCAGGATTTAATTCAACAGGCAGAAAATTTATATAAAAATGAAAAATATGATGATGTTTTAAAAATTTGTTTAAGGGTATATCAAATATATCCAAAAAGTGATTGGGAATTATCAGCGCATAAGTTGGCTGCAAAAATTTATGAAAAAAGAAATCAGTTTGAAAAGGCAATTGATGAGTATAAAAAAATAATTACAAATTTTACGGAAAATATTCAGGTAGAAGAGGCATATTTTTCAATAGCAAGATTAAGAATGCTTATGAATCAGGATGCAAATGCCTTAAAAGCATATGAGGCATATTTGCAAAAGTTTCCTGATGGAAAATATAATATTCTCGCAATTTTTAATATGGGGTTAATTTATAAAACCAATGGAAATTTTACATCCGCACTTAATAAATTTAATGAAATAATAAGATATTATAATAATGATTTATGGTTCTATAATTGGGCTGCAATTTATTCAGGCCATATTTATGCTGAAAAAGGTGATTATGATAAAGCAATAGAATATTATGACCGTGTTGTTAAAAGGGATAAAGATAATTCAATGTATTCGCTTGCTTTATTGTATAAAGGACGCGTATTTATACAAAAAAAGGACTATAAAACAGCCCAGATGGTTTTTCAGCAGATTTTAAAATTTTCATCGGCTTTTTCAGAAGAAGCAATGATTGGACTTGCAGATGCATATTATAAAGCAGGCGAGTATGAACTTGCCAATGAAATCTATCAATCTTTGATTGAAATATATCCTTCCACGGTATGGAAAAATTATGTAGAAAATGAATTAAAAAAGATAAAAAATTTATTAAAAAAATAAATGAGTAGTGCAAAATGTCTGACTTAACCCCTATGATGAAGCAGTATTTAGAGATTAAAAAAAAATATCCTGATGCAATTTTATTTTTTCGGTTAGGTGATTTTTATGAAATGTTTGGAGAAGACGCTAAAATTGCATCAAAAATTTTGCAAATTGCATTAACTGCAAGAAGTGCGGGTGAAAATAGAAAAATAAAAATGCCTATGTGCGGGGTTCCTTATCACGCCGCCAATTCCTATATTTTAAAACTCATAAATAATGGATACAAAGTTGCAATTTGTGAACAGGTTGAGGACCCAAAACTTGCAAAAGGCATAGTTAAAAGAGAGATTATTAAAATTATAACTCCGGGTACATTGATTGATGAGTCAGGACTTGAAAAAAAATCCAATAATTATCTACTTTCCTGTGTCATTGATGGCGGAATTGCAGGAATTTCTTTTGTTGACGTTTCTACGGGCGAATTTCTTGTTCAGGAGGTAATTTTTAAAAATAATTTTGACACATTGATTGATGAAATTGAAAGAATTTATCCAAAAGAAATACTGTTGCCCGAATCATATTCAGAAGATAAAGATTTAAATAAAAATTTAATAGCAAGATTAAAAGGCGGAATAAATAATTTATTCATTAATTTTTATTCTGACTATAATTTTGAAATGGATGTTGCTTATAAAAAATTAACAGACCATTTTAATGTTATGAATTTACAAGCATTTGAAATAGAGGGGAAAAATGCACTAATTTCCGCATCAGGTGCTATATTTGCTTATCTTTATGAGACCCAGAAAACAGTTCTTTTTCATATTAATAAAATAAAAAAATTTTCAAGCAAAGAATTTTTATACATAGATGCAGTTGGATTAAAAAATTTGGAAATTTTAGAGCCGTCTGTAAAAGGAACAAATCCCGGCAGTTTATATGATGTTCTTGATTTTACTCAAACTGCAATGGGGGGTAGAAAACTTAAAAAGTGGTTAAGTATGCCGCTTCTGGATATTCAAAAAATAAAAAAAAGACAGGATATAATTCAATTTTTTATTGATTTTCAGGATATAAAAGAAAACATAAAAGAATTACTGGAAGGAATTGCTGATTTAGAAAGAATAGCTGGCAAACTCGGTAGTTCAAATGTAAATGCGAGGGACTTAATTGCTTTAAAACGCTCACTTGAGTTAATTGAAAAATTACAGGAAGTAATAAATAAAAGTGATAGCAAAATTTTAAAAGAAAATTTTAATTTATCAAATGAAGAACTAAAAAAAATTCATAATTTAATAAATAATTCAATTGTTGATGAACCGCCTATAACCATAAAAGAAGGTGGCATAATTAAACCTGAATATGACGAAAATCTAAAAAAAATAAAAGAAATAAGTGAAAACGGTAAAAAATGGATAGCGACTCTTCAGGAAAGAGAACGAGAGAGAACAAAAATATCTTCTTTAAAAGTTGGTTATACATCGGTGTTTGGTTATTATATTGAAGTTAGTAAAGCAAATTTAAAAAATGTTCCTTCGGATTATATACGAAAACAAACACTGGTAAATGCGGAAAGATTTATAACCCCTGAATTAAAAGAATATGAGAGTTCGATTTTAAACGCACAGGAAAAAATTAAGAATATGGAATATGAAATTTTTTGTAAGATAAGAGATGAAATTGTAAAAAATATAAATGCGATACAGGAACTGGCAGAAAAAATTTCTGACCTTGATTGCCTGATTTCACTTTCTATTGCGGCAACAAACAATAATTATGTGAAACCGGAAATAACAGATTCTTTTGACATAGTGATTAAAGACGGGAGGCATCCGGTTGTAGAAAAAACATTGGGCTATAACGAATTTATTGCAAATGACACTCAGATTGATAACTCAGAAAATATGGTTTTAATAATAACAGGACCAAATATGGCTGGGAAATCAACTTATATGCGGCAGGTTGCTTTGATTGTTATTATGGCGCAGATCGGTTCTTTTGTTCCTGCAAGTTATGCAAAAATTGGAATGGTTGATAGAATATTTACACGGGTTGGGGCTTCTGATTTTTTAGCCCGTGGACTATCCACTTTTATGGTTGAAATGGTTGAAACAGCAAATATTTTAAATAATGCAACTGAGAAATCATTAATTTTATTAGATGAAGTAGGTAGAGGGACAAGCACCTTTGATGGGGTTTCAATTGCATGGGCAATTACTGAGTATATTCATAATTATGTAAATGCAAAAACATTATTTGCAACACATTATTTTGAATTAACTGAAATTTCAGATTATTTGCCAAAGGTAAAAAATTATAATATACAGGTAAAAGAAGTCGGAGATAAAATTATTTTTTTAAGAAAAATTGTTCCTGGTTCAACAGACAGAAGTTATGGTATCCATGTAGCCAAACTTGCAGGGCTCCCGGAAATGGTTATTGAAAGAGCCCGTGAAATATTAAAAAATTTAGAAGCTGCAAATTATACAAAAGATGGCAAATCAAAAATTGCAGCTGGCAATAACAGTTCACAGCAAATGGATTTATTTAGTTTATTAAACAATGAAATAATTGATGAAATTGATAAAATTGATATTGAGAATATTACACCATTACAGGCATTAAATAAGTTAAAAGAACTAAAGGAAAAATTAAAATAGTAAAAAATTTATAATAATAGGAGCGAACAGGTGAAAATAAAGGATATATTAAATACAAAAAATTTTTTATTTTCAATGGAAATTTTTCCACCTAAACCAAATTATGAAATAAGCACCATATATGATACCATAGAAAAATTAATTATTTTAAAGCCAGATTTTATAAGTGTTACCTATGGGGCAGGGGGCTCAACCCGTAGAAGAACTGTTGAAATAGCTGAAAAAATAATTAATGATTATAAGACCCCTGCACTTGCACATTTAACATGCATTGGCGCAACTAAGGACTCTATAAGTGAAATATTATATGAAATGAAAAATAAAAACATAAAAAACATACTTGCATTACGCGGTGATTTACCAGAAGGTGAAAAATCACCATTTCTTGATTTTAAATATGCAGTTGATTTAATTAGATTTATTAAATCGAATAATGACTGGGATTTTTGCATTGGGGTTGCCGGTTATCCTGAAAAACATCCAGAAGCAAAATCTATGAAAGAAGATATAATTCATTTAAAGGAAAAAGTTGACGCAGGCGCTGATTTTATAATTACACAACTTTTTTTAAATAATGACCATTTTTTTAGATTTTTAGATACCTGCAGAAGTAGTGGAATAAATGTTCCTGTAATACCCGGTATAATGACAGCAACAAAAATTGCTCATATTGAAAATATGGCAAAAAAATGCAAAGTGGAAATACCGGAGATATTTAGAAAGGCAACAATAAATTCAGATCCGCAATGTGATATATGTGAAGAAACAATTGAATACACAGCAAAACAAATAGATGATTTAATCAATAACGGGGTAAAGGGGATACATCTTTATACAATGAATAAAGTCGAACAAAATAAAAGGATTTACTATAAGTCCTTATTAAATAAAATAAGAAAATGATAAAAAAATCCATTACAAATTTACCTTTACATGGTGGTAAAGCCCCTGCCTGGCTATTTTTTAGGATGATAAAACTCGCACGCGCAATAATTTTATTAATTATAAAAGAATATGGAAAAGATGAGGTTCTAAGAAGAATTTCAGACCCAATCTGGTATCAGGCATTTGGCTGTGTGCTTGGATTTGACTGGCATTCAAGCGGTTTAACAACAACGGTTAATGCTGCTATTAAAGAAGCAATGGCTGAACTTGAAAAAGAAACAGGAATTTTTGTAGCTGGTGGGAAGGGCGGGAAATCAAGAAATACACCTGATGAAATAAAAAAGTTTGGTGATAAATTCGGCATTGATGCAGAAAAATATATAAAAATAAGTAAATTAACTGCAAAGGTTGATTCAGTTGCAATTCAGGATGGTTATCAACTTTATCTGCACCATATTTTTTTTACAGATACCGGTAAATGGGTTGTGGTTCAGCAGGGAATGAATGAAAACAATAAATATGCGAGGAGATACCATTGGTTTTCCGATGATGTAAAAGATTTTGTTGAAGAACCCCATACTGCAATAGCAGGTGAAAAAAAAGAACAACTTGTTTTAAATATGACAGCAAAAGAAAGTAATGAAGCAAGGCAGACAACTTTATTCATTTCAAAACAAAAGCCAGAAGTAATTCTAAAAGAAGTTAAAATTTTAAATGAAATGACGCTTCCTGCCAGGCATCAGATATTAAAAGAAGACATTAATCCAAAAAATTTAGAAAAAATTTTAATAAAGACATACGAAAAAAATTCTCAAAATTTTGAGGAATTATTACTTACCGTTGGTTTTGGACCAAAGGCAATGCGTTCGCTTGTGCTTTTATCGGAAATTATTTATAAAAAAGAACCATCCTATAAAGACCCGATAACATATAGTTTTGCCCATGGTGGTAAAGATGGAATACCGTATCCAGTAAATAGAAAATTATATGATAAAAATATAGAGTTTTTAAAGGAAGTTTTAAATGCAAGTAAAATAGAAAATTCTGAAAAAATAAAATCATTTAAAAGATTAAGTAATTTTGCAGGAGAATTGCGTTGATAATAGATATTCACACACATTTTTATCCTGATAATTTGGCAAAATTTATTGTTGCAAAAATAAAACAGGAAATAGGAATTAACTGTTATGGCAATGGAACAATTGCAGCATTAAAAGAGTTTATGCAAAAAGATGGGATTGATTTTTCATTTAATGCCCCTGTTGCAACAAAACCGGAACAGGTGATAAGCATAAATAGAAAAATGGTAGAAATAAATAACAGAGAAAAATTTGTAAAATGTTTTGGAGCGATGCATCCGGATTTTAACAAAATAGGGGATATAAAAGAAGAGATTGAGTTTTTAGTTAAAAATAAAATAAATGTAATCAAATTGCATCCTGAATATCAAAATTTTTATCCGGACGATGGGAAAATGGATTTGATTTATGAGATATGCATTAAAAATGATGTTGCCATTTTATTTCATTCAGGTTATGATTTTGCATTTGATGTATTTAATGTTCATTCAACACCAAAAAGATTTTTAAATTTAATTAAAAAATTCCCTGAACTAAAAATAATTCTTGCTCATTTAGGTGGTTATAGAATGTGGGATATGGTTTATAAATTACTTGCAGGGAAAAATGTTTATTTTGATACAGCTTTTATAAGTGAAATATCTGATGATTCATTTAAGAGTATAATATATGCCCATGGCATTGATAAAATTTTGTTTGGTAGTGATTTTCCATGGGAAAGGCAGAGTACAATTAAAGAAAAAATTGAAAGATGCATTGAAAATCAAAAGGACAAAGAAAAAATTTTTTATGAAAATGCCCAGAATTTGATTAAAATAAAGGACATTTTATGAAGATAAAATATTTATTATTATGCTTTTTAACTTCAATACTTTTGACTTTCAGTTATCCTAATTTTTTAGAAAAGGATGTAAATATTTCTACTTCTTTTTTTATCTGGTTTGCCTATGTCCCTTTATTTTATGTAATATTTAAAACAAACAATAGCAGGCAAGTATTTTTTTATAGTTTAATTTCATTTAGTGTTTTTTATTTATTATCATTATACTGGTTGATTTATGTAAAACCAATGGGATTTTTTGCTTTTTTTGCCTGGATTGGACTTTCTGTTTTATATTGTGCAATGATAATGTCTTTAAGTATTACTTTAACAAAAAAAATTTTTGATAAATATAAAATTAACTTTATAATAGGTCTACCTGCTGCCATTACTTTTGCTGAGTATTTAAGAGAGTGGCTTTTTACTGGATTTCCACTTTTAAATCCAGCACAAAGTCAATATAATTTTAGATTTTTTATTCAAATACTAAAATATACTGGCTCTTATGGTGCCGTATTTTTCATTATTTTAATAAATATAATAATAACAAAAATTATATTAAATGAAAAAATTAAAAATGTTTATTTTTACTTTATATTTCTGATGCTTTTTTCTTTTATTTTAATGGGCAATTTTGTTAAAAAAAGTAAATTAGAGCCAGTTGTAGTTGGTATTTTGCAATCAAATAATGACCAGAGTGTAGTATGGGATTATGAATATAAAAATAAAGTTATGCAAAAATACAAAAAATTGATTTTTGACATAAAAGACAAAAAGCCGGACTTAATAATCTGGCCAGAAACAGGTTATCCAGGTATTTTAAACATTGAAAAAGACGCTGCAAAAAACATTTCAGACCTGTATTTTGGAAGTTATACTTATCACATTGTTGGTTCTGATAAAGCAAGTAAAAATTCATCAGGTAACCTTGATTATTATAATGCGGCATTCTTAATAACACCTGATGGAAAAATTGCAAACGACTATGAAAAAAATCATCTGGTACCTTTTGGCGAATATATACCTTTTCACACTCTTTTTCCATTTATTGACAAGGTTGTAAGAAGATACGGATATATAAGTTTTAAACAGGGAAAAGAATTAAAAATTTTTAATTTTAAAAACTTTAAAACCGCACCTTTAATATGCTATGACAGTATGTTTCCAGAAATTAGCAGAACCTGTGTAAAAAATGGGGCTCAGTTTTTATCCCATCTTTCCTATGAAAACTGGTATGGCAGTTCCTGTGCTTCAGCACAAATTTTTACAAATATTGCATTAAGAGCAATTGAAAATAATGTGTGGGTGGTAAGGTGTGTTGAATCAGGAATATCTGGAATAGTTAATAATAAAGGGGAAATAATTCATCCCACAAAATTATTTGAAGAAATTTCATTTGCCACAACGATTTATGTTGAAAAAGATAAGAAATTAACGTTTTATACTAAGTATGGAAACTGGTTTATCTGGTTTTTGTTAGTTATAATAATATTAAATATAATTTTCAGGAAGAAAAATGATAACACTAATAAGTGATATTGATGGAACATTAACAGGAAATTCTTTTGGTTTAAAAAAATTCAATGATTTTATGAAAAAGTTTAGAGAACAATTTTTTTTAATTTATGCAACAGGTCGAAATTATAATGATTATAATAAAATTTTAAATCAGGAAGGAATTATTTTGCCCGACGCATTCATAATAAATGCAGGAGCAGATATTTATATAAAAAAATCAGGGGTTTATTTACTTGAATATAGTTGGCATAAAATAATTGATAATAACTGGGATGAAGAAAAAATAAAACAACTTCTTTCAAATGTGAATGGCATAAAATTACAGGAATATATTTATAAATATAAAATTTCGTATTATGTTGATGTATTTAAAATAAAAGAAATTGAAACAGATATATTTAGAATTTTAAAAGAAAATAACATAAAGGCAAAAGTCATTTTTTCAAGTGGTATTTATCTGGATATTTTGCCAGAAAATTGTGATAAGGCAAAAGCGGCGATTTATTTAATAAACAAATTAAATTTACAAAAGGACTTAACAATTGTTGCAGGAGATAGTGAAAACGATATGGATTTATTTTTAAATTTTTCAAATGGTATAATAGTTGCGAATGCAAATGAAAATTTAAAAAATAAATTTGCAAATGGAACTTTTTATATTTCTAAAACAATAGGGGCTGAAGGAGTTTTAGAAGGTATTGATTATTATTTACAAAAATTACAATAGCAAAGGTTTATAATTATGAAAAAACCATTTATTTTAATTACAAATGATGATGGAATAAAAGCCAAAGGATTAAAAGAACTTTACAGTGCAATAAATGATATTGCAGATGTTTTTATAATTGCTCCAAATAAAGTCAGAAGTGGAGCAGGTCATTCTGTTTCAATCTGGCAAAATATTGAAATAAAAAAGACAAAATTTTACAAAAAGTTAGCTTATTCTGTAAAAGGCACGCCGGTTGACTGCATAAAAATTGCAATGTTTAATTTATTGAGGAAAAAGCCATTGCTTGTAATTTCCGGAATAAATCATGGTCCGAATTTTGGGAAATTCATACATTATTCTGGAACAGTTGGCGCAGCAACAGAAGCTGCCCTGCTCGGAATACCTTCTTTGGCAATTTCTTATGATGATTTTGATAACAAAGCAGATTTTACAAATGCTAAAGCAGTGATTAAGATATTATTAAAAAATATCTTAAATAAAAAGATAAAACTTGAAAAACATTTATTGCTTAATATTAATATACCAAAAGGGAAAATACAGGGGGTAAAAATATTACCTAAATCATTGTTAAAATATGATGAAGAATACAAAAAAATAAAATATAAAAATAAAATTTACTATTTTTGGAATGTTAAGGAGACAAAAAATTATAAAAATATAAAATCATCTGATGAGGTTGCGTTAAAAAATGGCTTTGTAACAATAACACCATTAAAATTTGATATTACAGATTATAAATTAATAAAAAAATTAAAAAAATTACGTTTAGAAAAAATAATAGGGTCTGAGCTAAATCAGACCCTATTATAGTAAGAGACGTTAAAGTTTATTTTTTTGGTTTAATTTTACCTTTTCCCATTTTAAAAAATCCGGTTTCCATAAGATTCAGCAATTTTTTAAATTGTTCATCTGTTAAAATTTTTTTGATTTCTAACATCTGCTCAACACGTAATTTTAACAATGTTTTTTGGTTACTTGATATTTTTTCAATTGCAGAATCAATTTTTGATTTATCCGGATTTGATTTTGCATATTCATCCTGAATATCCCATAGCGCCATTTTAATTTCATGCCTTAATTGTTCCATTTGATTTCTGTTCTGTTTTCTGAGATTTCTTATTTTTTCTATCTGTTCCTCCGAAAGATTTAATTCATCAATTGCAGCAAGAATTTTTTCTGCACCTAAAAAATGCGGATTATCAAGATTTGGCTCTGCTTCACGTCCAGGGGGCCCGCCACCCATCATCGGATTTTGTTCTGGTTGTCCTTGCATTGGCTGCGCAAACAAAAAACTAAAATTAAATAACAATGCAATTGCGAGTAAAATAAATTTTTTCATAAAATCACCTCCTTTTTGTAATTTTATAAATCAAGTTGGTCGTATAATAGATATTGAGTATCTATTTCATTTTCATTATTTTCAATTTCCATAATATTATATGATTCATAAAAAATTTCTGAAATTTCAGATTTTTTTAAAAATGATGCATTTTTGTTATATATAAATATACCTGTAAATAAAAAAAGTAATAAAATAACCGCAAAGACAGGTTTTAAAATAAAATTAAAATTCCATAAATTATTTTGTTTTTTAATTCTTTTTTCTATATTTTTATATAATTCAGGAGAAGGGGATTGCAAATTATTAATAAAAGCATATTTTATTTTTTTTATAATCTCAAATTCATTTTGACATCTCCTGCAAATTTTAAGATGTTTTTCAATTATCTGTCTTTTATCATAGTTTATTTCATTTTTTATATAATCATAAAGTAATTTTTGAATTTCACTGCATTTCATCTGTTTTCTCCTTTTTTAATATGTTTTTTAACTTATTTATTGACCTGTTTATTCTTGATTTTACTGTTCCAATTTTTATATTAAGTATTTCCGCCATTTCTTTATAAGAAAAACCACCAATTTCTGATAAAATAAGTGGCAATTTTTCATTCATTGTTAATTTATCAAGCAAGTCATTAAGAACAAGTGTTTGTGTTTCGGATTTTATATTTGTTTCAAAAACTTTTACTAATTTTTCCCTTCTTCCTGCCTGTTTTCTGATATAGTCAATGCTTTTATTAATAGTTATTTTATAAAGATATGTTTTGATATTTGCTTCACCACGAAAATTATCCATATTTTCAAAGAACTTTATAAATACGTCCTGCATTATATCTTCTGCATCCTTTGTGTTTTTCAGGACACTTAATGCCACATTAAAAACATATTTGCTATGTTGTTTATATATTTCTTTAAAATTAAATTTCATATTTTTCCTTTTTTCAGAAATTAGACGATTGATATATTAAATTTGTTCCTTACTATTACAATATATAATCCCAAAAATCGCAATAGCGATTTTTTGGGGAAAAATGTAATATTTAAGTTGCTGTAGGTTTTATAAAATATAAAGTCAATTTTTTATTTTTTTCTTATTTTCACAACGCAGGAGGGAGTTAGAGAAAGGGGATGATTGCATTCAAGTCGCCTATTGCATTTATTCACGCCCTCCCATCAAAAAGTGCTAACCATTACCCACATCTTTAATTTTAGCCCGTGGCTGGCAGCCAGGCAATTTTTTGAATAAAATCAGGACGTTTTGGGGCTATATTCTTGAATCCTGTTATTAAAGTTCAAGCGGTGGTTTCAAGTGCATAGGTTTCCGCGTCAGCCAAGTGTCCCGCTTTGTTTTTGTGCCACTAAAAATCCAACTCCTTGTTATTAGCAAGTTACGGCATTTTCTGATTTTTCATAAAAAAATTGAATGTGCTGCATAACACGGGCTAACTTATGGGTAATGGTTAGTTTCTAAAGGGAAATTAAGAGGGATTTTCAATTTTTATTATCACCCTCATAACTAAGGCATTGCATTCTTTGTCTGTTTCTTATTTTGATGCGGTCCTTTGTAATTAGGCAATTTGTTTTTTGCAATTGTGGCGTTGCGAAAAAATAAAATTTATTATATAATTTATTTTAATATGTCCACAAAAAAAATTGCTTTATCAGCGTCCACAGTTAGTTTGATAACAATGCTCAGCAGGATTTTAGGTTATGCTCGTGATGCAATATCCGCTGCATTGCTCGGTGTTAGTTACGTATCAGATGCTTTTTTTGTTGCATTTCGCATACCTAATATGCTTCGCAATTTACTTGCAGAAGGCGCACTTTCATCTGCATTTGTTCCGGTTTTTACTGAATATTTAGAAAAAAAGGATAAAAGGGATGTGTGGTTACTTGTTTCAAATGTTATGACTGTGCTTTCAATAATTCTTGTCCTGATAACATTTTTGGGCATTTTATTTTCGCCTTTTATAGTAAAAATAATTGCCCCTGGTTTTATAAAAGATACCCAGAAATTTGAATTAACCGTAAATCTTACGCAATGGCTTTTCCCATTTATTTTTTTAATAAGCATTGCGGCACTTTTTATGGGCATTTTAAATTCATTAAAGAAATTTTCTATACCTGCATTTGCACCTGTTATACTAAATGTTTCAATGATACTTGCAGGTATTTTTGTATGTCCTTTATTAGGTACAACACCGGAAAAACAGGTTTATGGATGGGTTATTGGAATTTTGGTAGGTGCGATTTTAGAAATCATAATTCAATGGATACCGGCAATTAAAGAAGGATTTAATTATAAATTTTTTGTTGATTTATATAATTATGGTTTAAGAAAAATCGGGAAACTTATGTTACCTGCAACTCTTGCTCAATCAGTGACACAGGTTAATATATTAGTAAATACCATTCTTGCTTCATTTTTAGTGCAGGGAAGTGTGACTTATTTATATTATGGAAATCGTTTAATGCAATTACCACTTGGCGTATTTGGGGTTGCGCTTGCAACAGTTTCTTTTCCATATATTTCTGCTTATGCAGCCAACAAAGATTATAAAAGTTTACGGGATACGATAACATCTTCCTTAAAACAGGCATTTTTTATTGTTATACCTGCTTCCAGCGGTATTATTTTTTTAAGCAAAGAAATAAATACTTTATTATTTTATTATGGCAGATTTTCATATAATGATGCAATTGAGACAGCAAAGGTTTCAATTGCCTATTCAATAGCAATTTTTGCATTTTCTGGAATAAAAATTTTAACGCAGGTCTTTTATGCAATTGACAGAGCATCAACTGCTGTAAAAATAAGTGTTTTTTCAATGGTATTAAATATATTGCTTTGCATTATTTTAATGTTTCCATTTAATTATATAGGACTTGCCCTTGCAACCTCTTTAACGGGCATTATTAATTTTGTTTTGCTTTATTATTATCTGGTAAAAAATATTGGTGGTTTGGATACAAAACAGATAATTTCATTTTTTTTAAAAATAACTTTAATTTCAATTATTATGGGAATTGCAGTTATGTTATTAGCAAATTATTTAACTTTTGAATTTAATAAAAATTTTATACGCAAAGTTAATGCAATTATTGTTTTTATATCAATAATTGCCGGATGTATTTTATATTTAATCCTGTTATTTGCATTCAGGATAAAAGAGTTAAAATCATTTTTTAATTATTTAACAAAAAATTAATTTCATCAGATGGATTTAATTTTAATAATCTGAAAATTGTGATAGACAAAATTTTGGAAATAACCTGAAAATTACCATAGCGATTTTCAAGGAAAAAATAAATAAACAACTCATTAAAAAATTAAAATTTTATCACTAACCATTTTTTTGAGATGAAACATTAATAGTAAGTAACCGCGGTGCCAAAAACCTGACTGGTGCCAGAGCAATTTTTTCATTTTTTAATTTCTCACTTTTCTAAAGGGAGACACAGAGGGATTTGTTTTTATTTTTTTCTCTTTCCCCAATATGCTAACCATTACCCACAAGTTAGCCCGTGTTATATAGCGCATTCAATTTTTTTGATTTTTATGTACTAATAAGCAAACGGGTATAAAAACATGGCAGGTGCCAGAGCA